>Ga0181523_10002914_pt1 | contig 16034 bp, 13 predicted proteins | sample PEATcosm2014_Bin_43_FD_119752 | JGI IMG/M metagenome (GOLD analysis project Ga0181523, IMG submission 119752) | Peatland microbial communities from MTU Mesocosm Facility, Houghton, MI, USA - PEATcosm2014_Bin05_30_metaG | ecosystem: Environmental > Terrestrial > Soil > Wetlands > Peat | place...
GATCGCGTCCGGCGCGTTCCTCGATCAACGGGCGCCAAAGATCGACGAGCTTGCGCGCGGTGGCGGGCGGCGTCTCGCCGGTCAGCCGCTCGCGCACCATCATGGCGAGCGCGTCCTCGATCGGCGCATCGGCACGGTCGGTGATGTCGTCGAACTTGCCGCGGTGAAAGCGGTCGTCGAGCATGGCGGCGAGATTTTTCGCCACGCCGCCCATGCGGCGGGCGCCGATCGCCTCGACGCGGGCCTGCTCGACGGCCTCGAATACGGCGCGGGCCTGTTGGCCGCCGGGTGCGAGCTTGCGATGCACCGTTGGGTCGTGACAGGCGAGCCGCAACGCGATCGAATCGGCATGGCCGCGTACGATCGCCGCCTCGCGTTCGTTGAGCCGGCGCGGCGGCTCCGGCAGCCGCGCTTTGCCGCCGGTCAGGCCGGGGCGCTCGGACGCGAAACTCACTTCGAGATCGCCCTTGCCGGCGATAGCGCGCAAACAGACGCCGACGGCGCGCTTAAACGGCTCGGTCGGCGCTTCCTTCGCGGTTGCCTTCGGCTTGATGTTGGAGGTCATGATTTGGGTCCCCGCTTTCGCGGGGACGTCATTAGGAGAGCGCCACGTTGACTGCGCTCTCCGGCAATTCCTGACCGAAGCAGCGCTGATAGAATTCCGCCACCAGCGGCCGTTCCAGCTCGTCGCACTTGTTGACGAAGGTCAGCCGGAAGGCGAAGCCGATGTCGCCGAAGATTTCCGAGTTCTCGGCCCAGATGATGACCGTACGCGGGCTCATCACCGTCGAGATATCGCCGTTCATGAAGGCGTTGCGGGTAAGGTCGGCGACGCGCACCATTTTGGAGACGATGTCGCGGCCTTCCGCCGTGCGGTAGTGCTTCGCCTTGGCGAGCACGATCTCGACCTCATTGTCGTGCGGCAGATAGTTGAGCGTGGTGACGATCGACCAGCGGTCCATCTGGCCCTGGTTGATCTGCTGCGTGCCGTGATAGAGGCCCGACGTATCGCCTAAGCCCACCGTGTTGGCGGTCGCGAACAGGCGGAACGCCGGGTGCGGCTTGATCACCTTGTTCTGGTCGAGCAGGGTCAGCCGCCCGGACGACTCCAGAACCCGCTGGATCACGAACATCACATCGGGGCGGCCGGCATCGTATTCGTCGAAGCAGAGCGCGACGTTGTTCTGCAGCGCCCAGGGCAAAATGCCGTCGCGAAATTCGGTGACCTGCATGCCTTCGCGGATCACGATGGCGTCCTTGCCGATCAGATCGACGCGGCTGATGTGGCTGTCGAGATTGACGCGCACGCACGGCCAGTTAAGCCGCGCCGCGACCTGCTCGATATGGGTCGATTTGCCGGTGCCGTGATAACCGGTGACGATTACCCTGCGGTTCCGGGCGAACCCGGCGAGGATGGCAAGCGTTGTCGGCTTGTCGAACCGGTAGTCGGTATCGAGTTCCGGAACGTACTCGTCCGGCTCGGAATAGGCCGGCACTTCAAGGTCGCTGTCGATGCCGAACAGTTGTCGGATCGAGACCTTCATATCCGGCAAGCCGGATTCACTGTCAGCTGCGAGAGTCATTGCTCCTCCGTACCTCGGCAGATCCGAGGCGCAAATCGGCTGTCACCGGCGTTCGGATGTCGCGGTACATGTAGCAGAAACGCCTAAGGCGGCGAAAGCCCACACGAGCTACCCACAAGCTCAGCAAAAGCCCGCCGACTTCAGGTAGTTATAGGCCTGGATAATCTCCCGCAACCGCGCTTCCGAGCCACGGTCACCGCCATTGGCGTCGGGATGGTGCCGCTTTACCAAGATTTTGAACCTTGTTTTGATATCGGCGCGCTTGGCGTCGGCTTCAAGCCCGAGCGCATCAAGGGCCCGGCGCTGCGCATTGAATATCTTGCGGGCCTCGGGCGCGGTTTGCGCATGACCGGCGCGGCGGGCGCCGATCTCCCCGAACAGGGAGAACGGATCGTCGGCCGGCCCATCGGCTTCGCGAAATTGGCCGCGCCGGCGTTTGGCGGCGGGTTTGCCGCCGAGCGAACCCATTTTCCATGTCGGCCGGTGCCCGGTGATCGATTCTTTTTGATAATTCGCGATAGCGTCGTCGCTCATGCCGGCGAAAAAATTGTACGAATTGTTATATTCGCGCACGTGCGCGAGGCAGAACTGCCAATATTCGCTGGCGCGCAAGCGGCCTTTCGGCGCGCGGTGGGTCGCCGGGTCTTTGCATTTCGGCCATTGGCAAGGCGGAAGCTCCGCACGCAGGCGGCGGTCCTGATCCGGCTTGACGCGGATCCGATCAAACAATGGCGAGTCGCTGCTCATCTTCACGATTATGCGGGTTGGTCGATGGCAGCTTCAAGACTTGACAGAATACAAAATCACGCCTCGCGGCTGTTGACGTTAATGTTCTATCGTCGCTAAGGCTGAACCGATGGGCATGCAGGATATTATCACGACAAAGTTGCTGGCGGCTTTCGCGCCGGAGAGTCTGCACGTCGAGGACGAGTCCCATTTACACAAAGGACACGCCGGACACCGTCCCGGCGGCGAAACCCATTACCGCCTCTATATCGTGTCGGAAGCCTTCCGCGGGAAGAGCCGGCTCGAACGCCACCGCATGATTAATACGGCGCTGGCAAACGAGCTCAAATCCCGCGTCCACGCGCTCGCCATCCATGCGCAAGCGCCGGGGGAAAGCGGATAGCCTCAACCGAGCGCCGACCAATGCGGATTCAGGCCCAGCGGTCGCCGAGGCTCAATCCGAGCTGCCGGTTGTTGCCATCTCTCGCTGCGGACTTTCCTCAGCTTCCCGCAACAGCGCCGTCAAATCGAGCCGGTGCGTGAACATCGCGAGCTTGCCGTCGGCGGTGCGCGGCCACTCTTCCCGTGGCCGATCCCAGTACAGCTCGACGCCGTTGTCGTCGGGATCGCGCAGATAAAGCGCTTCGCTGACGCCGTGGTCGGATGCGCCCTCGAGCGGAATCTTCGCCTCGATCAAACGGCGCAGCGCGTCGGCGAGTTGCGTCCGCGTCGGATAGAGGATGGCTGTGTGGTAGAGGCCGGTCGTGCCGAGCGGCGGCGGCGAACCGCCGTAGCTTTCCCAGGTGTTGAGTCCGATGTGGTGATGATAGCTGCCGGCCGAAATGAACGCCGCGCCTTGCACCCGCTGCATCAGCTCGAAGCCGAGCACGCCGCAGTAAAATTGAAGCGCGCGATCCAGATCGGCGACTTTGAGGTGCACATGGCCGATACGGACGCCGGGATCGATCGGAGGATTGGTCATCTCGGGCTACCTTCCTAGCTCGCTTTGGCCGTTATCTTGCGGCTGAGCGGCGCGACGCGTAAAGCCGTGATGCGGTTGCGGTTCCTGCGCAAAACCTGGAAGCGGAAGCCGTGAAAGGTGAAGCTCTGTCCCGGCTCCGGGATCGACCTCGCCTCGTGGATGACGATGCCGGCGATGGTGGTCGCCTCGTCGTCGGGGATATTCCAATCCATAGCCCGATTGAGATCGCGGATCGGCACGCCGCCGTCGACATTGACGGAGCCGTCCGGCAGCGCACGCACGCCGGGAATCGCGATATCGTGTTCGTCGGTGATATCGCCGACGATCTCTTCCATGATGTCCTCCAGCGTCAGCAGACCTTCGAGTTCGCCGTATTCGTCAACGACGAGGGCCAGCGCCGTCTTGCGATGCAGGAATGCCTTGAGCTGGTCGTAGAGCGGCGTGGTGTCGGGCACGAACCAGGGCGGCGTCGCCAGCAACGTGACGTCGATCTTGGTGGCATCGCCTCCGGCCGCGTGCAGCGCGCGCAGGAGATCCTTCGCGTGCAAGACACCGACGACGTTGTCCGGCGAACCACGCCAGATCGGCAGCCGCGTTACCGCCGCGGCAAGGGCGGCATCGACGATCTCGCGCGGCGGTTCGTCAGCGTTGAGCATGACCATCTTGGTGCGGTGGACCATCACGTCGGAAATCGTGAGTTCGCGTAGATCGAGTAGACCTCCCATCATGTCGCGGTCGAGCTTTTCCACCACACCGGCCCGATGCATCAGATCGACGGTGCCGCGCAGCTCCTCGCGCGGCGACAGGATCGACTGGATCTTGCCGACCGGCATGCCGAGCCCGCGCAGGATGAGGCGCACCAGCCACTCGACGGCCCGCAGCAACGGCGCAAACAAACGCACCGTGCTTGCGATCGGCTGCGCCACCACCAGCGCCATGCGATCCGGCGCATTGAAGGCGGCGGTTTTCGGCAACACCTCGGCAACCACGAAAATGAGGATGGTCATCACCAAGGCGGCGTAAATCTCGCCGGTCTTGCCGAAAAACGCGAGCAACAAACCGGTCGCCAATGTGGAGGCGGCAATGTTGGTGAGGTTGTTGGCGAATAGGATGGCGCCGAGCAGCCGCTCGCGGGTGGCCATCAGCCGGTTGACGATGCCCGCGTCGCGGTTGCCCTGCTTTTCCAGCCGATTCATGGCGGCGCGCGAAGACGCGGTCAGCGCCGTCTCGCTGGCCGAATAGAAGGCCGACACAACGAGGCAGATCGCCACCGCCACGACCGTGAGCCAATCTATAAAAGTCATCGCTCGGCAAGCTTCTCGCTCAGAAACGCACGCACCTCGCGCTCATCGACGCCGGCCTCGACGAAGGCCAAACCGATCTCGCGCACAAGTATGAATGTAAGCATTCCGCGCTTCACTTTCTTGTCCTGCGCGATCAAACTCATCAATTGGTCAACGGAAGGTGGCGGCCCGGAAACGTCCTGAATCCTTGTCGGCAAGCCGACTTCGGCGAGATGGCGGGTGGCGCGCGCGGCGTCGGCCTTCGAAACCAGCCCCTGCCGCCGGGCGGAGAATTCGAAGGCCAGCGCCATGCCGACCGCGATAGCCTCACCGTGGAGGAGCCGATCGGAAAAACCGCAGGCCGCTTCGAGCGCGTGGCCGAAGGTATGGCCGAGATTGAGCAGCGCCCGTTCGCCGGTCTCGCGCTCGTCGCGGGCGACGATCGCGGCCTTGGCGCGGCAGCACACCGCAACGGCATGCTCGCGCGCAAAACCTCCGGCGGAACTGGCGCCCGAGAAGATCTCCCGCCAATTGGCCTCAAGCCAGGAGAAAAACGCGGCGTCGCCGAGCAAGCCGTATTTGGCGACTTCGGCATAACCGGCGCGGAATTCACGCTCCGGCAGCGTATCAAGAAGCGCCGTATCGGCGACAACCAGGATCGGCTGATGGAAGGCGCCGATCAGGTTCTTGCCGCTGGTGGAATCGATCGCGGTCTTGCCGCCGACCGAGGAATCGACCTGCGCCAAGAGCGTGGTCGGCACCTGCACATAATCGAGCCCGCGCCGCACCACCGCCGCCGCGAAGCCGGCAAGATCGCCGATGACGCCGCCGCCCAGCGCAATGACAAGATCGCCGCGCTCGATCCGCGACGCAATGATCGCCTCGCAGACCTGCTCGAACACGCGAAAGCTCTTGGAGGCCTCGCCGGCCGGCACGATGACGCGGCTCGCCGCCACGCCGGCGCGCGCCAGCGCCGCTTCGGCACTTGCCAAAGCATAACGCGCCACATTGTCGTCCGTGACGACGAAAGTCCTCGCGCCGGGCCGCAGCGCCGCGATGCGCGCGCCGAGCGCAGCAATGACACCGCGCCCGATGACGATCTCGTAGCTGCGCGCGCCGAGCGATACATCGACGAGAGTAGGATCGGGGCGGACGGTCGTGGTCATGCGCCGTCCTTCTCCGGCGGCAACGCCGGCACGTTCAAGAAACCCGCGAGCGCGCGCACGATTTCCGCGACGATCGCATCGTGCGGCACTTCGCGGGACTGCACGGTGATATCCGATTGCGCATAGAGCGGCTCGCGCAAGTCCAGCAACTGACGCAGGGTCGCGGCCGGATCGGGTGTCTGCAACATCGGCCGGTCGTTCTTGCGCTTACTGATGCGCCGCATCAGAAGGTCGATCTCCGCGGAAAGCCAGATCGAGACGCCCTTCGCTTTGATGGCCGCGCGGGTGTCGGTGTTCATGATGGCGCCGCCGCCGGTCGCCAGCACTTGCGGACCGCTCTCGAGTAGCCGCGCGATGACGCGAGCCTCGCCGCTGCGGAAATCGGCCTCGCCGTGACGGGCAAAAATGTCCGTAATGCTCATGCCGGCGGCCTTCTCGATCTCGGCATCGGCGTCAACAAAGGGCACGCCGAGGCGTGCGGCGAGCCGGCGGCCGATCGACGACTTGCCGACCCCCATCATGCCGACGAGCACGATCGACCGGCGTCCCAACTGGGGTAGGAGCGCACTTGCCGAAATCGCAGCGCTCGCATCGTTTTGTATTGCAATATCAATCATTTACTACGGATCCAGCGGCTGCGGAATGGCACGTTAATGGCGCTCGCGGCAAGGGCCGGCCGGTGCGCCACACGAATGACCGAGGTCACTTGCCAGTCCGTGCCGAACATGATCGTACTCGGTCCCGTTCGCCGGCACCAATGGGATGAGCGCGGGCGCCGGTGCGGCGGATTCGAAGCTCCTGAAATTCAACGGCAGCCTCGGATAGGTGTCTCAAATCCCAACCCGCACTGGCATCGTATATTTGCTAGCGTGCCCTTGATTCCGAAGCACGCATGAGAGATTGCCGAAAGAATTTGTGAACTTCGGAATCGGGATAGTGGACGATGCCGAGCCTGCTGCGATTACTTGCTGTCGTCGCGTTGATCTGCGCGGCCATCTATGGCGGCCTCTATGCGCTCGCGCATTTTGTGCAGCCCCACTCGCGTGACATGTCCGTGTCGATACCGCCCGATAAGTTCTTCAAGGATCGCTGAGGGCCGGCCGATGGTTTCGTGCTGGTTCGTGAAATGATTCGCGCCAAGGGTCATAGCAACGTTCGTAGCAGCGCTGGCGCCGCCCGGCAGTCCGACGAACGGCTCGTCGCGCTCTATCTCGATATGTTGGCGGCGGAGCGCGGCGCGGGGAAAAACACGCTCGCGGCTTACGGCCGCGACCTTGAGGATCTTTCGGCCTATCTCAAGGCCGCCGGCCGCTCCATTGCCAAGGCAAATACCCGCGATCTGCGCGCCTATCTCGGCGAACTCGCGCGCCGAGGTTTGCGCGTGACGACCGTGGCGCGGCGGCTTTCGGCGGTTCGGCAGCTGTACCGCTTCCTGTACGCGGAAGGCCGGCGCGGCGACGATCCCGCGGCCGTGCTCGAAGGTCCAAAACGCGAGCGCGCTGTGCCCAAAACACTCACGCTTGCCGAAGTCGAGCAGCTGCTTCGCGTCGCCGGCAAAAGCGATCCGCAAGCGCCGCTGCCGGCGCGGCTGCGCGAGACCCGCCTCGCCTGTCTCTTGGAGATTCTTTATGCAACGGGATTGCGGGTCTCTGAACTCGTGGCGTTGCCGATATCGGCCGCCCGCAAGGACGCGCGCGCTATCATCGTGCGCGGCAAAGGCAACAAAGAGCGGCTTGTGCCGCTCAATGACGCCGCCAAGCACGCCATGGTCGCCTACCTCAATCTGCTGGCGCAGTCCGGTCGCGAGGCTCAATCGAAATGGCTGTTCCCGTCGTTCGGCGAAAGCGGCCACCTGCCGCGCCAGCACTTTGCGCGCGAACTCAAAACGCTTGCGGCCGCCGCAGGATTGCGCGCCGCCCAACTAAGCCCCCATGTGCTGCGCCACGCCTTTGCCAGCCATCTGTTGCATAATGGCGCGGACCTGCGCGTGGTCCAGACTCTGCTCGGCCACACCGACATTTCGACCACGCAGATCTATACCCATGTTCTGGAAGAGCGGTTGAAAAGCCTGGTGCGCGACTTGCACCCGCTGGCGCAGGATTAATATGGAACGGCGCTCTTTTCTTGACTTGAACGCGATGCGCAGGCGAGGGTGCCGCCCTCGCGGCAAGCGCTGTTCCAAGAACCGCTCACCTTTGCCGTCCATTCATTTGGTCAAGTTTCAGGCGTGATGCGCAGCTATCTCGATTTCGAAAAGCCCGTGGCCGAGCTTGAGGCCAAGATCGACGAATTGCGCGCGCTCAACAGCGACGGCGACGCCATCGCGGAGGAAATCAACCGTATCGAAGGCAAGGCGGTGCAGGCGCTCAAGGAACTCTATGCCGGATTGACGCCGTGGCAGAAGACGCAGGTCGCGCGGCATCCGCAGCGGCCGCATTGCCTAGACTATATCGCGGCGCTGATTTCCGATTTTGTGCCGCTTGCGGGGGACCGCAAGCACGGCGAGGACGCGGCCATCGTCGGCGGCTTCGGTCGGTTTCGGGGCGAGGCGGTCTGCCTGATCGGTCACGAAAAGGGTTCCGATACCGATAGCCGTCTAAAGCACAATTTCGGCATGGCGCGCCCCGAAGGCTATCGCAAAGCGGCCCGGCTGATGGGAATGGCCGACCACTTCGATGTGCCCGTCATCGCGCTGATCGACACTGCGGGCGCCTATCCCGGCATCGGAGCTGAGGAACGCGGGCAGGCCGAGGCCATTGCCCGTTCGACGGCGGCCTGTCTCGAAATCGGCGTTCCCAATGTCGCGGCGATTATCGGCGAAGGCGGGTCGGGCGGCGCCATCGCAATCGCCACCGCCAACCGCGTTCTGATGCTGGAGCACGCCATCTACAGCGTGATCTCGCCGGAGGGCGCGGCGTCAATCTTGTGGCGCGACACCGCCAAGGCCCAGGAGGCAGCGTCGAGCATGAAAATCACCGCGCAGGATCTGGTGCGGTTCGGCGTCGTCGACGTAATCGTTGGCGAACCGACCGGCGGCGCGCATCGCGACCGGACCGCGGCCATCGCCGCGGCGGGCGAAGCGATCGCCGATGCGCTCGGCGAATTGCGCGGTCTCGACCGCGCCACGATTGTGCGGCTGCGCCGCGAAAAGTTTTACGCGCTGGGGCGCACACTCGTCTAACCGCACGGTCCTGCGTGCCTGGGCCCGGAAAAGAGCCTTCGCCACAATCTCGCCCGGATTGGTCCCCGGCCGAATAGTGGGGCTCAATTACTTGGGTTTTCTCGGCAAATTCGACGATAATTTACCATTCATTTATGCGGCGCATGGTGAACCGGGTCGGCGACGGCCGGCTGCCTTGCGAAAGCCACCTCTTATGGATAACGATTAGACGGTGATGGCACGGGGATGGCCCACCTGTCGGGGAATTTCACCTTGATCCGCGCCAGCGTTGTCCGCGCATTTTCTTGCTGCGTGACGAGCTTGCGTGTGCTGCTAACATCGGTGGTGCTCGCCGCTGCCGCGCTGGCGCTTGCCGGCTGTTATGCCGATGACGGCTATCAACTGCCGACCCGGGCGATGAAAGAATTATCGCCGGAAATGCTGGCGCTCCTGCAGCAGAAAAATATGCCAAAGGATTCGCCGATCCTCATCCGGATTTTCAAGGAGGAATCGGAACTCGAAGTCTGGAAGCAGGACACGACGGGCCAGTACCAGCTGTTGAAGGTCTATCCGATCTGCCGCTGGTCGGGCGAGCTCGGTCCGAAGAAAACCGAAGGCGATCGCCAGGCGCCTGAGGGCTTCTACGCGATCACGCCCGGATTGATGAATCCCAATTCCAACTACTATCTCGCCATCAACATCGGTTTCCCCAACGCCTACGACAAGGCGAACGGCTACAGCGGCGCATTCCTGATGATCCACGGCGATTGCTCATCGCGCGGTTGCTACGCCATGACCGACGAGCAGATCGGCGAAATCTATTCGCTGGCGCGGGATTCGTTTCTTGGCGGAGAGAAGTCATTCCAGATCCAGGCCTATCCGTTCCGCCTGACGCCGGCGAATCTCGCGCGGCACCGCACCAATCCGAACATGCCGTTCTGGATGATGCTCAAGGAGGGCAACGACCACTTCGAGGTGACGCATCTCGAACCCAAAGTCGATGTCTGCGACCGCCATTATGTGTTCGACGCCGAACCGCCAGAGAATTCGACCAAGCCGCTGGTCTTCAACGCCAGCGGCCGCTGCCCGGCCTACCAAGTGCCGCAGGAAATCGCCGGGCCGGCGCTGGAGAAACAGCGCAACGACGAATATCAGCTCGCCCAGCTGGTCAAGGACAATGTACCGACGGCGCCGATCGTCATGGGCACCGACGGCGGCATGAATCGCGTCTTCGCCTCCAAGCTGGCGGAGACACAGCCGGTCTACGACAATGATGGACGGCTGCACGCGCCGCCGATTCATCCGGGAATGCCGCCGCCGACGCTGAGCGGCCCGCGCGAAAATCCCGAGGGCGGCGAGATGGCGAGTTCGTCCGGCGGATTGTTTGGCGGGCTGTTTAACGCCAAGTCGGGCGGCCAACCGAGCGGGCAGCAGACCCAAGTGCAGACCCAAGTTGCGTCACAAGATGCCGCAAACGGCGCCGCCACAGATACCGGCGCGCAAAACCATTCGAATTTCTTCGCAAGCCTGTTCGAGCCGAAGAAGCAACCGGCACCGGCATCCGCCGATGCCCAAGGCGCCGTCCTTGCCGGGTTAAATCCCAATCCGAGCATGATCCAGCCGCCGAAAAACGAAGCGGCGCGTACCGAGCCGCCGAAGCCCGAGCCGCAGATCGCGCAGACGCCGAAGCCAAAGGCAAAATCGCAAGACGCTTCACAGCAGGATGCCGCCGCCGGTCCGGCGTCGGTTGGCAGCACTGGACTGATGAGAGGCGCGCAGCCCGTGGTTCCCGCGGGCACATTCGACGGCCGCTGGGCCGGATTGCAGTAGTCGGGCAACAGCTCGCAGGAAACGGGCCACTCCCGGATTACCGAGATCAGATCCCCGTTACACGTATTTTCCGTGACAATGCTTGAATTTTTTGCCTGAGCCGCAAGGACACGCCTCGTTGCGGCCGACCTTGCCCCAGCTTTGCGGATCCTGCGGATCGCGCGCCAGCGCCGAAGCCTGCGGCGAGCGTGCCGGCATTGCACCGGGAAGAAGCGACGCCGCCCCCGACGCGGCCGCCGTTGCCGCGCCGATGCCGTGGCGCGCCAATGTTTCGGCGCCGGCCAAAGCCAGCGCCATTTCATCCTCGCCGGTCGTCGGATCGATCTTATGCGCTGCCATGACCGGCAGCGCGGCAGGCGGCTGCTCCGCCGGCGGCGTCGCCTGGATTTCGACGCGCATCAGCTGCGCGGTCACCGCCTCGCGCAGACTTTGGCTCATCGCTTCGAAAAGGCTGAAGGATTCCGCCTTGTATTCGTTGAGCGGATCGCGCTGGCCGTAGCCGCGCAGCCCGACCACGTTGCGCAGATGATCGAGCATCACGAGATGCTCGCGCCAGAGATGGTCGAGCGACTGCAACAGGATCGACTTCTCGATGTAGCGGATGACGTCGGGGCCCCATTGCGCGACCTTCGCAGCCATATACTCGTCGGCGCGCCGCTCGACGCGGCTGAAAATCTCCTCGTCGGCGATGCCTTCTTCCTTGGCCCATTCGTCGACCGGCAGATCGAGGCCGAGCACACGCTTGAGCTCCTCGCGCAAGCCGGCGACGTCCCATTGTTCCGGATAGGCGTTTTCCGGCACATGCTTGGCGACCAGATCGTCGATCACGGTATGCCGCATGTCGGCGACCACCTCGCCGACCGCCTGATCCTGCATCCATTCGACGCGCTGATCGAAAATGACCTTGCGCTGATCGTTCATCACGTTGTCGTACTTCAGGATGTTCTTGCGTATATCGAAATTGCGTGCCTCAACCTTCTGCTGCGCTTTTTCCAAGGCCTTGTTGATCCACGGATGGATGATGGCCTCGTTCTCGCGTAACCCGAGTTTCGTCAGCATGCCGTCGAGCTTGTCGGTGCCGAAGATGCGCATCAAATCGTCTTCGAGCGACAAGAAGAATTTCGAGTGGCCCGGATCGCCCTGGCGCCCGGAACGGCCGCGCAATTGATTGTCGATGCGACGGCTCTCGTGCCGCTCGGTGCCGAGCACGCAAAGTCCGCCGGCGGCGAGCGCCTTCTCCTTCAAGCGCGCGACCTGCGTGCGAATCTCGTCGGCGCGCGGGCTTTTTTCCCGCTCGCGCGCGTCCTCGATGTCGGCCACTTCCTGGCGAATGCGCATGTCGGCGTTGCCGCCGAGCTGAATGTCAGTGCCGCGGCCGGCCATGTTGGTGGCGATGGTAATGGCGCCGGGCACGCCGGCCTGGGAGACGATATAGGCCTCCTGCTCGTGATAGCGCGCGTTGAGGATGGCAAAAACCTTGACCTTGGTAGCGCCCTCGTCGCCGGAGTAAAGCGCGGCAAAAGCGTTGGGATCGGCGAAGTCGTGCTGCTCCCAGCCCTGTTTGCGCAGCATTTCCGCGAGCTGTTCGGACTTTTCGATCGACGTCGTGCCGACCAGCACCGGCTGGCCGCGCGCTTTGCAATCTTCGATCAGCGCCATGATCGCGCGGAATTTCTCCGTCGCCGTGCGATAGACCTCGTCATCGTCATCGAGACGGATCATCGGCATGTTGGTCGGAATTTCCAGAACTTCGAGATTGTAGATGTCTTGGAACTCGTCGGCCTCGGTCGACGCGGTGCCGGTCATGCCGCCGAGCTTCTCGTACATGCGGAAGTAATTCTGGAACGTGATCGAGGCGAGCGTCTGGTTCTCCGGTTGGATCGGCTGATGCTCCTTGGCCTCGAGCGCCTGATGCAGACCCTCCGAATAGCGCCGGCCCGGCATCATGCGGCCGGTGAATTCGTCGATGATGACGACTTCGCCGTTGCGCACGATGTAATCCTTGTCGCGCTGAAACAGCTTGTGCGCACGCAAGGCCTGATTCACATGATGCACGACCGAGACGTTCTCGACGTCATAGAGCGAATCGGACTTGAGCAAGCCGGCATCGCGCAGCAAGTTCTCCATTTTCTCCATGCCGATCTCGGTGAGATTGACGGTGCGCTGCTTTTCGTCGAGCTCGTAGTCGTCCTTGTCGAGTTTCGGAAGATACGCGTCGATGGTATTGTAGAACTCGGAGCGGTCGTCGAGCGGACCGGAGATGATCAGCGGCGTGCGCGCCTCGTCGATCAGGATCGAGTCGACTTCGTCGACAATGGCGTAGACGTGGCCGCGCTGCACCATGTCTTCGAGCCGGTATTTCATATTGTCGCGTAGATAATCAAAACCGAGCTCGTTATTGGTGCCATAGGTGACGTCGCAATCGTATTGCTTCTTGCGCTGCTCGTCATCGAGCCCATGCACGATGACGCCGACCGTGAGCCCCAGGAATTTGTAGATCTGACCCATCCATTCGGCGTCGCGTTTGGCCAGATAGTCGTTGACGGTGACGACATGAACGCCGCGCCCGGCAAGGGCATTGAGATAGACCGGCAGGGTGGCGACCAGCGTCTTGCCTTCGCCCGTCTTCATCTCGGCAATTTTGCCTTCATGCAGCACCATGCCGCCGATGAGCTGAACGTCGAAATGGCGCTGGCCGAGCGTGCGCTTGCCGGCTTCGCGAACGGTGGCGAAGGCCGGCACCAGGATGTCGTCGAGCGTGCGGCCCTCGGCGAGCTGCTTCTTGAATTCGTCGGTACGCGCGCACAACGCCTCGTCGGACAGCGCGGCCAGTTCATTTTCCAGCGCGTTGATCTCATCGACGCGAGGCCGGTAGGACCGGATACGGCGTTCGTTGGAGGAGCCGAACAGCTTGCGCGCGACAGCGCCGATCATCGCATCATCCTTTTGAATTTCGGGCTTGCCCGCCGAGCGGCTTGATTGCGCACAATCGTGTCCGAAAACCGGTTCCCACTGCTCGGGATCATGTTCTGTCTTTTCTCGCCGGCCGCGTGTGTCCAACCGACGGAAAATGCGGCGCTATTCGGGCTTCTGCAAGGCGACTGAACGTCCCAATGTCTGTTCGAGAGATAGGAGGGGGTCGATTTTTTGTCAATGCAAGCCGTGTTTTCGGGTCCCGGGGGGTGGTCCGATTCTGCCATTGCCAAGGGCAGGCGTTTCGGCGAGTGTCCGCCCAACCCCGGACCGCAGGCTTTTGCGTCCGATGTCCCACAGCAAACCGGTGATGCACCGCCTCGCCAAAGGACTGTGTTTATGGCCTCCTCCCACCCGTTCGCCCGCGTGCTCGGCGCAGTTGCGCTCGCCGCGTTCCTTATCGCACCAGCCGCCGTAAGGGCTCAGGATTCCGATCCGCTCGTCGCCCGCGTCAACGGCGTGGATATCCGCCAGAGCGATATCGCGCTGGCCGAGGATGAGGTCGGCGCGAGCATGCCGCAAATGGCGCCCGATCAGAAACGCGAATACCTCATCACTTACCTTTCCGACGTCATTATCCTGGCGCAGACCGCCGACAAGCAAAAGATCGGCGATCGTCCCGACGTCAAGCACCGCATCGAGTTCGAGCGCAACAAGGTATTGATGGAAACGCTGCTGCAGGATGCCGGCAAGGCCGCCCTGACCGACGATGCGATGCACAAGGTCTATGATGATGCGGTCAAGCAGATGCCGCCCGAGGAAGAGGTGCATGCTCGCCACATCCTGGTTCCGACCGAAGATGAAGCGAAGGAGATCGAAGCCGAATTGAAGAAGGGCGCGGATTTCGCAACGCTGGCCAAGGAAAAATCCAAAGATCCGGGCGCAGCCGATGGCGGCGATCTCGGATACTTCACTAAGGACCAGATGGTCCCCGAATTCTCCGAAGCCGCGTTCAAGCTCGAGAAAGGACAGATTTCCGATCCTGTCCATACCCAGTTCGGCTGGCACATCATCAAGGTCGAGGATAAGCGTATGAAGCCCACTCCGACATTCGACGAAGTGCACGGCCAGCTCGAGAATTTTGTCGCTCACAAGGCGCAGGCCGAACTCGTCGAGAATTTGCGTAAAACCGCAACGATCGAGCGCCTCGACAAGCCAGCGCCGGCGCCGGATCCTTCGCAACTCAATCCGGCGGCGCCGGCGAAGAAGTAGCCCTAACCTGTCCCCGACGCGGTGCACCGCATAAGCGATGCACCGCTGATCCGGGATCGCCACACGCCCGGCCCATGCACCGCGCGCGGGAAAGATATGAACCCACATGTCCTCCACGATTTCCCCGCTCGCGCCGAAAACCATCCCTGACATGCCGGTGATCGCCGGCGTGCGGCTGGCCACGGCCGCCGCCGGCATCCGCTACCCGGACCGTACTGACGTCATGCTGGCCGTGTTCGATGAAGGCACCAGCGTCGCCGGCGTGTTCACGCGCTCGAAATGTCCGTCCGCGCCGGTCGAATGGTGCCGCGCCCGGCTCAAGGGCGCGCGCGCCCGCGCGCTCGTAGTGAATTCCGGCAACGCCAATGCCTTTACCGGCAAAAACGGACGCGAGGCGTGCGCGTTTACCGCCAAGCTTGCCGCCGCCGCGGTGGGCTGCAAGATCGCCGAAGTCTTTCTTGCTTCGACGGGCGTGATCGGCGAGCCGCTCCCGGCGCAGGCTTTCGACGGAGTTTTGCCAAGGCTCGCGATCGAAGCTACCGCCAATGGCTATACCGACGCCGCCGCCGCCATCATGACGACCGACACGTTTCCCAAACTCGCCACTGCGCGTGCACGCCTTGCCGGAACGGAGGTCACCATCAACGGGTTTGCCAAGGGCGCCGGCATGATCGCGCCGGACATGGCAACCATGCTGGCTTTCGTCTTCACCGATGCGCCGATCGCGGCGCCGGCATTGCAGACCCTGTTGCGGGAGGGTGTGACCGACACTTTCAACGCTGTCACCATCGACGGCGACACATCGACCTCGGATACCTTGCTCGCTTTCGCCACGGGCGCGGCGCGCGCGCCGCGCATCGCGCGCGCCCACGACCCGCGCCTCACGCCGTTCCGCAAGGCGCTCAACAGCGTGCTTGCCGATCTTTCCGAACAGGTGGCCCGCGACGGCGAAGGCGCGCGCAAGCTGGTTGAGATCACGGTCGAGGGCGCGGTATCGAAAACTTCCGCCCGCCGCATCGCGCTCTCGATCGCCAATTCGCCGCTGGTCAAGACCGCAATCGCCGGCGAAGACGCCAATTGGGGCCGCGTCGTCATGGCGGTCGGCAAAGCCGGCGAGCC
>Ga0181523_10002916_pt1 | contig 16029 bp, 15 predicted proteins | sample PEATcosm2014_Bin_43_FD_119752 | JGI IMG/M metagenome (GOLD analysis project Ga0181523, IMG submission 119752) | Peatland microbial communities from MTU Mesocosm Facility, Houghton, MI, USA - PEATcosm2014_Bin05_30_metaG | ecosystem: Environmental > Terrestrial > Soil > Wetlands > Peat | place...
AGGGAACGTATAAGGAAACGTTCCTGCTGCACTACAACTTTCCCCACTATTCGGTGGGCGAAACCGGCCGCACCGGCGCGCCCGGCCGGCGCGAAATCGGTCACGGCAAGCTCGCCTGGCGCGCGATCCATCCGATGCTGCCGTCGAAGGAAGAGTTCCCCTACACCATCCGCGTTGTCTCCGAGATCACCGAGTCGAACGGTTCGTCGTCGATGGCGACGGTGTGCGGCTCGTCGCTGGCGCTAATGGATGCCGGTGTACCACTCAAGCGGCCGACCGCCGGCATCGCCATGGGCCTCATTCTCGAAGACAAGCGCTATGCCGTGCTCTCCGACATTCTTGGCGACGAAGACCATCTCGGCGACATGGATTTTAAGGTCGCCGGCACCGAAGGCGGCGTCACCTCGTTGCAAATGGACATCAAGATCGCCGGCATTACCGAGGAGATCATGAAAGTCGCTTTGGCCCAGGCCAAAGACGGCCGCTTGCATATCCTTGGCGAAATGTCGAAAGCATTGACCGCCGCGCGCGCCGAACTCGGCGAATACGCCCCGCGCATCGAGTCCTTCAAGATCCCTGTCGACAAGATCCGCGAAGTGATCGGTTCGGGCGGCAAGGTGATCCGCGAGATCGTCGAAAAGACCGGCGCCAAGATCAACGTCGAGGACGACGGTACTGTCAAGGTCGCCTCCGCTGACGCGGAGTCGATCAAGGCGGCGATCAATTGGATCAAGTCGATCGCGTCCGAACCGGAAGTCGGTCACATCTACGAGGGCACCGTGGTCAAGGTGATGGACTTCGGCGCTTTCGTGAATTTCTTCGGCGCCAAGGACGGCCTTGTCCATATCAGCCAGCTGGCGCCGCGCCGGGTGCAGAAGACGGGCGACGTCGTCAAGGAAGGCGACAAGGTGAAGGTGAAACTCCTCGGTTTCGACGAGCGCGGCAAGGTGCGGCTGTCGATGAAAGTCGTCGATCAGCAAACCGGCGAGGACCTCGAAGCCAAACAGAAGGCGGAAGGCGAGCAACCGCGCGACGCTGCAGCAGGCGAATAGTCGCTGTGCTTTGCGGACGTTTTTGAACGGGCGGCCCTGGAGGCCGCCCGTATTCATTTCACTCCATCACCGGAACTTGGGCGACACGAGCTGATGGGCGCCGAAACACCATCAGCAACGGAAGCACGGCCAGCGTCGCAATCATCAGGAACTTGTAGTCGTCGATATAGGCGATGATCTGCGCTTGCTCGGTAATGACCGCATCAAGAGCGGTGCGGCCGGCGGCTGTCATTGGATCCCAGAAATGGGCCACCGCCGGATTGTCGAAGCCGTGGTTCACCGCCGTCACATTCGCAGCGATATCGGCGTGGTTTACTTGAGTGTTGCGGATCAATAGCGCATTGACCACCGAAATGCCGACGCTCGAGCCGATATTGCGGAACAGGCTGTAAAGGCCGGCACCCTCGGTCCGCGCTTGCGCCGGCAGCGTCGATAATGTCGCCGCGCTAAGCGGCACGAACAAAAATCCAAGTCCGAAGCCCTGCACCATCGTGACCGCGATAATCGACCCTTGCGACACGTCCGGCGTCCAGCCTGTCATTTGGTAGAATGACCACGCCGTCAGGCCGAGCCCAATGCCGAGCAAAATTCGGGTGTCGACGCGGCCAACCATGCGTCCGACAATCAGCATTGAAGCCATGGTTCCGACGCCGCGCGGTCCCATGATGAGACCTGCGGTGACGACCGGGTAGTTCATCAACTCCTGCAAATAGGGCGGCTGCAACGCCATCGAGGCGTAATAGGTCAGGCCGATGATCACGACGAACAGCATACCTGCCGTAAAATTGCGGTCGCGGAACATCGATGGTTTGACGAATGGATTTTTCGACGTGAAGATGTGGACGATGAACAGATAGAATGCCGAGGCGGCGACGATCGCTTCGATGATGATTTCGCCCGAACTGAACCAATCCTTCTGCTCGCCGCGATCGAGCATGATTTGCAGTGCGCCGAGCGTGATGCTCAAGGTGCCGAAGCCGAACCAATCGAGCTTGCTGACTTGATCGCGCGGCGATTCCGGCAAGAACAGCATGATGCCGAGAAAGTCGAGAATTCCGATCGGCAGATTGATGTAGAACACGTAGCGCCAGCTGTAATACTCGGTCAGCCAGCCACCGAGAACCGGACCCAGCACCGGTCCGATCATGACACCGACGCCGAATAGCGCCATGGCAAAGCCCTGGCGTTCCCGGGGATAAGTGCCAAACAACACGGATTGAGACAGTGGCACCAATGCAGCGCCAAAGGCGCCCTGCATGACGCGGAATAAGACGATCTGATCCAGCGACTGGGCCATGCCGCATAGCATCGACGCCAGCGTAAAGCCGCCAATGGAAACGAGGAAGAGCCGCTTGATCCCGAATCTCCCGGCGAGAAAGCCGGTTGGCGGCGTCATGATAGCGGCGGCCACGATATAGGAGGTCAGCACCCAATCGATTTGGTCCTGACTGGCGGAGACGCTGCCTTGCATATAGGGCAGTGCGACGTTGGCGATGGTTGTGTCGAGCGCCTGCATGAGCGTGGCAAGGATCACGCAAAGCGTGATCATGCCGCGATTGGCGCCTTGGGCTTTTTCCATGGCGGTCACCAGCCAAATGGATTCGGCAAGCCTCGGGCATGACCGGTATCGACGTCGACCACGGCGCTCATGCCGGCGCGCAGCGGCGGCTTATCCTTTTCCGTGGCGTCGACGCGCACCCGCATCGGTACGCGCTGGACGACCTTCACCCAATTGCCGCTGGTGTTTTGCGCTGGCAATAAGGAAAATTCCTGTGCGGCGGCCGGGCTGATGCTATCGACAGTGCCGCGCCAGGCTACGTCGGGATAGGCGTCGACCGTGACGGTAACCGGCTGGCCGGGCCGCACATAGGCGAGCTCGGTCTCTTTTGGATTGGCCTCTATCCAGGCGTGATCCGTGTCGACCAGATAGAAAGCCGTCGTCGAGGCGGCGAGATATTTTCCGGGAGCGATCGCCGAAACGTCGGTGACCAGGCCGGCGAACGGCGCAACGATGACCGTGTGATCGAGCTGCCGTTGAGCCTCGTCGACCTGCGCTCGGGCCTGCAGATATTGCGGATGCTGTTCGACCGGAATGTCGGCATTGCCGCCCAGCCGTGCCAATTGCACTTGCGTTTGCTGCCGCAAGGATTCGAGCTTGCTCTTATCTGTGTCGAGCGTCGACTGCGCCTGATCGTACACGGCCTGGGAGACGGTGCCGCTGTGCAGCAGCGCGGCGTCCCGAGCATAGTTGGTTTCATCCAGAACGACCTGCGCTTGCTCGGCGGCGACATCGCTCAGCATGCGCTTGTAATCCTGCTTCATGGCATCGATGGACAGTGCCGTTTGGGCCAGATTGGCTTTGGCGTTGTCGAGAGCGATCTGATATTGGCGGGGATCGAGCCGGTACAGCACCTGGCCGGCACGGACGCGCTCGTTGTCCGTAACGTCGACCACTTGAACGATGCCGGCGACGTCGGTCGAGACGGCGACTTTCTGGGTATCCACATAGGCGTCATCGGTCGACATCACCTCGCCGCCGGTGGCGTACCAGTAGATGCCAGCGAGGAGGACGAGCGGCAGAACCCCAAAAAGACCCCAGCGGAGTCCACGGCGGCGATCCAGCTTGGGCGTCTTGTTCTTGCCGGCAGCTGCCCGCAAATCCGTCGGGCGGGAGGCCGGTACGGCCGTCGGCGCCTCGCGCACGTCCGGTGCTTCGCCGCGTTCGGGATCGATGGATTTAAGCGCGCGCTCAACCATAGCGCTGTTCCGCCGCTGTGCCGGGAGCCGCCTTGTTCTGGATCGCGTGGCGGAGGTTTTCTTTGATGACGGCAAGCTGCGCGACCATCCGTTCGACGCTCTCGCGCTCGACACCGGCGAGCGCCGTCGCCATCAGTTCGTCGCCGAGGTCGCCAAGCCGCTCGAGCATCGGACGGGCCGCGGCCGTAAGGTAGAGCCGCTTGGCGCGGCGGTCATTCGGGTCTGAGCGGCGTTCGATCAGACCGGCCTGGCAAAGCCGATCGAGAAGCCGCGTTAGCGAAATGGGCTGGAGGTCGAGCATTTCGGCGAGTTCGGATTGCTTCAGTCCCTCGAACCGGTCGACCCGGACCAGGACGACCCACTGCGCGCGGGTCATCCCGAGCTGGCTCGCCTTGTGATCCGCGTAGGTGCGGAGCATCCGAGCTACGTCATTGAGTGAAAAGGCAAATTCTCTGTTGAGCGAGCGCGGGAGCATGTCAGCCTGCCTGAACTGCGACAAGCTTAATATGAGCTAGCTTATTAAATTACAGAATAGAAAATGCCGCAGAGCTGCTCTGCGGCGGCAGCAATGCGACCGCGGCTAAGCGAGGCCGAGCTCGGCAAAAGCGGTCAAGTGATGGTCGGCGGATTCCGCCGCAAAGCAACAGAATACGACACGGGACATATCGCGCGGCGCAGCGCCAAGCTCCGAGGCGACGGTTCCGACCGCGATGCGAGCGGCAAGGTCCGGCGGAAATCCGTAGACGCCGGTCGAAATCGCCGAGAATGCGATCGACGCCAGGCGGTGGGTAGCGGCAAGATCGAGCGCCGCGCGGTAACAGGAGCCCAGCAACTCTTCCTCGCCGGCGCCGCCGCCCTGCCAGACCGGACCGACGGCGTGGATGACATGCTTCGCCGGCAACAGATAGCCGCGCGTGATCTTGGCTGTTCCGGTTTCACAGCCGCCAAGCCGCGCACATTCCGCGCGCAAATCCGCCCCCGCGGCACGATGGATCGCACCGTCGACGCCGCCGCCGCCGAGCAGGCTGCGGTTTGCTGCATTGACGATGGCGTCGACCTGAAGCGTCGTGATGTCGGCGACGCAGATTTCGAGCCGGACGGCGCCGATTTCGACGGCGAGCAAAGGCGCGTTGATCATAGCGAACAGGCTATCACGCCCACTCGGCCTGCGCCTCCGCCTGCAGATCGACCGTCGACTTGACGCCGATATCGTCGAAATGCTCGTCGAGAAACCGCCGAGCCGCGCGCTTGCCGCTGACATGCAGCATGTCGAAAAAATCGTAATCGGTCGAAAGTTTGCTGAAGGCGTCGAAGTGGGTGCCGAAGCGGTCGAGCACGATGCGATGGACGTTGATGCGCCGGTATTGCCCGGGCCCGGTGCCGCGCGGCAGCTTGCCTTGATCGATCAAGCGGGCGACGAAGTCGATGGCGCGATATTCGCCGATCAGCGAGGAGTTGAAGGTAATTTCGTTGATGCGGTTCATGATCTCGCTGGACGACGTCGGCGTCGCCTGCCGCACCAACGGATTGATCTGTACCACCAGGACGTCCTCGGTCGTGGTGGTGCGGAAAAACGGAAAGATGACCGGATTACCGAGATAGCCGCCGTCCCAATAGGGCACGCCGTCGATTTCGACGGCGCGAAAAATCGTTGGCAGGCAAGCGGACGCCATGACAGCTTCCGCCGTGATTTTCTCGCGCGGAAAGATGCGCACCCGTCCGGTCTGCACATTGGTCGCCGAGATGAACAGCTGCAAATCTTCGCTCGCGCGCAGCTGGTCGAAATCGACGAAACGGTCGATCAAATCCTTAAGCGGGTTGATATTGAGCGGATTGGCGTCATAGGGCGAAAAATAATGCGACATCGCATCGAACCACGCCTGCACCGGCGTGCCTTCGAGCGGTGTGAACGACAAGAGCCGCTCCATCACCGCCCGCTGCAGCACCGGCAGATTGCCGGTGCTCGACGCGGAGCGCCAGAAATCGGCGAGGCGCTTTTGCGCCTCTTCGCGCCCGCCGCGCACGAGCCCGTCGGCCACCATCACGGCATTGACCGCGCCGGCGGAGGTACCGGAAATGCCCTCGATCGACAGCCGCTCGTCGCTCAAAAGCTGTTCGAGCACGCCCCAGGTAAATGCGCCGTGCGCGCCGCCGCCCTGCAGCGCGAGATTGATGCGCTTGATTTTTGGCACAGCCGCTTTCGTCGCCGCGCGCCCGGGCAACAGCGCGTTGAGGATATTACTCATGCATTCGTTATTCGGCCGTCCAGCCGCCGTCGATCGAAAGATTGGCGCCGGTAATGGCCTTCGCCCCATCCGAACAGAGATAGACGGCGAGGTCGGCGACTTCGTCGACGGTCACGAATTCCTTGGTCGGCTGCGCCGCCAGGATCACGTCGCGTTTGACTTGCTCCTCCGTCATGCCGCGCGCCTTGGCGGTGTCGGGGATCTGCTTCTCGACCAGCGGCGTCCACACATAGCCGGGGCTGATGCAGTTGCAGGTGATGCCGAAGGTGGCGACTTCAAGGGCGACGGTTTTGGAGAGGCCGGCGAGCCCATGCTTGGCGGACACATAGGCGCACTTGAAAGGCGAAGCGACCAGCGAATGCGCCGAAGCGGTATTGATGATGCGGCCCCATTTGCGCGACTTCATGCCGGGCACCGCGGCGCGAATGGCGTGGAAAGCCGCCGACAGATTGATGCTGATGATCTGGTCCCATTTCTCGATTGGAAAATCCTCGATCGGCGAAACGAACTGAATCCCGGCATTGTTAACGAGCACATCGAGCGAGCCGAAGGTTTTCTCGCTGGTGTGCACCATGTCGGCGATCTCGGCGGGCTTGCTCATATCGGCGCCGGAATAGACCGCTTTGACCTGAAAATCCTTCTCGATGCCGGCGCGCTCTTTTTCGATCGCCGCCGTGTCGCCAAAGCCGTTAATCGTGATGTTGGCGCCCTGCGCCGCCAGAGCGCGAGCAATGGCGAGACCGATGCCCGAGGTCGAACCGGTCACCAGCGCGGACTTTCCTTTCAACATGACAACCCCCAATTCAGGAGCGGCGCCCCGGCACAAGAACGCCCAGAAGAGTGCCTAGATCGTGAGCCGCCGGGAATGTGGGGTGCTTCGTGTTGCGGCGCAACATAAAAATCGGGGAGCGCGTCACGTTTTCGCGAGCCTCGGCAATCCGCTACATTCCAGCCGACATGGCAGATTGATCTCCGAAGCCGTGGGATTAGGTGCTGAGAATGACCAGGCAATGACGAATATGCCGCGTGCGATCTTTCCAGCGCCGGACCACGACCACGAACGCTGCGCCAGCGCGGCGATTGCGCATGCGGAGGCCCAATGCGCCGAGCGCGCGCAGCGCCTCACGCCGATGCGCCGTCTGGTCTTGCAGGCGCTGTTGGCGAGTCACAAACCGCTCGGCGCTTACGAAATCATCGAGCGATTGGGACACAAGAACCGTCCAGCGCCGATCACCATCTATCGCGCGCTCGATTTCCTTTGCGAGAACGGCCTCGTCCATCGCATCGAGAGTCGAAACGCATTCGTCGCTTGCGTGCACAATCATCGCGGCGATGACCTCGTTGTCTTTTTGATCTGCGAGAGCTGCGGCGCGGTCGGCGAGGCGCCCGGCGGCGCCGCCGCCGAAGCGCTCAAGGCATCGTCGCGCGCCGCGGGGTTTTCTCCGAGAAGCCCGCTGATCGAAATCGCCGGCATTTGCTCGCATTGCCGCGAACGATGATGTCGCGGAATTGAGTCGCGCGGCTGCACCAGCCTCGCCGTCGTCCCGCCCGCTCGATGCAATCGCGGTCGCGGTGACGATCGGACTGTGTCTGAGCTGGGGTTTCAATAACGTCGCGATCAAGCTCGCGATCCACGATATCCCGCCACTGACGCAGTCCGCGGCACGCTCGGTGATCGCGGCAGTGCTGGTCGGTTTATGGACGCTGGCGCGCGGTGTCCCTCTGTTCCGGCGCGATGGCACGCTCCGCGCCGGGCTCTTGGCGGGCTTACTCTTTGCGCTCGAGTTCCTGCTGATTTATCGCGGCCTCGTTTGGACCACGGTAACGCGCGGCACGCTGTTTCTCTATCTGGCGCCGTTTTTCGTGGTCATCGGCTCGCGCTGGGTCGTGCCGGGCGACCATTTCCATCTTTCCCAGTGGCTTGGCCTGCTTTTATCCTTCGTCGGCATTGCCATTGCCTTCGGCCTGCCGACGCCTGCAACCAGTCCACACCAGGTGCTGGGCGACATCATGCTGGTCTGCGCCGCCTTGGCCTGGGCGGCGACGACGCTGGTGATCAAAGTCAGTCCGTTAAATCGGATCAACGCTGAGAAAACCCTGCTCTACCAGCTCGTCGTCTCGGCGCCGCTCCTCGCCGGCGGCGCCGTCCTGTTCGGCGAGCACATCGATGCGATGCCTTCAGCCGTTGCACTTGGCGCCCTTGCCTATCAGACCGTCTGGGTCGTGAGCGTCACTTTCGCGGTCTGGTTCGCGCTTGTGGTGCGGTATTCGGCCGCGCGGTTATCGGTATTCACCTTCCTAGCCCCGCTTTTTGGGGTAGCGGCCGGTCACGTTGTGCTGAACGAGCCGCTGACGCTGGCTTTTGCTCTGGCCGTCGTGCTGGTGGCGGGAGGCCTCCTCCTCGTCAACCGGCCCCAATGACGCTATATGCTGGGGGTCTGACCGGTGTGGCTTTTTGCGAGTTACGCGGGTCATCAGCCCAATGACCGTCCCGTAAGGACTTCGACATGATGGAATTTTCCGGCCCGGCCGAGAGGCACCGAAGCGTTGCCGTGAAGGTCGGCAATGTGACCGTCGGCGGCGGCGCGCCCGTAGTGGTGCAGTCGATGACCAATACCGATACTGCCGACGCCGCGGGGACCGCCAAACAGGTGGCTGCGCTCGCGCGCGCGGGTTCGGAAATCGTGCGCATTACGGTGGACCGCGACGAGGCGGCCGCCGCCGTTCCGCACATCAAGGAGCAGCTTCTTAAGATGAATGTCGACGTGCCGATCGTCGGCGACTTCCACTATATCGGCCACAAGCTCCTGGCCGATCACCCCGCCTGCGCCGAGGCGCTCGATAAATATCGCATCAATCCTGGCAATGTCGGCTTTAAGGAAAAGAAGGACCGGCAATTCGGGGCCATCGTCGAAACCGCCATCCGCCACAACAAGCCGGTGCGCATCGGCGCCAATTGGGGATCGCTCGACCAGGAATTGCTCACCCATCTGATGGACCAAAACGCGCGGTCGAACCACCCGGTCGATGCGCGCGACGTGACGCGCGAAGCCATGGTGCAGTCGGCGCTGCTGTCCGCCGAGCGCGCGGAAGAAATCGGCCTGCCGCGCTCGAAGATCATCCTTTCGGCCAAAGTATCGGCGGTGCAGGATTTGATCGGGGTCTACAGCGAATTGGCGCGGCGCTGCGACTATGCGCTCCATCTCGGCCTCACCGAGGCCGGCATGGGCTCGAAGGGCATTGTTGCTTCATCGGCCGCGATGGGCGTGCTCTTGCAGCTCGGCATCGGCGACACCATCCGCGTCTCGCTCACGCCCGAGCCGAACGGCGACCGCACGTTGGAAGTCAAGGTCGCGCAGGAATTGCTGCAGACCGTGGGTTTGCGCACCTTCGTGCCGCTGGTCGCGGCCTGCCCCGGCTGCGGCCGCACCACCTCGACAACCTTTCAGGAGCTGGCGGCAAGCATTCAAAATTTCATTCGCGACTCAATGCCGGAATGGAAGACGCGCTATCCCGGCGTCGAGGGCCTCAACGTCGCGGTCATGGGCTGTATCGTCAACGGCCCGGGTGAGTCGAAGCACGCCGATATCGGGATTTCACTGCCGGGCACCGGTGAGCAACCGACGGCGCCTGTCTTTATCGACGGCAAGAAGGCCATGACACTGCGTGGCCCGACGGTTTCCGCCGACTTTCAAAAGATCGTCGTCGACTACATCGAGCGACGCTTTGGGACGGGCGGAGCAGGCCGAACGGCGGCGGAATAGCCCTACTCCGGCGGCCAAGACGTGCAGCGATATTTTCAGGCCCCCAAGCCGTGGGCTGGGGATAATTGGTTGCCAAATAAGCACAGCTACAAGGAATTTTGCGCGTCCGCGCGTCGAACGCTCGACAGCCCCCGCCAGCTCGTTCAACATGCGTTAACCATACTGCGCCGGTTTTTGGGCACGATGGTGTGGAGGGGAGCTACCATAATGAAGCGGTTCATCTTCGCTGCGCTGGCCCTGGTTTTTGCGCTTGGGCTTCAGCCGCAGGCTGCACGGGCTCAGGATAACAATTGGAATACGTTCTGGACGTGGCTGACGCGCGGCCAGGATCCGCGTTTGTTTTGGGGTGGCGCAGCGGTCGGCGCGGGTACCGATGTTGCCGGCTATTACCTGGCCAAGAAGCACGGCTACCCTGCGCATCGCCCAATGTCGATTGGGACCGCCTACGCCGTTACGACATACGCCTGCGCCGTGGTCTATCCGTTCGTCGGAACCATTGTCCTTAATCGGCCGCTCACTCCGCGCGAGATGTATGACGGCGTCGGCGACTGCATCGTGCCCATCATCGGCGGCTATATCGTTGACGCGATGTTGCCTCATGATGCCTGGACTGACGGTACGCCGCCGAAGCCCGTGTGGCATCACCACAAATAGCGCACTCTCAATCGCGATTTGAAAAAAAGCCGGCCGCAGCGCCGGCTTTTTGCTGCGGCAAATTCCGATCCAGTCTACGTTTACAAGACGTAGCTCACGGCGTTGGAGGCCGGAATGAACACGCGCGAGGTAAGCGCTGCTGCGACGTCTGGCGTGCTCAGTGGCGGTCTGATTATCGGCGCCATCAAGACAAGCGGGATCAAATACGTCCTGTCGGTGCCGGACATCACCACCAGTAGCGGATTGCTGGCACCAATTGCGCAAGACAAGGATCTTCGACTCATTCGCGTCTGCAAGGAAGACGAATGTATCGGCATCGCTTCCGCTCTCTCCTATTGCGACGAGCGCGCGCTGATCCTGATCCAGCACACCGGATTTCTTGACTCGATCAATGCCATCCGCGGCGTGGCCGTCGAGTACAAGCAGCCGATCTGCATGATGGTCGGATTGCTGCAGCACGATCCGCAATTGGCGCCGCGCGCATCGCCGCGCTACGGCGTCCGCATCATGGAGCCCATCCTGGACGACATGGGCATCGCGCATCACCTCATCAGCATCGACGCCGACGTGGCGAAAATCCAACCGGCGATCGACCGGGCCTACGCCGAATCGGCGCCGGTTGCATTTCTGATCGGGCGGAGCCCCACATGATGAAGCGCGACGAATGTTTCCGGGTTCTTGCTCGTCACATCACCGATCAAGCGGTGGTCGCCACCTATAGCTCGGCGGTGGATTGGGTCGAGATCGCTCCCCGCGTCCTCAACTATACGTCGATCGGCGCGATGGGCCTCGACTCCTCGCACGGGCTCGGTCTGGCGCTGGGCCGGCCGGACAAACGCGTCGTTGTCCTGCAAGGCGACGGCTCGCTCCTGATGAATCTTGGCAGCTTGGTCACGATCGCGGCGGTCGCGCCGAAGAACCTCGTTCATCTGGTTGCGCAGAATGAAACCTATGAGGCCAATGGCAGCCATCCGATCCCGTCGCCGAAAGTGGATTTCGCCGGGCTTGCTCGGGCTGCAGGTTACGCCGCGGTTTACGATTTCGCCGATCTCGGCATTTTCACGCAGCAGGTCGCGCATGTGCTCGAACAGGACGGGCCGGTCTTCGCCACGCTCCATATCGAGCCGTCAAAGCCGCTAACCTACGATTATCCGAGTCTCTACGATCCGGCCAAACGCAAGGCCTTCAAGGCCGCCTGGCGGGCGCGCGGTGGCTAGACCAATTTTCAGCGTTGGCGCTTAGCGCTTTTTTTCGAGCCGGCGCAGCACTTCATCGAGCTGATCGAGGCTGCGATAACGGATGCTTAGCGTGCCGCCGCGGCCGCGATCGTCGATGCTCACCACCAAGCCAAGCGCGTCGGATATCCGCTTTTCGAGCGCGACCAGGTTCGCGTTCTTTTCCGCTCTGGCGAGCGATTTGCGGCCGTTGGCGCCAGCTTTTGCGCCCTTGCCTCCGACCTCGCGCGCCAGCGCTTCGACTTGGCGAACATTGAGGCCGCGGTTGACGATTTCCTCCGCCAGCTCTTCCGCGTTCGGCTGACCGACCAATGTTCGTGCATGGCCGGCGGAAAGCTTGCCGGCGTGAATGTAGGCCTTCACCGGATCCGGCAGTTTTAGAAGCCGTAACGTGTTGGCGACATAGCTGCGGCTCTTGCCAATGGTCTTTGCGATTTCGTCCTGGCTATTGCCGAACTCGTCCATCAGCGCGCGATAGCCGTCCGCTTCTTCGAGCGGATTGAGATCGGCGCGCTGGACGTTCTCGATAATCGCGAGTTGCAGCGCTTCGGCGTCGGTCGCTTCGATGATAACGACGGGGACTTCGTGCAAGCCGGCGCGCTGCGCCGCGCGCCAGCGGCGCTCGCCGGCGATGATTTCGTAAGCATCGACTGCGCCGCGCACCGGGCGCGCGATGATCGGTTGGATGATGCCGCGCTCGCGCAGCGAAGCGACGAGTTCGTCGAGTTCGGCATTGGAGAAAGTGTGCCGCGGATTCCGCGCATTCGGCCGCAACGAACCGGTCGGCACCCGCCGCTGCCCGCGCGGCCGTTCGACCGAAGAACTTTCCCCGGCTACCTCGCCGATCAACGCGGCAAGGCCGCGCCCCAGTCGCGATCGCGTCGCATCTTCCGCCATCGCCGTCTTCCCTAGACCCTCAGTCACTTAACTGGCCTCACACGGCACATAGTTCTTTCTCTCGTTGGATGATTTCGGTGGCGAGCCGCAAATAGGCTTCGCTACCGCTGCATTTGAGATCGTAGACCAGAACGGGCTTGCCGTAGGACGGCGCTTCGGAGACTCGCACGTTGCGCGGAATGACGGTGTCGTAGACCTTCGGTCCCAGGAATTCGCGCACGTCTGCGACGACCTGTCCCGACAGATTGTTGCGCGCGTCAAACATCGTCAGCACGACGCCGTGGATCGTGAGATCAGGGTTGAGCTGCTCGCGCACCGACTCCACGGTCTTCAGCAATTGCGACAAGCCCTCGAGCGCGAAGAACTCGCATTGCAGCGGCACCAGAATGGCGTTGGCCGCCGCCATGGCGTTGATGGTCAGAAGATTGAGCGACGGCGGACAATCGACCAGCACATAGGTGAATTTGGTGCCGCCGATCGTGTTCAGCGGGTTGAGCGCGCTGCGCAGCCGGTACGCGCGATCACGCGCCTGTCCGATCTCGAGTTCGAGCCCGGAGAGATCGAGGGTCGATGGCGCCAAGTGAAGACGAGGAACTGCCGTCGGGACGATAGCGTCGCGGAGCGCCGCCTCCCCGGTCAGCACGTCGTAGGTCGAGTAACGCCGGTTGCGGCGATCGATGCCGAGACCGGTCGACGCATTGCCCTGCGGGTCGAGGTCGAGGATCAAGACATCTTCGCCGATCGCGGCGAGCGCGGTGCCGAGATTGATCGCCGTCGTCGTTTTGCCGACGCCGCCTTTCTGGTTGGCGACAGCAAGGACGCGAGGCGGCTTTGCTGTCAGGGCTGCGGCAAAGGCAGCATGAGAAGATTGTTCGGGAGCGTCGATCATCGCAGCAATGTCCAAAGTTTAGGGCACAATACAGCCTATAGTTGTGTCCAGGTTGTAATTAGAGTTGCGGGTCCAAGCTGCGGACCACCACGATTTGGGCCTTTGGATCGGTCCGACTCGGCACCAAACTTGATTGAATCTTCCAACATTTAGCGGCTTGGGTCAATTCAGCAGCAACATCTTGTCCCTTGGGAAACAGGCCTATCGCGGCTCTTTTCAACAGCGGATATGCCTCAGCCAACAGTTTAGTGAGTGGCGCCAAGGCGCGTGCGGTCACCGCATCAATTTGGGTCGGAGCGTGTCTGACGAAGTCAGCGATCCGCTCAGCGTGGACTACCGCCGGGGCACCGGTGACCTGCGCCGCTTCGCGCAAAAATGCGGCCTTCTTCAGCGTACTCTCAACGAGATGCACCTGAGCGCCAGGGGTGTCTGCGAGCGCACAAGCGAGCGCCAAGCCGGGAAAGCCGCCCCCGGAGCCAAGGTCGACCCAAATCCGCGCGCGGGGCGCCAGCGGCAGGAGCTGCAAGGAGTCGGCGACGTGGCGGGTCCAGACGATCGGCTCGGTCGATGATGCAATGAGATTGGTGTGCTGCTGCCATTGCATGAGAAGCACAACAAAGCGGTCGAGACGGGCCGCTGTTTCACGTGAAACAGGCGTGAGCTTAAGCGCGCGAGCGCGATCGGCGGTAAGATCAGGCGGCGCCACTTGCGGACTTATCAGCGGCCGTGCTCGCCGGCCGGCGATGCTGCCGGCGCACATGCGCCGCAAGAAGCATCAATGCGGCAGGCGTGATGCCATCGAGGCGTCCGGCATGTCCGATGGTCCGCGGCCGATGGGATTGCAGCTTGTGGCGGACCTCGTTCGACAGGCCGGACACGGCGGCGTAATCGACATCGTCCGCGAGTACGAGACTTTCGTCGCGGCGATAAGACTCGACGTCGGCGGCTTGCCGGCTGAGATAAACGTCGTATTTCGCGTCGATTTCGAGCTGCTGTGCGATCTTCGGATCGAGCTCGCCAAAGGCCGGCCAAATTCGCGCCAGATCGCCAATGGCGATATCCGGGTACGACAGCACCTCAAAGGCAGAGCGCCGCTGGCCATCCTTGCGCAGCGAAAGGCCATGCCGCGCAGCTTCGCTCGGTGTGACCGCGAGCGCCCGCGCCATCGTCCTTGCCGCATCGAGCGAGGCCATTTTGGCTTGATGCTTTTGCGCACGCTCCGGGCCCACGCAGCCGAGCCCAATACCCCTGCCCGTCAGCCGGTGATCGGCGTTATCGGCGCGGAGCGTCAATCGGTACTCGGCGCGCGATGTGAACATGCGGTACGGCTCGCTCACCCCGCGGGTGACCAAATCGTCGATCATGACGCCGAGATAGCCTTCAGCACGATCGAACAGGATCGGCACGGCATCGCCCGCCCGCGCCGCTGCATTAAGGCCGGCGACCAAGCCCTGCGCGGCGGCCTCTTCGTAGCCGGTAGTGCCGTTGATCTGACCCGCTAGGAACAGTCCCGGCAGGCGTTTTGTCTCCAGCGATGGCGTCAGTTCGCGAGGATCCACATGGTCGTATTCGATGGCGTAGCCGGGCCGAACGATGCGCGCCCGCTCTAGTCCGGGAATGGAGGCCACCAGCGCGGCCTGCACGTCCTCCGGCAGTGAGGTCGAGATGCCATTGGGGTACACGGTCGTGTCGTCGAGGCCCTCCGGCTCAAGAAAGATTTGATGGCCATCGCGTTCGCCGAACCGCGTGATTTTGTCTTCGATGGACGGGCAATAGCGCGGGCCGCGGCTCTTGATCTGCCCGGAATACATCGGCGAACGATGCACGTTGGCGCGAATGATATCGTGGCTCGCCGGTATGGTGCGGGTGATCCCGCACTGAATCTGCCGATTGCCGATGCGCTCGGTGAGCACGGAGAATGGCTCCGGCGGATCATCCCCCGGCTGCATCTCCAGCACCGTCCAGTCGATCGTGTCGCCGTCGAGCCGCGGCGGCGTACCGGTCTTGAGTCGCCCGAGCGCAAAGCCGGCGCGCTCAAGCGTGCGGGACAAACCGAGCGCCGGCGCCTCACCGACGCGGCCCGCCGGGATCTGGCGCTCGCCGATATGGATGAGGCCGCGCAGAAAGGTGCCCGTGGTCAACACCACCGCTGCGCTCCCGAATTCCCGGCCGTCGGCAAGCCGAACAGCCTCGACGCCATTCAGCTGCCCATCGGTGAGAAGGATGTCGTCGACCTCCCCTTCAATGACGGTCAGATTCGCGGTTTGCCGCATCTCCTGCTGCATCGCCGCGGCGTAAAGCTTGCGATCGGCCTGGGCGCGCGGGCCGCGTACGGCGGGCCCTTTGCGCCGATTAAGAACACGGAATTGGATTCCGGCGGCATCCGCGACGCGGCCCATCAGCCCATCCAGCGCATCAACTTCGCGCACCAAATGGCCCTTGCCAAGTCCGCCGATCGAGGGATTGCACGACAAGGCGCCAACGGTCGCGAAGCGTTGGGTGATCAGCGCCGTCCGGGCGCCCATCCGCGCCGCG
>Ga0181523_10002917_pt1 | contig 16024 bp, 18 predicted proteins | sample PEATcosm2014_Bin_43_FD_119752 | JGI IMG/M metagenome (GOLD analysis project Ga0181523, IMG submission 119752) | Peatland microbial communities from MTU Mesocosm Facility, Houghton, MI, USA - PEATcosm2014_Bin05_30_metaG | ecosystem: Environmental > Terrestrial > Soil > Wetlands > Peat | place...
CGACGCCACCGAGGACAAGCCCGTTCCCGTCTGACCACAAGACACAACCTGCCCATCGTTTCGGGTCCCGACGCGGCCGTACCCACTGACTGCGGCGAGTCAACCGCGGTGCCGCAGACCCCGTTGATCGCACGGGTACTGGCAGCCCTCAGGGCGTGGGCCGGGAACGTCTCCGACTCCACGACGAAGTGGCGGCACCGACCACCAGTGAACTGCACCATCTTCGGTGACCAACAGCCGAGCGCCGATCGCCGATTGGGAGCGAGGCTGCCAACAACATTCAGTAAACCCATGTCTCCTAGAAGCGGTCGAAAGACAAGAAACAGCAGGTCAACAGCCTTGTATGCACAGGGCGATGCCCGTCTTGGCGAACATTGCCCACTTCTCAAAGAGATGACCGGACAAGGCAGGTGTAGCCACCGACTCGCGCCCCAGAAGGGCCGGCCGCTTACTCCCCGACCGGGAATCCGCCAGGCCCGTTTGGCTGTATTTGCTCAGTAGTAGCAATGACGGTACGTCACGCCGAGCGGCGCTTGCCCTTTTGGCCTGGTGTTTCCGAGCAGTCCCAACGGGGTTCGCATTCGTATCTCCCCCCCCGAGAGAGGGCTGGAGGCTAATCCCATTACCAGCGACAATTCAGATTGAGCTGGAGCACAGTAGCGGTTGGTACTCATCGTTTCGCCCAGTTCTTCGACGTCTAACGGACCGAGACGTACGAAGCTCATGAGCCCGACCGCCCTCGGCAGTGCGTTCACGAATGAAGCCGGGCTCGACTCTCGGCGCCCCCCGAGGCCGACCTCGACCTTGCTCGCCAAGACGTTGCTCCGCGCCAACGGCCCCGATTCCGCCCACCGGGGGCCATTGGCACGGACACCTGGGTCGTCGTCAGCCGGTGGCGCCGGCCTCCCGGACGATCCCGACCCATTCGACGACGTCCCAGAGCGCCTCGACCGAGACGTACTCGAGGGTTCCAAGCGCCAAGATCCCGGCGATACTGCGCTTGGCCGACAATTCATCGGGATACTCGATGACCGAGACGAGCGTGACGTCACTGGGTGCGAACGAGATGACTTTCGCGTCGCCGCCGTGCTTCCCGATCACCTCGTAGATCGCTGCCGTTTGGGCATCGTTCTGCTCGTCGGTGAGGTCCCGCCAGGCCTCCTGGACGACCTTGGTACGAGCAAGTTGCAGATGACTCAACGGATTCTCCTCTGGGTTCGATGCCGTTGGTGTAGGGGCTCGGACGCTCCGACGTTCACCCGAGCGCGTCCAGGACGTGCGGGACAGCTTGTTCGATCGTCAGCATCGCCCTGGTGTCGTATTCGACCCACTGGGTGTAGTTGAGGAGGTTTCGGTATGCCGGCGCAAGGTCGTCGGCTTCGGAGATGACCACCCCGTGGCTACCGTCGGCTGCGAGGTAGTGCCCAGTCACGCCCGGCCCGTCCCCCTCTTTGGCGAACACGCCCATCAACTCTCTGGTCTCTTGCTTACTGAGGTACGGCTTCACCTTGTAGGTCGTGATGAAGATCATGTCTCTGGTGTCCCTTCGGGTGTCGGTCTGGGGAACGACTGTGAGTGAGATCTTGCGGATCCGCTGTTACAGCTGCGCGTCACTTCTGATGGCACGACCCGTCGGCTTCACCTAATGTGCTTCTGGGCCAGGGGTTGGGTACCCGTCGGCCAGGGGGGATGGTGCATGGAATTCCAAGTGCTCGGACCCCTCAGGGTCATCGGGGCGGACGGCACCTACATCAAGTTGGCCAGCACGGCACAGCGCCGCCTGATGAGCCTGCTCCTTCTGCGCGCAGGCGCGGCGGTGTCGGCCGACTTCTTGGCTGACCGCCTTGAACTCTCGTCCGGAGCGCTGCGAACATCGGTCAGCCGACTCCGGAAGATCGTGGGCTCCGACACCCTTGTCACTGCCGCACCGGGCTACGAATTGCGCACCGAAGCCGTCGACGCGAAGCGGTTCGAGCACCTCGTCGCCTTGGGCCGCTCGAGCGAGGAGCCCTTGGACGCCCGTTCGGCATTCGAAGCCGCCTTGAAGCTCTGGCGAGGGGAGGCCTACGCAGAGTTCACCCACGAGCCGTGGGCCATCACCGAATCGTGGCGGCTCGCCGAGGCCCATGCCGGAGCCATCGAGGAACTCACCGAGATCCTTCTCGAACTCCGCGAGTGGACCGAGTCGATTTTGCACCTCGAGCCTCTCATCGCCGCACATCCTCTTCGGGATCGACCGCGCGGGCTGCTGATGCGCGCCCTCGCCGACTCCGGGCGACGAGTGGAGGCGCTCCGGGCCTTCCAGTCCTATCGGTCTCTCCTGATCGAGGAGACCGGCATCGAGCCATCCGGGGACATCGTCGCGCTCGAGCGCACGATCGCGACCTCCACTACACCCGACATCGTGCTCCCGGCAGGTACCGTGACCTTCCTGCTGACGGATCTGGACGGCTCGGCGCGACTCTGGGAGGAGTACGGAGTCGACATGGGCACGGCGGTCCTGCGCCACTACGAGCTGTTGGACGAGGCGATCACCGGCGCCGGCGGCGTGCGCCCTGTGGAGCAAGGCGAAGGCGAGAGCGTCATCGGGACGTTCGCCCGGCCCGGCGATGCCCTGGCGGCCGCGGTCACGGCGCAACAGCGGCTGGCGGCCGAGTTACCGTGGTTGCCGGTTCGAATGGCGGTCCATACCAGCGAGGCGCGGCTACGCGGCGCCGGCCGCTATGTCGGTGGGACGATCCCCGAGGGCGAACGACTGAGGGTGTTCGGCCACGGCGGTCAGATCCTCGTGTCCGAAAGCACGGCGGCATGCAGCGGCGTCGACCTACCTGACCGGTCCACCTTCGTCGAAGTGGGGATGGTGCCACTTCGGACTGTGGGCCCTCCCGAGCGGGTATGGCAGGTGGTGCACCCCGACCTGAGGTCGGAGTTCCCTCCTCTGCGTTCGCTCGCGCCACACGCCCTGCCGGTGCCGTTGACCGTACGCCCCTCCATCGGCGTTGTCGGGCGCGAGTCGGAGCTGGAGGCGATTGCAGACGCAACCAAGCGAGTCACCGGGGGTGAGGGGCGGGAGGTACTCGTCATCTCGGGTGAGGCCGGCCTGGGCAAGACGACGCTTGTCGCCGAAGCGGCCCGGGCCGCGTTCGACAGCGGTTCCTGTGTGCTGTTCGGGCACTGCGAAGAGGATCTTGCCACCCCCTATCAACTCTTCGCCGAGGCGCTCGGCCACTACGTGAGTCACGCCACCGAGGACCAGCTCATCGCACATGTGGAGGTCCACGGATCCCAGCTGGCCCGGTTGGTACCGGCACTCGCCACCAGAATCCCTGACCTCCCGCCTTTGAAGGCCGCCGACCCAGACACCGAGCGATACCTGCTCTTCGCGTCCGTGGTGGGATTGCTGGTGACCCTATCGGAGCACCAATCCGTCGTCCTCGTTCTCGACGATCTGCAGTGGGCGGACGCCGGGAGCCTGCAGCTGTTGTGTCACCTGACCAGGTCGGATCAACCGGCGCGAATTCTCGTACTCGGGGCCTACCGCGACACCGAGCTGACGCACGCCCATCCGCTCCTCGAGACCCTCGCCGCAATGCATCGACAGCTCAGGGTGGCCCGTGTCCAGCTGACCGGGCTCGATGACGCCGGGGTCGTGGCGTTGATGGAAGCCACGGCCGGGTACGCTCTCGATGAAGCCGCGGTGAGCCTCGCTCATGCCGTGTACCGCGAGACCGACGGCAACCCGTTCTACGTGGGCGAGGTGTTGCGCCACCTGTCGGAGACCGGAGCGATCTACCAGGACGCCACGGGACGGTGGGTGGCAACCAGCAGCATCGAGGACATGGGCTTGCCCGCCAGTGTCAGAGAGGTGATCGGCGCCCGGATCGCCCGGCTGGGAGCCGTTGCCGTGCGGGTGTTGGCGCTCGCCGCGGTCATCGGTCGGGACTTCGACCTCGATGTCCTGGCCCGCGCTTCGGACACCTCGGAGGACGAGTCACTCGACGTGCTCGACGCTGCTGCTGCTGCCGCATTGGTGCGGGAGCGTCCGGCGGCACCCGGGCACTACAGCTTCGCCCACGCCCTCATCCAACACACGCTGTATGCGGACCTGGGTCCCACCCGCCGGGCCTGGGCCCACCGCCGGGTGGCCGAAGCCCTCGAAGACCTCTGCGGGGACCGACCCGAGGACCGGATTGGCGAGCTGGCCCGCCACTGGTTCCACGCCATCCAGCCCAGAGACCTGGCCAAGGCCCGCGACTATTCGCGCCGGGCGGCCGACGCCGCCCTCGACGCCCTGGCACCCGGCGACGCCCTCCTCTACTACACACAAGCCCTCGACCTTCACGCCCAGTCGGCAGATCCCGATCCGCTCCTGGCAATCGACCTGGGCATAGGGCTCGGCACGGCCCAACGCCAGATCGGAGATCCTGGATTTCGCGACACCATCCTCGATGCCGCTCAACGGGCAGTCGACCTCGGCGACACCGAGCGATTGGTGGCCGCCGCTCTGGCCAACGATCGTGGGTTCTACAGCGCCGTCGGAACCATCGACGCCGACAAGGTCCATATCCTCGAGATGGCCCTCCAGCTGCTTCCCGCCGGCAGCGCAGATCGGGCGCTCGTGCTCGCGACCCTGTGTTCGGAACTCGCCCACGGCAGCCCGCTCGACCGTCGCCGGGCTTTGGCCGACGAGGCCATCGACGCCGCCGAGTCCTCCGGTGACGACTCCATCATCGTTCGGATCCTCAACCACCTCTACATTCCGCTGCAGGTTCCGTCCCTGCTCGAGCTGGCTCTGGCCCGGACCACCGATGCCCTGGTTCGAGCCGAGCGGGTCGGTGATCCGGCACTGCTGTACTGGGCCGCGATGTGGCGTGCCGAGACGGCTGCTCGCGCCGGGGACATCGATGAGATGGACCGCTGCATCGAGATCCACGGATCGATGGCCACTCAGCTTGACCAGCCGATCTTCTCCTGGGGACACACCTTCGTGTCTGCCATGCGGGCGCAGCTCTCCGGGGATACCGACCGGGCTGAACAGCTGGCGACCAAGGCCCTTCGGATCGGCACCGATGGGGGCCAGCCCGACGCCGGCATCATCTTCGGTGCACAGCTCATGATCGTGAGCGGCCAACGCGGCACCATGAGCGAACTGGCGGCACTCATCGAGAGATTGGCCGCCGAAACTCCCGACATCCCCCGGGGACTCTTCACGTCACTATTGGCCAAAGCCCACGTCGAGGGGGACCGTACCGATCAAGCGCGAATCCTGCTGGACGAGTTCGCTGCCGAAGACTTCGATCTCCCCCTGGACCAGATCTGGCTCACCGGAATGGTCGACTACGCCGAGGCAGCTATCGAATGTCGGGACCCGAAATACGCCGGGCCGTTGTTCGACCGGCTCGCGCCGTGGGCTGGACAGTTGCCGGCGACGGGCGCATCGGCATTGGGCCCGGTGAGCCACTATCTCGGCGGCCTGCTCGCCGTCCTCGGTCGCTACGACGAGGCGGACGCCTACTTCACCCAGGCCGCAGAGTTCAGCGACCGGGTGGGTGCCAAATTCTTCGCTGCCCGCACCGCTCTCTCCTGGGGAAGAATGCTTGCTGAACGCCGCGCTCCAGGCGATGCCGAGAAGTCCCGGGATCTCTTCACCAGGGCCCATGCGGCCGCAGCAGCTCACGGGTACCGAAACGTCGAGCGGCGTGCCGCCGCGGCGCTTCAGGGTTTGGACTGAACACCGGCGAAGCCTTGGGGGTCACTGGGCACCGGTTCACGAGAGCGCCCTGACCAGCCACGATACCGAGCAGTCCCAACGTGGTTCGAGCCCGTGTCCCCACCTTGAGAGAGCGGGCCGGTTTGAATCGGCCCGGGTTTCACAGAGACTTGCCCACCCCCAGCTGTGGGACGATCCTCAGCTGCCAGATACGAGGGCAAATGTCGCTCCCGTCGGATCCGAGACGGTCGCAAGTCGTCCGTAGGGGGAGTCCGCCGCTGGAGCAACGACTGCTCCACCGAGGGAGACAACCTGGGCCAGTGATGCATCTGTGTCGGCCACCGCGAACACAATCGTCCAACGGGCCGGGACTCCGTCAGGAAGGAAGGTTGTTGCGTCCATGATCCCGGCCAGCTCCTCGTCGCCGACCTTGAGGGTTGTATAGCGGAACTCCGGCGTGTCGCTCAACGTGTTCGTCGTCCACGCGAAGACGTCGCGGTAGAACGAGACGCACGTGTCGTAGTCCCGGGTCTGCATGTCGAACCACCCTGGGGTCCCCGGCTCCCCATAGCGACCGAAGCCCCGGTGGACCTTCGGCTCCCACACGCCGATCACCGACCCTCCAGGATCGGCGACGACCGCCATGGTCCCGAGGACGCCGACATCCGTCGCGGGGACAATGACCTGCCCGCCGTTGGCCTCGACCGCCTTTAGCGTCGCCCGGGCATCGGCAGTGGCAAGGTAGGTGGTCCAAGTGTCCGGCATCGGGTTGTCGGATTGCTTGACAATGCAGCCGGCCGTGAGGATGCCGCCTTTGGTGAAGTTGAAGTAGCCGCCGAGCTCGGGTGCTGGTTCCTGGGCCTCCCAGCCGAAGACCTCGTCATAGAAGGTCCGGGCGCCGTCTGTGTCCGACGTCATGAGGTCTACCCAGCAGGGCGCACCGATCGGTGCCTCGTCTCGTGTAACCATCGGTTCCCCCAGGGTTGAGCTGCGTCCAGTCGACCGCAGCGACGTCACCGCCAAAATAACGAAATCCAAGCGCTTCGGCCTCCATGCTCGTAGCCCTTGGCCGAAGCTTGGCGCACATTCAGCGTACTCCGGCCCGAGAGTCGAATCCCGAGGCGCGAGGCCGATTGCTCTCATCCGAGGGCACGAGTTGGATCGATCTTTCTCGAAGCATGCTGAAGCTCGATCGGTGAACCCATGCCTTACCCAGGTGTGGCATCAGTGTTCCGTAGAGCGCCGTGGCGTGTACGTAACCGAGGTCGCACCCCTCCTTCAGCCACGCCACGATCTGCCCTGCCTTGACCTCTGGGCGGAGCAGGTCCTTCTTCGCTGCGGCTGCCCGGGAATTCGCGGGATCCATCCCAGTCTCGCCTTGATGTTGTCGAGGAATGCCTGGTATGCCACCGATTTCCCGCCTCTTCTCATGGGCGATCGACATTCGTCGGCCGGCCCCTATCGGCCGTGCAGGCTGGTACCTGCTCTGGGTCAGGGCACCGACGTCATGACGACCGCAGCGGAATCGCAGCGCAATTCTGTCGTCTGTGCACATCTACGCGAACTTCTTCTCGATCTCGGCAAAGAACGCGTCGGACGGCTGCACGAAACGTGCTGCATCCAGTTTGATCTCGTCGCCCACTTCGTACGTCGAGATCGACTTCGCGGGATTCATCTTGAAGGTCTTGTCCGGGGCCATGACCTCCGTGGTTTTCCAAGATCGAGGAACAGAGGACTCCCACTTCGTTCATGGGATTGCCATCCTTCCCCTCCACTCTCTTCTGTCGATGTCAGAAGGAGTTGTCGAGCACCAGGACCATGTTGTTGAAGAAGAGAGGCTCGAACGACGAGATCGTTTGGTCGACCTGTGCAGCCTTGGTCCCGGCGGCCTTCCTTGCCGAGTCGACCCAGGCGGTGTATGTCGCCAGCTGGGCAGTGACCCGATTGCGGCAGTCGTCGATGTACTCCTTCGGACAACTGTTCCGGGAAAGCATGAGAAGTGAACCTACCTTCTTGCTTGATTGATGCTTCGGGCATTGGAAGCGCAATAGAACACTGCGAAAGAATCCCCGTCGACACGTTGGTCAGTCATCGAGAATCACCCAGTCGAGCTCGTCGAGACGCTCGCGGTCGGCAGTCAGTTCGATCTCGGCGATCCTGCCGTCCATGATCGTGAGTGCGAACGCTACCCTCGGCCGTCCACCCGGAGCCCACATGAGACCGACGGAGCCATCCAGAAGGGCGACCTGTGCGCCTTGGGCACGTCCGAAGAACCGCTGGGCGATGGCTGCCGAGCCGCGCATCTCCTTCGTTGCGCCGGATTCCACGGCCGCCTGGTCGGCTCGCAGCACTACGTAGGGGTCGACCATCGCGAGGAGTGCGTCGCAGTCGCCGCCTCGAGACGCAGCGAGGAAAGCGCCGACAACTTCTCGTTGGCGACCGAGATCGGCAGTGGAAGCTGCTTGCACTCCTTACACCCGACGGTGAGCGCGAATCGCCAGCTGCCTTGCCGCAGCCGGAGAGCGACCCATGATGGGGGCAATCTCGTCGAAGGGCACAGCAAACACGTCGTGCAATACGAACGCAACCCTTTCGGCAGGATCCAGCGTGTCGAGCACCACGAGCGATGCAGGACCGACCGAGTCGGCCACGAGCGCCTCGCGCTCGGGGTGGGTCTCGTCCTCTCCCCCGACGAGCCCATCAGCGAGGTCCACATAGAATGGCTCTTCCCGCCGCGAGGTTCGCGACCGCAGCATGTCGAGACACAAGCGGGCAACAACCGTGGTCAACCGCCCTCAGATGCGCTCGGTTGGCCTCAAACTCTTCCGCCGGCAGGTCGCATCCGTCCATCCGCCACAATTCCTTGTCGCACTCCGTCATATCACTGACGGATGAGATCCATTCGATGTGACGAGGAGGTCCAGGTAGAATTAGTTGTGGCCGGCATCCCGGCTCAGCAGTCCGGTGGCTGGTGGCCCTCCGGGAGTCAGCCGGTGCGGCCATCGCCCGACAGGGCAAGTGCCTTTCAATTCTCAATTCGCGCCACCCGTCCGACGATCAGGGCACCCTGACCTGACTCGCTGGCGGCCCCATCCGGCCTCTTCCGGCGGGCCAAACCCTTGCCCGCCTACTGTAGAGCCGTGCGGAAAGCGGAAGGGCTCCGGTGACCACTGAGAACGTGGCGATCGTGTTCACGGACATCGTGGGTTCGACGGAACTGTCGCAGCGCCTGTCGCCGGAAGACGCCGACCAGGCCCGGCGGGGGCACATCTCGATCCTGCGCCAGGCCATCGCGGAGGTGGGCGGCACCGAGGTCAAGAATCTGGGTGACGGGGTGATGGTGGTCTTCAGTTCGGCTTCGGCCGCCCTGGCGTGCGGGGTGGCCATGCAGCAGGGCGTGGAACGGGACAACAGGGACCGCGAGCATTCGTTGGGCCTGCGGGTGGGGCTGAGCGGCGGAGAAGTCAGTAGAGAGGACGACGACTACTTCGGGGACCCGGTGGTCGAGGCAGCTCGACTGTGTGCCCTCTGCGAGAGCGGACAGGTGTTGGCGGCCGATGTGGTTCGCGCCATGGCAGGTCGGCGCAGCCGTCACGACTGCCGGTCTGTCGGGGAGCTGATCCTGAAGGGCCTGCCGGACCCGGTCGAGACTGTCGAAGTGGTCTGGGAGCCTCTCGGAGGTACCGACACCGGGACCTCCGTCCCGCTCCCGGGCCGTCTGGCGCAGCGCCCCACCGTAGGTGTGGTCGGACGCGAGGCCGAGATACAAACGATGACTGATGCGATGAAACGCGTCGCCGCGGGCAATGGGCGCGAGGTGCTGCTCGTCTCGGGCGAGGCCGGTCTGGGCAAGACCACGCTCGTCGCCGAAGCCGCCCGGGCCGCATTCGACAACGGGGCGTGTGTGCTCTTCGGGCACTGCGAGGAGGACCTCGCCACCCCTTACCAACTCTTCGCCGAGACCCTCGGCCACTACGTCGCCCATGCCACTGAGGACCAGCTCCTCGCCTACGTCAAGACCCACGGATCCGAGCTGTCCCGGCTGGTGCCGGCGCTCGCCAGCAGAATCCCGGGCCTCCCGCCGTCGAAGGCCACCGACGCAGACACCGAGCGCTACCTCCTTTTCGCCGCCGTGGTCGGTCTGTTGGCCACGGCGTCCCAGCGTCAGCCCACCGTGGTCGTCCTCGACGACCTCCAGTGGGCGGATAGCGGGAGCTTGCAGCTGCTGTGTCACCTGACCGGGTCCGAGCAGCCGGCGCGAGTTCTCGTCCTCGGGACCTATCGCGACACCGAGCTTACGCACACCCATCCGCTCCTCGAAACCCTCGCCGCGCTGCGCCGACAGCTCAGGGTGGGCCGCGTCGAGCTCACCGGGCTCGATGACAACGGGGTCGTGGCGCTCATGGAAGCCACGGCCGGATATGCCCTCGACGACGCCGCGGTGAGCCTCGCCCACGCGGTGTACCACGAGACCGACGGCAACCCGTTCTTCGTGGGCGAGGTGTTGCGCCACCTGTCGGAAACCGGAACGATCTATCAGGACACCACGGGGCGGTGGGTAGCGGTCGACAGCATCGGCGACATGGCCCTGCCCGACAGAATCAGAGAGGTGATCGGCGCCCGTGTCGGTCGGCTGGGAACGAGTGCCGGCCGGGTCCTGTCGCTGGCGGCGGTCATCGGTCGAGACTTCGACCTCGATGTGTTGGCGAGGGCAGCCGGGATCTCGGAGGACGAACTGCTCGACGTGCTCGACACGGCGGCCGCCGCCGCCTTGGTGCGTGAACTGCCGACGACACCCGGGCGCTACAGCTTCGCCCACGCCCTCATCCAACACACCATGTACGCGGATCTGGGTCCTACCCGCCGGGCCCGGGCGCATCGAGTGGTCGCCGAAGCCCTGGAGGACCTCTGCGGAGACCAGCCCGGGTTCCGAGTGAGCGAGCAGGCCCGCCACTGGTACAGCGCTACCCAGCCCAAAGACCTGGCCAAGGCCCTCGACTACTCATGCCAAGCGGCCGACGCCGCCCTGGACGCCCTGGCGCCCGGCGATGCCCTCCGCTACTACACCCAGGCCCTCGACCTCTACGCCCAGACAGACGACCCCGATCCGCTCCTGGGAATCGACCTGGGCATCGGGCTGGGCACCGCCCAACGCCAGACGGGGAACCCCGAGTATCGCGACACCCTCCTCGACGCCGCCCGACGCGCCGCCGACAACGGTGACACTGACCGCCTCACGGCCGCCACCCTGGCAAACGACCGGGGCTTGTTCAGCATGACCGGGATCGTAGATCTTGACAGAGTCGAGCTCCTGGAAACCGCCCTCGCACGCCTTCCTGCCGATCACCCCGACCGGGCGCTCGTGCTCGCCACCCTGTGCAAAGAACTCATCTTCGGGAGTCCGCTCGAGCGCCGCCAGGCCCTGGCCGACGAGGCCATCGCCATCGCGCGGTCCTTCGGTGACGACACCATCATCGTGCGCGTCCTCAACCACGTTTCGCAGGGACTCCAAGCGCCGCCCCTGGTGGAACAAGCGCTGGTCTGGACGGCCGACGCCCTGGCTCGCGCCGAGCGGGTCGGCGATCCGCTCCTGCTGTTCTTCGCGGCCACCCGGCGCGCCGCATTCACCGCAAGTGCTGGAGACATCGGAGAGACGGACCGCTGCCTCGAGATCATGGGGACGCTGGCCGAGCGGCTCAACCAGCCCACGCTGGACTGGCTGAACACACTCGAGCACGCCACGCGAGCGGCGATCGCCGGGGACACCGACCGGGCAGAACGGCTGGCGACCGACGCCCTGCAGATCGGCACCGACGGCGGTGAGCCCGACGCCGCGTCCATCTTCGGCGCGCAGCTCCTGACGGTGAGCTTCCAACGCGGCAACATGGGTGACCTCGTCACACTCCTCGAGCAGGTGGCCGCCGACAATCCCGGGGCGGCTCCCACAGCGATTGCGGTGTTGGCGGCAGCCCACGCCGAGGCAGACCGCACCGACGAAGCCCGTCGCCGGCTGGAGGAGTTGGCGTCCAAAGGCTTCGAACTCCCGCTGGACATGCTTTGGACTACCGGAATGACCATGTATGCCGAGGCCGGCATCGAATGCCGAGACACGAAATATGCCCAACCGCTCTTCGACCGGCTCGCTCCGTGGGCGCATCGATTGTCATTCAGCTCCGCTGCGGCTGAAGGTCCGGTCAGCCACCACCTCGGCGGCCTCGCCACTGTCCTCGGCCGCTACGACGAGGCGGAGGCGTACTTCGCCCAGTCCGCCGCGATGGGCGACCGGATCGGTGCGAAGTTCTTCGCAGCCCGAACTGACCTCTCGTGGGGAAAGATGCTCATCGAGCGCCAGGCTCCGGGTGATGCCGTCAAGGCTCAGGACCATCTCACCAAGGCGCACGCCGCCGCAACTGCCAATGGGTACGGGAACGTTGAGCGACGCGCTGCCGCTGCTCTGCATGGTTTGGGCTGAACGCCGACCCGGGGAGTTGGGTCGCGACTGGGCTCTGGCGCCCTCTGACCAGCCACAACACCGAGCAGTCCAAATGGGGTTCGAACCCGCGTCTCCGCCTCGAGAGGGCGGTCCGGTTTCTCCCGAGAGATCCCATCGCTTCACTCCTCGTCGCAGCTCGACAGGCAGCGGCGGGTGCCAACGCCGAGCAACGTACGACGGCGAGACCGCCGGGGACGCCGTGCGGTGGCATTGTTGGACGGAATGTCAGGTTCTCTGATGCACACCGCTTGTCGTTATTGACGGCTCCCGTTATTGTCGTCGATGTGATCCGGTCGTTCCGGGACAACGACACCGAACGCGTTTGGCAAAGGTAGCGAGTGGGGAAGCTCGACGAGGCCACCCAGAGGATGGCTCTCCGCAAGCTGCTCGTTCTCGATGCAGCCGACGCCTTGGGTGATCTGGGGGTGCCGCCGGGGAATCGGCTCGAGAAACTGAAAGGCGATCGTGCTGGGCAGCACAACATTCGCATCAACCAGCAATGGCGGATCTGCTTCAGACGGACTGACGCGGGTCCCGAATACATCGAGCTCGTCGACGACCACTGAAAGGGAAAGCCCATGACCACTCCCCCGATCATGTCTCCGATCCACCCTGGCGAGGTCCTCGTGCACGAGGACCTCGAGCCGCTCGGCGTCACCCAGTGCCGGCCGGCGATCGCCATCGGGGTTCGACCTCGGCGTATCAATGAGATCGTGCACGGAAACCGGCGAATCACCGCCGACACGGCTCTTCGGATGGCCCGCTACTTCGGAACCACCGAACGATCCCACCTGAATCTTCAAGGCCGGTACGACCTGGTACTGAACTTCGAAGCTCAAGCTGGTCGAGTTCTCGGTTACGGAACTCGACCATGTGGTCGGACTCGGTCGGGCGTCACGAAACGTTCATCTTGGTGTTAGGTGACCTCGGTCAGGATCGAGTGCGGTGAGACGGCAGGAAGGCGAGGCGTGACGAAGCTGCAGGGCTGGCAGCCTGATCCGACCGGGCAGCATGAGTTCCGGTACTACTTCGAAGGCGCGCCTTCGAAGTGGGTAAGCAGCGGCGGCGTGGTATCGAACGACATATCCTCCGATATCCAGGGGCGTCTGAAACCGGCTGAGAACGTCTCACCGGCATCAGTTGCAACGGGTGCGCAGCCAGCCACCTCTACCGACTCGGCAGAGGGCTGGTACACCGACCCGACCGACTCAGCGCGTCTTCGCTACTGGGACTGCACGGGATGGCATGAAGAGGAGATCACATCTGCCTCAGTCCCCGAAAGAGATGGATGGCCTCAACAGCCCACCGAGCATTCAACGGGAACCGCAGCCGCTGATCGGCCTGATCAACCAAACCGACTTTCCCCGGATGGGTACCTTGACTCTCGAAGCAGTGAGGGCTGGCAAGACGCATCATCAGCGAAAGTGCCGCAGCGAACGGCATGGAGCGCTGTCTTCATCTTCGGCGGTGGCACCTACCTGCTCGGGGAAAGCGTCGATGCGCAGCTCGTAGGAGTCTGGGATCGGAGTGGAACGGACAAGCCTCCTGTCGAGAGCTGGGATAGAAGCTCGGTTGGGAGGGATGGGGCAGCTGCGAGGTTCATCGAACTCGAACCGGATGGCGAAGCGTTGGAAGCGCCTCTCGTATGCACTTGGTTCACGCAACCCGGTGGCAAGCCATTGCCGGGAGTCCACCATCGGACCGAAGGTGATACTTCTGCCACACGCCTGCGTGGGGCTGACTGGAAGCATCAGCAATCCTTAGCAGATCAACTCAGAAGGGGGGTCATTGCAAGCGGCCACTTGAGAGTCATCACAGCTAACACTCCATTGTGGGAAGGCGAAAACGCGATTGTCCAGTACGGGGCACGCCGACTGAAAGTTGTCGAAACGTCGTCTACCCAACCCGGTCGCAAGCATGTTGTTGGCAGAGCCGCATTCGGCGGGGCACTGCTCGGACCTCTCGGCGCACTGAGTGGGGGGGCCACGTCCAAGGCCCAACCACGGAACGTAGTGAGGACCGAACGGAAGGTCGTCAACAACGGAGCGTTGATCTTCACAGACCACAGACTTCTCTTTGTGAGTAGCCGCAAGCACTTTTCCCGTCAATCGCACTTGACAATCAAGTACGGAGAGGTTTCGAGGGCACTATTCACAGCCCGGCAGTTCCTTCAAGTCAGGCGGATGCAACTCACCCTTTCATTCAAGAACCTCCGGCCTGATGAAGCCTTCTTCATCGATGGCCCCGAGATCGACGACGCCATGGCTTACTACAACGGCATTGTGAGATTCCACAACGACCGTCCTGACGGCTGCCGTTCAGAAGGTGATGAAGACCGGAATGCCATTTCATAGTGAAGTCCCGTGGGGGGTCGTGATTGACTGACGGGCGCGCTCCGGAGCCCAGTGGCCAATCAAGGTTCACGTGGAGACGGCGGCAAGGAGCCTGAGGCGTGGCTGCTCGATGGAGAAGACGGTTTTCTCGTAACTCCCCCAATACTCACCCGGATCCGGTCGAAGGCGCGCAATGCTATTGGTCGGCCGGTTCTCCGCCTTCATGACCTTCGGCACTCTGGTCTCACCTGGGCAGCAGCAACTGGGGCCATCCTGGCTGAGGTGATGCGCCGAGCGGGCCATGAGAGTCCGACTGCGGCTCTCCGGTACCAGCGCGCCACCGAGGACCGGGACAAGGCCCTTGTAGATGCACTGGCGGGCATGGCGCTTCATGCCGGAGTGATCCTGTTGCCCAAGCCGAAGAAAAGTGCCGCGGACAATCCGCGGACAACCGAATCAGATCATGATGGGGCCGATGCCACCATTACATCCCTGACCACCGACAACAACGAGCAGTCCCAACGGGGTTCGAACCCGTGTCTCCACCTTGAGAGAGTGGGCAGGTATGTCCAGTGGGTGCGGGTCCGTCCTGTTATCCCTGGTCAGGATGATGTACCTGTTCAGCCCGTCCACTCGATTGGACCGAGTATTGCCGAAAAGATGGACAACTGGATGGGCAACATGCAGTTTCGGATGCTTCGGTTTCAGCACTTTCGATCCTGCCGGATATTCTGCTCACTTCATCTCAGCTCGCCGTCCGGTTCCCAGTTTCGAGCACACCCGACGTGCCGTTCTGCGCTGAGGTTCGGGAGCCGGCGCCCGTCGTTATGGCGCCGCGTTCTGTACCGCCTCGACGACTCCGAACGCCGATTCGGGGTGCGCTGACACCCTCGCCACTCCCAGTCCCTGCGGTCTCCGGCGAACGTTATGTGCGCCGGGGAAGCCCATCCGGCATCCTTGCTGCTCGCGAGAGTTTCCTGCCCCCTACCAGGCACATCGGGGCGATCCCTGGAGTCCCGGACGTCGAATATCTGGGGGCACTTGCAGCGCGCTGAATGCCGGTCCGTAAGGGGATCCCCATATGGCGACGGCACTGCTATCTGGATGGCTCTTGCTAATCTGTCCTCTTGTAATTAACCAACCAACCGTTCGAGGTGACCTCGATCGTGCGTCGCCGAGAATCGGACTCAAAGCGTCAAATCTGGCCGACAACGTTGTCTTTTCTTGCGGACTACCGACCAACCCTTCAGCCGTAACCCATGCCGATGCCCAAGAAGAGACCCTCTTCACCACGACCCTTGTCGGTCAGGACGTTGGCGCGCCAGCGGTGCAGTGGATGAGTCAACAGGTGACCGCCGCAGCTAACCTCGATCATTCGTCCGACCCTCGGCTGATGGCAGAGGCGTCGGCGAGTTGGCGGTCGTGATGGGCCTCGACCAGAGGACCACATCTGGGGCGTGAAGCACCGCGGTGTTGTCATTCGAGTTC
>Ga0181523_10002922_pt1 | contig 16002 bp, 12 predicted proteins | sample PEATcosm2014_Bin_43_FD_119752 | JGI IMG/M metagenome (GOLD analysis project Ga0181523, IMG submission 119752) | Peatland microbial communities from MTU Mesocosm Facility, Houghton, MI, USA - PEATcosm2014_Bin05_30_metaG | ecosystem: Environmental > Terrestrial > Soil > Wetlands > Peat | place...
AAGACGCTCGGCTTTTTCACAGTTCCCACAGGCCCAACAACAAGGATCTATCTATAATCAATTGCAGGCAGCGGTCCACCTTAAGAAGGCCAAATATTGGTCCGAAGGATGGGGAGCACCTCAAGGACCTGCTGAATCAGTTGCGCGGTCTTCAGGGGATAGCAGAGCGGGAGAAGTGGTTCATGGAATACGTGGTGAAAAGCAATCGCTCCACGACCCCGCAGCACCCACCTTTTTATCAAGGCGATGCAACAGCCGTGAGTGGCTGGAAGAAGATACTCGAGGCCACAGAACAAGCCTACGAACCCGGAAAGTTCACCACAATCCCGGCCTTCGAATGGAGTTGCGCCTGGAAGGGAGCAAATCTCCATCGCAATGTTTTCTTTCGGGACATCCAGCATCTGCCCGAACGGCCGATGAGTTACATTGACATCAACCATGAAGAGGAACTGTGGAAGTGGCTCGCGAGTCTCGAGCAACAGGGAATGAAGGTCATTGCCATTCCCCACAACTCGAACGCCAGTAAGGGGATGATGTTTGGCGACACAAACTCGGCCGGGGACCCCATTGACCACGAGTACGCCGAGATGCGCAGCCGCTTCGAGCCGCTTGTCGAAATGATGCAGATCAAGGGCAACTCCGAGGTGCATCGCGCTTTCTGGGCCGCGGATGAGTTTTCCAACTTCGAAAACGCCGACTCCATCGGCGATTACAGCGATCGTACCTATGCAAAGTATGGGAAGAAGAACTGGGTGCGTTACGCCATATCGAAGGGCCTGGCTTATGAGAAGACACTCGGAGCCAATCCTTATCATTATGGTTTCGTTGGCGGCACTGACAATCACGACGGCTTGATGGCCAACGTTGCCGAAGATAATTTCGCCGTCGGGAGCCACGGCGAGGCGGACAACACTGTCGAAAAGCGCCGCACCGGAGAAGTTGGCGGCTGGATCAAAGGCAAGGATCTGAATCCCGGCGCGATTACGGGCGTGTGGGCACCGCAAAACACCCGCGAAGCGATCTGGGATGGGCTGAAGAACCGCGAAACGTTTGCCACCAGCGGCCCCCGTGTAAAGGTGCGTCTCTTCGGCAAACGGGGCAAAATCGATAACCCCGCCGATGCCAAGAGCCTGGTTGATACCGGATACGCGCAAGGGGTACCGATGGGCGGAACCCTGAAACCGGGCGAGGGAGCCCCTAGCTTCACGATGTGGGCGATCAAGGAAGCCGACGGCGCGAACATCGACCGCATTCAGATCGTCAAATGCTTCGTCGACTCTAAGGGAGAACCTCAGGATCAGGTGTTTGATGTGGTTTGGTCGGATGAGAGGAAGCCCGGAGCAAATGGCAAGGTGCCTGCAGTCGGTAACACGGTCGACCTGACCAAGGCGAGCTACACAAACACGATCGGCAGCCCCGAGTTGATGGGTACCTGGACCGACAAGAACTTTGACCCCAAATCCCCCGCAGCCTACTACGTTCGCGTCCTTTTGATTCCCACGCCGCGGTGGAGCACGTATGACGCAGTGCGCGCGGGGCTACCTCTTCTGAAGGATGTAACTGCAACCGTCCAGGAGCGGGCGTGGAGCTCGCCCATCTGGTACGCACCGGCGAAGTAAAGACAGGCGCCGAGCTGAGGTAACCGCTGTGGTGCAAAGTTTCGCTCCAGAACTCCGGATCAGCGCCAGCGGAAGGAATGAATCAAAAGAAGTTACCCAAAGCCTCCAAATGCGCGGACCGTACTTATATTCGGGCCCGCTCAGTACTTTTGCGGGTATCGCTGTAGCGGTCCGCAATCCTAAAATGTAAGGCCTGAGAGCATCTCCAGGAATCCTTAGAAGCACCAAGCAGTCGAAGGAGTTAACTATGACGAAGAAGAGAAGCGATGAGTCCCGGCGGCGGGCAGCTTGGGCCATGGGTATTGGGCTGGCTTTCGTATTCATCTCCGGTTGCGGTACCACGCCGACGAATCAGACAGGAACTCCGCCGGCGGCCGGCCAGGGCGAACTCGCGGCGAAAGGTGTGTTTCAAGCGGACGAGGAAGCGAGCACGCAGGCTCCAGAGCCTGCCGCAAAGGTCGAGTGGAATCGTGATTATTCACCGTACGCCAATCGCAAATATCCTACCCACGTCTATTTCGGCGACACGCACCACCACACGGCAAACTCCGGAGATGCTTTCATGTCAGGCGACCGGCTCGGCCCTGAGGACTCCTATCGCTTCGCGCGTGGCGAACAGGTGATATCCTCTTCCGGCGTGCCTGTCAAACTGTCTCGTCCATTGGATTTTTTGGTGGTCTCGGACCATGCCGAAGGACTGGGGTTGATGTTCCAGGTGCTCCAAGGGAATCCGGCATTGGTGAGCGATCCGACCGTTGCCAAGTGGCAAAAAGCCCTTAAGGCAGGAGGTGAGGAAGGGATCAAGGTGAAAAACGAAATCGTCGCGGCACAAGGTGCAGGCACCCTGCCAGCGGTGGTGAAGGATCCAAAGATCGTCGGGCCGCTGATGATGTCGGTTTGGCAGGAGTACCTAGCGACGGCGGAAAAGTATAACGAGCCGGGGCGCTTTACGGCGATGATCGGGTACGAGTGGACTTCGGTGCCGGGTGGCAACAACCTGCACCGGAACGTACTGTTCCGCGACAACAAGGATAAGGCGGAGCAGATCTTCCCCTTTTCTTCCTGGAATAGTGAAGACCCCGAAAAACTTTGGGAATGGATGGCCAAGTACGAAGAAAAAACGGGTGGCAAGGTGTTGGCGATCCCGCACAACGGCAACCTCTCCAATGGGAGGATGTTTGCCCTGGTGGATTTTGAGGGCAATCCGATGACCGCGGATTATGCCAAGCGCAGGGCGCGCTGGGAGCCGCTCCACGAGGCCATGCAAACCAAGGGCAGCAGCGAGACACATCCGAGTCTGTCGCCAAATGATGAATTCGCCGACTATGGCACAGTGGGCTGGGATGTTGGAAACCTGACGCTGCAGGGCGAGCCAACAACTCCCGAGATGCGGCCGTTCATGTACATTCGTGGCGCGTTGATGAATGGATTAGCTTTGGAGCAGAAGCTCGGGACCAATCCCTTCAAGATCGGAATGATCAGCGGAACAGACGTACACAATTCCTTGACCTCCATCGAAGAAGACAACTTCTTCGGCAAATTCGTGATCCAGGAGCCGCATCCCGGACGTTGGGCTGGAGTTGCGAAGAAAGGGCTGGGCTTTACTCGCAACGACTGGATCTATACTGCCGCCGGTTATGCGGCGGTGTGGGCCACCGAAAACACCCGAGCGGCATTGTGGGACGCCATGATGCGCAAGGAGTGTTACGCTACTTCTGGCACGCGCATGACGGTGCGTTTCTTTGGAGGATGGGACTTCAATCCTGAGGATGCGCGCACGCACCATGTGGCGGAGGTCGGCTACCGCAAGGGCGTGCCGATGGGCGGCGACCTTGCTTCGCCACCCGCCAGTTCCAAGGCGCCGACATTCCTCGTAGCCGCGATGAAAGACCCCATCGGAGCGAACCTCGACCGCATTCAGGTGATCAAGGGCTGGCTGGACAAGGATGGCAAAACCCATGAGAAGATCTATGACGTGGTTTGGGGAAATGCCGACCGCCGCAAACGCGGTGCAAACGGCAAGATTCCTCCCGTTGGGGACACCGTCGATGTTTCGCGTGCGACTTGGACCAACACCATCGGCGACCCGGAATTGACGGGAGTCTGGAAGGATCCCGACTTTGACCCGGCGCAACGTGCTTTCTACTACCTGCGTGTCATTGAGATTCCCACGCCACGCTGGACGGACTACGATGCCGTGCGGTTCGGAGATAAAATGTCCCCCGAAGTACCTATGAAGGAACAGGAGAGGGCATGGACGTCCCCAATCTGGTACACACCGACACATTGATGGAGTCGACGGCCGGCGGATTTGCACACGCAATCCGCCGGCGATTCTCCGGCACTTTTCTGAAATCCGTTCTTCGCGAACCGCTTGTTCATTTTCTTGTTCTTGGCGCCCTCCTCTTTCTCTTCTTCCAGTGGAGGGGAGGCTCGGGTCCTGGCTCGAACAGAATTGTCATTACCCATGCACAGATCGAGCAACTTGCCGTCGGGTTTACGCGCACTTGGCAGAGGCCCCCAACCGAACAGGAACTGAAAGGGCTGATCGACGAATACGTCAAGGATGAGATTGCCACGCGAGAAGCTGTGGCCATGGGGCTCGATCGTGACGACGTTATTATTCGCCGCCGGCTTCGCCAGAAGCTGGAATTTATTGTCGAAGACACAGTCGCATCCGTCCCGCCGAGCGACGCCGAGCTCACTGCATGGATGGCCAAGCACCCAACTGCCTTTCAATCTGAACCGAAGCTGGCTTTTCGCCAGGTGTATCTAAATCCCGAGCGCCACGGTTCCGCTCTACACGCCGATGCCGAGAGATTGCTAGCCCGGTTGCAGGCAGGTGGCTCGAAGATCTCGACGGAACATCTGGGCGATACAACCATGCTGCCAGCCGAACAGCCACTCGCACCGCTTTTTGATACTGCCCGATCGTTTGGAGATGACTTCGCAAATGAATTGGCGAAGCTGCAACCGGGCCAGTGGGTCGGTCCGCTCGAATCGCCCTTTGGCATGCATCTCGTCCTGGTTTCGGAGAATGTTCCTGCCTCTCAGCAGCCGCTCGCTGTAGTCAGGCCGCAGGTTGAGAGAGAAGTGTTGCTCGAGCGCAAAAGGAAGGAACTCCAGAATCTGTACGACCGGCTGCTCGAAAAGTACACGGTGAAAGTGGAGCAAATGCCAGCGGAACAGGGTGCGGTTGCTCCCACCGCCGGAGCAACAAAATGAACTACCGCTTCCTGGTGCTTCTGTTGGCCCTGCTGATGCTAGCTGACCGCTCAGTGTTGGCGCACGAAGCGCGTCCCGGCTACCTGGAGCTGCGCGAACTGGGACCTGAGACCTACTCGTACCTGTGGAAGAGGCCTACAGGCGGTGAAGTGGAACTCTCCTTGTCGCCGATCATACCCAAGGGGTGCACCTTAACCGCGCCCGATCAGCAGCAACTGACCGTTGGGGCGGTTGTGGTGCGTGGCACGCTCACTTGTCCTGGTGGACTGTCGGGGAAAACGATAGTGATCGAGGGACTCGAAGGCACGATCACGGATGTCTTAGTCCGGCTCCTCCATTCGGATGGACGCCTCGAGAGCTACTTGCTGCGACCGGTTTCACCTTCCGTTACCTTCGGCGGTATGACGACCCTAACCAGCCGAGCCTTGAGTTATGTCCAGCTCGGCATACAGCACATCTTGCTCGGCGCCGACCATCTCCTGTTTGTGCTGGGCTTGTTGCTAATCGTCAAGGACCGCTGGGCGCTCATTAAGACAATTTCCGCCTTTACTGTGGCCCACAGCATTACTCTGGCCATCGCCACACTCGGTTACGCGAGGGCGCCCCTTCCACCGCTCAACGCGGCGATCGCTCTCAGCATTCTCTTTCTCGGTCCAGAGATTGTGCGCACCTGGAAGGGTGAGACCAGTTTCACGATCCGTCATCCGTGGGTTGTCGCGTTTGCGTTCGGGCTTTTGCACGGGTTTGGATTCGCTAGCGGCCTGACGGCAATGGGGCTGCCGAAGGCGGAAATTCCATTGGCACTCCTGTTATTTAACGTGGGAGTCGAATTGGGTCAATTAGGGTTCGTGGTCCTCATTCTTCTGCTGGAGCGCTCTTTTCGCACGCTGGAAGTGCACTGGCCCAGGGTTATGGAACGCTTGCCTGGCTATACCGTGGGCACGCTCGGGGCTTACTGGTTCATTCAGCGGACATTCATTCTTGTCGGAGGTATGCGATGAAATCGCGCCGGGCCGCCTTTCTCCTGGCGGCCATGTTGTGGCCGGCTATGGCCTGGGCTCATGCAGAGAACGGCCGGGCGGAAGGATTTCTTGCCGGCCTGCATCACCCAATCTCCGGCCTCGACCATATTCTCGCGATGGTGTCGGTCGGCTTGTGGGGTGCGCAACTCGGTGCACCCGCGATCTGGCTTCTCCCTGTCACTTTTCCTGTGGTTATGGCCTTTGGCGGGATGTTGGGATTGATGGGCGTGCCCTTACCCGGTGTGGAAGTCGGCATTGCTCTTTCTGGAATTCTACTCGGACTTGCTGTTCTGGCAGAGTGGCGGCCTCCTCTCTGGGCCGCTGCAGTCGTCGTCGGCATGTTTGCGATCTTTCACGGTCACGCGCACGGCACGGAACTGCCCGCCGGGGCCAGCGGGATGCTCTACAGCATCGGCTTCGTCATGGCGACAGGGTTGCTCCACGCTGCGGGTATCACTGCCGGGTTGGTGCACCGTTGGAATTGGGGGCGCTGGGCGCTGCGTGCCTCTGGAGCCGTCGTCGCGGTGGCGGGTGCCAGATTTCTTTGGTTGGCGCTGGCGACATGACTCGCAGCGTTCACAGGACGTTTGTTATCGCGCTCTGTTTGCTGGCGCTTCCAGCAGCTGCAGAGGCCCATCTCACCGGGACCGGGCTTGGGCCATTCTATGATGGCGTAACGCACTTCTTTCTCTCGCCGGAGCAAGTAATTCCAGTATTTGCGTTGAGTCTCTATGCCGGGCTGCGTGGTAAACAGAGTGGAAGGATCGTTCTTTTTCTTCTGCCTGGCGCTTGGCTGGTGGGAGGATTGCTCGGCCTCGACCATCCCGTGACCGGACAGTTCACGCTGCTTGCCTGCTTCTCCTTTCTGGTTCTAGGCACCTTGGTAGCCTCCGATGTGAAGCTTGGACCGCGATTTGTCGCGATCCTGGCATTGGGATTTGGTTTTCCCCTTGGATTTGTTGATGGGTCGGACCTGTCGACAACCAATGTGGGAGGCCTCGGAGTTATCGGGACGGCAACGTCCATATTTGTACTTGTTTCACTGGTGGCAGCTCTGGTTGCTTCGCTGCACGTACCTTGGACCCGGATTGTCGTCCGTGTCGCCGGAAGTTGGATTGTGGCTGCCGGTTTGCTCCTGCTCGGTTGGAGTTTTCATCTCCGCACCTCGAAGCTGCGATCAGAATTGCCAGGATCAGAGCAGGGATTTTCTCTAGCACTCTCTCAGACCACCAGGCATCGTCTGTATCTTCGCCAAAAATCAGACGGTTAGGGCGCACCGGAGTTTTTCCGGGGGGTGGCCCAAGTAGTTTTCCGTATATCCAATTTGTTGCGCAAAAAGTATGGTCTAAGCCTCGGGACAGTGTGGACAAGAGGCCTGGCAAGAAAGGGTAGGATACAGCCCGATCGGCACGCAGCGCGTTCAGTGGAAAAATCGACGGCGTGCTTATGGAACTGCAGCGATAAACGAGGTCCAAGGCTATCAGAAGCTCAGCTCGCAAAGTGTCTGTCGTCCCCATCTTCTTTGGTTCTGGGGTCCGCACCGAGCCCAGGGACTGTCGTTTTCTTAAGTCCGCCCTATAGTTTTGAGAGCATTTCTTTTCCAGCCTCAAAACTGCTCTGTCAATTCAGTCATCAGTGAACTTTCGGGAACTCCGGGAGACCAGATGGGAGAAGGAGTCCGCTGTGAACAAGCAGAGACGGGACGACTTATGGTGGTGGGCGGCAGTTTTAGCGCTAGGCGTCGGTCTGGCATTAGCGTTCACGGCTGGGGTCAGGTGAGAACGGAATAAGGGCGGTTATGCTCAAAACGCTTCAACTGCGGTATCGATTCGCGCTGCCTCAGACAATTTTTGCCATCGCCATCTTCACTGTTCTTTTTCTAATGAATTGTGCGCCAACTAAAGCCCAGGAACTCGGTGCGGTTTTGCGTGCCGATATGGGTCTTAAATCGGGCACGCAACCCGGCCCAGGGGACTATTTTTCGTTTGTCTATTATGACGCCGCCTATAGCAGCGTTCGCGGACCGAACGGCAACGCCCTTCCCGGTCAAGTCAGCACTTCCCTCGACATACTACTTCCTATCGTCACGGTCACTACGAAATGGAAATTGTTTGGCGGCTACTATGGATTCACTGTGGCCATGCCAATTTCCAACCAGGCGCTGGCTTCTACGTTCGTGCCCATTTATAAAGCGAACAGCTATCGATTCGGCGACATGTATTTCCAGCCATTGACGCTTGGTTGGCACACTAAAAGAGCGGATTACGTAACCGGCTACGGCTTTTATGCCCCAACAGGAAATGGCATTCGGTCACTCGATATGTGGACGCAGCGCATGAATTGTGGAATCACTTATTATCTGGATGAGGGCAAGAAATGGAGTGCCTCCGGGAATGCAACTCTTGAGATTCATTCGGTCAAAAATAACACGGACATCCTGGTCGGAGACTTCGTGACGATCAAGGGCGGTGTTGGCCGGTCCTTCTTGAGGGGTGCGGCAAGCGCGGGGCTGGTTTATTGCCTGCAGTACAAGGTAACCCACGATGGCGGCACAAACCTGCCGGCATAGCTGCCAAACACTTTGAACAGAGCCTATGCCCTCGGCCCTGAGGTGAACTTCCCTTTTTTCGTCAAGGGTAAGACCGCCGGATTCATCGGTGCCCGCTATACGTGGGAATTCAACAACGCCAGCAACTTCCAAGGCAATAACCTGGCGCTGACGCTGACCCTTGCCAAGTTCGATTAAGAGTGACGGATGAAGCTACCATCTGCATTTCTCTTTGGCTTCATAGTTACCTGCTTCGTCACGAGTTTGTGCGTGGCACAAACTGCTCCTCCTGCACAGGCAACGAACACTTCAGACGGCGAAGGCCTTGCACAACAAGCCGCCGACCCGACTGCTCCATTGATGGCTTTTAATTTGAAGGAAGAGTACTACCCGAGCTTTTATAGCTATCGCGGTTCGGGTAACGATTTTGTTGTTCAGCCGGTGATTCCATTCATGGCCTGGGGTCAGGCGAACCTGCTCCGCGCGACCGTCAACTATAACATCAACGGTCCCGGAGGAAGTACGCTCAACAACGTTTCCGTCTTCGATCTTCTCGTCTTTAACAAGAAATGGGGGCGCTGGGGATTCGGCCCGTTAGTGCAATTTGCCCCGAGCCAAGGACCGGGCACGGACACGGCCCTGGCCGGTCCCGCCATCGGCTTTGTGGCCAGGAAGGGAAGCTGGAACCTGGGCCTTTTCAATCAGAACCTCTTTGGAGCCAACACTCGGTTCTCCAGTCTCCAGCCGATCGTGGCTTATGTTTTGGGTAAGGGGTGGACCCTAGCATCGGGTGACGCGCAGTGGAGCGTCAATTGGACGAAGCCGCAAGTTATTTACATGCCTGTCGGAGTGCAACTCGCAAAAGTGCAGAAGCTCGGGGGGCAACCGGTGCGATTTCTGCTTAACCCGGAGTACAACGCCAGGAATTTTGCAGGAGCCCCCCATTGGACCGTTTGCTTTGGCTTCACGATTCTGGTGCCTCCAAAGGGTTAACAACTGTCGGCGCTACAGTCCGAGGACCCCCTTTCCATAGAATCGGGAGTCACCACGACACAGTATTTCTTCGCAGGCCGGATAAGTAGTTTTCCGACTGACGTAGCAAGGGTTGTGAAGCTATGCTCCCCCGGACTGTAGGTACGGATGGAAAGGAACATTGATATGAGAATCAGTCGTTTGGCTTTACCTGCAATTGCCCTCATGGTTGTTGCAGCGCTTTTTTCCACTGCCTTGGTGCATGCCCAAGTCGGCAAGCTCGAAATCGTCAAAGCGATCTACGGAAAAAACGGTAAGGGGAATGACGTCACCAGGCACCTGAACAGGATGATTGAGAACAATGCCCTCAATGTGAAGGTCAACAACGACAACATGGGCGGTGATCCCAATGTTGGCGCGGACAAATCCTTGAAGGTTGACTATACTTACCGTGGACAGACCCTTCACAAGGTGGTCAAAGAAGGTGATCGGCTCAAACTGCCCTGAGACATGATCCCCTGCGATGTTCAGCAATTTCCGAAGACCATCACTGAAGAAGTCTAGGACGCCGGTTTAGAACGGGCCTCCGGAAGGATACTGGGGGATACGATAAATGCGTGCGTTCAAGAATTCCGATATCGCTTCAAAGGAATAAAGGAGCTTTATGAAAAGAATGCTGTTTTGCGTTGGTATGGTAGCGGTGCTTGCTGGACCAGCAATGGCTCAGAAAAAGGAACAAGATCGTGTCGAAAACTCCGGGCAGGTGATGCAGGAAATCCTGAACGCGCCGGATAGCATTCCGCAAAGTGTGCTGGATAAAGCGGACTGCGTTGTTGTGCTGCCGTCAGTCGTAAAACTGGCGGTCGGAATTGGCGGAAGTTACGGTCGCGGTGTCATGACCTGTCGGGGTGGCAAAGACTTTCAAGGCAAGTGGGGCGCTCCGACGATGATGGCTCTCGAAGGCGGAAGCGCGGGGTTGCAATTGGGTGGACAGGCAACGGACTTTGTCCTGCTGCTCATGAATCCGCGGTCTGCCTCCAGCATCCTGAGCAGCAAGGTCAAACTCGGCGCGGATGCGTCGGCCGCCGCAGGGCCGGTCGGAAGAACCGCTTCGGCCGATACTGACGTGACCATGCGTGCGGAAATCTTGAGTTATTCACGAGCCCGCGGACTTTTCGCAGGAGTCTCTCTCGAGGGCTCAACCCTTCGCGCCGACAATGATGCCAACAAGAACCTGTACGGCAAGAAAATAGATGCCAAGGAAATCGTGTTTGATGGCACAGTGCAGGCGCCTCCGAGCGCGGCTAAGTTGATTGCCACGCTGGACAAGGCTTCTCCGGTGAACAAGTCGAAGAATTAAAGAATGTCAAAAGGGGCAGAACTGCCACCCCGGCAGTGCTGCCCCTATTTCAATTTCTCGCGCGTCCGATACAGCACTAAGACTTACCGGGCACTGAGAAGGTCCTTAGGCACAAGCTCGCGAAGAACTACTGCAGTTTCGCGTATTCTGCCTCGGCAGTGCTGAGGATAGGAATGTCAGTGTCGGCCTCTTTCCAAAGATGAAAAAATCCTGATACGCCGCGAGCGCTTTGTCGGTCTCGCCTTGCAGGCCGTACGCTCGAGCAAGACCAACATGAGCCAATGCACCGGTCACAAAATTCACCACAATTTCGGGATGGTCGATAATTTTCCGGAATTCCTTAGCTGCAGCAGCTCCATCGTGAGCCATCAGGTAAGCCTGTCCCCGCAAATATTCTGGATAAAGCGTTCCAATCTCGTTAGGCGAAGGCTGCGCCAGTTCATACGGCCCAACAGCCGTAAGGATTAGTAATGCACTTGCCGTGTTGCCGCGCTTGAGTTCAATCGCCGCTTTTACGACCCAGTACGCATTTTTACGCGCTAATCGGAACTTGGGCTTACAATCATGGCGAATTGCCGCGCGTGTGAACGATCCGTCTCCTTCGGGAAAACGTATTCTTTGTCTGGAATGGGGCGAATTCGCAAACGCCATCGCAATTCTGAATTGCAGCCGAAGGAGGATGGGCGATGAAGTATAGGAAACTGGGGAATACCGGACTCATCGTGAGTGAGTTGGCACTTGGCACGATGCAGTTCGGCGGCAAGATGAACATGGGCAACCTAGGTCAAGAGGACACGACGCGGATGGTGAAGGCGGCCCTAGATTGGGGAATCAATTTCATCGATACCGCGGACGTGTACAGCCTCGGCGAGAGCGAGACTCTGGTGGGGACCGCCTTGAAGGATGTGCGGAAGGAGATTGTGCTTGCCACCAAATTCCGCCTCCCCATGAGCGAGAATTTTAACCACAGCGGCGCGACCCGCGTGAACATCCTGCGCGAAGTTGAGGACAGTCTCAGGCGGCTGAAGACCGATTACATCGATCTCTACCAGGTGCATGGCTGGGATAGCAACACACCGCTGGAGGAGACGGTGCGGACGCTCGACGATCTTGTGCGTCAGGGGAAGGTCCGTTATATCGGGCTCTCCAACTTCCTGTCATGGCAGGCAGCGACTGCGGTTATGCTCCAGGAGCGCCTGGGCTTGGAGAAATACGTGACAGCGCAGATGTACTACAGCCTCGTTGGGCGGGGGCTCGAATACGAGTTTCAGTCGTTCGCTGAGTATTACAACATCGGTATTCTCGTTTGGAGCCCGCTTGCCGGTGGGTTCCTCACCGGCAAGTACACCGGCGCCAACCCTTCACCTGCAGGAACACGATTTGCCGAGGCGGGTGCGTTCGTGCCCTTCGACAAGGAGATGGGCTACCGCGTCGTCGTAGCGTTGAAGGAAGTGGCCGCTCGGCATGACGCAAGCCCGGCTCGGGTGGCGCTCTCGTGGGTTCTGGGCCGCCCGGCCGTCAGCAGCGTGATCATCGCCGCCCGGAAGATCGAGCAACTGCAGGATAACATCCGTGCGGCAGATCTGCGGCTCACGGAGGAGGACGTGCGGCTACTGGACGCGTCGTCGGATCCCGGCATACCGTACCCGAAGTGGATGGTCTTACAGCTCGACGCCGCAGAAGACCCGAGATCCAAGGTTCTATATCCCGAGCGTTACGTGAGAGGGAGTCCTTGGAAGGACCTCCGCGGGACCCGGTAAAGGCGGGCATCCGCGATTTATGGAAGGTATTCGGTTCGCAAGTCCGACCCGTATGTCAGCAACAGAGAGCTCAGAATATGGGAGAAGCGGCTACCAGTTCACTGGTAGCTGAATACGCGGCATGGCTCCGCGATGGGAGCCGTATGAGTTGAGAGGGTCATGTACGGTTCTACGAGAGCCTCGGGGTGGGACTCCCCTGGGCTACTCACCCAGAACCTAGTTGGGTTATTTCACCATGGTATTTTTGACAATGGACGAGGAATTCGTCTGCTTTTAGTATCCCCGCTGTGCAGCGAGCCAAATTCCTCTTCGCTAGCTTTCGCTCCAGTTAGCTGCCAGAAGGGACGAACATCCATATGAAGATTGAAAAAGTCCGAAAGGGCCCTGGTTTGCTTGCTCTGTGGCTGATGGCGCCGATCTTTCTACTAACTGCAGCGGCTGCTCCCGCACAACAGCCAACTGGCGTGCAGTGTTCCACCAGCGCCACCACAACGATCGATGGCAAGTATGTGCCGTCCCCGCCGCCGGACTTCGCCGGTGTCATTAACCTCAACGCCACCGATTCCAAGCCCTGCTGGCCCGCGAAGATTGTGCCACCAAAGGGGGCACCGAACGTGCTACTCATCATGACCGACGATCAGGGCTACGGTGTTTCCGGCACATTTGGTGGTGTCATCCCGACTCCCACGATGGACCGGATCGCAAAGATGGGGCTTCGCTACACAGAGTTTCACTCCACTGCGCTCTGCTCGCCAACGCGAGCTGCATTAATCACAGGTCGTAACCATCACTCCGTGGGTTTTGGCGTCATAGGCGAACTGGCAACCGGCTATCCGGGCTACGATTCCATCATCGGTCCGAACAGTGCCACCATCGGTGAAATCCTAAAGGAAAATGGTTACGCAACGTCTTGGTTTGGCAAAGAACACAACACCCCCACCTATCAATACAGCGCGGCGGGGCCCTTCGACCAATGGCCCAGTGGCATGGGATTCGAGTATTTTTACGGGTTCATGGGCGGCGAAACGGACCAATGGACGCCATACTTGTTTCGCAATACCGAGCAAGTCTTCCCCTGGATAGGAAAACCCGGATATAACCTGACCACCGATATGGCGGACGACGCTATTAAACACTTGCAAGAATTGAACGCGTCCGCGCCCGATAAACCGTTTTTCCTTTACTACGTGCCCGGCGGGACTCACTCTCCGCACCAGCCGACTCAGGAATGGATTGATAAGTTCAAAGGCAAATTCGATATGGGCTGGAATGAACTGCGCGAGGAGATTTTTGCCAATCAGAAGCGGCTTGGCGTGATTCCCGCGAAAACCCAACTCACTCCGTGGCCCGATGAGCTACCGAAGTGGGATACTTTGCCCGCCGAGAACAAGAAGCTCTTTGCACGTGAGGCAGAAGTATTTGCCGCGTACGCTGCCTACACTGACTACGAAATTGGGCGGGTGATTCAGGCAGTCGATGATATAGGCAAACTCGACAACACGCTGATTATTTACATCAGCGGAGACAACGGCACTAGCGCGGAAGGAACTCTTCTAGGCACGCCGAATCAAATGACCGCGTACAACGGTATATTGGACGTTCCCGTTGCCGAGCAAATGAAGGCTTACGACGCTTGGGGTTCGGCCTTGACGTACCCGCACATGTCGGTAGCGTGGTCGTGGGCGTTTGATACGCCTTTCAAGTGGACCAAGCAGATAGCATCGCACTTCGGCGGCACTCGACAAGGAATGGTGATTGCATGGCCCAGTCACATCAAAGACGCTGGCGCTATACGGCCTCAGTTTCATCACATTATTGACATCGTGCCGACAATCCTCGAAGCAGCAGGCATCCAGGCACCCACAATGGTTAATGGAATCGCCCAGAAGCCGATTGAGGGCGTGAGCATGGCCTACACCTTTGACAAGGCAAATGCGAACGCACCCTCCACTCGCACAACGCAGTACTTCGAGATGATGGGTAACCGCGCCATCTATCATGATGGATGGATAGCCGCGACCACCCCGCCCGCTCCCCCTTGGATGTTGGGCACAATCAAGATGCCTGATGTGGTTGACGGCTATAAATGGGAGCTCTACAACATAGCCGACGATTACTCTGAGTATAACGACCTCGCGGCAAAGTATCCCGACAAGTTGCGTGACTTGAAGGAATTGTTCCTCGTGGAGGCGACGAAATACAACGTGCTTCCGTTAGATAATTCCGTCCTGCCGCGCATTATTACCCCGCGACCGAGCGCGACGGCAGGGCGAACTTTGTTCACCTACGCAGGAGAAATGTCTGGCTTGCCTGTCGGCGATGCACCCAGCATTCTGAACAAGTCCTACACCATTACCGCCGACGTGGATATTCCCCAAGGCGGTGCTGAGGGAATGCTCGTCACCTTGGGTGGTCGTTTCGGCGGCTATGGCCTCTACGTGCTAAAGGGAAAGCCGGTTTTCACCTACAACCTACTCGATTTAGAACGCTTCCGTTGGGAGGGCCAGCCGCTCACGGCTGGCAAGCACACCATCGTGTTTGATTTTAAGTACGATGGACCTGGATTCGGTAAAGGGGGAAGCGGTGTTCTCTCGGTCGACGGCCACCAAGTGGACAGCAAAGCAATCCCGCACACCATTCCGTTTCTGATGTCCATCGACGAAACATTTGACGTTGGCATCGATACGCGGACAGCAGTGGACGACAAGGACTACCAGGTGCCGTTCCGCTTTACTGACAAACTGAACAAACTGACAGTAAACCTCAAGCCCGAACCGATGAGCGCCGAAGAACAGAAGCAATGGGACGAAGCAGCCAGAAGAGTTAACCTCGCAGCAGAGTAATCGCGATTGTCGTCGGAAATGGATACGAAGAACCGTCCCAACTCCTGATTGTTTAATGCAGTCACCGGAAATGTGGGAGCTGGCCTCCACCTCTCCGGTTAACTTACAGGGACTCGACTACTTTCCTTGATCGTAGTCTATGACTTTGGCGGTGGTGGTTTGGGAATGAGCATGGTCCAGGCGCCACCGAAGACGAGGGTGTTTCCTAAAGTGTGAGAAGAGGCCGAGTATTCGTGGTAGCCCTTGAAAAACAAGCTGAAATTCTTCGCGGGAAGAATGTAGTTCAGTTGGCCACCGATGGCGTGGACGGAATAGTACGGCAGCACACGGGCAGGTAGGGTGAGTCCTGTCAAGCCAATCGGAATCTGGCCGCCGTTAGCCGTGACTTGCCACTGGTCATACCCCACTAGGCCAACTTGCATTAGCTTGCTGAAGTCTTTTTTCAACGGCAGAACCTGTCCAACTCCCCATTCATCTGTGAAAGCCTGCCCCGGCGTTTTGTAAGTGTTGTTGGTACCTTGCCGTGGTCCGTGAACCTCCCAGTCCGTGAACAGGTTCGCGCTAGTTCCCTTGCTCTTTGTGATGTAATACGTGGTTCCGGTTTGCAGATGGTTGCCAAAGTACCCGGACCCAACGTTAGTCGATGCACCGGG
>Ga0181523_10002924_pt1 | contig 15993 bp, 16 predicted proteins | sample PEATcosm2014_Bin_43_FD_119752 | JGI IMG/M metagenome (GOLD analysis project Ga0181523, IMG submission 119752) | Peatland microbial communities from MTU Mesocosm Facility, Houghton, MI, USA - PEATcosm2014_Bin05_30_metaG | ecosystem: Environmental > Terrestrial > Soil > Wetlands > Peat | place...
ATGGAGATTGGGTATAAATCCTCTGATAAGTATTTTTCTCGCGAGGATAACGGAGCATGGAAGTTTTGCTCAGAAGATGACCTGAAGAAGATCATCGGCGACACCGAGACGAAAATGAAACTTTCGGCTATGGCAGACATAGGCCGCATCGACTACCATGACTTACCGGACAAGAAAGACAGTGCGCTCGATATGATTAGGGTGGCCTGCTATGTAAAAGAGGTCGACAAGGGAATCAGTCTTGCACATCATTGCATGGAGAAGGGTTACGAAACTACGATCAATTTGATGGCGGTATCCAAGGTCCTCGAGAGAGACCTTGACGAGGCCCTTGAGGACCTTTCCAAAAGCGAGGTTCCCGTCGTCTATGTCGTTGACAGTTTCGGGTCCATGTATTCGGAGCAGATTCATTTTCTTGCAAAGAAATATTTTGAGGCGTTGCCGGGCAAGGAACTCGGTATTCATACACATAACAACCTGCAGCTTTCTTTTGCCAATACGATCGAGGCGATTATAGCCGGTGTTAACCGCATTGATGCTACCATTTATGGCATGGGCAGGGGCGCGGGAAATTGTCCTCTTGAACTGCTTCTTTCTTTCCTGAAAAATCCCAAGTTCGATATCAGGCCGATAATCGAAGTGATCCAGGAACTGTTCATCCCACTCAAGGCTGAAACGGAATGGGGTTACCATATACCATATCTTGTCACTGGCATGCTTAACGAGCATCCGCGGAGCGGCATCAAGGTCATGTCCGAGAAGAAAATGCCCGATCTGCGCAAATTTTATGATGACCTGAAAGATGGAACTCCGCTGGAGTGAGAAGAGTTAGTATATGTTTGTGATTGGAAGGCCGGGGTATCCCGGCCTTTCTTATTTCTGGTCCGTTGCGTCTCGGTTGTCTTTATCATGCGCTGCAGAATCTGTGTCAGACGGCAAGTGATAAGCAACAAATAAGAACCCAAGCGATATAACAGCCGTTATGCAGGCTACGGTTAATGCAAGTGATTTCCCATGCCAGAGCCCTTCAAACCAATTCATAAACTCACTCGCGAGCACATTCATTTTTCCGCCATAGAGTTCCAGGTCGTGTCTGTACAATTTGGAATGTTCGAATTCGTAAATCAGCATATCTTCCGGTGCATCTGCGGCTGCCAGATAGATCAATATAGAGATTCCCAGCCCAATCAGCAGGACTATGGCGGCAATCACATAAAGACGTTTTTGCAGATTTGCGCTCTTCCAGTTCATAATCGTTCTGTCGTTTCTTTCATATCCCTTATCCGTTCAAGCATCGGCGGATGAGAAAAATATAGAAGAACGTACAATGGATGCGGATAAAGATTCGATAGGTTATCTTTTGCGAGTTTTGCGAAGGCGCTAATCGCATCGCCCGCATTTCCTGTCAGCTCCAGGCAATCCCTGTCGGCCTCTCTTTCATGGCGCCTCGAAATGTAAGTTGCTAAGGGTTTCAACGGAAAGGCAACTATGCTCGCGAGGAAACCAATAATAACTAATTTTGCGTATGTGGTCGGGGCGTCCAATTGGAAAAGCCGGGTCAGAAGGTTGCCTTCTATAAGCCTGTATGAAATATAGAGTGCAATCAGAGAAACTATTTCTGTCGCCACGATCATCTTCAGGACATGCTTTCTCTTCCAGTGACCAATTTCATGAGCGAGTACCGCGACGATTTCGCCCTGGGTCATCCCTTCCAGCAAAGTATCGAAGAGGACTATTCTTTTGGTCTTTCCGATACCTGCGAAGTAAGCGTTGGAGTGCCGGCTGCGCTTCGAGGCGTCCATCTTCAGGACCTTCGTCACATTGATACCCGCCTTGCCGGCCAGCCCTACGATCCGGGCCTTAAGAGACTCATCTTCGAGAGGAGAAAACTTGTTGAAGAGCGGCTCTATCATATAAGGTGAAATATACATGATGGAAAGTCCGTACACAAGCATGACTCCCCAGACCCAGAGCCACCAATGCTCAGGGCTCCATTGCATGAGCAGGAAAGCCATAATCAGCAAAAAGGACATGAGCACTGCTGAAAGAAGTAGCGACTTCATGAAATCGCCAACCCATAGCCATGGAGTCATCGTATTAAAGCCGTATTTGTTTTCGATCCTGAAATGCTCATACAGACTGAAAGGTATGTTTAATATTTCACTTCCGGAAGAAAGCGCCACGAAAAAAAGCCATCCGGAGACGACAAAAGAGAAGTTGAGAGATACGATGCACGAGTTGAAGACATTCAACAGGCCGCCGAAGATGAAGATGACGGTGATCAAAATTCCAAAAAGAGACGAGACGAAGCCGAAACATGTCTTGTCCATCTCGTAATCACGCGTCTTTCCAAGCATGCTGTCATCCATCATGCCTTCGAACTCCGGAGGCACCGTCATGCCGAATCTCTTCATATACCGTAGATTAAGGTACTGGACAATGTATTCGAAGGCTTCTTTTAGGAGATAGGCGACTAGGATTAGCGCCGGGGCGTTCTTCAAATGCGTCTCCAGGATGATCCGTTAGCCCGCAAGGACGTTGACCTGCCTGTATACAAACATCACGTAATCGTATGAAATGCGATCATGCCGGAGGGAGACAAACGGCGATAGGTTCTTTATTGCAAAAGTGAATAGGTCTTCCGGCGACAAGTAGTTAAGTTCGTAATCTTTGTTAGGATTATGGATTGAGAGCGCATTGAAGGCCAGACCGATACGGCATCGAGCAAAGAGCTTTTTCAGCGCATCTCTGATGATTTCGTTGAGCCCTTCTACCATGAGATTGAAAACACCGCAAAGAAAGATATAATCGAAATCCTCGGAGAAAGAGTCTTTGTCGATGTCGAAGACCCTGAAATCTACATCGGGGTATTTCTTCTGCGCCATGGCGATAAGATTTGGATTTATGTCGACTCCGGTGTATTCGACCGGAATATCCTTTCCCTTCAGGAACTGATACAGGTCCCCCTTGCCGCACCCGAAATCAAGGATCTTAGCTCCCCTGATATCTCCGATATCGAGCAATGCTAGGAAATGAGCAAGCTGCCCCGGTGTTGTCCATCTGACCGCTTCGGGCCTGTCGCCGTGAAGCATAAGGTTGGTGTCGAAAAAAGAGATCACGTATTCCTTCGAGAGTTCATCCATAAGCAGTATTCTATCATTCGAGATTGTTGAAAGTCTCAGTGATTATCTCCGATAGTGCAGGGAATATGTGCATCGGGCCGGTTATCGATTCCATAGGCATCTTGTTCGCAACTGCATTAACGACTTCCTGGATCAGTATTCCTGCCTCAGGCCCTATGATATGGAAGCCGAGTATGGTCTTTGTACCCTTGTCCACAATCGCCTTAGCAAAGCCATTTTCCTCCATCATCGCTTTTCCCTTGGCGACATCTGAAAAATGGGCCCGGCCCACCAGAATGTTATGATTCTTTCTCGCCTGCTCTTCTGTGATGCCGATCGAGGCCACCTGGGGATGAGTGTAGACAGCATGCGGCACGGCTCCGAAATCCATCCTGATTTTATGATCGCTATTTGCGTTATGCCAGGCTATCTCCATTTCCTTGTCGCCGGCATGGGTAAACATCTGCCTTCCTATTGCATCTCCATATGCCCAGATATGTTTTCTGGTGGTCAACAAGCTGTCGTCTACTCTTATATAATTCGAGGTATCGGTCTGCACCCCGGTATTTTCGACCTTGAGCAGGTCGGCGTTAGACATCCTTCCGGTCGCAATCATTATCGATTCCGCTGCGAACTCTTTTATGTCCCCGCTATCCCGATGTTTCATGTACACTGTATGCCTGTTGTCTTCTCGCACGACTTCAACAATGTCAACGCCTGTGTGGACGGCCATCCTCTTGCCGAGTTCCTTCATCAGAAGGTCCGCTATTTCAGGCTCCTCATTGGGGAGCAGCCGTATGTTATGTTGAAGGATAGTGACTCTCGTACCCATAGCCGCAAAGAAATGTCCGTATTCGACCGCGATATAGCCACCGCCCAGGATGATGATGCTTTCCGGTTGTCTTGTGAGATTGAGCACATTCTCATTTGTGAGATAGTTGATGCCGTTGAGGCCTTTGACAGGCGGGACAATCGGTCGTGATCCCGAAGCAATGAAAATCTTCTTGCTTCTTATTTTTTCCCCTGCAGTTTCGAGCAGATAGTCGCCGATGAAACGGACTTCCTCATTATAGAATTCCAGGTGTTCCGACTCTTTGACGGCGTCTGCTATGAAGCCACGTCCACGGTCGATGTTTTCTCTCATGCGCTGCATGATCGCACGAAAATCTATGCGTGTGATATCAGCATGAATCCCCAGTTTGCCGGATTCCCGGATTACGGTAATCACATCAGCCGTATGGATCAATATCTTGGAAGGGATGCACCCGACGTTGAGGCAAGTGCCTCCCAGCTTCCCTTTGTCGATGAGGGCGACCTTGAGTCCAGCCGATTGCGCCCTGAATGCTATGCCGAGACCTTCACCTGCTCCAATCACGATAACGTCATACTCTTTCATGGCCGATTGAAAACTCCATTATATTGAGCAAATTTATATAGGAACGTCAGCTCAGTTCCTTCTTCATCACAGTATATCATCGTTGGACTTGTATTAAATAGAAATATGTCGGCTGAGATTAATCAGTGATTTTCCTTATCGGCAGCGTAAAAATGAATATACTCCCTGCTCCTGTCCCTTTACTCTCGGCCCATAGTTGCCCGCCGTGCATCTCGATGAAGCGCCGGCTGAGCGCCAGACCAAGCCCTGTTCCGGGAGTTTTGTCTTTTATGCCACCCGAAACCTGGTAAAAGGGGTCGAAAATACTTTCGAGTTCCAGGGGTGAGATGCCAATGCCGGTGTCGGCAACTGTCACCTTTATTATGGAATCCTGTTTAGTCGCCTTAATACTTATCTGACCTTCGTCTGGCGTGAACTTGGCCGCATTGGAAAGGAGATTGAACATAACCTGCTTAATCTTAATTTCATCGGCAGCGATGGTAAGTGTCTCCAGGTCTTCCGAGACTGCAATGCGCATGGTGATATTATGCTTGACCGCCTTTTCCCTGATCATTGCAGCGCTGCTGAGAAGTAGTACACTGATGTTGAGTTGTGAGAGATCAAGCTCCATCTTTCCGGCTTCAACCTTCGAGATGTCCAGAACATCGTTTATAAGCGCCAGAAGATGTTTGCCGCCCTCCCATATGTCTTTGATGTAATCAGCCTGCCGTTCGTTGAGATCTCCGAAATAGCGGTCTTGGAGTATTTCCGAAAAACCGATAATTGCATTGAGCGGTGTGCGCAGCTCGTGACTCATGGACGACAGGAATTCAGACTTTGCGGTGTGCGCAGCCTCGGCCCGGAGTTTAGATTCTTCAGCGTGCGTCTTCTGAACTTCCAGCTTGATATTCAGGACCTGAAGTGCCATGCGGGCATCTTCAAGTGCCCTCGTCTTATCGCTGACGATGCGCTCAAGGTCCCCGCTATATTTTTTAAGCTCCTCTAACTCTTTTTCACTTCGGTTGAGCTGTTCTTTGCAGCTTCTCCATAGCAATTCTGAGCACCCCGCCTGCAGCCGATTTTTCTTTACGTTACAACCTTTTGTAGTTTAGGGTCAAGGACATGTTCGGTGCCATATCTTGCATAGGAGAGCGGCAGGTTTGTATAGTATATCTGACGATGGAAACCATTATTAACGATCAATTTTCCCTGGACAGCAATATCATTTACCTCAACCATGCCGGGGTTGCGCCGTGGCCCAACCGGACCGCAGCAGCAGTAAGGGCCTTTGCTGATGAAAACGCGGTCAGGGGTGCCTTTGACTATCCCCGCTGGCTTAGGACTGAAACTGAACTGCGTATGCGGCTCCGGGCCTTTCTCAATGCGTCGTCGACAGATGACATAGCGCTTGTCAAAAACACCTCTGAAGCCCTTTCCCTGGTCGCCTACGGACTCAATTGGGAAAAGGGAGAAAATATTATAAGCACCAATCAGGAGTTCCCCTCGAATCGAATCGTCTGGGAATCTCTTGCGAAAAAAGGGGTCGAATTCCGCGAGGCAGACCTGCGCGGCGCGGACTCTCCTGAAGATGCCATCTTCTCGCTCGCTGACCTAAAAACACGCCTGATCACCGTTAGTTCCGTGCAATTCGGCACCGGTTTGCGTCTCGATCTCTTGCGCCTAGGCGAGTTTTGCAGGAGACGCGGCATCCTGTTTTGTGTCGATGCCATACAGAGTCTCGGCGCTGTCGCCTTTGACGTTCAGAAAATTCAGGCTGACTTCGTGATGGCCGATGGCCACAAATGGTTGCTTGGGCCGGAAGGCCTTGCCGTATTTTACAGCAGCCCTGAAGCTCGCAACCGTTTGGGCCTCTTCGAATACGGATGGCATATGGTCGAGAACGCTGGCAACTTCGATGTGAGGGAATGGTCGATTGCAGAAAGCGCACGCCGGTTCGAATGCGGAAGCCCGAACATGCTTGGCATCCACGCCCTCAACGCGAGTATTTCCCTTCTCCTGGAAATCGGAATGGAGAGGATCGAAAGATTACTCCTCGAAAATAGCTCCTATTTGTTTGGTGAGATACGTTCTAAGGGGATCAATCTGATTACCGATGATTCGCCGGGACGGTATGCTGGCATCGTGACGTTCAGTATCCCGGGCGTTAAGGGCACGCAGTTGTACGATCACCTGATGGCGAACGATGTGTTTTGCGCTTACCGTTCGGGAGGGGTCCGGTTTTCACCTCATTTCTACACGCCCCGTGAACATATTCGGAAAGCAATAGAGATTGTTGCGGGCTATAAGCCATGACCAGTGTATCACTCATTAATAGAGACAGACTCGTAGAGACTTTTGTCGATCTTGTCCGGATAAATTCGCCATCTTTCGCCGAGAAGGAGCTCGGAGACTGTCTGGCGCAAAGACTCGGCGGGATTGGATTTGATGTCAGATTTCAACAATACGACCGATCCTTTAACCTTATCGCTATGAAGAAGGGGAACAAGAGAGCCTCCCCGCTCATGCTGAGCGCCCATATGGACACGATCGAGCCGACTGAAGGCATTGCCTTTGCCGTCGAGAAGGACCGCATTAGGTCGACCGGAGACACAGTGCTCGGTGCCGACGACAAAAGCGCTCTGGCCCAGATATTGGAGGCGGCGACCGTACTGCAAGAGAACAGGATATCACACGGTGATATCGAAATCGTCTTCACCTCGGCTGAAGAAAGGGGACTCCACGGTGCCAGAAACCTCGACTTCAAAGGCATCAGGAGCTGCCACGCGCTGGTGCTTGATTCTGGAGGGAACGTCGGAAACATCATCGTTGGCGCACCAACCCATCTGAGATATACAATGACCGTAACTGGGAAATCCGCTCACGCGGGTATCGAGCCCGAACGGGGTATAAGCGCAATCAGGGTTGCTTCCGAGATCATAACGAAAGTGCCCGACGGCAGGATCGATGAAGATACAACAGCTAATATCGGCATCATAACCGGCGGCACGGCTACGAATGTTGTACCCAAAGAAGTTGTCATCTGCGGCGAATTGCGAAGCCACAACAGGAAGACCCTCGACACAATAAAAAACATGATCTTCGAAACGGCAGAACGAATTGCCACTAAGCGCCACGCCAGGGTCGACGTCTCGAAGGATGTTGAATACAAGGCGTTCAGGATATCGAAAGGAGAACCTTTTCTAAAGTTCCTTAAGGGCGTATTCGTTGATAGCAGCATAGAGCCTCGCTTAACAAAGACGGGCGGCGGATCCGACGCCAATATCTTTCACCAACACGGCATCATGGCGATCAACATCTCAAACGGGATGCAGAAGGTTCATTCCCCCGAAGAATTCATCCTCATTGACGACCTTCATAAAGGCTGCGCAGTTGTGTTGCAGACGGTGATCAGCTTCGGGAAAATTTCCACGAAATAGAAGACAGGCACCATCCGTATTCTAACGAACAATTAACAAAATGACTGAGGCAAACAAAAAGCCCGATTGCTTCATACCGCGTCATCCTTTACACCGCTTTTGCGGCGTCCATTCCGGAATCATGTTCGCCGCCGGCCACGGTCGCCTGTTCAGCACGCTCATTATGAAGCCGGTAAATAGCCTCGCTGAGGCGGACGTCCGGGTATTTGACGGTAGCCTCTATCGCTTCGGTCAAAGGGTAATCGATAAAATGGCCTTCCGGGAAGACGATCCGGATGAATCGTCTCTTGAGCAGGAAACAGCGCTTCTTTCTGCCGTCGTTCCCCATAAACGGAATGATGACATATTCGTTATCTTCTTCGAGATGGTAGTGTCTGATTAGCTCGTCTATTTCTTCCATACGTCACCTTCGTCATAAACTCTCTTACCAGCCTGGGCATTACAGGGTTTATCATTGTCCAGCTTGCAGGCTGCAATAACCAGAGGGATGGACACCGAAAGGGTCGTTCCCTTGCCCGGCGCGCCCTCGATGCGAAGAGTGCCGTTCCACGCGCGGACCCGTTCGCTGATCCCCATAAGTCCGAAGGATTTTGGGCCATGAAGCACTTTTTTGGGGATGCCTTTCCCGTTATCGCTTATCCGAAACGAAAGAGAATCATCAGTGCAGTCCATATCAAAATCCATTTCAGTCGCGCCTGCGTGGCGGATGACGTTTGTGAGGGCCTCTTGGATAATTCTGAACACGGTGATAGACAGATCTCTATTGATTTTGATATCGCGAGGCCTGATTTTCAACACACAACCGATGCCGGTCCGTTTGCGGAACTCCGCTATCTGCCATTCGACGGCAGCGACGATGCCCAGGTGGTCGAGGACATCCGGCCTTAATTCAGTGCATATACGTCTCACTGACCTGATAGTGGAATCTATAAGATCCAGGCATTCGTCGGCCTTGACGACGAGCGATTTTTTCCCATCGGGAAGCCTGTTCCGTATCCAGAACATGTCCATTTTAAGGGCGGTGAGCGCCTGCCCCAGCTCGTCGTGCACCTCCCTTGCAAATTCCGTTCTGTCGTTTTCGCTCGAAGATTGAAGGTGTGTCGCCAGCAGACGCAGCTGCTCGCGCGATGTTCTGAGTTTCTCTTCAGCTTGCTTGCGTATAATTATACCAGCTAGCACGTTTGCGATTGTCGACAGGAATTCCTTGTGCCGGGGATTAAACTGTTGCCCTTCCTTCAAAAAGAAATTCAGTACCCCGAGCACACTTCCGGAACTGATAATCGGAAGGCAATAATGACTGTGGCCATCTTCATCTACACAGGGCTTCGCTGAAAATACGGAGACCTTTTCCGCTGCGGCCCTTCCGCAGTAGCACTTTTCGAAAGGGACTCTCGCACATTGTTGCAGCAGAGATTTAGAAACCCCTTTTTGTACTACCATCTCCAGCATTCCGGGTTGTTCCTTGACGAGGAATATGCAGCCCTTCTGTTCAAACGCAAACCACGACATCGAAAGGACCTTTTCTAGTGCCTTGCCCAGGATTTCCTCCATCCCGGCATCCTCAAGGGACATGCGCATTATTGCGTTCACTGCGCGCTGCATTGCGTAATTTTTTCTTAATTTATCCTCCACGCCGAAACGCTGAATAGCCTCGCCGATAATCGGAGTGACCGACTCTATAGCGATAATCTTATCACCAGGCAGTAAGTTTTCTTTTTCGTCGGCAAGGTGAATGGCGGCGACAACATGCAGCCCATACCGGATGGGAATAATAGCGAGCGTTTTGTAGCCGGTTCTTACGCATGTCCGTCTGAAGCAGGATTTATCCTTAGCAGGGAGTCCTGCGATAAGAGATTTTGCATCGTTGCACACGAAGGTCCCGAAATTGGTCAAATAAGGTTCGTCTAGAGGATCAGGGTTACAGGTCATCACACGGGTGCATGCGCATTGTGTTTCTCTTGTCGAAATCCAGTTTTCGCTTTTCCAGAACTCCTCGCTGAACCCAGTATAGGATTCATACGGAATGGTCCCATCTTCGTTCTTAATCCTCACGCCGACGCAGGCGCAACCGCTCCAATCCTTGATAAGAGTAACAACGTGACCGAGATATTTCTTCCTGGATATCCGCTTTGTTTGCAGTTTTAGAAGGGCACTGCCTGATACGGTCCTGTTTTCAGAGTCCATCGCACCAACCACCTATACATTAAAAGCCATGGCATCCAGGCTTTAATGGCTCCCGCGGCATCGGTACATCAATACATTGCCAACAACCAACCGCATATCATGCCAGCGCCCCCATTTGCCGTCCAGTCGCTTGTTATGCAGCAGATTATTTAATCTACCATATTTTAATTGCTTCAATCATCATTCCTGGGGTGCATGCTTTTTTGCAGCGTCTATTTTAGGGAGCATTGTCGCTGGGCCGCGAACCAGATATCCTATGACTAGTTAGACTGCTGAATAGCAGCCTGTCATTCCGGATTAAAAGGAGACTTGGTTATGGCACTTTGGAAGATTGATCCCGATCATTCGGTCGCAGCGTTTCATGTCAGGCATATGATGATCAGTAATGTCCGCGGGCAGTTCAATAGTATCGCCGGTGTAATTACCTTCGACCCAGAGGATATCGACCGGTCGACGATAGACGTCGAGATAGATGCGTCAGGTATCTTCACCGGCATCCGTAAACGCGACGAGCACCTCAGGAGTGCTGATTTTCTTGATGTTGAAAAGCACCCCAAGATGACCTTTAAAAGTATAAGGGTCGAACCCGCGGGCCTACGGCATTTCATTGTCTTCGGAGAACTGACCATAAGGGGTATCAAACGCGCGGTATCGTTCGATACCGAATATTCCGGCCCGGTGAAGGACCCTTTCGAGCCTGGGACAAGCTACGGATTCAGCGCATCGGCTAAGATCAACCGCGAGGAATTCGAAATGGCCTGGAATGTCGGCATGGAAGGCGGGGGATTCGTAGTTGGAAAGAACTTGACAATAACACTTGAAGTCGAAGCAGACCTTGCGCAGTAGCGGATACTCTCACTAAGAGGGAGATGACGCAGGTCCCTTTTGTTTTTTGGAGGACCAAATAATAAGGATTTGGAGGCGGGGAAAATGATTTCTATGATACCGATATCCCTTGAGAAGATTCCGCAGGACGTCCGTGACAGGGAAATCCTCCGGACCGCAATAATTGCAGAACTGGATGCGGTCAATCTGTACGAGCAGCTGACTGCGATGACTAAGGACAAGAGCCTTAAGATCGTACTTATGGACGTGGCAAAAGAGGAAAAGACCCATGTGGGCGAATTCCAGGCGCTGCTTCTGAAGCTTGACAGAGAGCAGGAGAAGGAACTCGCAGAAGGAAAAAAAGAGGTCGACGAACTGACAAAATAGTCGAGATCAGAAGCGGAAAGAGAGGCTGGTGGAGGCGTCAATCCACTCCTCCAGCCTTGCCCTTGCCAAGCCCCCGTCAAGCCTGTTTATCATGACTCCGTTCTTGTAAATGATGAATGTGGGTAGCGAGAGCACTTTGAAGCGGTCAGCCAGAACAGGGTTTCTTTCCACATTGATCAGTACAACCTTGAGATTGCCTGCTCTCTGTCTCGCAATGTCATAAACCATCGGCATCAGAGACATGCAGACGCCGCATGTCTGCGACCAGAATTCAACGAGGACAGCGCCGGGCCATCTTATTGCCTCATCATCAAAACCAGCAGTCGTCACTTCGACAGCCGACTCGGGAAAAGTGAGCATATCCTTGCATTTCCCGCACTTTGGATGCATCCGCAATTTGTCGGCGGGTATACGATTGACTGTGCCGCAATGTTTGCACCGTATCAGCACGCTGTCTGGCATCTTATAAAAATAATACCAAGAAAAATCTTCTTCCGAAGTCCGGTCTTTAAATGATCGTTGCAGAACCTTTATAATAAAGAATTCCGAGGGAGGTATTGATCTATGGCAAATCGTTTCCGTTCCAAAAGACCGCAGCCCATGAAAAAGGCTTCCGACAAGCCCGCTTCCGAGATCATCGCCGAATTGAAAAAGGCTTCTTCTTCAACATCCAGTTACCGCGAACAGTCCTTGCGGGTACACGGTCTCATCTGTGCCAAATGCGGCAGGGAATTCGACCATACGAACAGGCATCTGCTTACCGTACATCATAAGGACAGCAATTCAAAAAACAACCCCTTAGACGGTTCCAATTGGGAAAATCTCTGTGTTTATTGTCACGACGACGAGCATAGCAGGGGGATGCTGGGAGACTATCTTTCAGGAGACAGACGTTCGTGATAAGAAAACTCGGCTTACTTTTATTTCCATTTCTAATCGCGGGATGCGTTCAGACAATCGGAACCCGCAATCTCGACAAGAAAGAGAGCATCCCTTCCATAAGCTACGAAGCCTATTTCTTCATAGCTGGTGTGTCAGAGAGATCCAGAGCCGTTTTTCTGAAAAAACCCGATGCCGGGGTCGAGGTCGAACCATATTCCTACGGGATTATGAGTTCGACCGCATCTTATGCAGAGGCCATGTCTTTTATGAGAGAAAAGAGGGGGGCAAGGACAATTACCACGCAAGTAATATCCTACAAAGAAAAGCCTATAGGCTATCTACTCACTTATGATCAGCCCGGCGTCGATATGGAGCGAGTGGATATCAGCCTTACAGAAAGGAACGGCATCATCTATTTCAGGGCACAGGAAATTAATCAAGCGAATGACTAGATTGCTAATGTACTTTGCCCTTATCCTTGCCGTTTTTACTTGCGCAACTTCAGCTTTTGCTATACATGCCGATATTCAGCCCCGTAATGTTTTTCCCGGGGATGCTTTTATGGTGAGACTTTCGGATATCTCGCCTTCTCAGGCGGCGTCTGTTTTTATTGAAGGGACAGAGGTCCCTCTTGAGGGATGTGGCGAAGGCTGTGCCATTGGGATAGGGGCTGTAGGAATCGATACTGCGCCGGGAGAGAAAATCGTCATCGTCAATTCAGGACCGTACCGGTTGACTCTTACCCTGTCTGTCCGGACGCCAAACTTCCCGGTAATGCGCCTGAAACTTCCACAAGACAAGGTCAGTCTTGGCCCTGAGGACTTGGCGAGGGCCAAGAAAGAGGAGGAGAAGCTCAAAGAGATCTGGCAACAAATCAGTCCGCGGCTTTTTCAAGGTGACTTTATACTCCCGCTGCCGAATCCAGTCTCTGCCGTTTTCGGGGCCAAGCGCATTATAAACGATCAAACAGTCAGCGTTCATCGGGGTATAGATCTCAGGGGAAAACAGGGAGAAAAAATCAGGGCAGCTAACTACGGCAGGATCGTACTTGCGGAAGAGCTCTTCTTCGGAGGGAATACCATCATTATAGACCACGGAGCTGGCATATATACTGTATACATGCACCTAGACAGGTTTGCTGTGAATCGAGGCGACCTAGTGGCTAAGGGGGACATGATCGGCTTTGTCGGGTCCTCAGGCCGTGCAACAGGCCCGCATCTTCATTTTGGAGTAAAAATACTTTCAATCAACACAAACCCTCTGTCTCTCATCAAATTACAGATAAGTGAGTAGGAAGAAAACTTTTCCTGCGTTGATCTGACTACTTCTCTCGACCTAGTCTTACTTTTCAACGCCGCGCTTTTACTCAATGTAGGATAAATGCCTACGTATTCACCAAGGGAATCCTACATATCGTACAAGAAAATCCTACATAAAAAAGAGATTTACTCCGATATTTTTCCTTTTAGCCATCCGGTATAGTTGAAGTTACTAAAGTAAATTGCATTTAAATCTCGCTGTATAGGGGAGTAAACATGTTCGAAACCGCGATTGCAAAAACCAGTAAGAGTAAAGCCCTCCCGTTCTCAATCAGAGAGAGGATAGCAGGAATTGAAGATTACGATGAGATGGAACACATCGATCTGCTGCAGGACCGGCAGCCTGAAAACGAGGAAGCCTTGTGGGAGCCGGGAGCGTCAGTTGAGGTAGAAGGACAGATAGAGCCGGCAGAAGATAAAAAGGAGCCTGAGGGCGAGAGTGAATTCGATTCGATGAAAATGTATCTTAAAGCCATCGGACGTATACCGCTCCTGACTAAAGATGAAGAGATCGGCTTGGCCATGCGCATAGAGCGGGGCAGAGAGAAAATGACCGCCCTCGTTTTTTCGCTACCGTTTGCATTGCGTCGTTTAATATCAATCGGCAGCATGGTCGAAAAGGGCGAGGTCCCCTTGGTAGATATCATTCAGACCGGCGGCAACGGAGAGTCAATAGGGCTTGATGAGATGAGGAAATTTTTCGTCACCACCGAAGAAATCAAGGCTCTTCATCGGCGCAGGCGGACAAATAAAAGCGGGAAGAAGCGTCTTTCAGGCTTTTCGGTGTCCGACGGAGGACAAGATCTTTTGATCCCATGCAGGGAAACATATGGAAGCACTCATAAGCGCATCATCGAAAAGATATTAGCCCTCAGACTAAAAGACGATTTTGTATACACTCTCTATACTGAATCGTCGAAGACGAGTCGGCAGATCGCGGAAATTATGAAAGAATCGACCGGCGGCGACAAGAAGCGCAGGGTATCCGTGTCGGTAAGAAAGACGATAAAGGAATACGAGCAAGGAATCGGTATCTCCTATGTCGAGATGAAGAAATTCATGTTATACTTCGACGGCGCCATCCGCGAGATCGATGAAGCAAAGAACGCGATGAGCGAAGGTAATCTGCGGCTCGTTGTGAGCGTTGCGAAACGATTCATCGGCAAGGGGCTCAGCTTCCCGGACCTCGTGCAGGAAGGCAATATCGGATTGATGAAGGCGATCGATAAATTCGATTATAAGCGGGGCTTCAGGTTCAGCACCTACGCCATCTGGTGGATACGCCAGGCAATCAAGCGGGCACTGGACGATAAATCGCGGATGATCAGAGTGCCTGTTACGATTTTAGAGATGACCAAACATGTCTCAAGAATGAAGAGGGAGATGACCCAGGAGATATGCGATGAGCCTTCGCTGGCAGACATAGCATCCCGCCTGAAGGTCCCGATGACAAAGCTGGTATCGACCATGAGACTGACAAGGGAACCCCTTTCACTTGAGACGCCGATAGGAGAAGACGACGGACACCTGAGCGATTTCATCGAGGACGGAGGCGCATACAGTCCGCTCAAGGGAATAGTGAGCAAAGACCTGAAGAGGCAGATCGAAAAGCTGCTCTTCACGCTCAATCCCAAAGAAGAGCGGATACTGAGGCTGAGGTTCGGCATCGGAAACGACCACCCCTGTTCCCTCGAAGAAATCGCCCAGGAGTATGAAGTAACCAGGGAGAGGATACGTCAGATCGAGACAAAGGCCATCCAGAAATTGCGGGAACCTGCCCTGAACTGCTGCCTCGAACAATTCATCGAGAACTGACAAACAGGCGTATAAGTTAATTCAGCTTCAAAAGAGGGGCTTTTATAAGCCCCTCTTTTTGTTTGAAATCAGTCAAGTTGTTTTGTCAGATCCTTCATCTGATCTCACTGTCATCTCGTGTCACTTGACATAGACATATTTGTTTGATATCCTCTATCGAAATTGTCATCATATACTACTGTCATTGCTTTATTCCAAGCTGAAAATGTTGGATGACATTCTTGAATGTAGTCGAACGGGGGACATCTTTTGAGATTGCTAGCCGAATTCAGCGAGACGGACGGCAAGGGATCATCGTGAGTTCACATTCAGGTCTTGATTCCATGGTGAGCAAAACAGGCGCAATATGCGATGTATTTCGCTTTCATAGCAAAAGCATAATTATGGCTTTACGGTGCGACCATTTTGTACGGGCACTAGAATTACAAACTATCTTTATTAAACAACCACTCCGCTTCAGAGGCGCCGACATGAGGGAATCGGTGACTAAAACCGACGTTATAAATGCGCAAAAACGGTCGTCCAATTTTATCACCCTGGAGGTGCAGAATGACGTTTAAAATGCCGAGTATATTATTTATTCTTTTGTTGGCCACTTGTCCTGTGATAGTGCTTGCAGAGAGCACATACACAGAACCGTCGACGGG
>Ga0181523_10002925_pt1 | contig 15991 bp, 15 predicted proteins | sample PEATcosm2014_Bin_43_FD_119752 | JGI IMG/M metagenome (GOLD analysis project Ga0181523, IMG submission 119752) | Peatland microbial communities from MTU Mesocosm Facility, Houghton, MI, USA - PEATcosm2014_Bin05_30_metaG | ecosystem: Environmental > Terrestrial > Soil > Wetlands > Peat | place...
CGTTCCCGAATATCAACCGGAACGAAGGTTGCCGCTTCCTTGCTCCCGGCCTTCTGCGCTTCAGACGCGGTAGCCTTCGCGGCACCTGCGTCCATGTCCGCAACGACCACATGCGCGCCTCGTTGGGTGGCCAGAAGCGCAGTCTCTCGGCCAATGCCGTTTCCACCGCCGACAATCAGGCACACGCGCCGGCTCAAGTCTTTCTCCGGCGGCTGGCGCCTGATTTTGGCTTCCTCTAACTGCCAATATTCGATGCGAAACGCTTCCGACAAGGGGAGGGCCACATAGTTAGAGTGAACGCTGAATGCTTCCGTACCCGCCGCTGGTCCCGCTTGGGGCAGGATTGCGGGTTTCGCAGAAGTACCCAGGGCGCTCGCACCTTCCATCACGTGAATCGCATTGGTGTAAAACTCTCCGGTGACGCGGGCCTCCGCTTTGTTCTTTCCGAAGCTGAACATGCCAATCCCTGGGATCAAGACGACGGTCGGGTTCGCATCGCGCATCTTGGGCGAATCAGGCTGCGCAAACTTTTGGTAGTAGCCACGGTACTCGTCGCGATAGCGTTCCAAGGCTCGCTCTACATTCTGCTTTAATCCGCTCAACGCGGTGGACGGCTGCCACGGCACGAAGAGTGGTCGGATCTTTGTGCGAATGAAATGATCGGGACAGCTCGTGCCCAGATGAGCCAATTCCTCGGCATCCACGGAATTTACAAATCGCAAAACCTCGGGGAGGTCGTTGAAATGTCCGATCATTCTCTGGTGCGTCGACACACGTCCGCGAATAAACGGAAATAAATCCAGCGCCAGTTCACGGTGGTTGGGCAGCGTGGAATGGTGAGTGCCCCCCCATAGTTGCGCGCCGCGCTGCTCCGTGTGGCCGAGCACGAATTGCCCAAGCTGGTCGATGATCGTGAGGGTATTCCCATAGCACTCGCGCTGCGTATGTCCCCAGGTGAACAGCCCGTGTCCGCCAAGCACCACCCCATCGCAACCCGGTGTCTTTGTAACCGCTTCACGGAGCATCATGGCCAGTTCGAATCCGGGCCTTTGCCAGGGAAGCCAGATCAGTTTGTGGCCGAACGTTCGGTTGAATTCCTCCATTTTGTCTTTGCCATTAGCCGCAGCAGCTAACGCAATTGCCCAGTCCGGGTGCAGGTGATCGATATGCTCAAAAGGAAGGAATCCATGCAACGGTGTGTCGATGGAAGCGGCGACGCTACAATTGCCGAATGCGCAGAGGGGATACAGGTCGACCATCTCGTCTTCAGCGTTCACGCCACGGTAGCGCTCCGTGAGGGAGAGCAACTTGTCGAGGTACAGGGTTGCGAAGCCCTTTTTTTGAATGCTGCCAATGTCACCGCCACTCCCTTTGATCCACAGCACATTTTTCCGCGAGCCATCCAGTGGATCGCTCTCCGTAATTTTGGAGCTCGTGTTTCCTCCGCCAAAATTGGTGATCCGAAGGTCCGACCCGAGCAGGTTGGAGCGATAGCGTAGCAGTTCCGGGGGATCCAGCTTCTCCGCAATCTGATGGTCCCAGAGATCCTTAAGGTAACGCAGCTTTTCCTGAATCTTCATGAGATGACTTCTCCGCTGTCTACAGGCGTTCCGCGATGCCGCAGATCATGTCGAAATTAAAAAAACGATACTGCCGATGCCTGCCGAGTGCAATAGACTAATTATTTCAATAGAGAAACTTCAGCAATACGCGACCCGCGCAACCGCCTACCTTTTGTTGAACTTCTTTCCGTGGTGTCTCGCCGCCACCAGCTTATGTTTCACGAAGTTGTAGGGCGGCACCGTTTGCCCGTTCAGGATTGCCAAACCGAGTTGGATCAGCAACGGTCCGTAGCTCCCGGCTTCGTGCGAGACGGATCCAATGAGCGGACTTCCCGGGATGCTCATCTCGTCCAGCGCCTCCGGTATGCAGTCCTGGCCGACGATGACCACGTCCTTTTCCCGCCGCGCTTCGCGGACAGCCTGTAATGCGCCGAGGGCGCTGGTGTCTGTAGCGGCTGCGACCAGGATGCCTTTCTGCCTCGGATGTTGCCGAAGAAAGTCGAGCATGAGCCGGTGGCTTTTACCGCGAAGTCCCTCTCCATTCATCAGCACGTAGTTCTCATCGCGCAATCTCGATAACTTCGATCGAATGCCGGCAAATGCCCCGGTGATGCGACTTTGAACCAGCGGGCCAGCCTCCTCAAGATCGAGCCCCACGGCCCAGCTTGCCGCCTCGCGCCAGTATTTCTTTGCGTGCTGTGCCAGGAACGCCCCAGCTTCAAATCCTACCCGGTAATTATCAACACCGAAGAAAGTTGCGTGAGGGTGCGGAATATCGATCGCGATCAGCGGAATTCCCACCCCATGAATTTTGTCCGCCAGGATCGGAGCGATGCGCTGGTCAATTTGAAATTCGATGACCAGGTCCACGTGTTGACTGACGAATTCTTCGGCGTTTCGCAGGGCCGTCTCTCCGTCGTACTTGTTGTCCAGCACAACCAAGTCGACGCCCGCGGACGCAGCTGCCGCTGCCAGGCTCTCCCGCACGGCTTCTGAAAACGGCATGTCCGAGGATTCCCCGCCAAATCCGAAGCGAACCTTACGAGGCTGCGATACAAGCCGGTACAAACCGTTTTCAGACTGTGCCAAGTACCCGCGATGCGAGAGGGTCTTAAGAATCCTGTAGACTGTCGTCTTCGAAATATTCGTACGCTTATAGATTTCTTCGAGAGATTGCGGACGCTTTTCCACCTGCATTAGTTCCAGGATATCCAGGGCCTTGGAGAGCACCGGAATCAGGTAGAGCCGCGAGGGTCCGGTTTTGGTTGAGCCGCCTTGCATGGGAATCCGAGTATACCTCATGTTTCGGTGGTGAACAGTATTTCAATAGGAAAACCTCTTTCCTATTGACGGGAGCTCGCTGCAAAGACTAGGATTTGGCGCCTTCCTCTGCGCATTCACCTGGGTCGGCGACCGAAAGGACGTTTTCGTTGGGACCAAATCCTCTGCTCGGAGTGTTCTTCCATTGGCTCGGCGGACTGGCGTCTGGCAGTTTTTATGTTCCCTTCCGGCGTGTTCGGAGTTGGGCTTGGGAGACCTACTGGCTCGTCGGAGGATTCTTCAGTTGGATCATCGTGCCGTGGACCCTGGCCTTCCTGATGACCAGCGACTTCAACCGTGTGCTGCAAGAGGCCCCCGTCGAAAGCATTTTCTGGACGTATCTATTCGGTGTCCTTTGGGGCTTGGGAGGACTTACGTTCGGATTAACGATGCGCTATTTGGGTATGTCCCTCGGCATGGCGGTCGCGCTGGGTTACACGGCAGCCTTCGGAACGTTAATCCCGCCGGTTTTTCGTGGCCAGTTCGCGACAGAAGTTCTGGGGACGCGCTCGGGGCTCACCATTCTTGTTGGCGTAGGCGTCTGTTTGTTGGGCATCGTTCTCGCCGGTGCGGCCGGTGTATCCAAAGAAAGAGAATTGTCAGAAGCCCAAAAACACGCGGCGATCAAAGAATTTAATCTAAAAAAAGGTCTCCTCCTTGCGACCTTCTCCGGCGTCATGAGCGCGTGTTTCGCCTACGGATTGGCTGCCGGTGATCCCATCAAGGCTCTAACCCTGCGTCACGGGACGCCGACTCTTTGGCAGGGGCTTCCGGTCTTAGTGGTCCTCTTGCTTGGCGGATTTACCACCAACTTCATTTGGTGTGCCATTCTGAATTTCCGAAATCACACTTTCTATCAGTATTTTAGCTCTAAGATTCGTGGCGAAGTTCCCGTCCGCAGTGCCGAACCGATCATAGAGAATGTGACAGACGCCCCCGCGGAGGAAATGGCAACTTCCTCAGGCGGGGGAGAGTTAGCGGCGACGCGCGCTCCCATGCTCTCGAACTATTTTTTCTCTGCTCTCGCGGGGACCACCTGGTACTTGCAATTCTTCTTCTACACCATGGGCGAAACCCAGATGGGACGATTCAAGTTCTCCAGTTGGACTCTGCACATGGCCAGCATCATCATTTTTAGTACGTTGTGGGGGATCGCCCTGAAGGAGTGGAACGGCACTGGCGCAAGAACTAAATTGCTTGTGGCATTCAGCTTGTTGGTCCTGGTCGGCTCAACAATGATCGTTGGTTATGGAAACTATCTGGGCACTCATTCCGCCGCTGTGCGGGAGAGGTTGAACTACGAGGTTGCCGCTCGACTCAACCCGGCGCATGCATTTCAATATAAATAGAAGTGGGGGACTCGAACCCTGCTTGCAAACCGGGGGGAGAGTCGGAGAAAACGAATCCAAGTCGTTGTTTGGGCTGCGCTTAGCTCACGGTTCCACCTTAACCAACCCTCTTAGTTGTTCCAAGAATGCTCCAAGATTTTGGTTCGAAGACGAGTCTGATTCGCGGGGCAGAGTCTACGCTACCCACTTCATTCCCTGCGGCGCCTCTGACCGACGCCAAAACAGGCATGGCGCTCGAGCTCAGCTGGCACACGCCAAGATCCGAGTCCGGCAAGGCGGATTCGGCGTCGCATGCTGTAGTGCTCTATTAAAGACAAAGGCCTTCCCTGGTAGGCATCCCCAAATCTTTTGGATTGCCACTTACGCACGATGTTTAGGCGCAAGGGCTATCGCACTCTCTACCGATGATTTCGTAATTCACTGAAAAATAAATAGTTACAGACTGTGCGGACTTCTTCGCAAGGTTCCGACTTTAGGTTGTGTTTGACAAAGTATAGCAAGCGTGCTATAAAGAAGGGGTTATGACGCCACAAGAATTCAAATCCGCACGACTAGACAAAGGCTGGAACCAAACCCAGGCTGCAGCCAGGTTAGGTGTATCTCAGGCTCACCTTAACTGCTTAGAGCACGGAAAGCGTCGGCTTACGCCTGACTTGGTTCGCCGAGCCACCACGGTATACGGCTTGTCACCGGAAGTACTACCGACTCCTGAGGCTTTCACTCCTGAGCCGATGGACGACCAGCGGCTGACGGAAATGCTTGCGCGATTGGAGTATCCAGGCTTCGTGTATCTAGCCACGCGGACACACAAAAAGAACCCCTCGGAATTCCTGCTCACAGCCTTGTCGCAACGGAGCCTAGATGCACGTGTTGCGGCGGCTCTGCCTTGGGTTGTTCTTAGGTTCGTGAAACTGGATACATGGCTCGTGGAGAACGCGCGAAAATTCAATCTTCAAAATAGGCTAGGCTTTGTTGTCACGCTGGCAAAGCGAGTGGCGGAGAGCCAAAACCACCCGCGACTGTCTGATCTGAGCGAACTTGAACAAGCTCTCGATGAAAGCCGCCTTGTAAAAGAGGATTTTCTTCCGCGCCCTCCTCGCACCGAAACTGAAAAAGAGTGGTTGAGAAATAATCGAACAGAGGACGCTGCACACTGGAACCTGCTGACTCGCATGAGGCCAGAGCACCTTCAACATGCCGGCTGAGAATGTACTGTCATCGCCTTGGAAAGAGTTTCTAGTCGAAATCGATGGAAAGTTGAACGAGCCACTAGAGCTTCACTGTGTTGGTGGATTCGTGGTTGCCTGTTTCTATGGCTTGGCGCGCACGACCGGTGACCTTGATTACTACACAGCAGTACCGGCAAATTTCAATTTGCTTGTGGTAACTGGTGAAGGGTCCGCGCTCCACAAGAAATACGGTGTATGTTTGCACAAGGCTGCCGTGATGACCTTGCCGGAGGACTACGACACCCGATTGACCGAAATGGCCAAAGGACAGTTCAAACATCTGAGATTACTAGTTCCAGATCCGTATGATTGCATTTTGTCGAAACTGGAACGGAACGGGGACATAGACGTGAACGACGCGGAGTATTTATTCCGTTCGCAAAAGCTAGATGAACGAGTGCTTCGCGAGCGATATCAGAAGGAATTTCGTCCTTACGTCATCGGCGATGTTGCGCGGCACGACACCACGTTGAAGCTGTGGATCGAGATCTTCACATCCTAAATTGAGGAGAGTGAGCGGGACTGGTGGACGTGAGGAGATTCGAACTCCCGACCCCCTGCTTGCAAATACAGAAAGCAAAGTCTGGTGTAGTGAGGCCGCGTGAGAAGGGGTAGGGAGAGTAAGAAACTCCAGCAAATCAGGGCATTGGTGAAGAGCCAAGCGAACTTGGAGGGACGTGCATTCGGTGATAGCGAGTTGGGTCGGCTAGCATCGCCCAGTTACGTCACAAACTACGTCACAAATTTCTCCCGAGTTGAGGCTTCAGCCAGGGGGGTGGCATTCCACCTGAATGGGTCCCCTATGCCCCCGGCAAAAATTTCAAATTCGGACGCGAACCCTTTTGCTGTAGCTCACGCGTCGCCCATCTGAGGGACTGGGAGCAACTTGTCCGGTTTGGCGACTTATCAGGCGCTTCTGGAAAAGAGTGATAAATTCAGGTTATGAGCGAGTCCAAGATTTCAGTCGGGTCAGTCGGATATTGGGCTGCGATGCGAATTGCGCAATTTCTCATCGTTAGCATTGGTCTCGTTTTCCCTTTCGGAGCCGGGCAACCATTTCCGTGGCAGCTCACGCTCATTTTAGTTGTCTGGTTCCTGTTCGCCGTCTATCTTGACTCCTCCGTTTATGGATTTGCCGACGAAAATGGCGTGCATTTTAGACGGTATATCTCCATGCAGTTTGTCCCGTGGGCAAAAATAGGGCGCGTGTCTTGGTTCGGCGAAAACATTCTCTCGTTTCACTTGAGAGAGGGGAACTTTTTGCGTCGTGAACTGAATGCGAACTCATCGTCGTCAAGGTCAATCTTCTTGAACGCTGAAGAGGAGCCAGAATTAGTACGTTGGTTGCAAGTCGCGAAGCCCTCGGCGGCTGACGGAATTGAACTCAGCCCCTGGGGAGCCGAAACAGTTGCCTCACGCAAAATGACGATGGTACTGAAAATTCTAGTTCCGGTTATCTCTGCCGCAATTCTCATTTGGTTCTTACTTACCATGCATTCTGGACGCCGTTAGGGCGGCCATCAGACCACCCCAGTTTCGTTGGTTTTCTTAACGGGTACTAGGAGCAAGATGTCCGGTAAGGCGACTTACCGGGACCTTGCCAGTTTGACTCTTAGCATTAAGATATTCGGCCTACCGCAAATTAGAATGAGCTCAGAAGTGAAGCTTAATGTCCATCAAGCTGCTGGTTAATTGTGTTAAGAAGCGTTGATTTGCGGTCATCTTGACCCAAATCCCAGAACATAATGCCACCGAGGCCTTTTTCCATCGCGTATCTAACCTTGACCGAAATCGATTCCGGGTCTTCGTAACTGATCATGATTTTTGAAGTCCTATTGTAAAGCCAAGGTACTTTGGCCTGGTCGTCCCAATAACGGTCGTAAGATGGAAGAAACGTTTCCCTAATTTCACGATAACTCAATGTTCCTTCTTCTCCTGGCCTGCCTTTAAACGGCTCATAGAGGCCGTTGCATCGGTCCGGAACTTCAGACCATACTTGTCCGTAAAACGGTAAACCCAAGACGATTTTCTCGGTCGGAACACCCTGACCCAAATACCATTGAACAGCAGCGTCAGTGTTTGCGTATTTAACGGCATCAGCTTTCAACTTTGTGTTCGTTTGCCATGCGAACAAACCGCTATGGTGCGAGGTAACACCCGGTTGCATCTCATTGAAGTCGTAACCCATCAGGTTGAACCAATCCAAAACATCAGCCATCTGCTTAAGGGAGAGATCGATCAAATGACTGTGATAGCAAGTAGAGGCGACAGTCAGTAGTAAGTGCCGTCCATGACTATATTCATCCATGTCACGGCGTAACTGCTGTAGAAGCAGCACGTAGTTTTCTTTGTCGCTTTTTCGCTTGTGATCGTCCGGCTTCCCGCCAGTGACCGGGTATTCCCAATCGACGTCTAATCCGTCCAGCTGATATTTCGTCACGATTTTTAAGCAGGACAGCGAAAATCGCTTTCTGGCAGAAGGTGTTGCAGCAACATCAGAGAAGTACCGAGACCCGCTCCAACCTCCAAGAGAAAGCAATACAGACAGCTGCGGATTTTGAGTTTTTAGGGTTTTCAGCGTCATCATGTTTGGAATATCGATGTCCGGGTGCGAGAGTTCGCAGTCACCTTGAACTGTTGGCTTTGCCAGCGAGTAGATCAAGTGGGTTAATTTTTGGGCGGGCACATCTGAAAGCTGATAGCCCGGTCGCCCTTTTCCGAAATAATAGCCAACAATCTTCCTTGATGTCTCCGCCTCTGCCGACACGCAAAGGATCAGGACTATGCAAGCTAGTCTAATTCCGAACCCGCAAATGTTTGGACATCGGTGAAAACTTTCCATTTCCCTCGCGTTCAGTCCGGCAATGCGAAACGCTACTTTAAAATACTATCGGAAATGAATGGCTGAGTCCTGGGAAACGCGCTTACCGGAAACTTGATGGGAATTAGTGCAGTCTCCTGCCGACATCATCTTAGCTCTGCGAAGCTACCCTCTTGACCGCAATAGCCACGCCGAATGCTTACGGCGTCCTGTGTCGGCCCCAAGCGGGAGGCGCTTGCAGGTCTCTCTTACGACAAAGAGAAAGCGGGTTACGTCACAATTGACGTCACAAAAGAACCTCTCGACAAAGAGGAGGATATGCAAGTTGTTGAAAATATGGTGGACGTGACAGGGTTCGAACCTGCGACCCCCTGCTTGCAAAGCAGGTGCTCTCCCAGCTGAGCTACACGCCCAAATTGACTTAACCCTCTGTTCATTGTACCACTTAGGCCGCTTCTGTGTTGCGGAGGTTGATGACCGTTTGTAGCCCACGTAGCCCAATTAAGGACGCGGGTAGGTCAAAGCCCAGGCCGACTTTCTTGACCTGGTCTTGACGGTACTCGACATCTTCCACAAGCTGCCTGCCGTAGCGGTCTCCCATGCTGGGATTCGAGTGCCCCATCCAGTAATCGATTAGGATTTGCCGCGCCTCACTCCGTTGCAGCACAGCCTCTCGGAATCGCCGAAACACATTGAACCGCGTTCCAGCTTCACCCCGGCCCATGCCTTCCAGAATAGGACTCAGGCTGTCCCTGTCGATGTTGCCCGGATCGAGCATCGTTCCGTTAGCGGTCTGGAATAGAAAGCCACTCTTCGGGCTCCCGATGAAGTTACACAAGATTCGCGCGGCCTCAGGATGGAGGTCTATATCTCGCAATCCCGCCTCAGTTTTGAGATCAGGCTTAAGAGTGTTCACGTCCTTTTCCCGTTGCTGGCGAAGATATCAACGATGATCCCAATACCGCTCCATCGAAAAGGGTTTATGGCATTTACGCAGCTTACCGAAAGGTCGTGGACGGTACATTAGCCGCGCAAGCTGTGGGCGTACAGATTATGCGCCAAGAGTGCGCACATTTCCGCGGCTGGGTAGAGGCACTCGAGGCCTTGTAAACCCTCTTCGTGTTGCGCTATTTCTCTTGGAGTTTTCGGCAGTACAAGCATTGAGGGAACGTACTGATTACTGGTTCGCTATCCTTCTTGAGTCGCACGCAATAGTTTTTGCTCCAAACGTCTGCCCATGTAATCCGCTTGCCACCGAACCGGAGCTTATTTTCGACTCCGGTCATCACTCTCTTCTGCACTTCAAACCCATTGGGCAAGATTATCAAGCCCGAAAGGTCATGACAGATTTTCTTCTCTACCCTTCGCTGAAATCTTAGAATCTCTTCGATGAAATGGTCACCGTTCCCTGTGACGATGGTCCGCTCGCGTTTCCATGCCAGCTTCACTATCGCTTCGTCAGGAGCGTCCTTGGCTAATCCCATTTCTGTAGTCGTGCGTGTCCGTTTGCGTGGAAAAAGACTCGCCGCCTTTTCAACGTCACAGTCGAGCAGAAATGCGTACTTGCTTACGTCTGCCATCGCTTCCCGCGGGTAGGCTAACATCTCTCTTCAGCGTCGCCTAACCAATATTGGCTAATGGCGCGACACCTTCGAGAGGTCCGGCTGCGTTTCGAGATCACGGCGGAAGGCACAGACAAAGGCTCGTTCAGAAAACCCATGAGCAGACGAGCTCGTAAGTGATTGATATTGCCGGTCGATTTAGCCGGTTTTCAGCGTTCAGGATTCACATGAGTCTGTTGAAAAAGTCGACTCGAAATAGATTTCGGAGCAGATTTTATTTGCCGAGACTACCCCCTGTTGTGCTACTGGGTCCAGCAGGGAGGAACAACGCCGATGATGGGTCACCAGAACCGGACGGAGTCGTTGTTTTATTATTTCCGTTTGGAAGAGCAAATCCCTACCGATCACTTGCTGCGAATAATTGACGGCCACGTCGATTTCAGTTTCGTGCGAGAGCAGCTGAAGGATTTCTACAGTCCCACAGGCCGACCCTCGATCGACCCCGAAGTTCTATTGCGACTGTTGTTGATTGGCTATCTCTATGGGATCACCAGCGAACGACGCTTAATGGATGAGGTGCGCATGCATCTGGCCTACCGTTGGTTCAGTCGCCTCGGTTTTGACCAAGAAATTCCCGACCACTCGACGTTTTCCAAAAATCGCCACGGTCGATTTCGGCAGTCCGGTGTATTTCGGAAAGTATTTGAGGAGATCGTGCGCCGATGTTTAGAGGCGGGTTTCGTCGAGGGACGTAATGTGGCCGTAGATGGGACACTTGTGGGCGCCAATGCCAGCCAACAAAGCCGAGTTCCCAGGGAGAGATTAGTGGAGGCGGCGAAACTCTCCCGAACGGTTCAGGAGTATCTGGCCGAACTGGAGCGATCGAACCCTGTCGCAGATTCAGAAAGGTGCACGAAGCTTCAAGAAAAAGTGTCGACGACCGATCCAGATGCTACCTGGGCTATCAAAAGTGGACCAGCGGTGCTGGGTTACTACGACAACTATCTGGTCGACACGACGAGCCGAGTCATTTTGTCGGTCGATGCAACGCCGGCCTTGTTCAGCCAAGAAACATTGGCCGCGCGGCGAATGCTTGAGCATGTTGGTCAGTTCGGAATTCAGCCACAGCATCTGGCAGCAGATAAGGCCTATGGAAGTGGAGAGTTTCTGGCTTGGCTTCTGGCGCGAAACATACAACCGCACATCCCGGTTATCGATCACCGTCACCAGACCCAAGGACGCTTTACACGAGAGCGTTTTCGCTACGAGCCAAAAGAGAATGTCTACTACTGCCCCGAAGGAAAAGCACTGCACTATCGCGGTCGGTCACTGGGCAGTCGGGGCAATCTCTATTGTTCGACGGAAGTGCAATGCTTCGGGTGTCCACAGAAGAAGCTCTGCACCCCAGGTCTCACTCGGAGACTATTTGTTCATTGGGAGGAGCCAGCGCGACAAACAGTTCGCGCGTTGGTGGGTACGCCGGATTACAAGCGTTCTCAACGAGCGCGTTACAAGGTGGAAGCTCTGTGCGCCGAACTCAAGCAATAGATTAAGCTGCGCAAGGTACGATGGCGACGACTAGGGAATGTCGCTGAACAGTTCTACCTGGCAGCCACAGCGCAAAACCTGAAGAGGCTGACGCGGCATCTTGCTCAAAAACACTCGTTAGAGCTCTGCATGCTGTGAGAGCTTCGGTAAGGAATGGTTTTGCGGCAGTTTAAGACTCGCGGAAGGATTAAGAAGCCCTGGAGCCATACCTGCCTCCAGACTAACTTTTGACGTTGGTCTGATTTTTCAACAGACTCATATGATTTGCGGCCATTAGTTTCACTGGCTAGAACCGTCTCATTCCGCATCGATTACGTGATTTTCGCTGGTTTCTGGGAAGGCAGGTTCAGGAGTGGACAGTCGGGTTCAGTTCCAGCAGCAAGTCCGATCACCCGTTGGCACAACGAAACTTCCCACAACGCGACTTCTGGCTCGTTTCGCCGAATTCACATTGACGAGTACCGAGTTAACCGAGACCTTGTCAACGAATAAGTGCCAATGCCTCCGCAAGTAGTTCAACGCCTGAGGGCGTATTTCTTGTTTATCACCTGAATCAAGCGCATGGCCTCAGACAGCAGGGAAATAAGGAAATAACCTTAATTCAGAATTTACGAAAAGGGAGAATTGGTGCTTCGTTGAACCGTGAGAAGTCATGACCCCCGAAACGATGCTTTATTACGGATAGCCGTCTTTCTTGGCGACCGTCCCGGCGAGTGTAATGACCTGCCTATTAACAGACGCGGAGGTCAGGGAGATATTGCTGTCCGTCAAGGTGCCGGTCAGACCCACAGTGATCAGCGGATCAAAGCAATTCGAACCGTCGACGTGCACTGCGCCGCTTACCGAACTGCCGGATTGGAGGCCAAGGCCCCTCGGGCCTATGGCAGACCGGTTAGCGATCCCTGCCGTTCGAGGGGTCCCAGGAACACGCCCTTGCTGTCGACCTCAATCCAGTACAACTGCGTGCCACTGGCCTGATAGATGGACAGATCGAAAGCGCGGGTTGCGCCGTTGATTGTGGCCGAAAGTGGATTTGGCGTCGTATTCGATTTTGACAACGTATAGCGCCCAGGATTCGCCGAGTCCGCTAGCGGTATACCTGTGAACGAACCGGTCGTCGTAGTCACGCCCAAGCCCAACGTTTCGAACGGATCGCTGACCAGACCGTTGGTCAGGTTCAAAGCGCCGCCCGATGTCATGGTCCCCTGCGCGAGCATATCGAACTCGAAGAAATCCAGGTTCGTGTTCGAGCTAAAGGCGTTGAAATTCTGCCATCCAACGGCATAGTTGCCGTTGAAGTCGGCAACTGCGGTGGTAGCGTCGGTTTGCGGTGTCACCACGCCGATGCCGCTGGCGAGGGTCGGGTCCGTGTCAAGGAACAGAGCGCCTCCCAGACCGCTGGTGGTGTTATTGGGGTCGTTGATGTTGAGATTTGGGTCGACCATGTAAATCTGCAACATCTGAACGTCGCCCAAGTTATTGGATCCGATGGTGAAGTTGCCATACCCGTTGATGCCGCTCATCTGGAGGGAATACGTGCCCGAGATCGAGGCATTGAGCGATTGGACGGCGTTACCCAGTTCGTTGTCGTCGGCCGTGCCCGAGAACTTTGCAGGATCGGCGGTCGTGTTGCTGGTGGTGAACAGGCCCGCCGCAGCGTATTGCGTGCTGAGTAAGTCGCCCGCGACGCCGAATACAGAAGCGCCGAGCGAGGCATTGTTGAAGGTAGCTGCACCCTGGCCAAAGGCAGAGCCGACCATCGAATCTCGAGCGTCCACGTCGATGATCCGGAGAACTTCCGGACCTACCCCATAAGAGGCAAAGGTGACCGCCGTGGCAGTAACCGGATTGGTGAACCCCGTGACAACGGAGCGCCCGAAGGTGTCAGGCGTTGATGTGGATACGCTGAAGGCCGTCCCCGTTAACACGGTTCCGGAGTCGTTGACATCGAACGTGCCCTTAGCTCCACCGCCGTCCGCAGTAGTGTAAACACCGCCAAACGCGACCGAATCATGACTGAGATCCACACCGGACAGAGTGAAGGCGAAGCTGGCGCCGCTGCCGCTACTCCCAGAGGTCTGTAAGTCCAGGCTTCCGCTGGAAGTTGCATTCCCGTCGTACTGCATGATGAGCGCGTGCTTGACATTCACAAACTGAACGCCGAAAGTCTCGGCGGTGACTGCCGAGCCCGCGGCCATGGTCAGACTGAGTGTTCCCTGGCCGGTGGTGTGATCAACCGTCAGCGTTCCGCCTGTGATTGAGTCGGGCGTGCCTTTCCCGGCTCCTGATGTAAGGCCCATGGCATCGTTATAGTCTTGTTCGCCGGTGACGACAGTGCCGTTCGCCTCGATGCTCACGGCCCCGGCTACGGCGTAGTAATAAGTATTGGTGGCCTCTTGGCCGCTCGCGTAGAAGACGTAGGTTGTCACGGTAGTCCCGACCGCAGTGTTCGTTAGATAGAAGGTGGCCGGCTTCAGCGTGCCTGACGAAGCGGTCACGGTGAAGCCGCCGGCCGTCGTGTTCGCGACAAGGTCGGTGGTAACAGCCTGACCGTTCGCACCGGTAGTTTGCTTTTCTATGTTGTTGCCAGTGCTCGTGAAGATTCCGGTGGCGCCAGTCGAGCCCGTGTTGGCGGTGAATGTCACCTGAACACCATCCACCGGGTTGCCGTCCGTATCGGTGACTGTTGCGGTGAGGGCTCCATAAGTGGAACTAACCGTCATATACCCACTGGCCGGCATCGGAGTAATGGTTGTCGCCGGCCCGACGTTGTTGGTCACAGCGAAGGTTGCCGACGTGGCTGCCCCCGAGGTTGTGGCGGTTACGTTATAAGAGCCAGGCGTCGTACCGGCAGTAAAAGTTGACGACGTGGCTATGCCGTTTGCGCCAGTGGTTTGCTTTTCCGAGGCCGTCCCGTTGCTCATGAACGCACCGTCCGCCGTCGATGGGGCCGTGAAGGTCACCGAAGCGCCGCTCAACGGCGAGCCGTTTGAACTGACCAAAACCGAGAACGTGCCGAACGGGCCCCCCACCGGTTGTGGTGTGATGTATCCGCCGGATTGTGCCGCGATCGTGATGGTCGGAGGCGGTGGCGGTGAGGGACTGCCGCCGCAGCCAACAAGGAAAGCCACAGTGGTGAATGCTAGAATCGAAGCGATTGAGACAGCGATTCTTGAATGGATTTTCCGATTCATATCGACTCTTGTTTCTGCACAGCCTTCTCGCTGGCGCGATCATGGGATTGTGGCAAAAAGGGGATGCCGTACTTGTTCCAGATCTGGTATGCCTGGCCGCGCGCCTTGACAGTGCGAGTGACAGACACCTGTTTTTCCCTGAGATTCTTCATGACGCCGGTCACTTAAACCGGCTCGCCTTGGGCGACAGACAAGGCTCCCTTGCCTTGCAAACCCCATCTGCCCAAGCTCGCATCGATAGTGCCGGATTCTGTTGCGAGTACCAGGTGCAAACCGGGAATCATTCCGGCGCAGGGATGGTTGAGCACGCTGGTGACTGTGCCGTTAAGTGTGACTTCCGTAGTGATGTCGTAGTACGGATAAGTTTGGTGCGCAGCTTGGGCGAACAGTGGTACTGCCAGGATCGCCGCTAGGCCGGCCAACAGCCCGGCGATCGATATGGTGTGTGTGACGCGACTACTTGGACTACGCCTCATGGTTGCGCTCCTTGGGGATGGTTGCGGTTAATCTTGTGGGAACCGGGCTCCCCGTGCACCCACAGAGAAGAACGAGAGCTGAAAGCAGCTATAAAGTGCTCGCCCAGTGTTTCATCTGAGTCACCGCCTGATAACCGATGTGTTATCTTTGGGAAAGGCGCTCAGTAATTCGTTGAATTTTTGCGACTGCGCGATTTGTGCGAATTCTTGTCCTCGACTAACACTAGTTGCCTCCGACTCACCACGGTCATCGCTGTCCTTCACCAAAGTGCCGCTGACAACCGTGTTCGCGTCAGTCTCAACGGCAAGTATTTCCTTCCCGCAGTCCACAACCACGAAGCTGAAATTCAGGGGGGATTGGCCCTTCGGTGTTATGGTAGCCGTGCCCGTGCAGTCCGCGGCGACTGAGTAAGAACCCGTGACGGGCGTGAACGCTAGAGCCGTGCCACCCTCGCTACCCGCTACATGTCCGCTTATCACTCCTTCCCCAGCAGGGTTGGCCGTTAACTTCAACTTGCCGATGAAAGCCACCCATCCTGTGGCGGGCGCCCCTGCGAGGAAGACGCCGGTTGTTTCAAACCCAAAACTACCCACAACTGTGGCATTGGTGCAGGTCGGGGGGCCCTGCTTCACGGCGAATCCCTCTGAAAAAGGGTGAACGGCCAAGAACCCTGTTGACGTAACCACAAAGGAGAAGGGGCTGCCTCCCGTGGGGTTACCCGTGCCGGTGCAGTTCGAGGCGACTGCGTATGTTCCGGTGATAGGCTCGGTGACAATCACGCCGTCATGGGATGCTGTGTTCTCTCCGGTAAACGTGCCTGTGGTTGAGTCAAACGTGAGCTGGGTCACGGCGGCGGAGGTAGGGCTGCCGTTGCTATCTGTCCCGTCGTGCAGAAACCCGTAGGTGCCATTCAGAGAGGCGTTTGAACA
>Ga0181523_10002926_pt1 | contig 15989 bp, 17 predicted proteins | sample PEATcosm2014_Bin_43_FD_119752 | JGI IMG/M metagenome (GOLD analysis project Ga0181523, IMG submission 119752) | Peatland microbial communities from MTU Mesocosm Facility, Houghton, MI, USA - PEATcosm2014_Bin05_30_metaG | ecosystem: Environmental > Terrestrial > Soil > Wetlands > Peat | place...
ATTTGGTCGGCGAGAATGGATCGTCCGCTGGAAATGGAATGCGCGCCGGCCGATGGTATTGCTGTTTCCAGGCGAGACGCTTGGCATCGGCGTTCGAGTGGGATTGGCCGGCAGTTGGCAGCGACACCAAGGCGGCACAGATCAACGCCGTGGCGAAGCCGACGATGGCGGCCGGACGCGCCGGCCGGAACGGATGCGCGATGAAAAGCCCCATGGGGCGACAGTTCATCATTGCTGGTTGACGGCGCGTTAACGGGCCGGCGATGCTGCTGCGTGCTTGTGCCGCGCGCACGTGGTTGTGGCCGACATTTGCCTACCGAAAGAGGCTGCCCGGCCGATCCGCGGCATGCTAGTTACGCAACGGCATATCCGGAGGACCCGCCCATGAACCCGCATGTCAAGCTTGCCACCGTCAGTCAGGCGGACATTTCGCCCGCCGAATGGCAGGCGCGCCTCGACCTCGCCGCGACCTACCGGCTGATCGCGTCTTATGGTTGGGGTGACGTCATTTACAATCATTCGTCGATGCGCGTGCCGGGCGAGGAGCACAAATTCCTGATCAAGCGCCACGAGCTGCTCTACACCGAAGTCACCGCATCGAACCTGGTCAAAGTCAGCATGGACGACGACCTCGACGAATCCGCGGGCGTCAATCGGCCGGGCTTCACGCTGCATGGCGGCGTGCTCTCCGGACGCCCGGACGTCAATTGCGCCGTCCACGTGCACACCGAGACCGGCATGGCACTCTCCGGATTGAAACACGGGCTGCGCATGGTGTCGCAGCCAGCCGTCCGATTCCATAACCGTGTCGGCTACCACGACTACGAAGGCATCACCGAAGACTTCGGGGAGCGCACGCGCATCAACAAGGCGCTCGGCAAGAACCGTGCGCTGATTTTACGCAATCACGGGCTCCTCACGGTCGGCAAGACCGCGCGCGAGTCCTTCGTGCTGATGAAGTCGCTGCTCGAGGCCGCGGACATCCAGCTCAAAATGGAAGCGACCGGCGGCGCGCTCGTGGAAATTCCCGCGGAAATTTGCGAGAAGACCGCGCATCAATACGAGCATCACGACGCCGGCCGCGGCTCCGCCGACTGGCCGGCTTATCTGCGCATGCTCGACGCGATCGATTCAAGCTGGCGGAATTGAATGGAGCCGCGGCTCGCGCTACCCGCAAGCGGGTGCTAGCCTTACGCCCGCACACGAACTCCGGGGTGAGGAAACAAGGCATGGCACGCATAGCAATCATCGACCGCGCCGACATGAACGCCGAACAAGCGCGCGTCTACGACGCAGCCAAGCAATCGAGCGGTATAGTGGGCGGTCCCTACCATGCCTACATCCGATTACCAAAATTGTTCGAGGCGAGTCAGCACCTGAGGGAATCTCTGTCCTCCGGACCGCTGTCCCAGCGCGAGCAACAGATTGTGAACATGGTCGTCGCCCGACACTGGAATGCTCGATATCCGTGGTTCGCGCAGGTGCGCCGGTCGCTCGCGCTCGGCATCGATCAGGCGGTCATCGACGCGATCAACGCGCGCAAGACTCCAGGCTTAGCCGACGCGCGCGAACGAACGTGCTTCGTCGTGGCGAGCGAACTGCTCGCCAACAAGGGCCTCAGCGACGCAACCTACGCGGCCGCGGAAAAAACCATGGGCCTGGAAAGCCTGGTGGCGCTGGTCGCCTCGACCGGCAGTTTTTCGATGACGTGTCTCACCGCCAGCACGTTCGGGATCGAACCGCCGCCCGCCAATCCAACTCCGCTCGCGGGATAACGATTGCGGCCGCCGCTACGTTAGCGAGGACGACCGCGCGCCACTTACTTCGCGTATTTGCCGCCGGTTTGCTTGGTATGCACGCCTTCCCCGCCGCTCTGCTTGTGCTGTAGCCGCGTGATGCGCGCCCAGGTGCGTTTAAGCGGATCGCGCACCGTGATGTGCAGCGTACCGCAGCCTTCGCAAGTGAGCTCGATCTTGTCGCCGTCCATGAACGGATTGAGCCCGCGATGGTTGGTGCCGGTGGCCAAAATGTCACCGGGCAACAGCGTGTGAATCGAAGTGACCCACTCGATGCAGCGCGGAATCTTGTGCGCCATATCGCTGGTGTTGAAGTTCTGGTACACAACGCCGTTGTTGGTAAGCGTGATCTGTAGCTTTTGCGGATCCTTGATCTCGTCGGCGGTGACGATATAGGGGCCGACCGGCGCGAAAGTGTCGCGCGATTTCATCTGATAAAACACGTTGGTCGGCGGCACCACGCCGCGGGCCGAGCCGTCGATGAAATTGGTGTAGCCGAAGACGTATTTCATCGCGTCCTTGGCCTGCACATGCGAGGCCTTCTTGCCGATGACCACGGCAATTTCGGCTTCGCCCTCGAAGACGCTCGCCGCCATGTCGGGAAGCACCATGGTGCCGCGGTCGCCGATGATCGCGCTCGGCGACTTCATGAAGGCGTTGATCGGGGCGGGCTCCGGCAACGTGCCGTCTTCCATGTAGTTCACCGCCATGCAGATGATGTTCTCGGGCTTCGGCAGCGGCGGCCGGAATTTGACCTTGGCGAGCGGCTTGCCCTTACCCTTCTTCGCGGCGGCGGCGAGCTTACCCTTGTAAACGCTCCACTTCTCGATCACGCCGCGGATGACGTCCTGCGGGCCGAGCGCCTTGATGCCTTTGGTCACGGCCGAAACGTCGACAATCTTATCGCCGAGCACCACGCCAAACTTGTAGTCGTCAAAAAACGCGAGTTTCATATCTGCTCCTTGGAGTTTCTTGATGAGTAAGTGAGATCGATCGCCGCTTTGGATAAAGTTTAACTTGATTAGAGTCTATACGGAAGGCGACGGCGCAATGCGGACCGCTTACACCTTATTGCCCGCGCTCCAGCTCCAGAAATCGCGACCTTCCTCGCGCAAAAAGCGCGCCAGCACCATGCTATGCACTTCCGACGCGCCGTCGACCAGGCGTGCGGCGCGCGCGGCACGGTAGATCCATTCCAGGATCGTATCCTTCGAGTAGCCGCGTGCGCCGTTGAGCTGGATCGCCGTGTCGGCCGCCTCGTGCAGCGTGTCGGCGACATGCACCTTTGCCATCGAGATTTCCTTTCTCGCGCGATCGCCGCGGTCAAGCTTCCACGCGGCATGCATGGTCAACAGACGGCCGATCTGAATGCGCTGCGCCACTTGGCCGAGTTTGATCTGCACGCTTTCGCGGTCGGCAAGCTTTATGCCGAAGCCTTCGCGATTGTTCGCATAATCCTGCGCGATCTCCATGCAGCGTTTGGCCTGTCCAAGCCAGCGCATGCAATGCGTAAGCCGCGCCGGGCCGAGCCTGATCTGGGTGACTTTCAGGCCGTCGCCGACGCCGAGCAGCACGTTGTCGTCGCCGACTTCGAGGCCGTCGAATTCAAGCTCGCAGTGCCCGCCATGTTCTTCCGGTCCCATGATTTCGATGCGGCGGGCGATGCGCCAGCCTGGCTGGTCGCGGTGATAGAGAAACGCGGTGAGCCCGCGGCGCTTGTCGTCGGAGGTGCGCGCGACGACGATGAAATTTGTCGCCTCGGCGGCGCCTGTGATGAACCATTTACGGCCGCGAATGACCCACTTGCCGCCTCTCTTTTCGGCGGAGGTGCGGATCATACCGGGGTCCGAGCCGCCGCCCGGCGCTGGCTCGGTCATGGCGAACGCGGACTTCACCTTGCCCTCGACGACCGGCCGCAGCCACCAGTCATTCTGCGCCGGCGTGCCGGTGCGCGACAGCAAATTCATATTGCCGTCATCGGGCGCCGAGCAGTTCATCGACAGAGGTCCGAAAACCGAGCGCGCAGCCTCCTCATAAATCGCGGCCCAGGCGACGATCGGCAGGGCCATGCCGCCGAATTCCTTCGGCGATTGCGGGGCCCAGAGACCGGCGTTCCTCGCCTTCTCCTGCACCGGCGCAAGTCGATTAAGCGGGATATTCTCGTGCTCGGAAAAATTCTCGCGCTCGGATTCGAGCGGCAATACATGCGATTCGACGAACGCTCGGGTGCGCTGGCGCAAATCCTCGATTTCAGGCGAAAGGGTGAAATCCATGCCGGCGCCCCCAGTTGATTTTTATCAAAGCGGGAATAGTCAGATCGCGTAGCGGTTATATAGAAGCCAAGGGCGGGGTGGAAACCCAAGGTGAAAGTCATGAAGCGGATCGTATGGGTAATCGCCGGTGCGGCGGCGCTGCTGTGCCCGGAAATGCCGTCCAGCCGCGCGGGCTACGGCGACGCGCCGTGGTGCGCGGTGATGAATATTGGCACCGGCGAAATGTACTGGGACTGCCAGTACCAGACATTCGACGCCTGCGTACCGAATGTCATTGCTGGCAATCGCGGCTTTTGCAACGTCAATCCGACCTATGTGCCCGCAGCGGCGCGCCCGGCCAGGCATTACGTGCGGCGCCACCTGCCGAAGCATTCTTAGGAACACCTAACGCGCCGGCCGGCCGGCGAGTACTGATCGACGACTTCGCCTGAGAAATGGGCGAAGTCCTGCATTGCTGCGCCGAAACGACAATGCGACAATAAACTCGACCGACCGGCCACAGGGCTGGAGTTTCATGCTCGCTTCATCTCCAGGCGCACCGCAATTTTCGCTCGATGCCGACCAGATCGTGGTTCGCGATATGGCGCGCGTCTTTGCCGATGAAAATTTCGCGCCGAACGCAATCGCTTGGGACGAGGCCAGGCACTTTCCCGTCGCCGAAATGCGCAAAGCCGCCGCGCTCGGCATGGGCGGTGTGTTCATTGCCGAGGACGTCGGCGGGTCTGGGCTGTCGCGACTGACCGCGGCGCTGGTCTTCGAGGCGCTGGCGACCGGCTGCCCGACGGTCGCGGCCTATATGTCGATCCACAACATGACGGCGTGGCTGATCGATGCCTTCGGCTCGGATGCACAGCGCCAGCGCTGGCTGCCGAAGCTTTGCACGATGGACCTGTTAGCGAGCTACTGCCTGACCGAGCCGAGCGTCGGATCGGATGCCGCGGCGCTGACGACGCGCGCGGTGCGCGACGGCGAGCGTTACGTGCTCAACGGACAGAAGCAATTCATCTCGGGCGCCGGCGCGGGCGACCTTTACGTAGTGATGGCGCGAACCGGCGGCGACGGACCGTCCGGCATTTCCGCCTTTATCGTATCAGGTGACACGCCCGGCATTTCGTTTGGCGCCAACGAGCGCAAAATGGGCTGGAATGCCCAGCCGACGCGCGCCGTGGCGTTCCAGGACGTGCGCGTCCCGATCGGCGATCGGCTCGGCGAGGAAGGCTCCGGCTTTAAGATCGCGATGGCCGGGCTCGACGGCGGGCGGCTCAACATCGCGGCCTGCTCGCTCGGCGGGGCGCAGTCGGCGCTGGAAAAGGCGCTCGCCTACATGAAGGAGCGCAAGGCCTTCGGCAAACGGCTCGACGAATTCCAGGCGCTGCAATTCCGGCTCGCCGATATGGCAACGGCGCTTGAAGCGTCGCGCGCCTTGCTATGGCGCGCCGCGGCGGCGCTCGATTGCAAGGATGCGAACGCCACACAGCTTTCCGCAATGGCGAAGCGCTTTGTCACCGACGCCTGCTTTGACGTCGCCAATCAGTCGCTGCAATTGCACGGCGGCTACGGTTACCTCACCGAATACGGCATCGAGAAGATCGTGCGCGATTTACGCGTGCATCAGATTCTCGAGGGCACCAACGAAATCATGCGCCTCATCGTGGCGAGACACCTCGTCGACCGATGAGCGAAACGCTTCTTCGGGACGGCGACGTTCTGGTTCGCGAATTGGGTGCGCTGCGCCGACTCACACTGAACCGGCCGAAGGCGCTCAACGCAATCACGCTCGATATGGCCGAGACCATGACGGCGTTCATGCGCGAATGGGCGGACGATCCCGCCGTCGGAGTGGTGCTCATTGACGGGGCCGGCGGCCGCGCTTTCGCTGCCGGCGGCGATATCCGTGCGCTCTACGATGCGGCGAAGTCCGGCGATCCGCTGCCGGAGCGCTTCTGGGCGACCGAGTATCATCTGAACGTGCTGATCGCGCGATATCCGAAGCCGGTGATCGCGATCATGGACGGACTGGTGATGGGCGGCGGCGTCGGGCTTTCGGCCCACGCCGCTCATTGCGTCCTGACCGATCGCTCCGCGGTAGCCATGCCGGAAGTCGGCATCGGATTTTTTCCCGACGTTGGCGTATCGTTCTTGCTGACGCGCGCGCACAGGGAACTGGGCGCCTATGTGGCGCTGACGGGCGATCGCCTCAGCGCGCAGGATGCCGCCGTATGCGGGCTTGGAAACTCTCATATTCCCTCGTCCCGGCTCGATGAGATTCCTTCGGTGCTCGCCGCTTGCCGCAAACGCGAGGACGTATGGGCCGCGCTCGGCACGCTCGAAACCCCGCCGGCCCCGGGTAAATTACTGAAGGCACGGGATTGGATTGAGCGCTGCTTCAGCCGCGACACGATGGAGGACATCGTCGAGACATTATCGGCCTGCGATGCCGATGGAGCACGTGAGGCGCTTGATATTATGCGTAAAGCCTCGCCGACCTCGCTCAAAGTCACGTTGCGGAACCTGCGGACCGCCGCATCGTTCAAACGCGTTGAGGAGTGCTTCCAGCAGGATTACCGTGTCGCGCTGGCGTGCATCGCCGGACACGATTTCATCGAGGGCATCCGCGCAGCGATCGTCGACAAGGACCGCAATCCGGCGTGGCATCCGGACAAACTCGAAGCGGTGACGCCGGAGATCGTCGAGCGGCACTTCAAATCCGTCGGCGAGCTGGAACTGAAATTCGAAAATTAAGGGGAGGACGCAAATGCCGGCAATTGGCTTCATCGGTCTGGGGAACATGGGCGCGCCGATGGCCGCCAACCTCGTTAAGTCGGGCAGTCACGTTTTAGGCTTCGACCTCGTGCCGGCGTCACGCGAAGCTTCGGCCCGCGATGGCGTCCAGATCGTCGCCAGCGCCAGGAGCGCCCTGGACGACGCCGACGTCGTCATCACGATGCTGCCCGCGGGCGAGCACGTCTTGTCCGTCTGGAACGATATCGTGCCGCACGCCAGGCAGGGCACGCTCTTCATCGACTGCTCGACGATCGACGTGACAAGTGCGCGAAAAGCCCACGCGCTCGCGGCGGCGCGTGGCATTGCCACGCTCGACGCTCCGGTTTCGGGCGGCGTCGGCGGCGCCAAGGCGGCGACGCTCACTTTCATGGTTGGCGGCACCGCGCACGCATTTGCGCACGGCAAGCCGCTGCTCGAACGCATGGGCAAGCGCATCGTCCATTGCGGCGAGGCCGGCAACGGCCAGGTGGCGAAGATTTGCAATAACATGATCCTCGCCGCTTCGATGATCGCCCTCGGCGAGGCCTTCGTCATGGGCGAAAAGCTCGGCCTGTCGCATCAAGCGCTGTTCGACGTCGCCTCGGCGTCGTCAGGTCAATGCTGGGCCTTGACCAGCTATTGCCCGGTCCCCGGCCCGGTGCCGAGCAGCCCGGCGAACAACGGCTATAAGCCCGGCTTCGCCGCCGCCTTGATGCTCAAGGATCTCAAGCTTGCGCGCGAAGCCGCCCGGTCGGTGAAGGTGAAGAATGCCATCGGCGCCCATGCCGCCGAGATCTACGAAGAGTTTGCTCAGCATGGCCACGGCGGCTCGGATTTCTCCGGCGTCATCAATTACGTGCGCGCGCAATCCGGCGGCTGAGCGGCGACTGTGTGCCGGGAAAAATGCGCGGAGCCGCTAAAAAACGAAGCGTTTGCCGACCGCGGTCGGCGTTACGACTTTGTCGCCGAAGGTGGCGGTAAGCGCGGCCATCGCGCGCCAGCCGGTGCAATGCCCGGCGGCGATTGACGTGAGACCGAACTCCCGCAGCGCGTCGACTGTCTCGGGAATGATCTTCTCGGTTTCTCCCGAGAGGTGAAAACCGCCCATAACGGAGTGCAATGGGACGTCCGCGAATGTTTCGTGCGCGTGCTTGAGCACGTTGACGACACCGGCATGCGAGCACGCGGTAAAGACGATCAGACCCTTGCCGGCAACATTCACGCCGAGCCATCGTTCGTCGATGAGCCAGGGATCCGGCTCCCAGCCATTTTCGGTCTTGGCGTAATGATTTGGCAGACCCCGTTCGAACGGCGTCAGTCGCGGGATTTCGCCGCTCACATAAAACATATCGTCGAGAAAAACTTGCGGCTCACGCGTCGCCACCACCCGCGCGCCATGCGCAGTTAGATCCTTGATGCTGGGGACGTCCTCCATTGGAAATATCCCACCGTCGGGCAGCTTTCTCCCGCGGGAGCGAAATATATCCGGATGCGCATAGAACGGCAGATCGCGGTTGTTGCCGTCGGCGCGAATCATGTCGATGGCACGCAGCATGCCGCCGGCATGGTCCCAGTGTCCGTGCGACAGCATAACGGCCTCGGCCACGCCGAGATCGAGGCCGAGGCGCTGGCTGTTGCGCTCGAACGTATCGGCTTCGGGGCCGGTGTCGAACAGCACCGCATGTTTCGTGTCGCCGCGATGTGCTGTGATCAAACATGAAAATCCGTGACTGGCGCAACAGATGCACTTGCCCGAAAGAACGCGCATTCCATTGCGCCGCAAATACGAGAATTCCGATTCGACGTGAGCGGGTACGCTGGAAAGGCTATCGGTTGCGTTGTCGACGAGAATGTGGATCTCCAGCAGGTCCACCGGCTTAAGACTGGTCATGCCACCCTCGGAATTTCCGGCGCGAGGAGTCGCGCGCAATCGCCCCGTGGAACGGGCAGCGTAACGCACAGAACATAGAGTCGCCAAGGTGATAGGGCCGGCCTCGACTTGATGGACCGGCCGCATTAGGTTGCGATATGCTTTTGAAGACGCGCGGAAAATAATACCATCTGCGAGCCAGGGCAATTGAGCCAGGGCGGAGAGTTAGGGCGACGGAGAGATTTTGCAGGTCAGGCCTCGGCGCGCATTTTTGCGACGATTTGTCGGCGCCCTTGCGCCAATAGCCCTGCTTGCGCTTGCAGCGGTATCCGCATCCGCTCAAGCACCCTCCGACTTCGCCGGAAATCTCAGTCCGCTGTTCCAAGGTATCCTGGCGCGCCCGTCTGACCTCAACAACACGCTGCAATATGCGGCAAGCGCGTCGGCGGAAGATATCGAATCCGCAATCGGCACCTATGAGCAACTGCTGTTCTACAATCCGACGCTGTCGCGCGTGCGCTTCGAGCTGGGCGTCCTCTATTTTCGGCTTGGCTCATACGAAATGGCTCGCAGCTATATTCAAACGGCGCTGCAGATGCGGGATATCGCGCCCGATTTGCGCGAACGCGCCGAAGATCTGATCGCGATCATCGATAAGAAACTGCAGGTCGATCAGTATACCGGCTACGTCCAAACGGGCTTGGCCTATCAGACCAACCCCGGCGCCGGCCCGGGGGCGCAGACGGTCTTGGCGTCGGGCCGAAGGTTTAACAGCAGCTTTTTTTCCAAGCCCGATTGGAACTGGTTCGGTGCCTTCGGGCTGAACTACGTTCACGATTTTGAAGATCAGAATGGCGACACTTTCGAAGCATCGGCCGTGGGCTACGACGCGCAGGAGTTCAGCCTGCACCAATTCGATATTGGCCTGTTGGAAGTGCGCGCCGGCCCGCGATTTGGGATTCCGACCGGAAATCCGAATACCACCTTGTCGATCAAGCCGTATCTGGTCGCCACCGGCGCCATGCTGGCGGATGCGCCCTATTACGGCGGCTTGGGCGGCGGCCTCACTTTGCACACCAATGTCGGCAACGTCGCGCTCGATCCCTATGCCGAAATCGTGCAGCAGAGCTTTCGCAGTTCGAGCTTATACCCGCTCGCCAGCGGATTGAGCGGGACGCTGTCCACCTATGGGCTGCAAGCCTCCGGGCCGCTGTCCTCAGGCTTGGGCTGGCAGTCGCGCCTCGGCTACGGGCACGCCAACGACAATTACGGGCCTTATGGTTACGACGTCTACGCGGCCGACATTTGGCTGCCGTGGAATTTTTCGTTTCCCGGCGACGGCCGACTTTGGACGCTGATCCCGACCGCCGGCGTGAGCCGTTGGCTCTACGCCGCTCCCGATCCAAACATCGATCCGGTCCTCACCCCGCGCAGCACCGAATGGCGCGTGGGCCTAGGCTTGCAAATTCCGATCTGGAAACAAATCGTCCTCGGAACGCTGGTGCAATATCGCGCCGATCAATCCAACGTAGCAGCGTTCACGATGCACGACCTTTCAGTGTCGGCCGGCCCGACGTTCAAGTTTTAGAGGCAAAATCCAGAGGCACGCCATGAGGAATTTTAGCGCCATCGTGTTGCTGACGGGCGCCCTATTTGCGTCCCCTGCGCTCGCGCAGCAGGTCGGTACCGCGACGGCAGTCAATCCATTGTCGGAGAGCACACAGCCCGGCGCCGCGACGATCCCGCTTTCAGTCGGTGCACGGATTATTCACAGGGAGCGTATCCACACAACGCCGAGCGGGACCGTCCAGCTTGCGTTCCTCGATCAGAGTACGTTGAGCATCGCGCCCAATACCAGCGTCGTGATCAATGAGTTCGTCTACGATCCCAATTCCGGTAAGGGGCACATGCTGACCTCGCTCACCGAAGGCGCGCTCCGCTTCGTCGGCGGCGCGTTAAGTCATGAGGGCGAGGCGTCGATCACGACGCCGGCCGCCGCGATCGGCATTCGTGGTGGAACGGTCACGATCATATTCGGCAAGAATGGTGCAGAGATCATCGATCACTTTGGCATCGTCACAATTCACAACGGCGCCGGGACCGTGACGATCAACCGTCCTGACTTTAAAGTATGGGTATTGAACTGGAATACGCTGCCGGGGCCGATTGAGCGCGTTTTGGTGTCCGACATCGAACACTTGCCGAGATTTACGAGCTTGCCGGGAGAGGACGGCGGCGTACCGGGCCTTCACACTGTCAACATCGGCGCGTGCGGCATTCTTGGCTTGCCGAGCAATAACTGTCCTAATGCGCCATGGGTGCCCACCGACACCGGCTTGAACGGCGCCAACCAGATCATCACCCAGGGAACGCAGCAGGGAACCGGCACAAAAGCCCCGCATTATACTCATTGAGCCAGTCGTCTCGTAAACTCCCGCAAATCACCGGCTCGTCCAGATCAAAGTGAGGCCGGAGATCAGCAACAGCATCATGATGACGCGCTGATAGTTGCGATCGTGGAGCCGCCGGTAGATGAGCGCGCCGAGCCGGGCGCCGCCGATGGTGCCGGGCAGTGCCACGATCGCCGCTACCGCCACCTCACGGGTCAAAAGACCTGATGCGGCGTGCGATACCAGAGCGACGGAAAGTATCGCCATATTGAAAATCTGTATGACACCGCGGCGGTGTTCCTTGGTCCAGCCGCGCACGTCGGTCCACACGACGGGAAACACGCCCGACAGACCGGAAAGCCCGCCGAGAATGCCGCCGGCGAATCCAACGATACAATCGACGATTCTGCCGCCCCACGCGCTTTTGATCTGCGTCCTTCGCGCCAGTACGTAGCTTGTGTAAGCGACCAGAAAAACGCCAACGCCGATCTTGAATATCCTCGGATCGATATGCGGCAGGAGAAATGTTCCGATCGGCACGCCGAGCACGCCAGGTATGACGAAAGCGAGGACACACTCCCAGCGGATCGTGCGCCAGATCATCGGCAGCGTCTGCAATTGCGAGATGACCGAGCAAAGAATCGTTAGGGTCGCCGCGACCGTCGGAGCTATAGCATAGAGCCAAATTCCCAGTGCGGTGAGGCCGGTGCCGAACCCGGTCAGCCCATTGACGAGACCGCCGGCCAAAGCTCCGGCGAAAACGATAGCGATTTCATGTGAACCCATCGCGCTAACCGCGCAGCGCAACCAGCTGGCCGCCGTCGGCGACAATGGTTGCGCCGGTCACAAAGCGCCCGGCGTCGGAGACGAGCAGAAGCAGCGGCCCGTCGAGATCGCGTTCCTCGCCAAAGCGGCCGATCGGAATTTCGCGCCTGAGCGCCGCGCCACGCTCGCTGTGCAGGTAGTCACGGTTGAGATCGGTGACGATCCAGCCCGGCGCGATGGCGTTGACGCGGATACCCTTGAACGCAAGTTCGAGCGCCAGCGCCTTGGTGAGCTGGATCACGCCGGCTTTAGCCGTGGCATAGGCGATGACGCCTTTGTCGACGCCGAAGCCGAGCACGGAGGCGATATTGACGATGGCGCCGCCGGTTCCGGCCGCGAGCATGCGGCGTGCCGCCTCCTGCGCGCAAAAGAACACGGCGTCGAGATTGGTCGAAAGGATGCGCCGCCATTCCTCTTCGGCAAGATCGACGGCGCGGCCGGAACTCACCACGCCGGCATTGTTGACGAGGATTGTCACCGTGCCGAAAGCCTTTTCCGCGGCATCGAACGCAGCGCGGATCGCCGCGCGGTCGCGCACGTCGGCCTCGACCGCGGTGGCCTTGCCGCCGGACTTTTCGATCCGCGCCTTCAAGGCATTGAGACGATCCGCCCGCCGCGCCACAATCACGACCGACGCGCCATTTTCCGCCAAAACTTCGGCAAAACGCGCGCCAAGCCCGCTCGACGCCCCGGTGACCAGCGCGACCTTGCCTTGAAGATTGAAGATATCTGCGGCGGTCATAGTTTCCTCGATGGCTGTCTCTGCAAAGGACGACGCGTGCCGCACCAGGCGGCCTCAGATCTCCTCGACCGGACCCTCATCCAAAGCGCGGTGGAGACGCTTTTCGTCGAGAGCGCCCTCCCACTTGGCCATCACGATCGTCGCGATCGCGTTGCCGAGAAAATTGGTCGGCGTTAGCGCTTGCGACATCAGTCGATGAATGCCTAACACCAGAGACACACTGGCCACCGGGATGCTGCTTTCGGCGCCGAGCGTTGCCGCAAGAACGACGAAGGCCGCGCCGGCGACGCCAGCCGCTCCCTTCGACGTCAGCAGGAGGATCAGGAGCAACCCCACCTGATGCCAGATATCGAGCGGCGTATTGGTCGCCTGCGCCAGAAACACGGAAGCCGTCGCGAGATAGAGGCAGGTGCCGTCGAGATTGAAGGAATAGCCGGTCGGCACCACAAGCCCGACCACGCTCTTCTCGCAGCCGAGCTGTTCGAGCTTGGCAATGAGCCGCGGCAGCACCGTCTCCGAGGAGGTGGTCGCGATGCAGATGAGGAGTTCCTCCTTGATATAGCGGATCAGCTTCAGCAGGCTGAAGCCGCAGTACCGCGCCAAAGGAGCAAAGGCGACGATGATGAACACCACGCAGGTCAGATAAAAATCGCCGAGCAGCAGGCCGAGCGACGCCAGCGAGGCGATGCCGAATTTGCCGACGGTAAATGCAATGGCGCCGAACGCGCCAAGCGGCGCCGCCCACATCACAATGCCGACGATGTAAAACACCATCTTCGACGCGATCTCGATGATATCGACCAGCGGCTTGCCCCGTTCGCCAAGCCCGACCAGCGCGAAGCCCGACAATACCGCAATGAACAGGACCTGGAGGATATTGCCTTCGGTAAAAGCGCCGACAAACGTGTTCGGAATGATGTTCAGCAGGAACGGTATAGCGCCGACCTCGTGCGTCAGCTTGACATAAGGCTCCACCACGCTGGGATTGAGTTTGCTGACATCGACGTTCATGCCGGCGCCGGGCTGCATGATATTCACGGCAAAAAGCCCGATGATGAGCGCTACAGTCGTCATGACCTCGAAATAAATCAGCGCTTTGATCGCCACCCTGCCGACGCGGGCCATATCGGCCATGTGCGCGATTCCGCTCACGACCGTGCAAAAGATAATCGGCGCGATAAGCATGCGGATCAGCTTGATGAAGGCGTCGCCAAGCGGCCCCATGCGCACCGCGAGATCGGGGGCGACAATGCCAAGCACTATCCCGAGCGCCATGGCGATCAGCACCCATACCCAAAGCTGCGTCCACCAAGGGTTTCTGTGCTGCACTCGCGTCGGAGGTGCGGCTGTCACGGTCACGTGGGCACTCCCGGAGGCTCGAAGGGCAAGAGTTTCACCCAGCATAAAGCCGATGCGGCAGTCCGCTCGCAAGGTCCGGCGCGAGCCGATAGCTGCCGGCGGCCCTATACTGGATCATATTTCGCTTGGTTTCCGCATCGGACTATAATGGCTTTTGCGGCCGCCGCGAACCGGCGTCGCCACTGGGATAAATGCAATGGCTCACGATCACGACGACGACCGTCACGAGCATGGCTCGGAGCTTCCCGAGATGCAGTTGCGCGTGCGCGCGCTCGAAACCGTACTGGCCGAGAAAGGCTATATCGATCCGGCGGCGATCGACGTCATCATCGAGGCCTATGAGACCAAGGTCGGCCCGCACAATGGCGCGCGCGTCGTCGCCAAGGCGTGGAGCGATCCGGCGTTCAAGCGAGCGTTGCTTGAAGATGCCAGCAAGGCGGTGGTCGCGCTCGGCTTGATGAACCGTATCGGCGATCATCTCATCGCCGTCGAGAATACGCCGAAGCTGCATAACATGATCGTCTGCACGCTTTGCTCCTGCTATCCGTGGGAAGTGCTCGGCCTGCCGCCGGTCTGGTATAAGGCGGCGCCCTATCGTTCGCGCGCGGTCAACGATCCGCGCGGCGTGCTAGCGGATTTCGGCGTGAAATTGCCGGCCGAAACCGGCATCCGGGTCTGGGATTCGACAGCGGAGACGCGCTTCATAGTTCTGCCGATGCGACCCTCCGGCACCGAAGGCTGGAGCGAGGAAAAACTCGCCTCACTCGTCACCCGCGACAGCATGATCGGCACGGGCCTGCCTAAAAATCCAAAAGAGGTCGGTTGATGGACGGGATTCATGACATGGGCGGCATGCACGGTTTTGGCAAAGTCGAACCCGAACCGAATGAGCCGGTGTTTCACGCCGCATGGGAAGGGCATTGCTTCGCGCTCAACCGGGCCATGGGTTACACCGGAATCTGGACGATCGACCAAACGCGCGCGGGCATCGAAGCGCTGCCGCCGGACGTCTATCTGTCGAGTTCCTATTACAAGAAGTGGGCGCTGCGGTTGGAAAACCTCGTCGTCGAACGCGGCCTCGCCGACGCCGATGAGATCAAGGCGGGTCACGCGCTGCGCCCGGGCAAGGCGCTCAAGCGCAAGCTCTCTGCCGCCGACGTGCCGAATTCGCTGACGCGCGGCTCGTTTGCCCGGCCGGCGCGGGCACCGGCCCGATTTGCTCCCGGCGATCGCGTGCGCACCAAGAATATTCATCCGGCGACGCATACGCGCCTGCCGCGCTATGCGCGCGGCCGCACCGGCGTCGTCGAGGCGCTGCGCGGCTGCCACGTTTTTCCCGACACGGCGGCGCTCGGCAAAGGCGAGGACCCGCAATGGCTCTATACGGTGTTGTTCGAAGGCTGCGAATTGTGGGGCGATAGCGCCGAGCCTACTCTCAAAGTCTCGATCGAAGCGTTCGAGCCGTATCTGGAGCCGGCATGAGCGCCGACATTTCCGCGCTTCGCGCGACGCAAGCCGTGCAAAGCATCCCGCGCAATGCCGACGGCCCGGTTTTCAACGCGCCGTGGGAAGCCGAAGCCTTCGCACTGGCGCTATCGCTCAACGAGCGCGGCCTGTTCACCTGGAAGGAATGGGCGGCGACGCTTGGCGACGAGATCAAAAAAGCGCAAGCCGCCGGCGATCCCGATACCGGCGAGACTTACTATCACCACTGGCTCGCTACGCTCGAACGTATCGTCGCCGCCAAAGGCCTGGCCGACGCGCCTCTGCTCGCACGCACGCGCGACGCCTGGCAGCGCGCCTGCGCGCGCACGCCGCATGGCGCGCCGATCGAGCTGAGCCCGGAAGACTTCGGCGCATAGGATTGCCGTTCGGTGGTATTCGCGGAGCCCTTTGACGGCCTATACTTGAAACACAGTCGGAATTTGGGAGGAAAGCATGTCAGCACAAACCACGTCCGGTCAGAACCCC
>Ga0181523_10002930_pt1 | contig 15965 bp, 13 predicted proteins | sample PEATcosm2014_Bin_43_FD_119752 | JGI IMG/M metagenome (GOLD analysis project Ga0181523, IMG submission 119752) | Peatland microbial communities from MTU Mesocosm Facility, Houghton, MI, USA - PEATcosm2014_Bin05_30_metaG | ecosystem: Environmental > Terrestrial > Soil > Wetlands > Peat | place...
GGGGTGGATTTTAATTCGTATCTTCGCGACGCGTACTATTCGGTCAAGAAAAACTGGTTCGCAAACATGCCGCCATCGGTCGAGAAGGGGCAACAAGGAATAAACACGGTCGAGATGCGCGTACTGCAAGATGGAAGTGTGCCTAAAGATTTTCTGAAAATGGTGCGAAGTTCAGAGAAGGGTGACTTCGACAGGGCCAGCTTGCAAGGTGTTAGCGATGCCATACCATTTCACCATCTGCCAGAAGCATTCTCAAAGTCATACATCGTGCTGCGATTCACGTTTTATTACAATCTTCGTATCCCCCCAAACAATTCGCATTGAACCAAGCAGTTTCGGGCTTGCGACGAAGAGCAGTACTGTGAGCCACACATCATAAGGGGGCGCCCCTTTTGGAGTAGGTTTTGAGTGCTGGCTCATTACCTACAAGAAAGGAACACCCTCATGAGAAGCATTAAATATATCGGTATGGACGTACACACGGAAAGCATTTCTATCGCCGTGAGGAACTCCGTCGGCAAGCTAGTAATGGGATGCGTCATCGAGGCCAAGGCCAGCACCCTGGTGCAGTTCCTCGACGGGCTGCGCGGAGATCTGCGCGTCACCTTCGAAGAAGGAAGCTGGGCAACCTGGTTGTATGACTTGCTGAGGCCTAACGTCACGGAAGTCCGCGTGTGCAATACGCCAAAAATGCTCCGAGAGAAGGCAGTAAGAATGATCGGATCGATGTCCGCAAGCTGCCCGAACAGCTGTATATGAACAACATCAAGTCGGTGTATCACGAAGAGCACGGCTTGCGAACATTGTGCGGCATGGCTCGCGAAGATCAGCGAACCCGGGGTGCGTCGACGGGCCGAACACCACTACCAGCAGCTGGACGCCTTGCGCCCTCTGTACCATGAAGCACGCCGAGATTTATTGTTGGAAGCCAAGAAGCACCAGCCGTGGAAACTGCTGCGCCTGATTCCGGGGATCGGTTCGATCCGGGCGGCCATCGCGATCGCAGTGATGCAGACGCCGCACCGCTTCCGCACCAAGCGACACCTGTGGACCTATAGCGGCTTGGCATTGGAAACGTATAACAGCGCGCAATACCGCGTTGCCGAAGGAGAGCTGCAGCGCTCCAAGAAACCCGCGACGATCCGTGGTTCAAATAAGGACTACAACAACGATCTCAAAGATATTTTCAAAGGAGCGGCCATGAGAGCCAGCACCGCTGCTGGACCAATACGCGATTTCTATGAAGCTTTGCTCGCCAAGAGAACGAAGCCCACGATGGCCCGCCTGACCTTGGCGAGGAAGATTGCCGCGATCACCTTGATCGTGTGGAAGAAGGAGGTACGTTTCGACGCCCATTATTTGAAACCACAGGCAGCTTGAGCGCCTCTGGCGGAGAGTCTGTTCCATCCCTCGGAATCATTTCTCGGCGGTGATCGTCGGGCTCTTGAGACGCTCGATTTCGGGGGGAAGTAGCAACCGGAAAAGTCAGGCCCATGCTTCCAGCATGCGAGTCGCCGTACCCACGCTATGCCCTCCCGGACAATCGAAGAAAGCCATTAGGCCACGAGTCTCCGATAGGACCATGAATTGCCACTCTGGGGGTGGACAATCATCAGGCTTGTCGTTTCAGAAAACGAAGGGCGCCGTCACGACAACGAAATGGAATCTCAGGAAGAACGAACCGCTTCTCCGCTTCGCACGCGGAGACAACGACCTTACGGCCTGAGGAAGACCACTCTTCAAACGGTTGGGCTGAATGCTGAGAAAAAGATCGGCATTGAGCCGAAGGCGAGGTGTTTTCTCTTGACATTCGCTCTTATAGGACTTTTCCGGCACGACTAATCGGGACCTAACTGAAAAGCCCTGGGAGCTAAGCTCCCAGGGCTAGTGTAATCGCTTAGCGCAGTAATTCTGTTCTCGCTATTTTATTTGCCGAAGAGGTCAGTCATCGTTTTGACCGTATCGTCGCAGGCATGGTTCAAGCATGGCAGCCCGAAACCAGCCTCAAGCGACTTGAGCAGAGAGAAGTGAGTGTAAAAGTTCCAGCTTTGCACGCTGTCACCATAGCCATAGTTGGTATCCACGATCGTCAACACTCGGTTGGGAGTGGCTGTGTAGTCGTTTTCGTCCCACAGCAGAACGATGGCGTTGTTACCCTCGTGCCAAGATTTGGAGCCCTTGATTGCAGAAACGATTCGCTGCACAGTCATGTCGCCACGGAGGATGAGGGTTTCGTTCAGCCCCTCTTGCACGCCGCTATCATTTGCATCGAAGTTGCAGAACGGGCCAGCGTTGCCGCGTCCGTGCATGTCGTTGCACTGATTCGGGGCTATGAACGAGAAATTCGGTACGTTATCGGAGGCGAGGTCGGCGTACAAGCCATTTGCACCGTCAAACCCAACCACGTTTTTCAAGCTGTTGAGTTCATGTGTACCTTGCTGAACGCTTGCAAAGTACACGAACGGGTTGTGTTTGACCGCATACAAATAAACGATGTCGCCGGATGCTTGGGCTATCGTAGGGGCAGGAACAGTTACCGCAGGGGTCGGCGGAACCGTGGTCGAATCCTTACCCTGCGGGGTCCAGGATGAGAACGAACCATCGTCGATAAACGGTGAAAAATCCGTCCTGTTGGTAAAGAAACCGTCGCTTATATTTATCTCGTCGGCGCCAGCGGCTGGCAAGCTTTCCTGATAACTCTTCCAGCTCTTCCCTTTTTCAAACAACTGGTCGGCGATGGTCTTACCAACCACCGAGCGAGCTGGGAGCCCAGTGCCATTGATGTCCCAGTAGCAGTTCGTCATGTTGGTGGAGGAGATTGGGGTGATCGGTGGTGAGGGCTCGTTTGTGCAGTCGAAGGCAGGCGTTGCCGCATCCATGCCTTTGCCCGAGATCGGGCAAATGACGGTTGCAGTGTTGGGGCCATTCAAGGCGGAATTATCGAATGTAGTGTAGTAGGGAGCGACGATATTTGGTGTGCAACTCGCATTGTGCCAGTCTGGATAGTCGTCGGAACGTACCCCGAAGTTCGACCCTCCTACCACTTCCAGATAGTTGGTCGAGCTTGGGTGTCCGACGGCGAAGTAATTATTCGCAAGGCCGGCCGACTGAGCCCACTCGTTGATAAACGGCGCATTCAAATTATTGAAGATCTGGTTGTAGCCGTGGTTCTCCATCATAATTACGAAAACATGGTCCAGATTCGGAACCCCCTTGGGAACGGAGCCCTCCTGAGCAAATAGCGGCCCTGCTAAACACATCGCCAAAACACACAACCGCACAATCTTTTCTTTCATGTAAACACACCTTCCCTTTCTCAAAAATTTGTGGCCCTTGATTACGCCCCTTCGACAGGTTCTGCGGGTTGAACATTGGAAGAGATTTGTTACTGCAGGGTTTTTCCTACGCGAATATTCGCGGATAATCTGCAACGCTTTATTAACAGACGTTAATCGGGACATGCTAAAGAAAGAGCGAATGCATTGCGCTCCGCTCGGGGGACAACCTGGGAAGAGCGTCAGGAAGCCGAATCGAATGACTGTCAAAGTCCTTCCATGAGAAGGCCGGCTGATGTCAAGGCACACTCCTGCTTTTTTCTTTCTTGAGTCACTTCCCATTCAGCCAAGCCGCCCCTGTCGCCATCCTTCCATCCGCACTCTTTGGTGAGCGATATTCGCTCGGTGCGTGGTGGGTGTTCTCGTTGCAATAGGTGCTGCTACCTGATTATCGTCCTCTCGTCCCACCTTTTCGGGGGGAGTCGGGCCTCAGGACTAACTGGAAAAGGAACACGTTTTATCAACCTCGTGAAATCAGAGGCAAAGTGAGGCGGCGCTCATGAAATCAAAATCCACATTCCCATTCGCAGCACTCCTGCTGTTGGGAATTTATTGCTGTGCCCAAGTGTCCGTAGATGGGCCGCTGGGCGAGTACGACAAGCTCGTTTCTCAATTAAGGTCGAGTTCGTTGGTGGGCGAGACCATTCGCGCGGGGGGAACGGCTATCATTCCCTTTGCTTCATTGGATTTCCAGCTTGTTGGCGGCGATGCCAGCATCGCATCAGGTGGCGGCATGAGCTCGACAAAGGTTCCGCTTGGATTTCTGGTCGTGGAAGGCGACGACATGCGGGTCGAACTCTTGCCTGAACCGCAAGAAAAGCCCTCCCTCGTGCGTCAACTGCTTCAGGCTAATCTGGACCGCAAAGTGGTCATCATTGGCAACGGTCTGAATATCGGCAATGCCGAAGGAAAGGTTCAGGATCTGGCTCCGCTGATCTCAAATCTGGGAAAACTCATTCCGGACGGCAGTATCACGATTGTAGGTAACGGCTTAAATCTCGGCATTCTAAACCCGCCCAAGAAAGATGCTGCGCCAATTGAAGCAGAACCCAAGCCTCCCGAATGAGGCAAGAGGGGTGCATGTTGGTAGGTTTGCCTTAAAATGCAACCTTCGCCACGCTCGCAGCACAAAAGCATTCTCAACGGGATGTGCTGGCGGAAAGTCGTGTCTGATCTGGCAACAAGCGTGTGATCATGGCCCCAATGGACCCAACTGGAATTCGGGTAAGTGGTTGAAGTAGAATGTAGTTGTCAATTGGAAGGACTGGGCGTGTAGCTCAGCTGGGAGAGCGCGTCGTTCGCAACGACGAGGTCGCAGGTTCGAACCCTGTCACGTCCACCAATTCTCCCCAGCGGACCGAACCCACTTGCCACCCATCATCAGCGCTCAAGGTCTTGCCAAACGTTTCGGGGTTTCTCCGCTCTTTAGAAATCTTTCCTTCATGGTTTCCCAGGGCGAGCGCATCGGCGTTATTGGCCCGAATGCTTCCGGCAAATCCACTTTAATGGATATCCTGAGCGGACGGATGCAGCCCGATAGCGGCGACTTGGCTTTTCGCAAAGGCACCCATGTAAGCCTGGTCCGCCAGGTCTCGGAATACCCAGCGAGCGAAACGATTCGCTCGGTTCTCAGCAAAGCACTCGATGAAGCCTATGTCCCGGAAGAAGATCGCATTGCACGCGTGGCCAGCATCCTGGGGCGCGCCGGCTTTAACGACCAGGACGCGATCGCCGCCACACTTTCCGGCGGCTGGCGGAAACGTCTGGCAATCGTCGAGGCGCTTGTCCGCAAGCCAGACGTGCTGCTCCTCGATGAGCCGACCAATCACCTCGACCTCGCAGGTATCCAATGGCTGGAAACTGTACTCCAAAACGCGCCGTTTGCCTGCGTGGTCGTCAGCCACGACCGCTATTTCCTCGAGAACCTTGCCAACCAAGTGGTAGAGATCAATCCCTTGTATGAAAATGGCTCGCTACGCGTTTCCGGTAACTACAGCACTTTCCTCCAAGCCAAGGAGGAGTATCTTCACGCGCAGCGCAATCGGCAGTCCGCGCTTGAGAATCGCGTGCACACGGAAATCGAGTGGCTCCGCCGCGGCCCCAAGGCGCGCACCACTAAGTCCAAGGCGCGCATTGATAAGGCTCACCAGCTGATCGGCGAACTGGCTGACATGAATGTCCGTACTCGCACCACCAGTGCGCAGATCGACTTTTCTTCTTCCGACCGCAAGACTAAGCAGCTCATCACTCTCGACGACATCAGCTGTGCGTTCGGCGAGCGCGCTCTGTTCGACCATATTCACTTTATCGTTACATCCGGCATGCGCGTCGGGCTGGTCGGGCCGAACGGCAGCGGCAAGACCACTTTGCTTCGCCTGCTCAAGGGCGATCTCAAACCCACCAGCGGCAAAATGCGTCAGGCCGATTCCCTGCATATCGTCTATTTCGATCAGAATCGCGTCCTGGAGCCGGACATTACATTGCGCCGCGCGCTGGCTCCCGACTCGGACTCGGTCATCTATCAGGATCGCGTCACGCACGTCGCTTCGTGGGCTGCACGATTCCTCTTCACCGGCGAGCAGCTCAACCAGCCCGTCGGCCGACTCTCGGGCGGTGAACGGGCGCGGGTCCTGATCGCGCAACTGATGCTTCAGCCTGCCGACGTGCTGCTACTGGACGAGCCGACCAACGACCTCGACATCCCCACGCTAGAAATCCTCGAAGAAAGCCTGCTCGAATATCGCGGCGCGTTGGTGCTGGTGACCCACGATCGCTACATGCTCGATCGCGTTTCCACCGTTGTGCTAGGACTCGACGGTCTCGGCCACGCCGAGCGCTTCGCCGATTATCCTCAGTGGGAAGCCTGGCAGAGCGCACAATGGACAACCGCGAAGAACAAGCCGACACCCGCCTCGCAATCCGTGGCCACCGGTTCCCAGCCCGCAGTCACAGCACCGGGAAGGAAGAAGCCCTCCTACAAAGAAACCCGTGAACTCGAAACCATTCAGCAGCGGATCGCCGACGCCGAACGGGAGCTGCAGGTCCGCCACGAAGCCCTCCTTGACCCCGCAGTCGTTAGCGATCCGGTGCAACTTCGTACGTTATCGGTCGAAATGGAAGCGGCCCAGAAGGCGATCGAAGACCTGTACACCCGCTGGGCTGAACTCGAAGCCAAACTTTAACCAACTCTTGGAGCGGTGACGATTTTCGCCTACTTCACTGCATTCCCAGGCCCACCTACCGGATGCAACCGCGGCAATCTGTCTTCGACCGAAGGCAGCCCCGGAAACACGGCATGCGGCTCGGTCTGGTACCAATACGCCACTGAAAAATAATCGTCCGAACGCGTGTTCGCGTGCCCATGCTCAATCGTCGCCTTCAGCGATTTCGTGAATGGTATCGGCGAATCTAGATGGAACCGGTAAACGCTGCTGCGGCTTCCGGCCTTTTCCTCTCCCACCACTGGCGCTCCGTATAACGCGTAGGAAAATGGCTTTCCCCCGAAATCATACGCACCGAGAAAGTAGTCTTCCGAGCCAGTTCCGGTAATCGTCGGCTCTTTCGCGCCATCGATGAAAAACATGTCATCGCCCTCTCCCCACCAGAAGTCCTGATTCTGTAATATCGACATCGTTACGCCTACAAAATGTCCTCGCCCGGTTGCTTCCAGCCAGACATAGTTCTCCTCTCCATTTAGATTTTTTTTGTCATTCACCTGCGGGTCGCCGTTGTCTTTCCATTCGGCAGCCAGCCCCCTGTTGGGGGAAGCCTGGCGGTATTGCGCATGGAAGTAGAGCGTATCGGCAGCCAACGGCTTGCTATAGGCCTGATAATCGATGTTGAAATAAAATGCGTCCACGTTCTGTTGCCCCATGTTGCTCAACGTGATCCGCGCGTGCTTCTGAAATGGCATCGGAAAAAAGGAATTCAGCCCATGATTTGGCGCCGCAGAAAGGGGTAGCGCCTCAAACGTGAAATACTCGCCCAAGCCCAGTCCGAAGAAATCTCCGAGGGGCGCCTCAACGCTGGGTGTTGCCTCACCGTCCCAATACATCCGCAGCACCAGTTTCTTGAGGTGCGAGCTCTCGTCCGAGGCCAACGTGAACCAGACATGGGTGATCACACCGGGTCCGACTTCGTCCAGGACCGTCAAAGTGTCTCCCGGGGCAATCGTTCGGTAGTCTGCGTTACCACCGGAACGGTCGTAGCTCGAAACGCGTTTCTGCACGTAATCCCTGGGCTCTGCCAAACGCGCGAGCGAATCCAATCCTTGCGCTAATCCTGGTGGGCCACACGTCAGCGCCAGAAACGCCCCCAGTCCCCACATCCTGATCCTTCCCATGGCTTCTCCTCATTTCGAATTCATATCTCCGCCGCGGAGGCGGATGAGTTGCTTAAATTATCTATTTTGCGCTCATCGCGTTCAGCTTCTTTAACATTTTTCCGATTTCCGGATTGGCCATAAAAGACTTCCACACCAAGACGGTCCGTTAGTTTTCGACCATCACCACGATGGGCGCCTGATTCAGTCCCATGCCAAGAGGCGAGATCTAGTCCCCGCTGGGGTTATAGACATCGCGCGTGCCGGAAGCAGGAAGCAGAGACGGCGCGGCAGGCGTATCGCCGTTGAGCCATATTTCTTCAGAAGAGTCCCAGCCCGACTACTGAGTTTCAGATCGACTGCCTGAACCAGGCAAACAAATTATTTTGCGAGCTCTTGAATGGTCATGATTCTGTCGACTTCCACGTCCTTCAAAAGCTGTTTGATACCACTTGGCCAGCGAATTTCCATCTCTTTGATCTTGGTATTTGTGCCCAGTCCAAAATGCACGCGGGGGTCACTCGACGACGCATAGCCCACTGCCGTCGTCGCCTCATTCCACTGCGAATTCCCGTCCTCCGTAATGATATGTATTTGCGCACCCAGGCCCATGCGATTGCTCTTCGTCCCCACCAGCTTCAACAAGATCCAGTGATTTCTGTTCTCCGAAATATTGTGAAAGTACTTCAGCGGCCCATTCAAAACAGATACCACCATATCCACACGGCCGTCATTGTCCAGATCGCCGAACGCCACTCCGCGATGCGCCGCCTCCAACTGGAAATCCGGTCCGGCCGATGCACTCACGTCCACGAACCTGCCCTTTCCCGCGTTGCGGAATACGGAGTTGGGCTCCTCATAGCGACGCGCAGGGTTCTGTTCGCTAATGTTATCCATTACATTGGAGCGCGCCACGAACAGGTCCTTCCATCCGTCATTGTCGAAATCCGCCACGCCATTCCCCCAACCGGACATATCGTTCGTCTTGCCCAGGCCGCTAGCGAGGGTCCGGTCGTCGAATTCGCCGTTGCCCGCATTCATGAACAGGGGAAACCCTTCGTGCTCGACCGCAGTGTGCCAGATGTCCGGCAGCCCGTCGTTGTTCACGTCGCGAAAATCTGCTCCCATGCCGGAACGCGCAATGCCGTCGAGGGCGTACCCCACACCCGCCGCCAGGGCCACCTCTTCAAATTTCTTGCCCTTGAGGTTGTGAAACAGGAAGTTCTGGGTTGTGTCGTTGGCTATAAACGCGTCCAGGTAACCGTCGCCGTCGTAATCCGCAAAGCTCACGCTCATGCCTTTGCCAAATTGCTGCGCGATTCCCATCTGCTCGGAGACATCCGTAAACGTTCCATCACCATTATTGCGATAGAGCGTATTGTGCAGCGGAGGGTAGTACCTCGGGTGACAGAAACCGCGTACCCCTTCCTTTATTCTGCAATACGGGTCCTTGTTGACTTCCCACTTGCAGTAATTCACTACAAAGAGATCCAGCAGTCCGTCATTGTTGTAATCGAACCAGCCGGCGCCCACAGACCACATTTTCTGGCCATCCAGCATCGCACCGCCTAAGCCCGCCTTGGCGGTTACTTCCGTAAACGTTCCGTCTCCGTTGTTGTGGAACAACTGGTTACCGGTCACGTTGGCAAGGAACAGGTCGGGCCAACCATCGTTGTCGTAATCGCCCACGGCCACACCACTGCCGTAGCCTGCACCGGCCAACCCCGCCTTCTCGGTGACGTCGGTGAACGTGCCGTCATGATTGTTGTGAAACAGGCGGTTCCAGTAGACCGGTGACTCCTTCTTCAAAGACGGAATCGCGGCACCTCCCACGACGTACACGTCCAGATAGCCGTCCCCGTCATAGTCGAACAGGGCCACTCCCGCGACCATCGTTTGCGGCTGATTCTTGTTTTCGGTACTGTCGGTAGCGGTTACGTATTTCAGGCCAGCCCTGGCAGCGATCTCTTCAAAACGGATAGGACCATCCGGCGGCGTTTGTTGCGGCGTTTTCGAGGGAAGGATCTGCCCAAGCGCCGGCAGCAACACCATTCCGAATACAATAAGCAGCCTGCGCATGCATCTATGCCCTATGGAAGCCCACCTTCGTCATGGCAGCCCGCGTTTCCGGATTCTTCATGAAGGTATTCCACACCAGCCCAGGGCGATAATTCTCCGCCATCACCATGGTGATGCCAAGGTCAATTCCCAGCACATCGGTATCGTACCAGCCTGAGAGCGGATTGAATGCATCAACTTAGCTATAGAGCCCCCAGGCCTTTATGGCGTAATTGAAGCAGCGGCGTATCAATCGAGGACTACTCGCACTTTGCCCATCGCAGGCCCGCATTCAAGTCTACAAAGTAGTAGAAACCATGAACGTTCGGCATCTGCTGATAAGGAAATCCGAGCGTGTTTCGCGCCCGGCTGGTGATGTCCGTTGCCTTGCCGTAACCGCGCTCATCCGCAATGCACAATGCGGCCATTCCGAATCCCGTCGCCGCAAAGCTGGCCATCGTCCGGCCGTCGCGCCCACTCAAGAAAGCGCGGTCCTTCAACTGCCTGTCGAGGGATTCGTTTCGTTCCAGGAAAACTAGAAGCCGCTGTGCTCGATCTCATCCAGGAGTTGTTCATCCGTACCCTGATAAGGATTCGCGGTCGTGGTCAGGAAACTCCGGCTCTTCCCACAGCTGAACAGCGAGGCGAACGGCGCAATCGCCAGTCCCTGCCCGCACCAGGGCAGCAGTTCCCTCCTCTGCTTCAGCGGTAGACTCATGATAGCGCAGGGCTTATTCCGCAATTTCCAGATTGACAGGCTGGCCTCGTCCGGAATCCGGGCTCACCCAGATGCTTGCCTCGCTCTTCTCCACTTTGCGCTCATTCTGAATGTCCCACAAGGCGAAGGCCCCCGGGTCAAGCGAGAAGATGACTTTCCGAGTCTCCCCCGGCGCCAGTGCCACGCGCTCAAACGCTTTCAGCGCCCGAACGGGTTCTTCCACGCTGGTGCCCCTGAGTCGCACATAAAGTTGCACGACTTCTTCGGCACTTACTTTTCCGGAATTCGTTACGCTGGCGCTTGCCGTAACTACCGTTTTCGCCTCTGTCGCTCGGCTATGCAGGTCTTCGTTAAGCGCTTTCGCACTCAACTTCCTGGTACTGATTTCCGGACTCGAATACCTGAACTCCGTGTAAGACAATCCATAACCAAAGGGAAACTGCGGTGCATTCGGCTCATCCACATAACCGGAAACAAACCTCTCCAAGGCCTGTCGTGCCGGGTCATTTAACCCGGTATCCTTCGCCGGACGCCCGGTAGGGAGTGCATCGTAGTAATCCGGTATCTGTCCGATTGAGTGGGGCCAGTTGACAACTAACTTCCCGCTCGGCACGGAATCTCCATACAAGGTCCGCACCAGTGCCGGCCCCGCCTGCACCCCGGGAAACCAGGCTTCCAGTACCGCCGGCACATGCGCAAAAGCCCAGGTCAGAACGAGTGGCCTCCCGCTGAACAGGACCAGTACAATGGGCTTCCCTGTGGCAGCCACTTTTTCGAGCAACTCTTCCTGCCGTCCGGGCAAATCGAGATGCGCGCGCGAACCAGCCTCCGCGGTCATCTGCGGCGCGTCTTCTCCAAGGGCCATAATGACTACCTCTACCTCACGCGCCACGGCAACGGCGGCGCCGATCTGCTCATCGGTGGCCTGAATGATTTCCCCGCCCTTTGCGTATTTCACGCGCTCCGTACCCAATCGGGCGATCAATGCGCTCTTTAGCGTCGTTACATCTTTTGCCTGGCCATGGGCTGACCAGGAACCGAGCATCTCTCCCGCATCGTCGGCAAGCGGTCCGATCAAGGCAACACTTTGTGCGTCGTTGCTCAAAGGCAGCACATGGCGGGAGCCAAGCTGTTCATTTTTCAGCAGCACAAAGGAACGCTCCGCCGCCGCACGAGCCAGTTCGAGGCTCTCCTTCGGCAACACCCCGTGATTTTCCCGCTTCTCATCTGTGTAAGGGTTGTCGAACAGGCCGAGCGCGAACTTAACCCGCAGAACACGGCGAACCGCCTCATCAATCTGCGCCGGGGATATTTTTCCGCTCTTCACGAGGTCCGGGAGGTGCTTGTGATAGAGATTGCTCTCCATATCCATGTCAACGCCAGCAGCCAGTGCCTTGTATGCCGCCGTCGCTCCGTCGCCCGCGATGCTGTGTGCAATCAATTCACCGACCGAGGTCCAATCGCTCACCACCAGCCCCGGAAATCCCCACTCTTTGCGGAGAACTTGCGTCACTGTGAATGGGTTCGCGGTTGCCGGAACACCATTCAGAGTGTTAAATGCCGTCATGATGGATACGCTACCCGCATCGAGCGCCGCGTAAAAAGGGGGCAGATAAACTTCCCGCAGGGTGTGCTCGGAAATTTCGGTAGTGTTGTAATCCCTCCCGCCTTCGGCGGCTCCGTATCCGACGTAATGCTTGGGGCAGGCACCAATACTGTCCGCTGAGTTTAAGTTCTTCCCCTGGTATCCACGCACATACGCGCGCGCCATCTCGCTGCCGAGATAGGGATCCTCCCCAGCTCCTTCGATGATCCTTCCCCAGCGCGCGTCCCGCGCAATATCCACCATCGGCGAAAACGTCCACCGCACGCCGGAGGCGGAAGCTTCCTGGGCCGCAAGGCGCGCGGCTTTCTCGACGATCAGCGGGTCCCATGTCGATGCTAACCCCAGCGGCACGGGAAATTCCGTGCGGTAACCGTGGATGACGTCCAAACCGTTCAGCAGGGGGATATGCAGCCGTGATTTTTCTACGGCAATATGTTGGTACAGGTTCGTCGAATGAGCGTCTTCGAGATTGAAGAGCGATCCCACCTGGCCCTGGGCAATCATCTCCTGGTAATCACTGCGACCGGTGCCCGGTCCAGTTGGCGTTCCGGCGGAATACTGCACCAACTGCCCAATCTTCTCTTCGAGCGTCATTTGTTTCAGAAGTGCATCGACTCTGGTCTCAATGGAGGGATCGGCAAGATTCGATTGGACGGGCAAGCCGCGAAACAGATCGGAACTGGCGGCTTGTTGCGCCTTTGCGTTTGGCAATGTGAAAAGGACAATCGTTACCAGCAGAACAAATTGGCGGCGAGATTGAGGCAACACGTGAGTCTGACTCCTGTTCAGTACGATCCTTACGTATCATACAGTCGTACTCTTCCAAGTTCCGTTTCATACTCTGCTTTGCGGAGCACCGCTGTGTGGCTCGGCCGTTATGCAGGTCGCTCAGACGTTTCAGGATGACGCGGAGCCTTCGGCTTCTTTCTTCCGGTCTTCCCGGTGACTCCGTGACGGTTGGCCTCCTTTGCGACTCCGGCTCAACCGTTAGATAAATCGATTTATTATGGACAATCTAGCATAGTTTCACCCTCCCCTCCAGTGCCTTCTTTCCCCCCTTCTCCTTCTTGCCCCCTGCCCTCCCTTGTGACAGACTCCTCAGACACCCATGCCTAGGGCAAAAAGTAATCCGGCCAGCAACGGCTCTTCTGTAGCTGCGCCCTCTATCAGCCTCAAGGAATTGGCGGCTCATCTGGCCCTGTCCTCGGCCACTGTCTCCCTGGTCATCAACCGTTCTCCGGGCGCTCGCTCCATCCCCGCATCCACGCAGGAGCGCGTCCGCAAAGCCGCTCGTGAGCTAAACTATCGCCCCAATCTAATGGCCCGTTCCTTGCGCCAAAAGCGCAGCTTCACCCTTGGCGTGGTCGTTCCTGAAGTCAGCGAAGGCTACGCTGCATTGGTTCTCTCCGGCATTGAAGATCATTTGCTCCAGGAAGGTTATTTCTATTTCGTTGTCAGCCATCGCCATCGGGCTGACCTGATCGAAGAGTATCCCTTGCTCCTTCAGCAGCGCGCCGTCGAAGGCATCATCGCCGTCGACACCGTTCTCACGGAGTCTTCTGCTCTTCCCGCCGTAGCTATTTCCGGGCACCATCATGTTCCCGGTGTCACCCGGATTGTTTTAGACCACACTCTTGCCGCCCACCTCGCCTTGGAACACTTGCAAAAATCCGGCCATAGCCGAATTGCATTCATCAAAGGCCAGGACTTCAGTTCGGACACGGAAACTCGCTGGCGCGCCCTCCACGCTGTCGCCCGCAAGCTTGGGATCACCGTCCACGATAAACTGGCGATTCAACTGGATGGTGATTCGCCTTCTCCTGCGGTGGGTTACGGCGTCACACGGAAGCTGCTCGATCGCGGTGAACACTTTACGGCTCTTTTGGCCTTCAATGACATTTCCGCCATCGGCGCCATTCAGGCCCTTCGAGAATCCGGCCGCCGGGTCCCCGAAGACGTTTCCGTGATCGGCTTTGACGACATCCAGAGCGCCGCCTATCAGAATCCCGGCCTGACCACCGTCCGCCAGCCTCTTCGGCAGATGGGAGTAATCGCCGCGGAAACCCTGCTGTCGCGGATAAACTCACCCCGCCAGGCCAGCTATCCACAAGAAATTGTCGTCAAACCCGAACTGATGGTGCGCGCGTCCACGGCATCAGCAAATTCCAGGCTTCCGGCCTCCTCCGTTTCCGATCGCGAGTGACTTCCCTTTCTTGATACTTCTCTGTAAAATTATCATTGGAGGTACAAGCGTGTTTCCAATCAGTACTTGCGAAACACGAAAATGACCTAGTCGAAACATTCTAGTAACGTGGCCCAAGTGAAACTCCCCGCATGCAGAGGTCAACAGTGAGAACGGTAACCGCCGACCCGCTCTTAACCGAAACTTCTCTCTTCCGCGTCAGTCTTGCTCAGTCCTCCGACGACTTGGTCGAATGTCAGCGCCTTCGCTTCAACGTTTTTAACATCGAACTTGGCGAAGGCCTCTCCACTTCCGATCGCTCCGGCCTCGACATCGATCCTTTCGACTCCTTCTGCGATCACCTGCTGGTTCGCGATCTCGAAACGGGCATGCTGGTGGGCACTTATCGCCTGCAAACCGGCGAAGTCGCGCGAAGAAATCTCGGCTATTACGGCAATCAACTCTTTGACTTCTCCGTGTACGAACCGATTCGACCAGAGATGCTCGAGCTTGGCCGCGCCTGCGTTCACATCGATTTTCGCAACATCATGGTCCTGCACGCCCTGTGGAAAGGCATCGCCATTTATGCCACCCGGACCGACTCGCGGTACCTTTTCGGCTGCAGTTCCGTTACTTCGCAGGAGGAAAACTACGGCGTCGCGATGTATAACTCTTTGAAGGACAGGTATCTGGTTGTGCCCCCCCTGCGCACCCTGCCCCAGCCCGGTTACACCTGTGAGGCCAGGGGCGCCACCTGTGAGGCTACGCGACCGCCTCGCCTGTTCCGTGCTTACCTTGAAATCTCCGGCCGCATCTGTGGTCCCCCAGCGATTGACCGCGAATTCAAGACCATCGACTTCCTCACCGTTGTCGATCTAGCGAAGCTTCCGGAACGCGTCCGTACCCGTTTCTTCTAGCCTGGCTAGACGCGTTCCTATCCTTATCTTGCCTTCCCGCATCCAACAGACCGGTGTAAACTCCATCCCGAGGTCAGCAAAATGATTCCCATCACTCCCGAACAGGCTGCTTTCCTACTCCAATACACGTTCCCCTCCGTCAAAAACGAGCACCGCTCCACGCGTGCCGTTATCGATGCCATCCCCCAGGCCAACATGGAGTATCGCCCTGACCCGCATTCCAAGAGCGCCATGGAACTCGCCTGGCACATCGTCGCCGCCGAGCAGCGCTTCTACGCCGGCATCGCCGCGGGTGCTTTCGATTTCTCCCCCATCCATCGCCCGGAAAACGTGAAGACTCCGACGCAGATCGGCCAGTGGTTCGACGATTCCTTTGCGAAGAATTTTGATGTCCTAACGAAACTGTCAGGTGAACAGCTTGCCAGAGTCATCGATTTTAGGGGAATGTTCCAGCTCCCGGCAGTCGCCTTCCTCAATTTCACGCTCAACCACACCATCCATCATCGCGGCCAGCTCTCCACTTATCTGCGTGCCATGGGCGGCAAAGTTCCTGCGATCTACGGGGAAAGCTACGACTCGGCCGAAGCCAAAAAGTCAGCCAAGGCCTGATGCAATCGTGGTTTACAGGAGCCGGTCTTCAGACCGGCCTTTCTTGCCTTGTTGTGTGCGCCTAGCGCTAAAACATTTTGGCAGACTAAACGTTAACCCAAGTTCCGCAGTTTGAAGGATAAATACCTGTGTTTTCAATACGGACATGCCCGAGTCTTCACTACACTTGGGCCATTTCCAGCGAGCTAGGGAGGTGCAGATTCAGGTGTTGCAACAGTA
>Ga0181523_10002931_pt1 | contig 15964 bp, 21 predicted proteins | sample PEATcosm2014_Bin_43_FD_119752 | JGI IMG/M metagenome (GOLD analysis project Ga0181523, IMG submission 119752) | Peatland microbial communities from MTU Mesocosm Facility, Houghton, MI, USA - PEATcosm2014_Bin05_30_metaG | ecosystem: Environmental > Terrestrial > Soil > Wetlands > Peat | place...
CGCCTGCTCCTCGGTCGACACCCGGCAGTAGGCCACCGTCAGCATCGCTGCCCTCCTCTTCCACGTGTTCTCTTTCGCTCACCATGCGCAGCCCGATCCGCACGAGCACCGCCGCCACCCGCTCGTAGTCGGGTCCGGACTCGCTCACCGCAGCTCCAGTTCAGCGCGGCGCCAGGCCACCCGCTCGGCGAAGGCGGTGTGGCTGACGATCTCGTAGGTGTGCAGATGATGCCCGATGGCCCCCAAGGTGTCGTCGATGCCGTGGGTGCCGATGAGGGCGCCCAGCGAGGCCAGGTAGCCGGTGAGGCCCGGGAGCAGTTTCTCGATGGAGGCCGCGCGCCGGGCGAGGCGCAGCCGCTCGAGGCCGACAGGGTCGTGGCCAAGCGTCGCCCGTTGGACCTGGCGCCACTCGGGTGCGAGGGGCCAGCGGGAGCGGGTCCGGTCGCTGCTGGGGGAGCGGTAGGTCAGCCACTCCCCAGTGGCGTACGCCCACAGGTCGCCGGCGGCGGCGAGGACCTGGGCCGGCGTGTTGAGGTCGAACTCCTGCAGCCCCTGCCGACCGACCTCGAATTCGAGACGGTGGACGGGTGTCCCCGGCACGTACCGCGCACCCCACACCTCGAACCACCAGCGGGTGTCCTTTGCGGCCATGTCCGCGGTCTTGTCGTAGAGGCGGGCCAGGAACGTCTTGGTCGTGCGGCTGCCGAACTCGAAGCCGGTCAGCGCGCCGGCGACCTCGTAGGTGCGGCGTGCGTCCGCCCGACAGACGAAGCGCCGGGCGTCGTCGAGCCCGAGCGACCAGCCCTGCCAGTCGGCGAAGAGGTCGACCCGGTTGACCCAGAAGCGCAGGTGCGGCAGTTCCGGAGTGAGGACCTCCTGCAGTGCGGCGACCGCCGCTTCGGGGCCGAGGGCGTGCAAGAACTCTGACCGTGGTTGGACGCGTACGGTCGGGAGGTGGCGGCTGGTGGAGAAGCCGATGCGGGCCATCTCGTGGTCGAGGCAGAAGCGGTACTTGCCCCAGCCGTGGGGGGCGATGCCGAAGACGAGTTCGCCGATCTCGCACGGAGCGGGTCGCTTGGCCTCAGCCGCCCAGGTTCGGCAGTCCTCGAGCCGGGCGAGAAAGCGCTTGGGCAGTTCGGCCCGCCCCGACAGGTAGAGGGCGTCGACACCGGACGCCAGCTCGCGCAGCGGGCCAACTGGCGAATTTGCGACTAGCTGGTCGCAAGGGGGCGCTGGGTGTGACACGGGGACCTCAGTGGGGGTAGTCGCCGCGGTTCGTCGCGATGCGGCTGGCGATGCCGGCGGCCCAGGCCTTCTCGAGGTCGAGGGTGATCCAGGGGAAGGCGTACTCGTCGGGGTGGACGCCGTAGCGGGAACGGAAGCGGCGGACCTTGCGGAAGATCGTGGCGCGGTGCCACCCGCCGGACTCGAGGGCGTGGAATCCGCCGGCGAGGTGCCAGGCCACCCAGAAGCCGATCAGCTCGGAATCCTCGGCGGCGGCGGCGGCGATGTCGTCCCGGACGAGTTCGTCGTAGTCCTCGACCCGGGGTGTGGGGGAGGGGAAGGCCTCGGCGAGCACGGCCTCGTCGAGGTGGAGGTGGTAGGCGTCCCAGCGGGCGCCGGCGTTCCCCCTGCCCTCCACGCTGTCGCTCTTGTCGCTCCGGAAGTCTGGGTCCTCGGTCATGGTGCCCATCTTGTCGCAAGGGTGCGACAACGGAGCCCAGGAGAGCCAAAGGCGCAGGTAGGCCGCCCAGTGGGCGGCCGTGGCCATGGTGACCACCGGTTCTGCCCGGGCCCCTCAAGGCTTCCCCTACGGGCGGCTCCGCCGGCCTTGACCGGCCCTGACCGCCCGGGTCCAGGGGGTGATTTTGTACGTCATTCGGCGTACACTCTGTGTATGGCATCCAAGACCGAGCGACTGAGCTTGAGGCTGACCCCAGAGCAGGACGCTGTCTTGCGCCGGGCCGCCGAAGCTCGAGGCGAATCGGCGAACGACTTCGTGCTGCGCCATGCGGTCGAGGCGGCCGAGATGGAGCTCGCCGACCGGCGGGTCTTCGTCGTCGACGATGCCGCTTGGGGCCAGTTGCAGGATCTGCTTTCGGCTCCGCCGTCGCTTCCAGAAGCGATGGTCAAGCTGCTCTCGAATCCCTCGGTTCTCGAGCGACCCGCTTAGTGGCCTACGCCGGTCCGGAGCTGTTGACCGGCCAGCATCTCGTCGAAGGATTCGACTGCGGCAAGCCGGCTCTCAACGAGTGGTTGATCCGCCACGCACTGACCAACCAGGCGAGCGGCACGAGCCGCACGTGGGTCGTCGTCGAAGCTGGCTCTCCTGACGTCGTCGCCTTCTACGCCTCGGCGACGGCATCGGTTTTACGATCGTTGGCACCGAAGAAGATGCAGCGGAATCAGCCCGAAGAGATGCCCGCCATCCTCCTGGCTCGCATGGCGGTCGATGCACGACACGCTGGTCGTGGGCTCGGTGGAGCTCTACTGAAGCACTTCATACTCAAGGCCATCGAGGTAGCCCAATCCGTAGGATTCCGGATCCTGCTCATCCACGCCAAGGACGACGAAGCAAAGAGCTTCTACATGCACTACGGATTCGTCGATTCTCCGTTTGATCCCCTCGTCCTAATGATGCTCTTGCGAGATCTCTGACGTACGCCCGGACATTGGCTCTCCGCTAACAACAGGAAGCGTCGGTCCCATTTCCGGGTTGAATTTGTGACCCCAGGCCGGCAGCGTACGGGGATAGTCCAGAGATAGCCACAACCCAGCAGAGGTAATGCCCGGAGGACCAGCCAACCCCGCTCTCCTTTCAACCTACCTAAATCGGCTCGTATGGTCATGTCATATCCTCAAGCAGGAGTTGTAGTGACCGAGCCCCAATGGAGCTCTGTCACCGTCTCTCTCTTGCTCACCGGTGCGACGAGGGCCCACATTGAGTATTCGGATGGCGACTATTCAGGACGCCTCAATGAGCAACCTGGGCTCGGATCTTGTCGCTGTCAATGCAGGTCCAATCGCGAGGAGGTTGGCGACCACGATCACGACGACTGCCAGGGCTCCGATGAGCCAGACGGGAACCACGGAAACAGTGACGACCCCCAAATTGTTGGCGAAAAGGTCCCACGTCGCTCTTCCGGCGATCAAACCGATCGGGACTCCGATGAGGATTCCGACCAGGGCCAAAGTGGTTGCCTGCCAACTGACAACCCAGATGACCTGGCTGTTGACGAACCCCAGCACCTTGAGGAGACCGGTCTCTCTTCGGCGGCGCGAGACACTGACCACCAACAGATGACCGAGCGTGGCCGCACCAAAAACCGCCACGATCCCACCAAATATGAGCGGGAAATCGACAGCCTCGCCAAAGTTGACCAGGGAGGTCGGAGCGACCGGGAGCACAGCTACCGATTGGTCAGAGTCGAGAAAGTGAGCAACCGCCGCCTGCCCCCTCGGACCGGACACCCCCTTGGCCAGAATGGAGCCGATGCTCGATTCTTCAACCGACTGTTTGCAAGTTACTTGGCCGACCGCCGAGGGGCATACCGCCGCCTCATATCCCGAGAGAGGGATCACCGCGCCGTTACCAAGGCCAGCGAATCCATCCATGACCGGGATTGGGATGTTGGCAACAACTCGGAACGGGACCGTACGCTTGCCTCCAGATGGCGTCGTCACGCCGACACGCACAAGCGAGCCCACGTGGGCATCCACTTGACGCATTGTCGCCGCGCCCAGACCAATCTGACCCTCGCCACTGGGCAACTTTCCCCCGGCCGTCGAGAAGAGCAAAGGACCACGGAGCGCTTCCACCGCCAACGTGCCAACCGTCGTGTGATCGATCGAGACTTGAGTCGCCACGACCCGGGTGATCCCGCTTATGTTTCCGTTCCGCTCGATGCTCTTGAGTAACCCGGGATCAGGTAGTCCCGGGATCACATCGAAGCTGAGTTGATATGCATCGCCGTACAGCGAAGGGGTCGCGGTGAGATGGGAAAGGCTGGCGCCGAAGACCGCCGTCCCACACAACACAACAACCGCCAGCACAGTGCCGAGGTAGGCAGTCCCAACAGGGACATTGGCTCCAGGTCCCCTTCGCTGCAAAGCATTGCGTACGCCGATCAGGGTGCTGGGCGGTGCGCCGATGGCTGCAAGGCGAGTCACCACAACCGAAGGGTGCATCCCAGCGGCGCCATCGTTGCGTCGTGAGGTCTGGGCCGCCCGTACCGACGGCCATATGCCAAGCACCACGACAACAAGGGCTGTAGCCAACGCCCCGAGCAGCAGAACGAGTGTGTCGAGGTATATCCCCGTAGAGGTTTCAGCCAGTCGTGCCTCACCTACAGGGGCCAACGGGGAAAGCGCCGTAGCGAGTACCACTGCGGCGACTGCGCCGATCAGTCCCACCAGCAGGTTCCGCGCCGTGCCCAGCATCACTAGCTGACGCCTACTCGCGCCGAGGGCACTCAGCGTGACATAGCCCTCGCTCTCGGCGATTGACTGACGGGCCAGCGCCTGGCCGACAACCGCAAGACCGACAAGAGCAGCAAGTCCAGCAAGTATGAACCACCCGACACCCTGAGGATGGATCGATGCCTCGATGGAATCGACCAACCCGTCGTTGTTTCCCACTCCCTCCAGTCCGGCGCCTTCGAGCTTGTTGGCCTCAGTGTTGAATCGAGCAAGGTCGGCCGCACCATGGCGCAATCGCACGGCGTACTCGACGCCCGTGGCCGTCTCTGGGATTACCGCGCGTGCAAAAGCAGAGGTCGTGAACAGCTCATAGGACGGGGTTACCCCTGATGGAAAATCGAACTCGCTGGCTACGATCCCCACTACGCGAAGGGCGACCGTCGGACCCAGGGGCTGAGGCGGGGTCCCGGTGACGCTGTTCGCCGCTGAGGCCTGGGCAGGTGTGAAGAACGGCACGTGGATCACCGTTCCCACGTTGACGCCATAGTCCCGTTGCAATGAGAGCGATGCCAGTACCTGGTTGGGAGCCGACTGGTCCGGCTCTTGGCCCGACACGAGCTTCCACAGCGACGCGTCATTGGGAGGTTGAGCCAACACGGCGAAGTTGGAGCTAGCGATATTGATCGGGTGCGTGCAGTGGCACCGCGGCTGCCCGTTCGCCGGGCTGACCATCGCTATGGCGGAGGCAACGGTGGGAAGTCTTTCGAGCTGCGGAAGGGCTTGCGTTGTAAAAACCGTGGCGTCGTAGCCGTACTTGTCTACAAACAGTGGGTAGGCGTTATTGGTCCGTCGCCCTGCGGCGGTGGCGAATAGCACGAACCCACCCACGATGGCGATCAAAAGGGCGATGGCCAACCATGATCGCCACCGACTGCGCAACTCGGCTCGGAACGCGAACGTGACTGCACCCAACGCGCCTCCTCAGATCAAAGCGCTCTGCACCTACAGTCTTGCTTCCCTAGCCGGGGGTCGCTAGGTGGGCAGCCAGCAGCGCGGCACTCGTGGTGCCACCACAACGTCTGCGTGCTAGTAACACAGCAAACGCGCCGCAAACTGGATGGGACTCTCAGAGCTACGAAGCAGTGCCCCCATGGTGCCGACGCGCCGCCGTCCCGGCAGCGATAGGGGGCAGACACTAGGTGCCCGGACGGGTCAGACGGATGAGGCCCGCCGAGGTTGGCTCGAATCCACAAGCTCGGTAGTAGAACCCTCCGAGGCCATCCTCGAAGTCAACGTGCAGTCACTCGCAGCCAGCCTTACCTGCCTCCTCCCTGGCCACCTGGACGAGGTGTGTCCCGATCCCCATTCCCCGAGAACCGGAGGCCACCATCGTGTCCTGAATCCACGCGTGTACAGAGCCGTCCCAGATCACGTTCACGAAGCCAACGAGTCGACCGCCTTCCCGAGCAACGACCCACCGAGGCTGTGTTGTGCAACAAGGGACTGCCAATCCCACTCGTCTGCCGTGAACAGTCCGGTCTCGAACGCCTCCGCATTGAGGGCGTTCACCTCGTCATTCTCGATGGCTCCACGCCACCGGTACTCGATCGACATCCGTGCAGTATTCCAGGCCACTGTCTCAGGACCCGTCCCGGCGATCTGGGGCACTCCGGTGTGTCAATCCTACTGTGTCAGTCTAGGTTGACATATTCAATAGTGTCAGTCCATACTGACAGACATGGACATTGAGGAACTCAGCGCGAATCTCTCGTCGAATGACCCGGCGATTGGGCTTCGCGCCTCGTTGGCGCTCCATCGCCTGGCTGAGAGGGTCGAAGCGAACCACGTCGCATCGGCCCGGGAAAAGGGCTGGTCGTGGCAGCAGATCGGAGACGCTTTGGGCGTCACCCGCCAATCCGTGCACACCAAATACAACAAGGAGTCATCATGACCATCGAATCCGTTATGCCAGAGGTGCTTCACGTCTGGGCCATCTACCTGCAGGCCAGTGAGGAGGCTCGTCGCCGAGGTGATCGCCGAACGGGCACCGATCACCTCTTGCTTGCCTTGTTCGAGGATCCCTCGATCGAAGTCGTGTTGGGCGTGAGCCTGCAGCAAGCTCGTCAGGCCCTTGAATCGCTTGATCACGAAGCCCTGGGCGCCATGGGCCTGGGGTCCGGCACCGACGTTCCCCCACTGCCGATGCGCGCCGTGCCGAAGAAGCCGAGGATCAGAGACGTCGCGCAAAAGGATCGCCTCCGCTTGACGCCCGCGGCAAAGAAAGTGCTTGAGGAAGCGGTCAAGCCCAATCGCCGGAAGACCAGAGTCACGGCCCAGCAGGTGCTGGCCCAGATCCTCGCTCTCCACCCACCAGATCCCGCGGCGGTGCTGCTGGGCGCTCTCGGCGTGAACACGTCGGAGGTTCGGCGCCGATTGGATGCGGTCACGTCCGACAGCTGAGTCCCGGCGCCATTCACGGCTTCCCGTGAAGGTGTTCGGATGGGGCCGTTACGAGGCGTCGACGGACTCTCGGTTGAATGACACCATCTCAGGCGCTCGTCGAGGCCGTTGCGTTGACCGCTGGAGCACGCACCGCAGGGTGGCACCCCGTCCCGGCGAACGGGAGCACCCATTTCGTTTCAGTAGCGATTTGCGGACTTGTAGGGATGACCCAATCCGTGGAGGTGTTCGGTGGATCAGGCGGCGGAATCGCCTCGCCATGTGGGCCATCCGAGAAGTTGCGGCTTCTCGGCCACCCACGCGCGCAGATCGTCACCGATCTCGGCGCTGATGAGCGCCTCGAGTTTGTCGTTGCACTCCTCCAGGAACTTCGCGTACGCCGGGTCGTTGGCCAGATTGATCGCCTCGCCAGGATCGGTTTGCCGGTCGAAAAGCAGCACATCATTGTCGGCGAACAACGCGGCGACGTCGTTGGGCCGGTTCGGCTCAAGTGGCGAGAAGTAGCGGGCGAAAGTGAAGCGGTGGTCGCTGTAGGCGCGGAGAAAGCCACGCTTGCGCCAGTCAGGGCGGAGATCTCCGTCGGCAATGCGGTCGGCCACGTCGGGATCCGCGAAGTGCTCCCAAAACGACGCATCGAGCGTCACGACTGATTCGATCGCTACGAGTATGCCGTCGCGGACCGCCGTGCCCTCGAGAGCGGGGATCAGGGAGTGGCCACCGAGGTCGGGGTACTGCTCGGCGATGGCGTCCTCACCCAAACCGGCGAAGGCCAAAAGCGTCGGTGCGATGTCCACCGCCGAAGCCAGAGCCTCGGTCGAGCTCCCTCCGGCGAAGTCCGGGTGGGCGATAAGCATCGGAACATGGGTGTTCTCGTCGTAGGGGAGATTTCCCTTCTGACGAAGACCATGCGAACCGGCCATCTCTCCATGGTCCGCGGTCACAATGACGATCGTGCGGTCGGCCTCACCGGACGCTTGGAGTGCGTCGAGCACGACCTCGATATGGCGGTCGACGTCGCGTAGGCAGTTCAAGTAGAAATTCATCCCGACTCGCCAGTGCTCGTTGTCGAGGACGGGACCGAAGACGGTGTCCATCATGGTGCGGTACTCGGCAAGGGCCGGCGCTGCGCCCGAAGGGTCGTCAGCCCAGTTCGCCGGCACCTCGAAGTCCCACCGGGGCGCGTACATCGGGATGTCGGCAGGGGGTTTTACGACCGTCGCGTGCGCGAGGTTGAGCGGGAGTTTGACTGACGAGCGACCCCCGTAGTCGAAGCTCATGATGTCGTGGGGGTTCACGAAATTTACCGTCATAAACCAGGGATGATCCGTCGAGACCGCAGCCGCCCGGGTGCGCAACCATGATGCCGCTTGCCCGGCGATGACCGGGTCGACGCGGAGCCCGGCCCAGGCTCCGCCATCGATGTCCCCCCAGTCGTTCCATTCGTGGAACCCGTAGGGCTCGAGGGCGTCGACGGTCGACGCCGGGTTCGCCGGGTCCACGTAGGCATTGGAGAGGTGCCACTTGCCCTTGTAGGTGCAGTAGTAGCCCAACTGACCGAGCATCGTGCCCAGGGTGCCCAGCGTCGGGTCCAACGGCTCGATGTAGGGGAAGTTGTCGTTGTCGTAGATGCGAGTGATCGGGACGTGGCGACCCGTGTAGATCACCGAGCGGGCCGAACTGCACTGCGCCGATGCGGTGTAGTACTTGCTGAACTCGACCCCCCGCTCCTTGATCCGCGCCCTTGCCGGCAGGCCATAGCCAGACGCGTCGGGGACGTTGAACCGCTCCTCGTCCGTCGTGATGAGCAAGATGTTGGGTCGCTGGGGCATCAGACAAGTATCGCCCCGGCCGAGGAACAGTTGCCGTCAGGCAGTACCGAATCGCGGACGTCCGACCATTTGGACGGCCTGCCCCCGATGTGCCGAAGGGTGCGCTCCGGCCCGGCGAAGTGGGACACCTGGGCGCCCGTGCGACGTCCTCGGACGGCGCAATACGATGACACTTCGTGAGTCGAGGCACCGTCGCCTTCTGGCACAACGAGGATGGTTGGGGCGCTATCACGGCTCCAGATCGCCCAGGGCTTGGCTTTGTGCATTTCTCGAATCTTCAAGGCATTGAGGGTTATCGGGATCTCGTCCCCGGCAGCTCGGTGGAGTTCAAGTGGCTGGATGACTTCGAGCAGGACGGATGCCAGTGGCGAGTGGGATGGGTTCGCCCAATCTGACTCGGACGAAGGCCCTCAGTCCCGGCGAAATGGGACAGGGGACCCCACAGTGGAGTCGTTGGCCTTCAAGGTGCCTAGGCTTTACGACCGTGGGTAGGAAGTCTCAGTCGCTCATCGGGGTCCGGTAGCCCGCTTAAGCCGCCTCACGGGGCTGTCGGGGGGTCGCCCTGTCCGAACCACCGAACGACTCGCGTGGAGCCCCACTGTCGCTTCTCCTCGGAGAGTGCAGCAGTGGGTCCGCTGAACTTTGCGACCGGTGTGTCGTAGGAGAGGAAATCGACGTCGATGCGCCCCACGAGGTCATCACCCAACTCCACGTAGCACCCCGAAGCGCCGTCGTAGGGGGGCGGGACGCTCCCGTCAATGAGCTGGGAGATCAGCACTTTGGCGACGGTTGCCGCCTCGCCTTCGGCAATCCCTCCCGCACGAGGGACCGGTGCGCTCGTCACGTCGCCGACGGCAAAGACGCCGGGGAACTTGGTAGCGAAGGTGGCTGGGTCGACGGGGATCCATCCGTCCTCGGCCAGATCGCAAGCGGCGACGACCTCGGGAGCACAGTGGACTGGAATCCCCAAGAAGAGGTCGTAGGGCAACTGCCGCCCATCGTCGAGATGTGCGACGTGACGCTCGGGGTCGAGCCGTGTCACCCTCGACGAGGGCCAGTACTCGATCCGTGCTCCTCGAGGATGGCCACGATCGCCGACGAGGTTCTCTTCGAGATCGGAATCGGCATCGGCATCGGGCTGACAAGGTGGATGCTCGACGATTCACGTAGTCCGCGCCGGGATAGGTAGTCGTGGAGAAGCAGGGCGGTCTCGTTTGGCGCCCCGGGGCACTTGAAGACCGGACCGAGCACACTAATGACGACGGCGCCCCCGTTGAAACCGGCCAGGGCGTCACGGGCTCGCTCGGCGCCCGCGGGCGAGTAAAACTCGTACCCATCCTCCGCCAGTCCCGGCGTAGCCGACACGTCGTAGTCAGCGCCGAGCGCGACTACGAGAATATCGGCGTCGTAGGTCGCCGCGTCGGTGACCACTCGGCGACGCTCGGGGTCGATTGACGTAACCGTTTCCTGGCGGAACTCAACGCCAGGCTTGGCGATCTGTCGATATGGGTTCCACACCTCGGAGGCTTGGCGTCGACCGAACATGACATCGAGCTTCGAGAACCCGAACATGAACGAATCGTTCTTGTCGATAAGCGTGATGTGAACCTTGTCCGGGACCGACTCGGACAACCCGGTCACGAGTTCGAGGCCTCCGAAGCCAGCTCCGAGGACCACGACCCGCATCGGCGCTCCGGGGCTCAAGAGGTTCGGCCTTCGTCTACGACGCTGGGATCCGAGACCAGTCGGAGGTACGGCAATGGCGCTTTCCAACCGTCAGGGAACTTCTTGCGAGCATCGTCGTCCGACACGGCAGGAACGATGATCACGTCCTCGCCGTGGTGCCAGTTCACCGGGGTGGCGACCTGGTGCTTCGCGGTGAGCTGGCAGGAATCCAGCAAGCGCAGTACCTCGTCGAAGTTCCGTCCGGTGCTCATTGGGTAGGTGAGCGACGCTTTTATCTTCTTGTCGGGACCGATCACGAAGACCGACCGCACAGTCTGGTTGTCGGCGGCAGTCCGTCCCTCAGAGGAGTCGCCGGCCTCCTCGGGGAGCATGTCGTAGAGCTTGGCCACCTTCAACTCGGGGTCGCCGATCATGGGGTAGGTGACGGAATGGCCCTGGGTCTGTTCGATGTCCTTCGCCCACTTGCCGTGGCTGGCAACCGGGTCGACGCTCAGCCCGACGATCTTGGTATTGCGGGCCGCGAACTGAGGCTCCAGGCCGGCCATGTAGCCAAGCTCGGTCGTACAGACCGGTGTGAAGTCCTTCGGATGCGAGAACAGGATGGCCCACCCGTCGCCGATCCAGTCGTGGAACTTGATCGGACCCTGCGTCGTTTCCGCTTCGAAGTCCGGAGCTACCGAGTTGATTCGTAGCGACATGGTCTTCCTCCAGTCAGGTTCCCGGAGGGAGTCAGACTCGACATCAGCGGGTGCTCCCGACCACGTTCCCACAAAGGTGGCAAACATTCCAGCGCAAGCCTGTCAAGCGAACTTCACCGACTCCTGCCCTGCCGGGGAGGGGCCACCTATGGCGACAGCTTGTGGGCGACATCGGGGAAGCTGAGCTGAAAGGTAAGACCAAGGCGCACACCGCCGCAGCGTTGCCCACTCACAACTGCCGCACCGGATACCGAGCGGGACTTCCTTGGCTCCCAGGACTATCCCCATGGTGCCGTTTGTGGCGTATGCAACTGTGGCAAGCGCGGAGCGCAGATCTTGATGCTGTTTGAGGGTGCTGTGTTACAGGGACCGCACCCTGCCGGCCTTCGGCCGGCCTATCGTCCCAGGTCCATTGGCCGGATCCGCCAGTCGGAATTCGCGTAATCCGGCCCTCCGACACCACGAATAGACGACTGCTTCAAGCCAACCTCTTCCAATGTGACGTTCAGCGGGGGAGCGCCGGAGATCGTCACCTGGAGATGATCAGGAAAGATCGCCACACCGTTGACCAGTTCCTCGATCAGGACTCTGCGTTCGTCCTGTGTGGCCTCAGCCCATACCTCAGAGATATCAAGGTCCCTGAGGGTCTCGACAACCTCATCGAAACGAAGCGTCAGATCGTCACGAAACGCTCCCTCAGAGGCCTTCTCGGCAGCCTCAGTTCGGACTGCCTCGATCTGATCAGTCATCCGACGCTCTTGCTCAGCGAACGCCTCTGGACTGATCTTGTCTTGGTACCGGATCCGGACCACTTCGCCCTGCCCCAGTCCGGCACTTTCGGGCTAGGGGGTCCGCGGGACTTGCGGACCGGGAAGAGCCCGGCCGTGGCCGAATGAACATCCACGCGAGGGGATGGCCTTCGTCGTGGCAGGCGAGGTGGCGATGGAACTCTGACCAGCGGCCGCCGACCCGCTAGCTGAGACTGTAACCAGCAGTCCGAGCACCAACCCGGCGGTGCTCAGGAATGCGAAGGCCCAAGTGCGGCGGAACGTCATACTGATACCTACCCACCAACCTGGTTTGACGTCACAGACCCGCCTCGCTCTTGCTGCACTCGTCCGACCGCGCTGACAGCGAAGCTGATAATGCCGCCCTGGCCCGGCCCACTGAACAACGTGAACCCGTAGCCCCACAGGACCTGTCCGTTCACGACGGAGGCGCCACCGCCAATCTTGTCCGGAGCGTGGTATGACCACAAGGTCTTCCCGTTCGAGACGTCGAGCGCCGTCATCGTGCCCTTGTCGGTCCCGACGAAGGCCACCCCGGTCACGGCGCTGATAGGCCCGAAGACGTTGCCCACAAAGTGACGGGTCCACAAGATGTGGCCCGTAGCAAGGTTGAGCGCGTCAACCACCGAGGTATTGGTGGTGGCGTTGGAGGCCGGGTCCCCCACGTTCGAGGAGGCGATGATCCGGTTGCCGACCACGGCGGCCGATCCGAGGGCACCGCCGAACGTGCTGCCCGGAGCGAGATGGGTTTCCCAGACCAATCGGCCGTTCCTGCGGTTCATGGCGTAGTAGGTGCCGTTCTTGCTCCCGACGCCAACGAGGGCCTTTCCGTTCGCAACCCAGAGGTTCGCCGAGGCACCGACGTCGGCGTCCTTCCCCGAGAAGTCGGCGGTGCTGAAGACGTCAGGGTGGGTGAACTGGCGTGACCAGGCCAGAGCGCCCGTCTTGTAGTGGATGGCCAGGAGCGAGTCCGCCAGCGGCCCGCTCGGGTTGTCCAGGTTCTGTCCCGTGCCGACGTAGAGGAGCCCGAGCTTGGTATCGATGGCAGGCGTGGACCAGATGCCCTCCCCAGGCCCGCTCGTGGCGTTGTTGGGCGTCGTGTAGAAGTTCCAAACCAGTTTGCCCGTTGCCACGTCGAAAGCTCCGATGGAGCCTCGGAAGCTGAACGGTGCCTTTCCGACGACCTCCTCGAACTGGGCGGTCCCTTGGAAGACGAGGTCGCCGAGCACCACCGGTGATGCATTGATCTGCGAGTATGGATTGGCGTTGGTGACCGCTTGCCACAGGATGCGGCCGGTGCTGCGGTCGAGCGCGTACAGCGTCTTGCCGACGCCGACAAACACGCGCTTCCCGGCTATGGCAGGCGATCCGACGACGGCTCCGCCTTGGAGCGGGGTCGTCCATAGCGGACGGCCCGAGTTCGCCTCCACCGCGTGGACCTGCCCCTTCCAGTCCCCGAAATAGGCCGTACCACCGGCCACCACCGGTGTACCCGTGACTCCTATCAGACCCGACTGAGACCATGACGGTACGAGGTTGGCGGTTGACGAGGCGTCGATCTCGGTCTCGGTACTGTTCCACCGGGTACCTGAGAGATCGTGGCCGTACATCGGCCACGAAGCGGTGTCGCGGGATCGGTCGAACGACGCGGCACCCGCCGACGAAGCTGGCGCACCGTACAAGGCCAGCGGTGCCGCGCTCGTCAGAGCGATGACTACGAAGAACCTTCGCGCTGAGTGCCCGAAGATCGCCCGACCGGATGTCATCATGGCCCTCCCATCACGCGCAGGGTATCAGTGCCGCCCTCATACATAGCCTCAAAATGGCTCGCCCGGAGGAGGCCGCCCGAACTGGACACGGCACGACGCATCGGCGGGGACGTGGAGGCTGACCGAGGACACGCCCGAGCGCCGTCGCTACAGCCAGCTCAGCCTTGACCTTGTAAAGCCGATCAGCCATAACCGACAGGGCGGGTTCAGTGTGTCCCCATTCGCCGGGAGTGGGACACTGGCAGCTCCTGCCACATAGGGTTACCGGCGTGAGCGTGTGGAAGCGGATGTCCTCTCAGTTCTACGAGCTGATGACCTCCCAGTTCTACGCCCAAGGGGTTGTGCTGCTTGGCAGTACTGACGCCGTGGACCAGGCAGTCGCCGACGGTGCGGTCGCTCGGATGGAGGCGAACAACGCCATCTTCCGCTGGCCGGACGGTCGAGAGGTGTACCACGCCGTCCCGGTCGGCTCTCGCGGCAACGTGGCGAAGTGGATCAACAGGTACAACGAGCGGGTAGGCGTCGCGAGGAGACACCAGAGATGGAGACGTTCAACCCAGACCGAGTGACGGTCCAGCTGTCGAACCGGTTCAGTCGCCGTTACCGTTGACGCCGAACAAGGACAGCCCGACGAACAACGACACTAATAAGACAACCACTAGTACCCACCCGAGGACTTTGGTTCGGCGTGTTTCCACCCGACCGCTCCTGGTGGCCATGTACGCCGAGAAGCCGCTGATAGCAACACACACCACAAAAAATGGCACACTCGCCCATTTGTCGGCGGCGGAGTTTGCAAGCATCACCCCTCCTTCCGGCAAAGGCTAACCAGCGACCGTTGCCGGGTGGGTGCCTCACTTGGTTGTGAGACTGCCCATATGCGGCACCTTGAGGGTAGACCCCTCGACGCCCGGGTCAACCTGCCCCAGTCCGCCGATTATGAGCACGACCAGGGCGACAGTCTCCAGTCGGGGTTTGTGGCCGTCCCCCTCCGACACCAACAAAACCCGACTCCTTCAGCCCTACCTCCATAGAGGCCGTTCAGTGCAGGAGCGCCGCTCATTGTGACCTCCAAGTGGTCTGGGTAGACCCCGACCGCCTCGACCAATTCTTCGACCAAGACCGGGCGTTCATGCTCCTCGGCAGCGGACCAGACCGCCTCGATCTCGAGATCTCGTAGAAGCGCCGCCACCTGATCGAACCGGACCTCCAAGTCGTTCTGGATACGGTTCTGAGCCTCCTCTTCAGACGCTTCGTTGCAAGCTGCCTCGATGGATGCACACAGGCGAGCTTCCTCCTCCGAGAAGAGTTCAGCGCTGATCCCGTCCCGGTAGTACAGATCCAGGAGCTTGCGCCGCTTGTCGGACAGCGCCCCTAGTGTCTCCACAGGTCCTGTCCGATCGCCTCTTGGAGGCGCTGGTCGCCACCGAGCAGCTTCATGCCCAGGATGGCTGCACGAGTAAGTCCGGTATTCGTACGAGCGGGCTGGGCGCATCCTTGACCCCGATGGAGGCTGTCCGACCCTGAGTTCGCGGCGAAGATCGAAAGGTCGTAGAGCAGCATTTAGGAATCCTGGAAAAGGAAGAAAGTTGAGGTCAATCGCCACGCGAGTTTCTGACGTCGAGCAATGCGCCTCCGGCCAGCTCTGCGCGAAGTGCAGGGCAGCAGGGGAGGTTACCGATGAGATGCTCTGGCAAGCACTCGAATCAGCCCGAGAGCGTATGGAGCATCAACAAACCAGGACTGAGCTTCTCCGCCGAGCCGACAGTTACGACGAAGAGGCTGAACGTCTTCGAGCTCTGGCAGCCGATCCACGTTATGGCTAGGTGACTCCAAGCGAACTCCCCGTGAGCCGCTGAACGCGGATGGGGTGCCCCCGTGCGGCACTTCATTCGGGATGAAGAGGACGTTACGCCGAACGGGTCTGGACGCCTCGATGAGGGGTCCACGGTTAGCTCCACCTGCACCGCTGGCGGGAACCCTGCAGCCACGGCCGAACTCGGACGTGTTGGCCCTCACTACCCGGGCCCCGCAGTCCGAGTGGATCAACGTCCTGCGGGCCCCGAGGCCCAGGCGGGGCGGGGGGAGGTACACGCCGCACGTCTCGACGTGGGGCGCTTTGGTTCAGCTCATTGGGGAGCGCAAGTGAACCGAACAGTTGGATTCGTCTGGGGTGAGTTACGGCTCCCTAGTTGACCGTCCAGGTGAAGCTGACCGAGCCGCTGTAGCCGCCCGAGTCGGTGGCCGTCACCTTGACCGTGGAGGTCCCCGTGGTCGTCGGGGTCCCGCTCACCACGCCCGTGGTGGCGTTGATC
>Ga0181523_10002934_pt1 | contig 15952 bp, 20 predicted proteins | sample PEATcosm2014_Bin_43_FD_119752 | JGI IMG/M metagenome (GOLD analysis project Ga0181523, IMG submission 119752) | Peatland microbial communities from MTU Mesocosm Facility, Houghton, MI, USA - PEATcosm2014_Bin05_30_metaG | ecosystem: Environmental > Terrestrial > Soil > Wetlands > Peat | place...
GCTCGCCCCGTCTCCGCAACCCCAACCAGCTCCGACGGGGCGAACGCTAATCGTTCGAAACGCAAAAAGAGGGGGTCCCTTTTGGATGCCGATCCGGGGTCCCGATCCAACGCCGATTGACAGTCCAATCTACGCCAATATCAATCAAATCCCCGTGCTCCCGCAGAGCACGCGCGCCCTTCTTGCCTAGCCCGTAAACGAACGGACGCGGTCCCTCCTCCGATAAGCCGATCCTTTGCGCCGCGGGACGATCGAGATATCCATGGTCAAAGAGCGCCCGCAGGCAGCGCAATACGTTCTGTGGACTTCCCCCATCGAGCGCGCACAAGTGCGCGGAGGACAAGAAGCGATGCCGGGCGACATGCGCAAGGAGATTTAAATCGCGCACAGTGAGCTTCAACGGCGGCGGAGTTTCAGATCGATGAAAGCGCTTCACCCGTGGCCTCGACGCGATTGCAAGTTCCATGCACCTATTCTAACCCACCGTCTAATTGGCAAGCTTTGGAAAGTGGCTTACAAAAGCGCCGCGAACCTCGTTCCATTTTCCGGGATCAATTGCCTTCAGGCAATTCACATGGTTTACAACGCTGTAGCCAACAGTAGTCATCGCATCGCAAAGAGCCTTTTCGAGCGCCGCTACTTTATCTCTTCTGTTCCGGTGCGTTTGTTTGTCGCCGGTCTCCTCATAGATTGGGCCATAGGTGATGAGATTGAGGTCTCGACATGATTCTAGTCGGACCCCTTTTCCTTCGAGCAGTCCCCGCAGAGTGTTACTGTTTTTATTCGATCCCAGGTGAGCGCTCACCCGTGCGAACGGTGATTGCGCATGGCATGACGAGCTGTCGCCCGTTCGACCAATGTAGTACCAAGCTTCCCCATCGCCGGTGTGGATTTCCCAGACGTAAAGCCAAAAACCTCGCTCAAGAACGGCGCCGGATATTGAGAGTTTCTGCAGCTTTGCCGTCATGCTCTTAGTCAGCTTTTTTCGTCCTTTACGTCGTCGTTCGTTTGACGCCGCGCCTTTGCCTTCCTCTTCGGCGCAGCTACGCGCCAAGTTTTGGGGTCTTCTGGAGCCTTGCCCTGCCCGGCGCTGGACGCCGCTTTAGCTCGTGATGATTTTAGAGCTGGGGTCGGCGCTTTAAGTGCCGCCGCAGCGACAAAGACCTGTTGTTCCCGTTCGTTCACCAGCGCTTGCGCCCTATCCGTCGGCACCGCCGAGGGGCTTGCGTCGAGTAATGCGGCCCGCGCGCTCGCGCCCCCGTCAAGCGGTTTTTGTGCTTCCTGCACGGGGGGAACGGTAACCCGTGCGCCCTTCCAACCCTCGATGCCCACATAGCTGATGAAGGCATTCCCCCTTTGGAGTGAGCGCAGCTCCCGTGCCGCCATGTAGCGGACGTTTTCGAGGCTATGAACGGCGCCGGGCACATCCTTAAAGACCGGGACGATACCCTCAGTAACGCCCTCGCTGGTTGATGTTCCGCTCATCTCGGCTTCGACGGATGTCTTCGACCAGCCTGACGTATGGGACGAGGTCCGCGACCGGCCGCTCTGCGACCCTCCCGCGGATGAGTCCGAGGATCCGCTCGACGCCATCATCATGTCCGGCGTGACCATCCAACCCGTCGTCGGCACCATCATCGCTGTTGACGACGACAAACCTTCCGCCGCCATGGAACTGCTGGATTCGCTTTCAGACTCGCTCTCGCTATCGCTTTCCGAATAGGACGAACCCTTTGCGCTACTTCGGGCGCTATGCTCGGCTCTACCCCAGCTTCTGAAGGTCGTCCGCTCATACCCGACGACTGCTGGCTTCGTCAGTGCCGCAACTGGCTGCTCAAGGTCGAACGGAATGACCGTCTCCGCCAATTCCTCCGCCTCTTTCGGATTTTTCAGCCGAAAGACGGCCTTGAGGTTGGGCCCGTTAAGCACAGCCTCCCGTATGGGATCATCGGGTTGCCCCAATTGCGCGAGCCACTGGTGGCCGAGCACACAGCCCAGACCATATTTTCGGGCTTCGCCGAGCAGCTCCGGGACATCGCCTGAAAGATAGCGCTGGCACTCATCCAGATAGAAGAAAAATGGAAAGTTCGGCTTCTGACGGCGCTTGGCGTGGAAGAAGATAAAACGAGTCAGCAAGCGGCCGAGAAGCTCCGCATCGGCGTCGGAGACGCGCGTGCCGGGCGACAGGTTCACCAAAATGATATGCCCTTCATCGAGCGCTGCGCGGATATCGAGCGTATGCGCCGTCTGTCCGATGATGGTGCGAATAGTGGGCGCACTCACGAATTCGGCGAGACGGTTTTTCGGTCCCATAACCTCGGCGCGGAAGTCCCGCTTGTTGCGCTCATCGAGCGCCATCTGGTGTAGGTCTTCAAGCACCCCGCGACTGTACCGGTCGGTCAGTTTTGACAGCGCCCACGCCCGCACGCCTTGTTTGTCGTGCGGATCAAGCAGCAGTTCGGCGTCAGAAATGGTGAGCCCAAGTTCAGAGAGCGCGGAAAACGTGCCCTTGAGGACACGCCGAATGGTCGGCTTGGCATGAGTGTCCTCGTCCCCCCACACCCGCTCGAACGCATCGAGCGTTGTGTTGGCGATCACCGATAGATCAGTTTCATTGTCGGGCCGCTCAAGGGGATTGAAGCCGACCGTATGTGTTGATGCGTTAGGGTCGATAAGGTGCACGGTGCGCGTCTTGTGGTAGCCCTTCTCAAAGAGCCACAGCAGGAGCGACCGATACAGACCATCCGGATGGTTTCCGTGCGGGTCGATCACGCACACGCCTCGTCCGTGCTGTATGTCCTGGCGAATGCAGTGCTTCAGAAAATTCGATTTTCCGCTGCCGGTGTCGCCGATGACATGCATGTGCTCCAAACGCGGCTGCTCCGGCAACAAGACTGCCTCGCCGCTCGGGCTACGACCAATAGCAAGTATTTTTCCGTCGTAACGGTCAGCCACTTTCGGTGCGCGCGGCGGATGTCGCGCCTCGATGCTTGCCTTCAGCCCCTTCCATTTCTCGTCAGAACGGCCCACGAAGCACCTTCTTTGACAATGATTTGCTATATGTTACAATATGTTAGCTGTTCCCGTGCGTAGCGAGGCGCCCAGACCGTTAGGCGGCTCGCACAACGCACAGGAGCATTGCATGTTCTTTTCCGCTCACTCCCGCGACTACGTCGCCGATATCGAACGCGTCGGCGCCGAAGCACTCGCCCGAGGCCGCGCAAAGGAGGCGCGCAGCCAAACACACCGGCAAGATGCGCTCGACAAGCTCAAGCTGCTTGCGGTTGAACAAGCCATCGCCGTCGAGCGTCTCAAGTGGCCCTTTTCCGATGGCCCGCGCCTTGATGACCCTTCGTTCAAGCGCAAGGTTCAAGACACCGCCGCTGACCTGCTTTTTCAGGCTCACTTACACCTCTCCGTCGCCGGCTGACGCGGCCTTCTCTACCCCGACACTATGTCGGGGATTTTTTATTTCCCACGAAGCCGCGCGATCAATGCCTTGAGCTCTGCAAGCGCCATCAGGTCTCCCCCGGGATCCTTTCCGTCGGCTTGCGCCTCCAGAATGTCCTTTTCGAGCTCGTCGGCCTCTGCCCCCAATTTCTCGACTAAGGTGCGCTTCTTCCTTTGCTCCGGTTCCTCCGCTCCGCGCAACTTAGCCGCCACCGCTTCCGCATCCAGCGCCTCTACCTGCTTGCGCTTCTGCCAGATGTCCAAGTTAAGTTCCTTCAGGCGCTTTTGATTCTCCAAGCCCTGCTCTGAGGTAAACGCGCCGCGCTCCGCCTCGGTTAGCTCTTGCTTGCGCCGCTGCTCCGCGAGCCTTTTGCGGTGATCGATATCGAGTCTCTCCTGTTCCCGATTGAACGCGCGTTCCTCGCGATCAAGCGCAAGTATTTCCTCCAGTTCGTTCACTTCGCGCAGGGCGCGATTCATGCCGATATAGCTTTTAGCCACCCCTCCTACGGCATCGAAATAATCCGCGCGCGCCCGAGCATCGCCCGCAAGCGCCTCGTTGGCTTTGCGCCGCAAGCCGGCAACGAACCTCGTAACGGCGGCGTCCACGACGCCGTCGGGATTGCGCCCGGGCATGCGCTCAACGCCTTGCGTCGCTACGGCGCGTCCCGGCATCCGCTCCAGGGGTAGAATCTCCCCTTTCTTTCGCTCATCACTCATTAAAGCGTCTCCCCTTCACCAGAACCACTTCCGCGCCTTGTATCGTCCTAAGCGTCTTTCCTCGCGTAACTCGGCACGCGCACGCTCCCGCGCAACCGCCGCACGGGCAAGTTCCGCGTCGCGATCAAGTTTCTCCGAGAGTTTCCGCGCCTTCTCCGCTTGGTGCTCCCAGTACCACCGCGGCCGCCACTCCAAGAGCTCTCGTGGACTGATCCTGAGCGTCCGCGTGAGTGCCGAGCCATCAATGGGGGCTCCGCTCCGCACGGCCGAGTTCACGACATCCGTCGCGGGATGCTTCACGAATAAATAGTACCAGCCTTTGACGAGCGGGATAGCATTGATCGCAAAAAAGGCACAGATGACAATCAGAAAAAGCCCTGAGTGAAAAAAGACACTATTGTCGAGCGACTGAGCGAGGCTGTTTGAATCTCCCGCCGTAGTGAACGTGAACAAGGACAGTGCGAAGTACAAATTAAAGGGGACATTGATAGACCAGTTTTTGAGTCCATTCTGACTTTCGTAGCGGCCCAACCACGCCATACCAGAAACCGCCATAAAGCAGCAAAGGATTGCCAGCTGCGGCCAGGGGCTCAGTGGCCGCCAAAATTTTGTTGACGCTTCTTTTGCTTGAATTTTGGCCAATTCAGCTCGTTCTTGGAATTCAGATGTATAGGTCGGGGGGTCGCCGTACGGTAACACAAAAGGTTGCACCTGCGAGTATCTGGTGACCATCGCGCCGTCGTTGCAAACGAGGCCATAGGTGTAACAATACTGAATGCATCGAGGGCAATTTTGTATGCAAGGGCTACTGCCGTCATTCGCTACGGGCCATCGCAGAAAGAAGGGCATATAGCTGAATGGATGGCCGATACCTCTAACGCCGCCATGGATGCTGCACTCAATTCGATCGTACTTTTCATTGGCCGACTGAGCGTTTGCTCCCCAAGTAATTATAAGACACGTCACAGCGGCAGCTGCGGCGAACAGACGTCGCACAGAGAATAATCGGAAAAAGCCGCTGCCCGTCCGCGGTGCTCGCAACATCCGCAGCGCCCCCACAACCCCTACCAACCTAACGTTGCTTCCACGCCCTGAAAAGCGCCCGCCGTCAAAATCCACGATTTTGCGCTAACTGCCTGCGTATGCTAGGCTTTTTCCGGCTCCGCCTTGTTGGCCGCCGCCTGAATACTTCGGGCGCCGGTCGTGCAAGACGGAGACTCACATGAACGTTGACATAGCGGCCGGCGAAAACCCGCCGGCTCCCTTCCCTATCCAGTACGTCACCGCAGAGATCACGCCGCTTATCAGCGGCCGATTCTCGGTGGTGATGCAAGCGACCCTGCTCGACGAAGAGAAACTCGAATTCGTCGGCCAAGACCTTGCAAACGCCCACGTCGATACGCTCGACGAGGCGCTCACCGTTATCCGAACGAACGTGGCTGCCCTCGCTCCCCCGTCCTTCGGAGCGGTGACATGAGAGGCGGTAGCATCGCTGTCTCAGCTTTGGTGCTCCTGGTGTTCGTATGAGCACCGAAAACATCGACAACGTACGCCGCATCCGCCTTCTCAACGACAATTTCCGCAGCACGTTCGTCGGCGGCCAGGTCGTCATGACGCCAGGGGTCGCGGACCTTCCCCTCGACGTCAGGGCTCGCCTCATTCTTGCAGTTCAGTCCTTCAGCAATTTCACGAAGGACAATGACCCGCACGGCGAGCACGACTTCGGCAGCATCGAAATCGAGGGTGAAACCTACTTTTTCAAAGTGGATTACTACGCCCTCGACATGCAGTTCGGCTCCGAGAACCCAGCGGATCCCGAGCAAACGGTGCGTGTGCTTACCATCATGCGCGCCGACGAGTACTGACCCTCAAACCAAACGCAAAGGAGTTGACCATGGCTGCTCAACAGCCGACCTTCCAGGCGTACACCGTCGTCAAGCGAGGAGAGGGCCAAGATGACTTTTGGCTCAACATTGGTGCCGCGTTCATGCACCAGGACGGCGAGGGCTTCAACATCGTCCTGCAGGCGCTCCCGATCAACGGCAAGATTGTGCTGCGACCACCCAAGGCGCAGACCGAGGAACCGCCGGCTAAGGCGACCGAGCGGCGCCCCGCACGCCGCGACAAATAGCAGCTCTTTGAACTTCGCAGCTCCGCACCCGAGCTACGCTGCCAACTCAGCCCCCGCCACTCCCGTGTGCGGGGCTTTCATTTACCAGCCACCCTCACTTGGAACCTATTTTTGCCGTACTGCTCTATGAGCCAATGATGACCCAGTTGTCGCAGGAATGATGACCCCTTCAGAGTGGCAAGCACGCACCACCAGGGCTCACCAAATGATGGGATTGGAATTGACCACACCCCAACTATTTCCAAACCGGAGCGAGTGATTCTCTCAATGCTATTACCACCAGTTCCAGCATTCAGAGAAATTACTAAGTCGTCGCGACTCCGACTAGCGAGTATCTTCAAAGCCTTCGCAGCGTGATTGGACTCCCACCAATCATCAGTCAGATCAAAGATCACAAAGTCAAAGGCGGGCTTCGACAGCCTGCGAAGGTAATCATACACATCGTGGAATTGAATGCTCACGCGTTTGTCCGCGAAAGCGTCAGATGTCTTGAACATTTGACCCAACGGACCCGTGGCAAATAACTCTACTAACTCCGAATCATGATCTACTAGTGTAATAGTTCCGACACAGGCATCTCGCGTCAGAAGGTCGAGCGAGTAGCCATCTGCCCCACCTAAAACAAGTGACCTGATTGGGCGCTCTAGACAGCGCTTCAATGCTTCTAAACCTGGCTTCACCAAATAGCGGTGATAAATACGTTGGTCTCTTTCGGCCAGCTGAATTTCATTGCCTAAAATGAGCATCTTTCCGAACTGCCGAGTCTTGAGGACTTGGATTTGTTGAATCTTCGTCTGACCCGAATATTCAATACTCCCGACGACGGTACGGGTTTCTCCACTCTTCAATCGATCAGTAAAGCAAATCCGTTGACGGCGCCGCAATTGCTGCATCGGATCATCACGCTCGACTCGAATATGAAATCTTGCAGCACGGGCTCAAGTCACCCACCCGCTGGAGTATCTTCTCTCGAATTGAGTCAGAGAGTTTTAGCTCATAAAAATTATGCCGATCTATGCGGTTAGCGGCGCTAGTAACGATCGAAAACTCAAGAGCTTCCAGCAATTTTTCCGAGTCTCTGTTGAGCCCGAGTGCGTATAGGGTTTTATTAATGTCGAAATGATGGTGAAGATACTTTATCATGCACCAGAGCATGATTTGCGCACGTCTTGCTCCGGAATACTTATGGGGGTCTTTAACCATTACCCCACCAACGTAGATTTTCTGCTGTTTCTTCGCGTCACGCATCGCCAATACGGTTTCGCCAGTAATCTGTGCTTCCACCACAGCGCCCCTAATTAGTTGATCGAAGAAAGCCGATTGTAGTCCTTCAAATATGAAACAAGCAACTAGTTCATTTCGTTCATTCGTCACTTCCATAAATCCTTGAGGATTCTTCATTCGCCATTGTTCGAGCACCTCCCAATCGACGTAATCCGGGCCAAATATCGGCCGTACAATTTCACAGGCAGTTCGTAAATTCGAACTCGTGCAGGGCTGGCAGCTGTATTTGCCCTCATGAGACAGTTCATCTATCAACATGGGCGGGATGGCGATAGACCGCCCTGTGATGAATGCCCCAAGAATTCCAAACGCCACGGGAAGGGTACATGCACCCGCTGTGACAATAGGGCTAATTGGTAAGTAGGCGACCATTGCACCCAGAATTGTGTAGGCCCCAAGAAGTGTGGCTGTCCCGCCCTTCCAACCCGCTGCTAGGCGCCTACCGAAGCTTGGTCCGACCTTCCTCAAGGTCATTTTAATCTCTCGCTCAATTCCACTGGCTGATCCAATGGTCAAAAGTCTCGGCAGCGCGGATCACTTTCAGATTAGTTCCATCATCTGTCCATACTACTTTGCAGAGCCCATAGGAAAAGCGCGTCTCCCAGGGAAGATGATACGCACCCGCATTGAGGTAAGCTAGGCGATCGCCCGGCTGAATTTCTGATGGAAACGAACCTCTGTATATCCAATCATATGCCATACAGGTAGGTCCGCAAATGATCGTTGGCTCCACTTGGCGTTTGTCTTTGATGGTCCTCAAAGGCACGACGGCGTGACTAGCCCAGTCTGATTCCAAAGCATGATTCGTCCGCCCACCGTCACAAATAAGAAAACGATAGCCCCGAATTCGTTTTATGTCACAGACTGTAATGATCAATATACCAGATGCGCTTGCCAAATATCGGCCGTTTTCAAGCCAAATCTCTCTCACCGAATTAAATTCTGCAGCACAATCTGCAACGGCGTACACGTAGTCCTCTAAGTCAAAGGCTAGGCTTGGAGCCAATTCGCTAGCACCAATCATTTCTTCACGAAGTCCACCACCAATGTCCAATATTTCAGGGCCAATCTGGCAACGCTCACATGTGGCAGCAACCTCAGTCGCTGCGGTTCTGTATTCGCTCAGTGATGGCACGTTTGAGCGCAGGTGAAAGTGAACTACGTTCACATGAACCTGAGCATCATTTAGCAGAGCAATAGCTGCGTCGACGTCTGCAGGATCGAGTCCAAACTGCGCAGGGTATTCGGGGGTGTCTGGATCAGCTTGATTCGCAACAGCGATTCTCAATCCAACACGCCACTGTGCAGCTCTAGCCGTGTTCCTCAAAAGGCTAATCTCAGTGAGCGAATCAAATACAACATTCAGCGGCCTCCTTTCATTCCCGAGCCATCGGTGCTTTTGAGGTCCATTAACGAGCGTCTGCTGGGCGTCAAAGCCCATGAGACTTGCAGCTTTCAGCTCAAAGGGGCTAACGACCTCAATCCCCATCCCGCAGCTTTTTGCTTCCATCGCGAGTCTTGGCACTGGCTGTGTCTTGTACGAATACCATAGCCGGCAGGGATGTTTGATATGTTGCGCCAGGAGAGCGGAAAGTCTGTCCCATGCGCATCGAAACGGCCTCGACCATATTAGATAAAAAGGCGTGCCAATGCCTGACGCCCTGTTAGCCAGATTAAGCCAGTCTTTATCATCCATCACTGTCAACGAAGGCGAGTGCTCTTGCTCGTATGCGATCGACTTTGCCCGACGCTAATTTCGGAATCTCTGATACCAAACAGGCCTTCACCGTCGCATTCATTCCAGAAAGTTTTGCTTCGACACGCAACTTAACCTCGGTGATGTCCACCACGTTCGGGGTAGAAGGCACAACAAGGACAGCAACATCAATGGAGTCGGCCTTCCTAACTATCCCGACAAAAACTTCTCTTGCTAAGAATGATTGGCGCAACTCACTCTCAATATTCATTACTGAGATTGTTGAACCAGGGAGGATTACGACATCTTCTTCACGCCCTAAAATATAGAAATAACCCTGCTCGTCCCGAAAGCCCACATCATCAGATATGACAAGGTCCTCTCGCTTTGCCAGCTGCGTGGCTTCCGGCCGATTTGCATATTCTTTGAACATTGTTTCATCACTGCCAACAATACGCCCAACTTGGCGGCTTGGCAGGGGCTTTAATTGTTCGTCCATAATCCACAATTGCTCTGTCAGAAACGGGCGTCCAATGGAGCTTGGGCGCGCAATCAAGTCGTGAGGGTCTGTGATCGTGCCTAAGCCCTCAGAATTTCCCCACGATTCAACGACTTCACAACCAAAATATTCACTAACCTTCTGCTTCTCAGTGTCGTGAATCTTTGAGCCCATTAACAGCACCTGCTTTGGGTTTCCAGTATGTTCCCAAACCTTTTGCGGTAGTAAAAGCACCGGTCGGATTACTTCTGGAACGAAAAAACAACGATCGACGATTGTCAGCGCAGCGGCCCTACGCAATTCTTCCAGGATCTCATCGGGATTGTTGTTGTTATCGTAGTTATCAATTATTAGAAGACCGCGTGTCATAAGGCTCGCAAGCGCGAGTGCAAGCCCGCCCGTGTAATAAAGCGGTCGAGTTATGTAGAAAGATTGGTCCCGTACCAACCCAAGCTCAATACACCACGCGACGCATTCGGTCATATTTGAATACTGAGTTTGGACGATCGGCTTCGGTAAGCCTGTTGAGCCAGACGAAAAGACAACACCCCACTCTTGCTCAGGACGAAGGCGTTGTAGGCTATCGTTGAACGAGAATGACTCTCTGGCCTTTCGCGTCTCGTTTATAATGGGAATGATAGGGAGTTGGGGCCATCGCTCCCCTGCGCGCTCCTGGTCTCTATCACCGACGATCAGAGCCACGGGCATCGTATCGGCGATAGTTGCCGCAAGGGTTGTATCGTCCCAGGTCGGGTGGAAAATTACGGGCGAATTGCCGGCGAACTGCAGTCCAAATAAAGCCGAAAGAAAGCAGACCTTGTCTCGACAAATGATGCCTATCCGCCGGCCCGATATTTGCCGTTCCTTCACGTCACGCGCGAGAGCGGCGGCAGCGCTGGTAAGAGCTCCATAAGTTATGCATTGACCGTCAGCCAGAATGGCGGACCGTTCTGGCTCATAAGCTCCCCAATGAAAGACACATTCGGCCGCCCCCAGCCACATGTTTTAGACGCTTTCTTTGAGATAATCGCTGGTCTTGAAGATTCGCGCAAAGCCGGCTCCCAGTAGCTCTGCAACGACGGAACGGACCTTCACTTCATTGTATTCGTCAGTGCCAGGAGTGCCGGTCGCATCCACGATAAAATCTACGTAATAGTCCAAGTCTAGGGCATCACGAGCAGTCGATTCGCAGCAAAAATTCGTCATGAAACCGCAGATAACTACGCGATTCACTTTCAGCTTTTTGAGGAGTTGCCCCAGCTTGTTATTTGCAAACGCCGAGTATCGGTTCTTTATGATTTCATGCCGACGTTCGACCAGCTTTAGCTTAGGTGCATATTTAACTTCATCGGTCCCTTCAACAAAGTTAAACTCTTCCTCGCCTTCACCTTCTGCTTCATAATCAAATAAGCGGCCCGTGTCTGACCCATCCTTCTTGTGTTGATGTCGGATGTAAATTACGGGCAGGTTCTTTTCAGCAAATCGAGAGATAAGCTTGTTAATTTTCTCAAGGGTTCTCGAAGCATCCTTGCATGCAAGAGCGCCATCCTTTTCTGTATAGATTTTTTGAGCATCAATCACTAACAGCGCTGTATTGGCCATGTTTATTCTCCAAGCTTTGGTTGCAAGGATAACACTGTTCAACCATTATTTAAGAAAGTTCGCAAGTCGTCGAGACTCCTCGCTCTATCGGCGCCCCGCCCGATACAGCTCCCAATCGTGCAGTACCATTTCCATACGGCTTTCAATATCCGCCTCGACCCGAGCCATCGCCGATTCGCGATCGGGATGCTCGCTTAGATAGGTTGCATTGACCGACGCAAGCCACGTCGGCGCGGTTTCAATCCGGTCCTGACGCACCACCGAGCCACGGTACGCCGTGCCGATCTCTAGCGACCAGCCTTCGCACATACCGCGTCCCCAGCGGCTCCATTGGCCTCGCTTGCCCATGGTGAACGAATAGAGAACACTGTGTTTAGCGAGTCAATCCAGCGAGCTGTTGAGCGGCCTACCGCCGAGACCCACAAGATGTCGTTTGTGTCCCACAACCGCACTTGGAGTCCCGGCAGCGACGTTCTGGCAGCGTTCCTATAGAACGAATCGGTATTTGGTTCGCGGGCGGCACCGCGGATTAAGAAAGGATGAGAAACAACCTCGCCCCCCGGCGAAGCCGCACAGTGCTATGCTCCCTAGATGAAGGTCGAAGAGATCGCCGAAGCCATCGCCAAGCTGTCCCCCGATCAGCTCGCCCGCTTCCGCCGGTGGTTCACCGCATTCGAGGCAGGCCGCAGAGACCACGCCGAGGAACTGGACTCCACTGCAACCAGACTTGGCCGCTTCGCCGGCCGCACCTTTGCCGAATTGAAGAAGCGCGCGAAGGAACCGTGACCGCCACCAGCCAGGTAGCCACCGACACCGACGGTCACTTTGCCACGAGCGCCCCTCTACTAAACCAGAGCAAAACAAGACGTTACACCAAGTCCGCGCGCTGGCGTAGCAACGTTAGACAATCAACCTGAAAAAGCTGAATTCGATTTCCGCACTGCGCACCAATAGCCATCATCTCGTGGTCTTCGATTCCTTGGGCCGACCCTTGTGCCAAATTTGGGGATACGTTTTTCAAATGCAGTCGCTCAAGGTTTTTTGGTCCGTACCCAAATCCCAAAACGTAGACGCTTGACCCGTGCCCTAACAGTTGGTTTGCAAGCTTGAAGTCCTTATCGCGATCCGTGATATCCTCATGTACGATCTTTATTTCACGCACGCAAATATCCACCACACGCCGGTCAATAGGCGCGCCATACGGGATAGCTTCTTTGTCATCTTGCCACGGCAAATATCCTAATCTTCCATGCAGGTGGATTATATTCATCTTTGTCAGCACCGCTGCACATGCCGAAATATCCTTACCAAATGCATTCGACAGCGACGTGCATAAGAACTCTTCTAACGAGCGATCATAGTTGTACGTGATAAAGGATACATTGTTTTTCGAAAACTCCTCCAATGTGTTTGTCATCATTCGACCGTACAAATACGTCATCCAATTATTTTCTTGTTTCCAGAGTTTGTCATGTTGCTCTCGATGCAGCAGCTGCACAGCCATTGCCGCTTTACCGATTTTCAGAAACTCCGGCCTTTTCTCAAGAAACGCATCAACAGATATCAAACCGGAAAAACGAAGGGCATTAACAAAATCCTCTACTTCTCGTGGAGGCGTCGATACTGCACTTAACAACTGTCCGCGCAGAACACTGCGGGAGCTTCCGGAAAAATCAGTGACAACGGACCTATACAATTCGTTACCTAGCGGCAGTCCGAATGGCTGGCTTGCACCCGCGCCCAGTACAAATACCGTCCTAGTTGTTATCAAGGTCAACTCCTTCGCTTTGGGCGCTTCACGTAATCGATACCAAGTATGCTTGGTTCAACGAGGATCAATATTGCGGGTTCTTTCCCCGCTCGCTTCTCGCACATGCCCGGCCGAGAGGTGGACGCGAGGTCGGCCATGAAGACAATGGTGCGGGCGGCCGGAATCGAACCGGCACGGGGTTACCCCCAACGGATTTTCTTACCAGCTACGGCTTTCGCCGCCGCCACGCATGGCGTTTGTGGTCTGGACTATACCTTCACCCTAGCCGGTGGCCGTAGGTGCTGCCCGTCTAGTCTCTACACCTTCCCTTTCGGGCTTGGCTCGGGATTGCCATCTGACAGGTTCCCCCGAATTTGAGCAGTTCTGCGTCTCGGGTTTCCCGCGAGCGCACTCAATCCTTCAAGTCCGTTGCGTCTACCGTTCCGCCACGCCCGCGTGGCGCCTTCTGTATAGTCCGCACAGCGTTGGGAGCCAAGATCGGCTTCCCTTGATCTCGCCCGGTCCAGGCAGGCCGTGGCCGCCGTACATTGATCGCTGCCGCATCGAGGCTCGTCTTGATGTGCGAGGCGTAATACTTCTCGATCATTTCCACGCTGGTGCGGCAATTTTTGGCGATTTGGTAGATGTCCGCGCCCTCCATCAATCGGAAGCATACGTACGTGTGCCGCAGGCTGTACGCCGTGCGGCGGTTCCCTTCCCGGTCAAACTTCAACCCGACTTCGTCGAGAATAGTGTTTAACAGGCCGGGATGCGTTTTTGGAAACAGGCGATCCGTTGGCTCCGGATTGTTTCGCTTCTTGAGGCGCTGGAAGGGTCGCACGGCGCCCGTCGTGCTCTTGCAATAGCCGACACCCCGCTTGCCGCGCACCTCGATCTCAAGGATCGTTTCGTTTGTCGCGTAATCTTTGACGACTTTCACGTCCCGGTACTCTAACCGCGTGGCCTCGTCCGGCCGCAGGCCGGTATTCGCCATGAACAGCACAAAGTCGTGCAGCTGCTCATATTCCCATAGGTATCGCTTGCGCTTGGGGTTTCTCGTGCGCTCACGCGTTGCTTCATACAGTGTCCGGTATTCCTCCGGAGAGAACCACGCACGGTGCGAAATTTTTTCCGATGAGCGGAACGGTTCGGACAGATCCGGCAGATGCTTTAGCCACCCGTGCCGGATGGCGGTTTTGAGCACCTGGCGAAGGCACACGATCTCTTGATGGAGCGTACTGCGCGAAGGCGCCTTGTCCCGTTCCGCGATCGTCTTTTCGCGCCGGTGGATGCGATACTCTTGCAGTTTGCCGGAGGATACCTCCGAGAGGCCCATCCGCCCGAAGAACGGGAGCAGATGGAGTTTCAGCCGGCGGCCATGGCCCTCCACGTATTGGGCGTTGCGCCGGCCTTCGGTGATGATTTCGTACTCGCGCAGGAATTGCTCAGCTGCCTCGCGAAACGTCTTCTCGCCGACAACCTCCCCGCGGCGCTGTTTGCCTTTAAGTTCTAGAAACCAATCTTCGGCAATATCTTTTGCGCGTTCGAAGCTTTCTTCCTTGGTCGATACGCGGCGGTTTTTGCCGTTGAGATACGTTGAGCATTGCCAGTGCTTACCGTCGCCGCGCTTGTAGAGATGCAGTTTGCCCCGCATCAGCACGTGATGCGCCGTCATACTCGCCTTTCCAGGATATAAATCCTAATTTGTGTAAGAGTTGTGCAAGCTTATTTCGGCCTGCTCGACACGTCAATTTATTTCGAAAATGACTGCAGGATGGACACTTCGGCAATTTCTTGATTTCGGTCCAGTCTGCTTTTAAGTCCCTTGCGTCTACCGTTTCGCCACGTCCGCGCAGCGGACCCTTACGCGGTCCGCGCGGCCGCACTTGTAGCACCCGCCGCGCGGGCGCCGAAGCGCGGACTGCACGGCAGCGCCCGCCCTATAATCCCGCTTCGTTGATCGGCGGCTGAAAGGCAAGCCCGGTGTCCCAGGGAAAGTAGATCCAGGTATCCTGCGACACTTCGGTGATGAAGGTGTCGACCAGCGGCCGGCCCATCGGCTTGGCATAGACCGTGGCGAGATGGGCGCGGGGCACTAGCGCCCGCACGACGGTTGCGGTTCTGCCGGTATCGACCAGATCGTCGACCAGGAGAACGCCGACGCCCTGCCCGCCGCCGAGCGCGACAATGGCGGGAGCGACGTCCTTGAGCACCGCCACCTCGCCCTGGCTGGCGTGGTTGTAGCTCGACACGCACACCGTCTCGATCACCTTGATGCCGAGTTCGCGGGCGACGATCGCCGCCGGCACAAGGCCGCCGCGGGTGATGCAGACGATGGCTTCGAACGGGCCGGCGCCGCTCAATCGCCAGGCCAGCGCCCGCGAATCGCGATGGAATTGCTCCCACGAGACCGGAAAGATCTTCTCGGGATTGCGCGGCGGCGGTGTGTCGGGCTGCTGCACTGCGGGCTCCATTCTTTAGCCGGCCGCGAGCTGCGCCTGCACGCGGGCCAGCATCGCCTCGACCGCGGCCTTGGCGGCGGCGAGCTTTTGCCGGTCGCGCGAGCGCAGCACCACATGGGCGTTGGCGGCACGCTTCTCGTCCATGAACGGGTAGGAGCCGATGACGACGCCGGGATGCGCCGCCGCGACGGCGCCGAGTTCGGTGCCGATATCGCCCTCGCGGCAGTCGGCGCGGACGGTTTCCGACAGCATTTTGGCGCCGGTCTTGAGCTGCGGCGTCACGTATTCGAGCATCGCCTGCATGACTTGCGGGATGCCGGCCATGACGATGACATTGCCGATGCGAAAGCCGGGCGCC
>Ga0181523_10002937_pt1 | contig 15943 bp, 14 predicted proteins | sample PEATcosm2014_Bin_43_FD_119752 | JGI IMG/M metagenome (GOLD analysis project Ga0181523, IMG submission 119752) | Peatland microbial communities from MTU Mesocosm Facility, Houghton, MI, USA - PEATcosm2014_Bin05_30_metaG | ecosystem: Environmental > Terrestrial > Soil > Wetlands > Peat | place...
GAACGCTTTGACTTGAGCATCTGTCCACTCGTCGCAGAGGATGGTGGGTATCGCGGTAGTGTCGCCGCCTGGCCACGATCCCAACTTGCGCGCGGCTTTCAACCTGAGATGACCGTCGACAACTGTTCCGTCGCTGCGCGCGAGCACCGGCACCTTGAAGCCGAACTCGCGGATCGAGGAGCACATGCGATCCACAGCGGCGTCGTTTTTTCGAGGATTGCGGGCGTAAAAAACGAAGCGATCGATCGGCCACATTTCAGCCTGCATGCCTCTTGTTGGCGGACAAGATGGGTCGCGCGGCCCCTGAATGTCGCTGTTAGCCGCCATGGCCACCTGCCTTCCGCAGGGGAGTCGGTCTGTTGTGCCGGATTCGTTCCGACCGAACCCGGCCGTTCGAATGCACTTCGCGATTACGCCCGTCAGCCAGGACAATCACCGGCACCGTTTGCAGGCCCAGCTTCAGTACGGCCAAGTACGTGTAATGCCCGGCGATGATGTTGGCATTGGAATCGATCAGGGTCGGCGAGTTGAATCCGAACTGCGCAATGCTGGTCGGGAGCCGCGCGTTGAGCGTGGATTCTCTTGGCATTATTGCCTCTTGCAGCTCGATTATAAGAGAACATCGCGCGTTCTCAAAATCTTGTAATATATAGAGTTAGCGGTTGTTCAGGGCTACTAACCATGCCTAGTTATAGGCCGACGTTTTACTCAGGCGTGGGTTTTTCGAGTGCAGGAAACAGCCGGATCTGGTTGGTGGCAACCCGATTCAGGAAATCGCAGAGGGAGCGATGGACGACATTCCTCGAGAGATCTCGGGGGACCTTCGTAACAGCGTCCGGGCGGACGCACTGACGGATGCGACGGTGGCTCACTCACCGGCGCCAGGACGGAACGGCGATGGCACGCCCAAAGAAAACTTCGCCAACGGCTGAAGACGCGATCAAGCTCTTTGAGTTACACCCTGACTACCCGCGAATTCAGGTCCGGATGCGTGAGAGGATGGACGAAGTCAGAAGGAACATGTCCCCCGCTGCGCGCGGATTCCTAAGCAGGGAGCGGCTGGAACACGTTCTCCGTTTGCTTGACATCTGCGCGGAATCGTTCTGCGAACTAGTCTCAGACAATCGAGCACAGAACGCCTTCATGGTTTTGCTTCACCGCATGGAGCTTGACACGTACCAAGAGTACACCGGCTGGCCAATTGGACGTCTGCGTCAGGAAAGCGATGCTGACATCGAAGCAATCCATGCGAAAACGCAATGGTGGACGAAGAAGGGCTATGAGCGGCTGGAGAAGCTGTCAGATGCCGGACGGAAGATCACGCGAAAACAGATATGGACCGCGGCCGGCAAGCCGACCACACCGAACCCGGCAGACCTTGGGCTGCTGGTTCCCGGCACAGAAGAACACGACCGAATCCAAGAAGCGCTCGAAGCGAATTGGAAGGCAGAACAGGCCGATCCCGAACGAAGACGGAAGAACCAGAGGCGAAACGCAGACCTGCAAGCTGCTTACGACCGCCGCAGCGAACTTCCCGGTTGGAGATACAGTCACGAAAAGCTGATCCGCGATGCCCGTAAGTATGCCGAGAGCTGTCTTGCCAAAGCCCGATCACCGAACGCACGGCTCAAAGTGACACGACGCGCGCTGAAGGAATGTATCGGAAGGCTGCCGAATAGTCCGGAATTCCCGCTCTCATTTGAAGACCTGCATACAGCGATCTGGACCGAGGGTAATCCGTCGCTCGAAGAGCGCGCGAACGAGTGCGCTATCGGCACGAAAGCGGAAGCGAGGGCGGAAGAACCGGCATGTGAGCAAGCTTCCACCGAGGTGGGCGGGAGCGGCATCCCGGCGGACCCTGTGGCAGCGGACCGCGCCGCACTGCTGACCGCCTATAAAGCCAAGGGGAGAGGAAAGGGCGTTCGTATTACGGACGAAATGGTTGCCAAGGCCGCGAACCCCGGAAAGTGGAATGACAGAACCATGGTCACATGGTGGAAACGAAACGATCAAAGGTGTAAGCCGCCCAACGACAGGAAGATCAGAGCAGTCTTAGCCAAAGATCCCTCCGACGTTTGGTCGCCAAGAATCAAGTCCAAGCACCCGCCGAAGTAGATTCCTCCCGCAAATACCGCAAATACCGCACTTCTCTAGCATTGACTTCCGCAAAGTGGGCTGGGCGATGCTTCTCTTGGGCGGGCAATAAACCCACCCTAGAGAGAATCAAATGACAACTGTAAACAACACTGTTGAAACACTCCTGAACGAGCGCGACGTGGCGCGCATCACCGGCATGTCCGTAGCCTCCGTCCGGCGGTGGCGACTTCTTCGGCAGGGTCCCAAATACGTGAAGATCGGGGCGGCGGTCCGGTACAGACCGGAAGACGTCGCTGCATGGTTGGCATCGCGACCAAGCGGCGGTGAACAGCAACCGGAGCGATAGCATGCCCCGGAACGCGAGCCCGCCCGCGCCGGATGGCGCCAATTCGGGCATGGCCAAGGCCGCGCGGTGGTATGCGGCACACGGCGTCCCGGTTTTTCCGCTACACAGCGCACCTGGTGGCGTATGCTCCTGTGGTGATCTGGAATGCCAGAACCCCGGCAAACACCCCCGGACTGCGCATGGATTCAAGGACGCCACTCAGGATCAGAACCGCATCACAGCTTGGTGGAAGCGGTGGCCGGCTGCAAACATCGGAGTCCCGACCGGCGCCCCGTCCGACCTTTTGGTTGTGGATTGCGACCCGAGGAACGGCGGACCGGCGGATCGGAGTGAACTCATCGAGCGATGCGGACCGATCCCGGACACCGCGGAAGCTACTACGGGAGGGGGCGGACGCCACCTGTTCTTCCGTTACAGCGGCGGCGCTGTGCCCAAAGCTCTCGCTCCGGGTATCGACCTGAAAGGCGATGGCGGCTACGTGGTGGTGGCGCCATCGATTCACGCGAGCGGCAATGCGTACCAGTGGGATGGCATCGCGGGCGCGAAAGCTCTGCTCAATCCCGCCGACGCACCAGCGTGGTTGCTCGAATACATCGCGGCCGCCCGCGACGGGTCGCGCCCGGAGTCCAAGCCGGCCCCCGGCTCTGAGAAGGTTCCCAAAGGCAAGCGCAATGCCCACTTGGCATCTCTCGCTGGCACAATGCGCAAGCGCGGGATGTCGCGAGAAGCCATCGAAGCCGCGCTGCTCGAAGAGAATCGGCTCCGCTGTGACCCGCCGTTGTCAGATGCCGAGGTGAGGCGTGTAGCCGCCAGCATCGCGTCATACAGGCCCGGTGATGACGACATGGCCCGGCGCGCAGTGGGTGTCCTTGACTGGCCGAAGCCAGAGCCAATTCAGGGTGAACTGCCCCCCGTGGTCGCATTCTCCGGAGGCCTTCTGCCAGTTTCGTTCCGCCCGCTGGTGCGGGACGTTACCGAGCGCATGCAGGTGCCGATGGACTACCCGGCGGTGGTGATGGTGCTCTGTCTGGCCGGCGCAGTGAACCGTCGAGCAACGATACAGCCGAAGGCGCACGACACCGGGTGGGTGGTGGTCCCCAACCTCTGGGGTGGAATCATCGCGCCGCCAGGATTCATGAAGAGTCCTGTGATTCAGGCAGCCTGCCGTTCCCTCATTCAGATTCAGGCCGACTGGCTCCGCGAGCACGAAAGTAACCTCGCGGAATACTCACGGGCAATCGAGGAATGGGAGCTGAAGAAATCCGCCTGGAAGGAACTCTCCAAGGCGAGGCTGAAGAAAGGACACTCCCTGCTCGATAGGCCACCTGACGCACCGCGTGAGCCAATCCTGCGGCGTCTAATCGTGAATGATGCGACTTTCGAGGCCATGCACCAGACCATGGAGGACAATCCTGCCGGGATCCTCGTCATACGAGACGAACTGACCGGCTGGTGGAGCCAGTTGGATCGGGCGGGCCGGGAAGGTGAGCGGGCATTCTGCCTGCAAGCATGGAATGGCGACACTGGCCACACCATCGACCGAATTGGGCGCGGAACGATCCACGTGGAGGCGTGCTGCATGTCCATGTTGGGAGGCATTCAGCCGGGCCGGCTGCGTTCCTACCTTGCCGATGCGCTCAAGGACGGTCCCAGCAATGATGGGTTGATCCAGCGCTTTCAATTGCTGGTATGGCCGGACACGGAACCGGACTGGGAATACATCGACCGCGCACCAGATCCCGCCTCGGAGGCAATGGCGGCGCGGGTTTTTCGGAAGCTAGTCCAGTGGGATACAGAGGGTCCGATGCGGTACCGCTTCGCAGCCGATGCACAGGGACTCTTTGTTGACTGGCTGGCTAGGCTGGAGGCGAGAGTGCGCGGAGAGGAACTCCACCCGGCACTTGTGTCGCACCTTAGCAAGTACCGAAGTCTGATGCCATCTTTGGCGCTGCTGTTTGAGTTGGCTGATCGGGCGGCAGTTGGATCGCCAAGCCTCGAAGGCGAGTCTGGCGATTCCGATCAGTGTGCGTGCATCTCTCTGGAGCACGCCGAGCAGGCGGTGGCGTGGTGCGACTATCTGGAATCTCATGCGCGGCGGATTTATTCATGCATCACGACTCCGCAGTTGCGGGCAGCACAGGCGTTCGCAGAGAAACTGAAGAAACGCCAGATCGCACCGGATGGGTTTTTCTCGTGCCGAGATGTGTACCTAAAGGGCTGGAGCGGCCTTGACGCCCCTGAGCTGGTCAGAATGGCTGTGGAGGTCTTGCAGGATGCTGGCTGGATTCGCGACGTGGACAGGGAATCGGGCCCGTTAGGTGGCCGTCCGTCAGCCCGTTATCAAGTGAACCCGCGGGTGTGGGAATGAGTACGAACCCCGCCAGTCTGGCAAAGCGATTCGGGTGGATCGTTTGGCGGCCGACGCCGCGAAAGTCGGCGGATTCTGCCAAGTGCGAACCTACAAAACCATCAAAACCAGGTTTTGTAGGTTTTGTGGGTACCTCCTGGGCCAGATCCGCCAATATTCAACCTCATCGAACCATGGTGGGCGCCCGAGCCTGGTTCTGCGGCGCAACCGAATACGGCGTCCAATTCGACCTTGACTCTGTGGCCAAGAGCACGCGACTAATGTCATGCGGCGCGAGACATGGGCTGGGCCGCCGGGCGCATGCCCGCGTACTGGTGAACAGATGAGTTGGGCCATCAAAATCGACGAAACGGGGCCGGCGAGGGCGTAGCGATGGCGGTCTACAAGCGCGGTCGCGTCTGGTGGTACAGGTTCACCTGGAACGCCGTGCCGATCCGGGAGAGCACCAAGCAGACGAACAAGCGGGTAGCCGAACAGATGGAGGCCACCCATAAGACTTCCCTCGCCAAGGGTGAAGTGGGGCTTCGCGATCGCAAGCTAGCGCCAACGCTGCGGGAGTTTGCGGAAACTGATTTCCTCCCATTTGTGCGCTCGACATCCGCGGCAAAGCCGAAGACGCTCAAATACTACGAGTACGGCGTCAAAAGCCTGCTTGGATTTGAGAAGCTCGCGGATACGCGGCTCGATTCGATCACCACCGAAAACATTGGTGGATTCATTGCGAAGCGGAGGGAATGCGGACTTCAGGTATCGAGCGTCAACCGAGAGCTACAGGCACTGCGTCGGATGTTCCACCTAGCGGAGGAGTGGAGCAAAGTCGAAAAGGCCCTCCCAACGGTGAAGATGGTTCCAGGCGAGAATCACCGCGAGCGCGTGCTGACTCCCGAGGAGGAGCTCGTGTACTTCCGTGCGGCGAACTCCGAGGCCATGGAGCATCACACTGACCCGCGGCTTCTGGCAGACGTGGCACGCATTCTTCTGGATTGCGGGTTGCGGCCGGAGGAATGCTTCCGGCTCCGTCCCGAGAACGTCCTTGGCGGAAAGTTGGAGATTCATTTCGGTAAGACGACCAACGCCCGCCGACGCATTCCGATGACACCGCACGTGCAGGCCATCTTGGAAATGCGCCTCTCGAAGCCGGACAGGGGCGAATGGGTATTTCCGGCTCCAACCTTGAGCGGCCATATCGAGCCTTCGAGCCTCAAGAAGCAGCACGCGAAGGCGGTTTCAGGGGCAACCCGCATTCTTCGGGAAGAGACGAGCGATCCCAAGCGCTGTTTCGCGGGCTTCGAGTTGTACACACTCCGGCACACCTGCCTCACTCGTTGGGCGCCACACATGGATCCGTGGACCCTTGCGTACCTCGCGGGACACCGGGATATGAACATCACGAAGAGGTACGTTCATCCGCAAGAGCAGACAATCCTCGCTGCGATGGAAAAGGCCCGCGTGGTAAAGGGTGGGCACAGTTCTGGGCACAGTCAGTTTGACCTGCCCGATGGTACGTGTGGCAAGTCTGCCGTAACGAACTGATAAATAAACTGGTTAGTGGTGCGCCCGGGGTGACTCGAACACCCGACCTTCTGGTTCGTAGCCAGACGCTCTATCCAACTGAGCTACGGGCGCGCCGTGGGGTTGACTCTATCAATGTAACCAACCTGGCGGCGCCGGCGCAAGCGGAGCGCCCGCCACTTCTGGCACAATAGCGGTGTCCCCATGACGGAACGTCTGTACTATGCCGATTCCTACTTGCGCTCGTTCCGCGCGCAAGTGGTGGAGGCGGCCGCGGGCGGCCTCACCGTGTATCTCGACCGCACCGCGTTTTATCCGGCTTCGGGCGGCCAGCCCTGCGACACCGGTTCGATTGCCGGCCGGGCCGTGCTGGAGGTCGTCGATGAAGGCGAGCGCATCGCGCACCGTTTGAGCGCGCCGCTCGCCGCCGGCGTGGCCGATTGCGCCATCGATTGGGAACGCCGCTTCGACCACATGCAGCAGCACTCCGGGCAGCATCTTCTTTCGGCCGTTTTCGCGGGAGACTTCGCGCTGCGCACGGTGAGCTTCCACCTGGGCGCCGATAGCGCGACCATCGACCTGGAAGGCGGAGCGGCGGACCCGCGCACCGTGCGCGAAGCCGAGCGCCGCGCCAATGCGGTGGTTTTCGAGAACCGCCCGATGTCGGTGGAGTTCGAAGATCGAGCAGCGGCCAGCGGCCTACGCAAGCCTTCCGAGCGCGAGGGTACGCTGCGCATCGTCAGCATCGCGGGCCTGGACCGCAGCGCTTGCGGAGGCACCCACGTGCGCTCCACCGGTGAGATCGGGACCATCCTGATCCGCAAGATCGAGAAAGTTCGCGACACCACCCGCGTGGAGTTCGTCTGTGGAGGCCGCGCTGTCGGCCGCGCGCGCGCGGACTTTGATGCGCTCTCCCGCGCCTCGCAACTCTTCTCCGTGTCTTTGGACGACGTGCCCGCGGCTGCGGCTTCGCATATCGAATCCGCGCGCGCCGCCGACAAAGCCCGCCGCAAGCTTGAAGTGGAACTGTCGGCGTTTCAGGGTCGCGAGCTTTATGCCGCCACGGTCCCGGACGCCGACGGTTTGCACCGTCACACACGGCGCCTGGAACGTGGCGGCCTGGAGGAATTGCGCGCGCTGGCGCAGAGCTTCACCGAGCAGTCGAAGGCGGTCTTCGTGGCCGCGGCCGACGATCCGCCTTCCGTGCTGCTGGCGGTTTCCGCCGATTCCGCCATCGACGCCGGCAAGCTGCTCAAAGCGGCGCTCGCCGAAGCTGGCGGCCGTGGCGGCGGAAGCGCCCGCATCGCACAGGGCAGCGTGGCCAGCGGCGAATTGCTCGATCGCGTGCTCGAAAAGCTGTAATCGCCCCACCGCGGACGGCCACGCGAAGTCCGTGCGATACAATGAAGGCGCACAAACATGAAGGAAAGAATCAGGTCCACGACGGTGCTCTGCGTCCGCCGGGACAACAAGGTCGTGATGGCCGGCGACGGGCAGGTGACCCTCGGCAACGAGGTGATCAAGGCCTCCGCGCGCAAGGTCCGCCGCCTCTATAACGACAAAATCGTGGCCGGATTCGCCGGTTCCACGGCCGATGCATTCGCCCTTTTCGCGCGCTTTGAGACGAAGCTCGAGCAATTCAACGGCAATCTGCCGCGTTCGGTGGTCGAACTGGCAAAGGAATGGCGGACGGATCGCGTGCTGCGCCACCTCGAAGCTCTGCTTCTGGTGGCGGACTCGACGATCACCTACCTGGTGAGCGGCAACGGCGATGTCATCGAGCCCGACGAAGGCATCGCCGCTATCGGTAGCGGTGGCCCGTTCGCTCTTTCCGCCGCTCTGGCGCTGGCGCGCAATACCAAGCTTTCCGCCAAGCACATTGCCGAGCAGTCCATGCAGATCGCCGGCAAGATCTGCATCTACACCAATGAGAACGTGACCTACGAGGAGCTGGGGTAGCGCCATGGTGATCTATCTGCCGAGCCAGTCCGTGGACGAAGAACCGGTTCTCGACGAGCTCACTCCGCGGGAAATTGTCCGCGAGCTCGACAAGCACGTCGTCGGCCAAGCCGATGCCAAGCGCGCCGTAGCCATCGCCTTGCGCAACCGGATCCGCCGCCAGAAGCTGTCGCCGGAAATGGCCGAAGAGGTGATGCCCAAGAACATCCTCATGATCGGCCCCACCGGCGTCGGCAAGACCGAACTGGCGCGCCGCCTGGCACGGCTCTCCAATTCGCCGTTTCTCAAAGTCGAGGCCAGCAAGTTCACTGAAGTCGGCTACGTGGGCCGCGACGTCGAGGCCATGATCCGCGACCTGGTGGACATCTCCATCGACATGGTGCGCGAGGAACGCCTCGATGAAGTGGCCGACCGCGCCGAGATGAACGCCGAGGACCGCCTGCTGGATTTGTTGATGCCGCCGCAGCCGGAGCCCAGCGAGAGCGTCGAACGCACGCGTGAGAAACTCCGCGAGCGGCTCCGCGCCGGCAAGCTCGACGAACGGATGGTCGAGATCGACGTCAAGGACCGCGCGCCGACGCTCGAAGTCACCACCAACGCCGGCATCGAGGAGATGGGCATCAACCTCAAGGACATGCTGCCCAATCTGTTCGGCCAGAAGTCGCGGAAGCGCAAGATGCGCGTGGCCGAGGCGCTCGATTACCTGGTGCAGGAGGAAGAGCAGAAGCTGATCGACATGGATCAGGTGACGCGCGCCGCCCTCGAACGCGTCGAATCAAGCGGCATCATTTTCCTCGATGAAATCGACAAGATCGCCGGCCGCGAATCGGGCCACGGTCCCGACGTCAGCCGCGAAGGCGTCCAGCGCGACATCCTGCCCATCGTCGAAGGCACCACCGTGAACACCCGCTACGGCTTCGTGCGCACCGACCACATCCTGTTTATCGCCGCCGGCGCTTTCCACGTCTCCAAACCGAGCGACCTCATCCCCGAGTTGCAGGGCCGTTTCCCCATCCGCGTCGAGCTCAAGTCGCTTTCCGTCGAAGACTTCATCCGCATCCTCAAAGAGCCGAAAAACGCCCTGGCCAAGCAGTACGTCGCCTTGCTCGAAACCGAAGGCATCAAGCTGCTCCTCGCCGACGATGCGCTCGAAGAGGTGGCCCGCTTCGCCGCCCAGGTCAACCAGAGCTCCGAGAACATCGGCGCGCGCCGCCTCCACACCATCATGGAGAAGCTGCTCGAGGAAGTCTCTTTCGAGGGGCCGGACCTCAAGAAAAAAACCGTCAAAGTGGATGCCAATTACGTGCGCAAGCACCTGGCCGACATCGTGAAAGACCAGGACCTCAGCCGTTACATACTGTAAGCGTATGGTGGGGCGTGCTTTAGCTTGCCAACGCCCGCTTGCGTGCGGGTTATTTTCGCAGCGGAAACGTCCGTCTCATTTGCGCTCGTCGCGGCCGGCCCACATAATCACTTTGGCTAGCATTTGTCTGCTAACGTTGGTGAATTCACCATAGTCATCCATCGGTTAGCCATTTCCGGTGACCCAAAGAGACTCTGGCATTTAGGGCGGTCGCTGCCATAACCTAAGATCGAAAGCACTAGTGGCGGCGGCATCCCCGAGCGTGGTTTCGGCAGCAAGACGGAGGCGCCCGATCGCCACGACATAAGGCGAAACTGCTATGCGGAACTTGTCTGGAGAATTTGGCGCCTCGATGCGCGCTTTTTGGCGGGAAGACGAGGGACAGAACCTGATCGAGCATTCCCTCCTGATCGCTTTCGTTTCACTGGCGGCGGCGACTCTGTTCATCAGCGCCGGCGGCAACATTAAATCGATTTGGACCACCACCAACTCCGAGTTGGCGGCGGCCGCCGCTGCCGCGACCTCGTAGCCCCAAGGCTTTGCGTCGCGGCCCGCACGCCGGCAGTGTACACAGAACCCCCGCCGCATCGGGACGGCCAGCCGCCGCGGCCCGGCGAATGCCGCATGTTAATCTCGATGCTTGGTGTTTGAACGCATCGTTTGGGTTGTGCTCGACAGCGTCGGGGTGGGCGCCATGCCCGACGCGCCGGAGTTTCACGATCCGCCAGGCGCCGATACGCTCGGCAATATCGCACGGCTGCGCGGGCTGAAGCTGCCGAACCTGGCGCGGATGGGCCTCGGTAATATCAAGCCGTTTCAGGGAATCCCGCCCGCTGCCGCTCCCACCGGCGCCTATGGGCGCTGCACGCTGGCTTCACCCGGCAAAGACACCACCACCGGGCACTGGGAAATGGTCGGGATTCACCTGGCCAAACCGTTCCCACTCTACCCTAACGGTTTTCCAGCCGGGGTGCTGAACGAATTCGAGCGCAGGATCGGCCGCCACTCGATGGGCAACGTCGCGGCTTCGGGCACCGAGATCGTCCGCGAGCTGGGCGCGGAACACATGCGCACCGGATCGCCCATCGTTTACACATCTGCCGACAGCGTGTTCCAGGTGGCGGCACACGAAGAGGTCATCCCGCTCTGGGAGCAGTACAAGATCTGCCAAACGGCGCGCGAGATTCTGCGCGGCCCGCACGAAGTGGGCCGCGTGATCGCGCGCCCTTTCATCGGCGAGCCGGGGAACTTCACGCGCACCGCCAACCGGCACGATTACGCCGTGCCGCCGCCCAAGGATATGCTGCTCGACCGGATCGAGGCGCGCGGCGTCCTGGTGCGCAGCGTGGGCAAGATCTTCGACGTATTCCTCGGCCGTGGCATCCGGGACGGAGTCAAGACCAAAAACAACGCGGACGGCATGGCGAAGACGCTGGCCGCCATGGCGGAACCCGGCGCCGGCCTGATCTTCGTCAACCTGGTGGATTTCGATCAGCAGTACGGCCACCGCAACGATGTGGAAGGCTACGGCGCGGCGCTCGAGCAATTCGACGCCTGGCTGCCCGAGTTCGAAAGCGCGTTGCGCCCGGGCGATCTGGCGGTCTTCACCGCCGACCATGGCTGCGACCCCACCGTCCCCGGCACAGATCACACCCGCGAGTACGTCCCCCTGCTCGCCGCCGGCCCTCAAGTGCGCGGCGGCGTTGATCTCGGATTGCGCGCTTCGCTTTCCGACATCGGCCAGACCGTGGCCGCTAATTTCGGCGTCTCCATCAATCATGGCGCCAGCTTCTTAAAGGAACTCTTATGAGAAAACCAGTCATGGCGGGCAATTGGAAAATGTACAAGACCCCCGCCGAAACCACCGCATTCTTCGAGAAATTCCGGCCGCTGGTTGCGGCGTCCGGACACTGCGAGATCGTGATCGCGCCGCCCTTCACCAATCTCGCCGCGGCCGTCGCTGCCGTCCAGGGCACCGCCATTCGGATCGGCTCCCAGAATATCGCCTGGGCCAAGGAAGGCGCCTTCACTGGCGAGATTTCCGGGCCCATGATCGCCACCGCGGGCGCGTCACATGCCATTGTCGGCCATAGCGAACGCCGCCAATACTTCGGCGAGACCGATGAGACCGTATTGAAGCGTACGCAGGCCGCGCTCGAATACGGGCTCACGCCGATTGTGTGCGTGGGCGAGCGGCTGGAAGAGCGGGAAGGCGGCAAGACCGAAGCCGTCCTGCTCAGCCAGTTTCAGAAAGGCATCGCCGGCTTGAGCGCGGCGCAGTTCGCCAAGATCGTGATTGCCTATGAGCCCGTGTGGGCCATCGGCACCGGCAAGACCGCGACGCCCGAGATCGCCGCCGACGCCCATCGCGTCATCCGCGGCGAGGTGCGCGACAAGTACGGCAAGGAAGCCGCCGATGCGATTCGCATCCTTTACGGCGGCAGCGTCAAGCCGGACAACGCCCGCATCCTGATGGCGCAGCCCGAAATCGATGGCGTCCTGGTCGGCGGCGCCAGTCTCGATCCGGCAGGCTTCGCCTCCATCGTCAATTTCTGAAGTGGCGCAAGGCCGTCAGGGCCAGCCAAGAGAACCGGCGGCAAGACCAGACCGCCGGCGTTACCGCGCGGCATTCCTGGTAACGCCGGCGGTCTTTAGCCTCGCCGCCGGTGCTTTGGCAGACTTGACGACCCGTGCCGGCGTCCATTCGAGCGCATAATCGAACATGAGGACCGCCATGGATCGACCCGTCACCCCGAGTGAAGCCGGCGTCATCCGGTGGCTTCTCGATCACGCACCGGTTGGCGACGTTTCCGGATACCGGCTTCGCCCGCTGGAGGATCTGCGCGTCGTGGGAGGATGCGATTGCGGCTGTTCCAGCCTGTTCTTCGGGGCGAATGAGGGCCACCTCCGCATGATCGCTGACGCGTCGGCAGTGTACTCAGATGGCCAGGAAGACCTCATCCTGTGGGGTCGTGAGGGCGAGCCAATTTGGCTTGAGGTGGTCGTTTACGATCCCAGGACGCCCCATCCCTTTCCTGAGATCGCGAACTTGCGCACCTGGGAACAGCGCGGACTGGAACTTCTTGAGAGGTAGCCCGCGACGAGCCGGGGGGTCGGGACGAGCTCCCGGCTTTCGTGCTATCCTCGCCTGGTTTGCTGCGCGAAAAGGAGAGACTATGAAAGCGTTGCTGCTGGCTCTTGCCAGCCTTGCCTTCGCCATCCCCTGCGGCGCGCAACCGCCGAAAACGGCCGCCGACACCGATCAGGCAAGCGATCGGATCAAACAGCTCATTGCGAAATACGCCGCAGCGGCTGACGGCGCGGACGTGGATCTCGCCTCCCAAGTGTGGGACAACTCGCCGGATGTTTCGTTCATCCATCCACTGGGCCATGAACACGGTTGGGAAGAGGTGAAGAACTTCTATCGGAACATCATGGGGGCGCCCTTCTCCGAAAGGAAGTTGACCGTCCGCGATGTCACCGTGCATGTGTACGGCAACTCCGCCTGGGCCGAATTCTACTGGCACTTCGAGGCCAAGTCAAGAAGCAACGGGTCTACAGTGGTCACCAACGGCAGGGAGACCCAGATCTACCGCAAGGTCGAGGCGGGCCGTTGGGTTCTCGTTCACGTTCATTATTCCGGCATGCCGGTAACCGCAGCACGCCGGGGCCTCTGAGTTCGGCGCACCCGCCGCACCCCGATTCAGCCCGCCGCTCCGCCATCTTCCTTCGCGTTGTACTCGCGCAGCTTGTTGTGCAGCGTCTTGAGGCTGATGCCCAGAATCTCCGCGGCGCGGGTCTTATTGTTGTTGGTATGTTCGAGCGTGCGCAGGATGAGCTCTTTCTCGGCTTCGCCCACGGTGGCGCCGATCGGAAAGTGGACCACGTCGCGATCCTCGGCGGCCGGCGCGCCGGGCGCCGTCGCAGCTGCCAACGGGCGGTTTTGCAGAAAGGCGGGCAGGTACTTCATCTCGACTGTGCCTTCGCCGGCCAGGATCACCGCCCGCTCCAGCACGTTGCGCAGCTCGCGCACGTTGCCCGGCCAATCGTGCCGCCCGAACGCTTCGAGCACCGTGGACGATAGATCGGTGACGCGGCATTCGTGCTTTAGGTTGAGGCTCGAGATCAACGCCTCCGCCAGCGCCGGAATGTCCTCCTTGCGCGTGCGCAGGGGCGGTAAGTGGACGTGGAAGACGTTCAGGCGGTAGAACAGGTCCTGCCGCAATTGCCCATCGCGCACCGCATCCGCGGGAGCTTTGTTGGTGGCCGCCACCACCCGCACATCCACCTCGAATTCAGTCTTGCTGCCCAGCCGTCTCACTTTGGAATCTTCCAGAATGCGCAGCAGCTTGGCCTGCGTGGCCAGCGGCATTTCGCCGATCTCATCCAGCAGCAGGGTGCCGTTCTGCGCCACCTCGAAGCAGCCGGCGCGCCGCTCGGAGGCGCCGGTGAAGGCGCCTTTCTCATGGCCGAACAGTTCGCTTTCCATCAGCGTTTCCGGCAGCGCCGCGCAGTTGATCGCCACGAACGGTCCGTGGCGCGTGCTGAGCGCGTGCAGCGAGCGCGCCACCAGCTCCTTGCCGGTGCCGCTTTCCCCGGTGATCAGCACGCATGCCCGGCTGGGGCCCGCCTGTTGCAGCAACGCGAAAATTTCCTGCATCTTGGGCGACGTCCCCACCAGGTCGCCCACCGCGCCCTTGTAACCGAGGTTCCGTTCCATGGCTCGGTTTTCGGCGCGTAGCGCGGCGTGGCTACCGGCGCGGCGGATCAGAATTTCCAGCGGCCCCGGCTGGATCGGCTTCTCCAGGAACCAGTACGCGCCCAGCTCATGCACCGTCTTCACCGCGGTTTCGATGTTGCCGTACGCGGTCAGCACGATGGCCGGCGGCATTTCGCCGGCGTCCCGCAGCCGCGCCAAAAAGCCGAAGCCATCCAGGCCGGGCATGTTCAGGTCCGTCAGAATCACGTCGGCGTGGAAGGTGGCCAGTTTGTGCAGCGCTTCCTCGCCCTCGGCCGCCGTTTCCGCCGTCATGCCCCAGGCGGAAACCATCCCCGCCAGGCCGCTGCGCTGGCTGGCTTCGTCGTCCACAATCAGCACTTTGATCGGAGGGTGCAAAGAGGTGTCCTTAATCGTGGCGCAGGCTGTCAGCCTGCTGAGCCGAGAGTCGTCTCGGCTTTCTTTCTAATCCCATTCTACTTCGCAACCAACCGTGGGACGGACGCCCGCGGCTGCGCCTCCGCGCAGCAGCGAGTGTGCGCGCTAAAATGAGGACAAGCCGTGAAAATCATGCTGCGTCGAATCGTGCCGCTGTTTGCCCTGTGCGTTCTGCTGCCGCTGGCGGCCATCCCCCAGCAAGCCACACCCGAACAGCCTAAGGCGCCACCGCCGGAGACGCCGCCCGCCGCGCGATTCACGGTCCAGGCCAACGAGGTCATCCTCCCCGTCACCGTCACCGACGAGAAGGGCCGCTTCGTATCGAATCTCGAGGCCAAGGATTTCCAGGTGCTCGACGAAGGCAAGCAGCAGCGCCTCACTTATTTCAGCCACAATTCCAAGCAGCCCATCGTGGTCGGCTTCCTGGTGGATCTGAGCAATTCCAGCCGGATCTACTGGAATATCTTTCAGGACGCCACTATGGATCTGGTTTGGAACCTGCTGCCCGTCGAAGATAAGCGCTTCAGCGGATATCTGATCACTTTCGCCAACGACGCCGAAGTGGCCGTCAACACCACCCAGGATGCCGATAAGATCACCGACGTGCTGCGCAAATCCAGGCCCGGCGGCGCGGCCGCCTTCTACGATGCCATTTATATGGCGTGTACCAGCCGCACGCTGGTGCACGGCGAGCCTTACGAACCGCGCCGCATCCTGATCGTGATTGGCGATGGGCACGACACCGCCAGCAAAAAGATCAGCTTCGAACAGGTGGTGGAGCTGGCCAAGCGCAGCCTGGTGACCATATATGCCATCAGCACCCAGTCGTTCGGCTTCAGCAATGCATCCGAGGACGAGTTGGAGCGGCTCACGCGGGAGACCGGCGGCCACGTCGAGTACCCGTTGAACAAGGATCTATACAAGGATGTCTCCGGGTACATTTCAGTGCCCAAGGATGCCGGCAACTACGTCTACGAAGCCGGCACCGGCGGTTACGCGGCGGAGATCTCGGGCGCCATCACCAACGCCATCATGGGCATCGCCGGCGACATCACCACGCAATACATCCTGCGTTACGTGCCCGAAAACGCTCCGGACGCCAAGAACAAGATCTACCATCACATCAAAGTGCTGATCCCGACC
>Ga0181523_10002939_pt1 | contig 15941 bp, 16 predicted proteins | sample PEATcosm2014_Bin_43_FD_119752 | JGI IMG/M metagenome (GOLD analysis project Ga0181523, IMG submission 119752) | Peatland microbial communities from MTU Mesocosm Facility, Houghton, MI, USA - PEATcosm2014_Bin05_30_metaG | ecosystem: Environmental > Terrestrial > Soil > Wetlands > Peat | place...
CCCGCATGGCCACACCTCGTGCGTCATGCTGCCGCACGTGATGCGTTACAATGAGGCCGCGACGAAGGACAAGCAGGCGATGATCGCCGAGGCCATGGGCCGGCGCGGCGTTCCGGCGGCCGATGCGGTCGCCGAATTGATCGCGGCGCTCGGGCAGCCAACGACGCTGCGCGCGGTCGGCGTAAAACGCGAGCAATTACCGAAAATCGCCGAAGCGGCGATGCATAATCTGTGGGTACGGACCAACCCGCAGCCGATCCGTTCGCCCGAAGACGTGATGGGAATTCTCGAGGCGGCTTGGTGAGGCCTGCTCACACCGGGTAAGGCGGCCAGGTGAATCCGCGGGGCGAGAGGGTGAACACCTCCACGCCGGTCTCGGTGACGCCGACGGAATGCTCGAATTGCGCCGACAGCGAGCGGTCGCGGGTCACCGCCGTCCAGCCGTCGGACAGCACTTTCACATGCGGGCGGCCGAGATTGATCATTGGCTCGACCGTGAAGAACATGCCCGGCTTGAGCACGATACCCTCGCCCGGCCGGCCGACATGCACGATATTCGGTTCGTCATGGAACAGCTGGCCGAGGCCGTGGCCGCAGAAATCGCGCACCACGCTCATGTGCTGGGCCTCGACGTAAGTCTGGATCGCGTGGCCGATATCGCCGGTGGTGGCGCCGGGCCTAATCACGGCAATACCGCGCATCATGGCCTCATAGGTGACTTCGATCAGCCGCTCGGCGCGGCGCGGGATTTCTCCGGCCGTGTACATGCGGCTCGAATCGCCGTGCCAGCCATCGACGATCAGCGTCACATCGACATTGACGATGTCGCCGTCGCGCAGCGGTTTTGGCCCGGGAATGCCGTGGCAGACCACGTGATTGACCGACGTGCAGGTCGCCTTCCGGTAGCCGCGGTACATCAGCGTCGCCGGCATGGCGCCGTGGTCTAGGCCGAACTCGTAGACCAACTGATCGATGCGCTCGGTGGGAACGCCGGGCTTGATCTCGCCGGCCAGCATATCGAGGCACTCGGCCGCCAGCGCGCCGGCCCTGCGCATGCCGTCGAAGGCAGCCGGCCCGTGAATCCTGATCTGCCCGGTTTTGCGCAGCGGCGCGCAGGTTGCGTCGACGTAAGTCATGGTGCTGAAGCGTTGGCCGCAATGAAAGCGGCCGAATGCCGCCGATTGACCAACAATGTAAGCATGCGCGCGGCCAACGCAAGCAATCCGCGCCGCTCCGCCGTTGCATCAGGGCTCGACGATGGGAACCGGCGCCGTGATCTCGATGCCGCCAAGATTGACGGCGCAGCGCCAAGCCAGCATCTCGACGCCGCGCGCGCGCGCCTGCGCGAAAGCGGCGGCATAGGCCGGATCGATGTTGCTAGCGACGGCGAAGCGGTCGGCCGACGGAATCTGAATGACGAACAGGAGCACAGCGCGCGCGCCGCTCGCCCGCGCGGCGGCAAGCTCGCGAAGATGCTTGGCGCCGCGGTCGGTGACGGAGTCGGGGAATTCGGCCAGCCGCGGCTTGCGCATGAGATGAACGTTCTTGACCTCCAAATAGCAGCGCCGCCGCGCCGGATCTTCGAGCAAAAAATCGACCCGGGAATTCTCGCCGTATTTCACCTCGCGCCGGACCGACTGGTAATCGCGCAGCTCCGGAATCAGCCCGGCCTCGAGCGCCTCGCTGACCAGTTGGTGGGGTTGCCCGGTATTGACGCCGATAAGTTCCGGGCCGCTGCCGAGGTCCGCCTCGACCAGCTCCCAGGTGTAGGGGAACTTGCGCAGCGGATTACCGGAATCGGACAGCCACACCCGTGATAAGGGACGGTCCAAGCCGGTCATGGCGCCCGGATTGGCGACGTGGACGGTCGCTGCCTCGCCGGTTTCGAGCACCACATCGGCGAGGAAGCGCTTATAGCGGCGGGCGAGCGTCGCCGGGATCAGAGTAGAGGCAAACCGCATAGCCGCACTTAGCATGTTTAGCGGAGCATGATCTGTTGGGAAAACCGATTTTTACGCCGGGGGAGGAGCCTTGCGTCTGGAGTCAAGCGGCGATCCTGCCGCCCAGCTCGTCCTCGATATGGATGCGAATGATCTCGTCGAAAGACGCCTCCGCCTTGAAGCCGAGCGCGCGCGCGCGGCGCGGATCGAACCGGCTCGGCCAGCCGGCGACGATGCGCGCGACCAGCGGGTCGGTTTCGCGGCGAATGCGCGAGGCCACCTTGTCACCGGCAACCCGGCGCAAGGCGGCGATCTGTTCGGCGACGGTGCAGCAGACACCGGGCATGGTGAGGTTGATGCGCGGTCCGAGCGCGTCGCGTTCGAGCCCGGCGGCGTGGACAAGAAAGCCCACGGCGGCGCGCGGGCTGGCATGCCAGTGCAGGATACTGTCGTCGACCGGCAGGACTGCTTCCTCGCCATGGAGCGGCTCGCGGATGATCGAGGAGAAAAATCCGGAAGCCGCCTTGTTCGGCCGGCCCGGCCGCACCACGATGCTCGGCAGCCTGATGCCGACGCCGTCGAGGAAGCCACGGCGGGAATAATCGGCGAGCAACAGCTCGATCATGGCCTTCTGCGTGCCGTAGGAGGTGAGCGGCGTCGTGGCAAAATCGTCGGGAATCGCCGCCGGGAAGGGGGCGCCGAAGACGGCGAGCGACGAGGCGAAGACAAACCGCGGACGATAGCCGCCGCCGGTGGTGCGAACGGCATCAAGGAGAGCGCGCGCGCCGTCGAAATTAACGTACATCCCCTTCTCGAAATCAAGTTCGGCCTCTCCGGAAACGATCGCCGCAAGATGGAAAATCACGTCGGGGCGTCCGGCAATCGCCGCAGCAGCGGCAGACGGGTCGGCGATGTCGGCGGCGATCGCCTCGACCGGCGCGGCGAAATTCTCCGGGCGTGGCGGAACGCCGACGTCAAGCAAAGTGAGGCGGTCGATCGACCGGCCGTGGAGCTCGCCGTCAGCGACCAGGCGCGCCGTCAGCTTGCGCCCGATCATGCCCGCAGCGCCGGTGATAAGGATATGCATTGTGGTAACCGACGTTATAGCGCCATGCCGCCGTCGACGAGATGCGCTTGGCCGGTAGTGTAGCTTGCTTCGTCGCTGGCGAGAAAGAGCGCGAGCCAGGCTACTTCCTCGGGCGTGCCCAACCGGCCCATCGGCTGGCGCGCGACGAAATCCTGCCGCACGGCATCGAGCGAACGCTCGGTCTTCTGCGACACCGCCGTGATGCGTTCGCCGAGCGACGGCGACTCGATCGTACCCGGGCAAATAGCGTTGCAGCGGATGCCTTGCTTGATGAAGTCGGCGGCGACCGCCTTGGTCAGACCGATCACCGCGGCCTTGGTGGCGCCGTAGACATAACGATTGGGAACGCCGCGGATCGACGACACCACCGAGGCGACGTTGACAATCGAACCGGATTTCTTCTCCAGCATGCCGGGCAGGAAAGTCTTGATCGTGCGGTGCATCGATTTGACGTTGAGGTCGAACGAAAAATCCCAGTCCTTGTCGGAGCAATCGAACACCGTGCCCTGGTGCACATAACCGGCGCAATTGACCAGCACGTCGAGCGGACCGAACTCGCGGCCGATGTCCCGGCCGAACGCATCAATGTCATCCTGGGAGCGAACGTCGAGCTTGCGCAGCTTGGCGCGCAAGCCCTGCAACTTGTTCGGGTCGAGATCGGTGGCGATGACCTCGGCGCCCTCCCCGATGAATTTTTCGGCGATGGCGCGGCCGATGCCCTGGCCCGCGGCGGTCACCAGCGCGACCTTGCCCTCCAGTCTGTTGCTCATGTTTTTACGCCTTCTATCCGTTCAATGCTGCCAGACTGAGTCTTTGCCGGCCCTGCGTATCGAAATTCTCCGGCGCGAGCCAGCGCTCGAAGTTGCGCTTGCGCGCCGGCCATTCGCTGTCGAGCATGGAGAAATACGCGGTGTCGCGGTTACGGCCCTTGGCGATCATGTGCTGGCGCAGGATGCCCTCGAAAACAAACCCGTAGCGCCCGGCGGCGCGCCGCGACGGCGCGTTCAGCGAATCGCATTTCCATTCGTAGCGCCGGTAGCCAAGCGTCTCGAACGCATACCGCGCCAGCAGATACTGAGTTTCGGTGGCAAGCGGCGTCCGCTGCAGCGCCGGACTGTAGACGATGCTGCCGACCTCGATCACGCGCATGGCGGGGCGGATTTCCATGAGCGTCGCCAGGCCGAGCGCGCGGCCCTCTGCATCGAGCGCCGCGTAATAGTACGGATCTTTCAGCGTCTGCCGTTCGGCGAGCCAGGCAGAAAACGCCGCTTCGTCGGCGAACGGCCCGGAAGCGGACATGTAGGTCCAGACTTCGTCGTGGCCGCGCAAGGCCTGCCAGAGAGGGCCGGCGTCGCGCAACGCGTCGAGCCGGGCAACCGCGCCGAACCGGCCGGACAGCGTTACCGGGCCGGGCAGCCGCGCCGGTGCGGGATCGACCGGTGCCCCGACAGGCCGCGTCGTATCGGTCATGACAAAAGCTTCTTGCGGTCCGCGGCGAAGAATTTATTTAGGTCCGCGTTGGAAATCAGCCCGGCAAATCCGTCGAACTTGCCGTCGTCTGCGATCTCGGTTGCGGTGCGGATGAAGGAGTGCATCGCCACGCGTGCTAGCGCCCCGCCGACGCTGATCCGGCGCACGCCCATCGCCGCGAGATCGCTCACCGTGAAGCCGAGCGCCCCGCCATTGAGGAAATTCACCGGCTGCGGCGACACCGCGTGCACCACCGCCTCGATTTGCTCGCGCTTGGTGAGGCCCGGCGCATAGAGGCAATCGGCGCCAGCTGCCTTGTAAGCCTTGAGCCGGCGGATGACGTCATCGAGATCGGTCACCCCGCGGATGAAGTTCTCCGCGCGCGCCGTGAACACCACGTCGCCGCCAGCACGGTCGATCGCCGCGCGCGCCGCTTTTACGCGCGCCACCGCGAGGTCGATGCCGTAGAGTGGAGTAGACGCATCTTTGGGGGAATCCTCGATCGAAAGACCGGCGACGCCGGTGGCGATGCAGCGGGTGACGTTGTCGGCGACGCCATCGGGATGGTCGGCAAAGCCGTTCTCGAAATCGGCGTTCAGCGGCACGTCGGTCGCCGCGGCCAGTTCGCGGAAATGCGCGAGCACATCGTCGCGGCTCTGCGTGCCGTCGGGATAGCCCTGTGAATGGGCGTGTCCTCCGCTCGTCGTCGCCAGCGCCTTGAAGCCGAGGCCCTGCAGATAGCGCGCGGTGCCGACATTCCATGGATTGGGAATGACGAAGCAGCCGGTCTCGTGAAGCTTACGAAAGGTCTTGCGCTTGTCGGCAATGGAGGGGCGGAAGCTGCTCATGCAAAGGCTCGCGGGTCAGTGGTTATCGCGCGGCACGAATTTCTGCGCGACGCGCTGATATTTTACCGCCGGCTCGAGTACCATGCCTTCGCCGAGCTGATCGACCATGGCGCGCTGAATTTCCTGCCACGGCGTCTGGCTCGGCGGATAGTGATAGCCGCCGTTCTGTTTCAGCGCCGCCCGCCGCTCCGCCAATTCCGCCGCCGAGATCAGCATATCGGCGGTGCCCTTGTTGAGATCGATGCGTACGCGGTCGCCGGTCTTTAGCAGCGCGAGGCCGCCGCCGGCCGCCGCCTCCGGCGAAGCGTTGAGAATCGACGGCGAGCCCGAGGTGCCGGACTGCCGGCCGTCGCCGATGCACGGCAGCGACGTCACGCCGCGTTTGATCAAAGCGACCGGCGGCTGCATGTTCACGACTTCGGCCGAGCCCGGATAGCCGATCGGTCCGGTGCCGCGCATGAAAAGGATCGTTCGCTCGTCGATCGCAAGCGCCGGATCGTCGATGCGCCGGTGATAATCCTCCGGACCGTCGAAGACAACGGCGCGGCCCTCGAAGGCGTTCGGGTCCTGTGGATCGGAAAGAAATCGCCGGCGAAAATTGTCGGAGATTACGCTCGTCTTCATGATCGCGGAATCAAACAGATTGCCGTGCAGGACCTTGAAGCCGGCTTCCGCCTTCAATGGATCACTATAAGGACGAATGACAGTGGCGTTGCTCGCGCCCGCACGCCCGACGTTCGCGGCCACCGTCTTGCCGTTGATGGTGACCGCGTCGCCGTGCAACCGGCCGGCCGCGAGCAATTCATGCATCACCGCCGGGAGGCCGCCGGCGCGATAATAATCCTCGCCGAGATAGTCTCCCGCCGGCTGCATGTTGACCAGAAGCGGCACGTCGTAGCCTATGGTCTCCCAGTCTTCGACCGAAAGCTCGACCCCGACGTGGCGCGCCAGCGCGACGAGATGGATCGGCGCGTTGGTCGAGCCACCGATCGCCGAGCAGGCGACGATCGCATTCTCGAAAGCGGCACGGGTGAGGATATCCGAGGGCTTCAGATCCTCTCGCACGATCTCGACCGCACGCACGCCGGTCTCGTAGGCGATCTGGCCGCGCTCGCGGTACGGCGCCGGAATCGCGGCGCAACCGGGAAGCGACATGCCGAGCGCCTCGGCCATGGCATTCATGGTCGAGGCGGTTCCCATGGAGTTGCAGTGGCCGATCGAGGGCGCCGAGGCGGCGACGATGTCAATGAATTCCTTGTAGTCGATCTTGCCGGCCGCGATATCCTCGCGCGCCTGCCAGACGACCGTGCCCGAACCGGCAAGCTTGCCGTTGTAATAGCCGTCGAGCATCGGCCCGCCGGAAAGCACGATCGCCGGCGTGTTGACGGTCGCCGCCGCCATCAGGCAGGCCGGCGTGGTCTTGTCGCAGCCGGTCGTCAACACCACGCCGTCGAGCGGATAGCCGAAAAGCACTTCGACCAGGCCGAGATAGGCGAGATTGCGGTCGAGCGCGGCCGTCGGCCGCTTGCCGGTCTCCTGGATGGGATGGACCGGAAATTCAAAGGCGACGCCGCCGGCATCGCGGATGCCCTCGCGCACGCGCTTGGCCAGCTCGAGATGATGGCGGTTGCAGGGGCTGAGGTCGGAGCCGGTTTGCGCGATGCCAATGATCGGCTTGCCGGATGACAGTTCGTCGCGGGTAAGACCGTAATTGAGGTAGCGCTCCAGATAGACCGCCGTCATGCCGGGATTATCGGGATTGTCGAACCACAATTGCGAGCGCAAACGGCGCTGCGACCCTTGCGAACCGTTAGTCTTGGTCATCACCGTCTCCGGACGTTTTCCCAGCAAGACATAGATAGGCCGATTCAGCGCCGCCGCGAACCCCGTTCGCGCCAACGTAGCCGCAGAGCAGCCACCGCCGGTATTGCGGTGCAAAATCGCCGCGGTGGTATTTGCCTTTGCCGGGCGATTACGCTGAAGTGCCGGCCATGTTGAGAACCATTGCCGCCTTCGACCGGCTCGGCGAGGAGAACGCCTTCGCCGTGCTCGCGCGCGCGACGCAGCTTGCGGCGCAGGGCCGCGACATCATCAATCTCGGCATCGGCCAGCCCGATTTCCGCACGCCGGATTTCATCGTCGAGGCGGCGGTGAAGGCGCTGCGCGACGGTCATCACGGCTACACGCCGGCGGTCGGCATCTTGCCGCTGCGCGAAGCGGTCGCCGCCGACCTGCACAAGCGCTTTGCGGTCAGCGTCGCGCCGGACTCGGTGATGATCTTTCCCGGCGGCAAGCCGACCATGTTCATGTCGATCCTGATGTTCGGCGAGCCGGGCGCCGACATCCTCTATCCCGATCCCGGCTTTCCGATCTATCGCTCGATGATCGAGTTCACCGGCGCGCGGCCGATCCCGGTGCCGATTCGCGAGGAGAACAATTTCGCCTTCTCCGCCGAGGAAACGCTCGATCTCATCACGCCGCAGACGCGGCTCCTCATTCTCAACTCGCCGGCCAATCCCACCGGCGGCGTGACGCCGAAGGCGGAAGTCGACAAGCTCGTTGCCGGACTGCAGCGCCATCCCGATGTCGCGGTGATGTCGGACGAAATCTACGACCACATGCTCTACGACGGCGAGACGCATGTGTGCCTGCTGAAATATTCCGCGCTGCGCGACCGGCTCATCCTGCTCAACGGCTGGTCGAAGACCTACGCCATGACCGGCTGGCGACTCGGCTATGCGGTGTGGCCGGGCAAGCTCTACGACTACGCGCGCAAGCTCGCGGTCAATCTGCATTCCTGCGTCAACGCCTCCACGCAATATGCGGGTCTTGCGGCGCTCACCGGCCCGCAGGACCAGGTGGCAAAAATGGTCGCCGAGTTCGACAGGCGGCGCAAGGTCGTGGTCGACGGCCTCAACCGGCTGCCGGGCATGTCGTGCGCCACTCCCAAAGGCGCGTTCTACGCGTTCCCCAACATCAAGCGCACCGGGTGGAAGGCGAAGGCGCTGGCCACGGCGCTGCTTGAAGAACCCGGCGTCGCGCTGATCGGCGGTCCGGATTTCGGCGTGCTCGGCGAAGGCTATGTGCGCGTGTCCTACGCCAATTCGACGGAGAACATTTTGCGCGCGCTCGACCGCATCGGCGAGTTCTTGGCGAGCCGCAAGGCGGCTTGAGCCGCCGCTTCAGGCCTTCTGCGTCAGCCGGAAACCGACAAGCACAATCGCCAACCCGGCGAGCTGCGACATGCTCGGCGCCTCGCCGAGCGCGAGATAGCCGACCAACAGCGTGAATGGTGGAACCAGCGAGGGAAACAGCACCGCACGCGAGGCGCCGAGCAGCACGACGGCGCGGGTAAACAGATAAGTGGCACCGGCACCGGCGAGGACACCCTGCACCACCGCCTGCAGCAGATTTTCGAGAAAGCCGGCGCCCAGCATATTGTCGAACGTAAACAGCAGGATCGGCAAGCCCGACAGCGACAAAACGCTGGTGATCGCCGCTGCGCGCGTCGCCTTGATGCGCCACATCCGCACCAGCATGCCGAAGACGGCGAAGAAGCTTCCGGCGGCGACGAACAGCAGGTCGCCGCCGACGCCGTGCGCGCCCATCGTCCGCAGCGCTTCGGCGCCGATCACGGCAAGGCCGGCAACGATGGCCAAAGCCCCAGCGACACGGCGCGCGGGCAATGGCTCCTGCAAGACCAGCCGCGCCAGCACCAAGCCGCCGAGCGCCGCGCAGGACGGCTGAATGACGCCGCCGTGACCGAGCGGAACAAACAAATAGCCGATATAGCTTAACAGCGCGAGCGGTAGCCCGCCGAACAACGCGAGCGCAAAGCCGCGGCGCCAGCCTATGCCGCCGAGATCGCCGAAGCGGTCGGCGGCGAGGAACGGCAGCAGCGCCAGTCCTGGCCAAACGTAACGATGCAGTGCAATGACCAGCGCCGACAGGCCGACGTTAATCCCGTGCCGTGCGGCGACAAAGCCGAGCGCCCAGCACAGCGCCGCGCCGGTGCCGCATAATATGCCGAGCGCCGTCGCCTGTTTTGGCGGCAGCGAAGAAGTGAGTTCCCGGTTCACGGTCACGACCATCGCGAATCATAGGCGATTGCTGTAGCGGCGGACAGTCCGTCAATATTTGCGGCCGGCTTCGCTAAACGCGAAGTTCCAATCATTCCAGCTCATCGAGCGCGGTCGCGTCGAGCAGTTCGAGCCCGCCCGCGGCGACGACGCGGCCGGCGTCGAGCCGCACGACTTTGCTGGCGATCCGGCGCAATTCGGCGGCGGTATGGCTGACATAGACCATCGGCACGCGAGCGTCGTCGCGCAGGCGGACCAGATAGGGAAGAATTTCGCGCTTGCGGCCGGCATCGAGCGAGGCCAGCGGCTCGTCGAGCAGCAGCAGACCGGGCCGCATCAACAGCGCGCGGCCGACGGCAACACGCTGGCGCTCGCCGCCCGACAACAGGCGCGGCCGGCGTTCGAGCAGATGGCCGATATCGAGCAACGCGACGATGCGCGCGAAATCGTTCGGATTGCGTAGAAGGCCGCTCATCCGGCGCCCATAGTCGAGATTTTGGCGGACGCTGAGATGCGGAAACAGCCGGTCCTCCTGGAACACATAGCCGATATGCCGCCGGTGCGGCGGCACGTTGATCCCGGCGGCGGCGTCGAACAGCACCTTGTCGCCGAGCACAATGGACCCGCGATCGGGTGGGACGAGACCGGCAATCATGTTGACGATCGTGGTCTTGCCCGCGCCCGAGGGCCCGAACAGGGCGGTCACGCCGCCGGCCGCCTCGAAGCGCACGGCAAGCTTGAATGTGCCGAACTCCTTCTCCACGTCGACGGCGAGCACGATCAGTTCCCCTGGACGCGCATGCCGGCGCGGCGGGCAAACCATTCCGAGACAACGAGCGCGGCGAGCGCCAGGATGATCGCGAACAGCACCAGCCGGCCTGCCGCGGCGTCGCCGCCGGGAATCTGCATCAGGGTGTAGATGGCGGCGGAAATGGTCTGCGTTTCGCCGGGGATATTGGACACGAAGGTGATGGTGGCGCCGAACTCGCCGAGCGCACGAGCGAAGCACAGCACCGCGCCGGCGATAATGCCCGGCAAAGCCAGCGGCAAGGTGATGGTGAGGAACACCAGGAAACGGCCGGCGCCGAGCGTGCCGGCGGCTTCCTCGAGGCGGCGGTCGATCGCCTCGAGCGCAAGCCGGATCGGGCGGACCATGAGCGGAAAGCCCATGATGCCGCAGGACAGCGCCGCTCCGGTCCAGCGGAACGAGAACACGATGCCGAAATGATCGGCCAAAAAGGCGCCGATCGGTCCCTTTTTTCCGAATGAAATGAGCAGCAGATACCCGGTGACCACCGGCGGCAGGACCAGCGGCAAATAGAGGAGCCCATCCAGCAAAGTCTTGCCCCAGAACTCCTTGCGCGCCAGCAGCCAGCCGATGGCAATGCCGAACGGCAGCGCGAACGCCGTGGCGACGAGCGCGATGCGCAGCGACAGCAGCACGGCGGTCCATTCTGCGGGGGAAAGGTCAAACACGGTTACTCTCTCGTCATGCCATGACCGGTAAAATTGCGATCACGACGCAGGCTTTATCAGGAATGAGAAGCCATAGGACTCGAAAATCGACTTCGCCGCTGGCGAGCGCAGGAACGCGAGGTACGGCGCGGCGTCCGACTTGGCGTTCGCCGTCAACGCCGCCGGATAGACGATCGGCGGATGGGAATCCTCGGGAAAGACGCCGACGATCTTGACGTTTGGCTCGACCATGGCGTCGGTCGCGTAGACGATGCCGAGCGGCGCCTCGCCGCGGGCGACGAGAATGAGAGCGGCGCGGACGTTCTCGGCCATCGCCAGCTTCGGCTCGACGGCAGCCCAGACGCCGAGTTTCTCCAGCGCGGCCTTGGCATAGAGGCCGGCAGGGACGGCGCGCACATCTCCGGTCGCGATGCGCCCGTTGCCGGCAAGCGCGGCGAGGCCGAAGCCCGGCGCGATCGTCACGTTGCCGATCTTGGAATCCTTGGGCGCGATCAGCACCAGGCGGTTGCCGAGCAGATTGATCCGCGTGTCGTTCCTCACGAGATTGCGCTGCGCGCCGTAGTCCATCCAGTTGACGTCGGCGGAGACGAACACGTCGGCGGGAGCGCCTTGCTCGATCTGTTTCATCAGCGCCGAGCTTGCCGCATAGCTGGCGACGACTTTGACGCCGGTCTTTTTGGTGAATGCGGCATCGACCTCGTTGAGGGCGTTGTTCATCGAGGCGGCGGCGAAAACGACGATGGTGTGATCTTGCGCCGCTCCCGGATGCGGCACAGCCGCACCGGCAATGGCCGCGGCGAAAGCCGCCAGCAAACGCCTTCGTTCGAGCACGACGATTCTCCGACAGGTCCGCCCGCAAATTGCGCAGGCGACGACAGGACCATGCAATACGACCGCCTCGGGGAACCGTCGTTCCGGGCTCGTCCGGTACGCGCTCAGCGTGCCGCACGTCGGCGACAGAATAGCAGCCCGCAATGCCGTGGCAAAGCGACTCGGACCGGCTATCATTCAATGATTTTGCGGAGGGGGCGACTATGGCCGATTTGGAGCCGATCGAGGGCGAGTACGACTACATCATCGTCGGTGCGGGCTCGGCCGGCTGCGTCCTGGCTAATCGGCTTTCGGCCGATAGCGACCGGCGCGTGCTGTTGCTCGAAGCCGGCGGCCGCGACAACTGGATTTGGTTTCATATTCCCGTCGGCTATCTGTTCGCGATCGGCAATCCGCGCTCGGACTGGTGCTTCAAGACCGAGCCGGAGGAAGGCCTCAACGGCCGCAGCCTCAATTATCCGCGCGGCAAGGTGATCGGCGGCTCGTCGGCGATCAACGCGATGATCTATATGCGCGGCCAGGCCGCCGATTACGATCATTGGCGCCAGCTCGGGCTTGCCGGCTGGGGCTGGGACGACGTACTGCCCTATTTCAAACGGCACGAAGATCATTTCCTCGGCGTGAGCGCCGCGCATGGCGTCGGCGGCGAATTGCGCGTCGAGGCGCCACGCGTGCGCTGGGATTTGCTCGATGCCTTCCGCCGGGCGGCGGAGCAGGCCAACATAAAATCGGTCGTGGACTTCAATGCCGGCGACAACGAAGGTTGCTGCGCTTTTCACGTCAACCAGAAGCGCGGCCGGCGCTGGTCGGCGGCGCACGCTTTCCTCAAGCCGGTGCTGCATCGCGCCAATCTGCGGCTGGAGACCGGCTGCCTGGTCGAGGGCGTGGTCTTCGACGGCCGGCGCGCCGTCGGCGTGCGCTGGCGGCAAGGCGAGCAAAAACGGCTGGCCCGCTGCCGCGGGGAAGTCATTCTCGCGGCCGGCGCGATCGGATCGCCGCAGATCATGCTGTTGTCCGGCGTCGGACCGGCGCAGCGGTTGGGCGAGCACGGCATCCCCGTGGTGCTCGACCGACCGGGGGTCGGCGCCAACCTGCAGGATCACCTGCAGCTGCGCCTGATCTACAAGGTCGACGGCATCACGACGCTTAACGAGCAGTATCACTCCCCGCTCGGGCTCGCCCGCATGCTCGCCGAATATGCCCTGTTCCGGCGCGGTCCGCTGACAATGGCGCCGTCGCAGCTCGGCCTGTTCACCCGCTCCGATCCCGACCAGGAGCGCGCCAACATCGAGTTTCATATTCAGCCGCTGTCGCTCGACCGCTTCGGCGAGCCTCTGCACAGATTCCCGGCGTTCACGGCGAGCGTCGCCAATCTGCGGCCGACCAGCCGCGGTTACCTGCGGCTGCGTTCCCGCGACCCAGCCGACAAGCCGGTCATCAAGCTGAATTATCTGTCGACCGAGCAGGACCGCCGCATCGCGATCAGCAGCATCCGCTTGACGCGCCGCATCGCGGCACAGCCGGCGCTGGCGCCGTTCCACCCCGCCGAATATCTGCCCGGCCCCGCTGTGGGCGATGACGACGAGCAGGCATTGGTGAAGGCCGCAGGCGACATCGGCACCACGATCTTTCATCCCGTCGGCACCACTAAGATGGGGCTCGACAGCGACCCGCTGACGGTGGTCGACGAGCGGCTATGCGTCGCCGGGATCGAGCGCCTGCGCGTCGTCGATGCTTCCGTCATGCCCGCGATCACGTCCGGCAACACCAACGCTCCAACCATGATGATCGCGGAGAAGGGCGCCGCCTTGATCCGCGCCGACGCCAAGGGACTCTCATGAACGCGGCCTGGCGCGCGCGAGCGATCCTCGCCGATCCTGCCGGCGCGTGGTCGCGGATCGAGACCGAGCCCGGTGACGCGGCTAATTTGTTGACCAGCTACGTTGTGCTGCTGGCGCTTATTCCGGCCGTCTTCCGCTTTATCGGCGCTTGCGTCGTCGGGACCATCGTGCCGGGAGTCGGTGTGGTGCGGGCGCCGATCTTGGGCGGATTGTTCGGCGCGGTCTTTGGCTATGTGACGACATGCGCCACGGTCCTGCTGCTGGGACTGCTGATCAACGCGTTGGCGCCGCGATTCGGCGGGCGTAGGAATTTTGACAGTGCATTCAAGGTTGCGGTCTATTCTTATACTCCGGTCTGGCTTGCCGGGATCTTCCTGCTGGAGCCGGGGCTGCGGTTCCTCGGCCTCACCGGCTTCTACGGCGCCTATATTCTGTGGTGCGGCCTGCCGCGGCTGATAAAAACTCCCGCGCGGCGCGTGCCACCTTATACGGCTGTGATTGTCGCCGGCGCCTGCGCGCTCACTCTCATCACCGCCGCGGCGCGACACGCTTTGTTTGGTTCGGCAGGACTCTAGAGCATGATCCGGAAAAGTGGGAACCGGTTTTCCGAAAAGATCATGCTCCCACCAAAATCTAAGGCGCCATCAGCACCTGGCGGCAAGCCGCCGGCAAATTCGCCATGGTCAGCGCCGGCCTTGGCTTCGTCGGCTCAGTCGGAGGCGTCGGATGCAGCACGCCGGGCGAGAACCAGAAATCGAGGTCATGGCCGCAGCCTTCGCCCGGCGGTGGCTCGGGTTGCGGCTTGCACTGCGGGCTGTCGGGCGGACAAAACATGCGAACGTGGAAATGATAGTCGTGGCCCCACCACGGCCGCACTTTGGCGAGCCAGGCGCGATCGGGGCCCGCCTCGCGGCATAGCGCCTTCTTGATCGCTGCATTGACGAAGATGCGCTCGACATCGGGGTCTTCCGCCGCGGTGCGGATGAGTTCGGTGTGCTGATGCGTCCACACCTTGGGATCGACGTCGAGCCGATCTTCCCGGACCACCATGGTTGCGGACGTGAACTCGCGCTCTTCGGCGGAAAGCTTGCGATTGGGCATCGGCGTGAGCCAGATATCGGCATCGAGCCCGACCTGATGGCTGGCGTGTCCGGTGAGCATGGGGCCGCCGCGCGGCTGCGACATGTCGCCGACCAGCAAACCGTTCCAGCCGACCATTTTCGAGTTTTCGGCGAGCCGCTCGAGGAAGGCGATCAGTTTGGGATGGCCCCAATTGCGGTTGCGCGACAGCCGCATGACCTGCCAGGTTGGACCGTTGATCGGCAGCGCCACGGCGCCGGCGAGACAGCCGGAGGAGTAGAAGCCGATCGAGCGGGCGGCGAGCGGAACCGGCTCGGTCTTGCGCGCGAACAGTTCCTTCGCCGGCGTCGAGGGTGAATCGGGGTGCGGCAGCGGCGGCAGCGCTGCTTTGTCGAGCGTACCCGGATCCTGCGCCAGCGCCGGAGCGGTAGCCGCCAAAAGCAAAGCGACCAACAGGGCGAGCGCAATGCGCATTCAACTCTCCGTGCCGGCGCGCCGCTGGGGAACTTTCTGCCGAAAGGCGACGGCGCGCGCCCGGCGGCGATACGCTGCCGCGAGTCGTTCGTCCTGTCCAGTCGCGAACAGGTCGCCGGCGTCGCCTTCGCGCGCCAGCAGCCGCTGCTCGGTCGCCGCATGCGCCTCGACGGTGCCATCATGCAGGATGTGGCCGATAGTGAGGCCGCGCTCGGCAAGACGGCGCGCAACGAGTAAACAGCGGTGGCAATCGAGCGGCTCGCGCTCGGCGCACATCAGGCAGACGCGCGAACGCGCCATGATCTCCTGCAATCGGTCAAGGCCGGCACGAAATTCGGGCTCATTCGCCATTGCCTCGTAGTCGGCGCCGCCGCCGCGGTAGAGGCTTTCATCGCGGGGGCGGCCGCCGAGCGTGTCGCCCATCGCCGCATAGGCGATGCCGAGACCCTTAAGCTGCGCCACCAAGGCTTTTTGCGAGAACCACGGGAACCAGCGTGAATTTGGCATCGAGCGCACGTCGGCCACGGCTGTCACCGCCGTATCCTGCAGCATCGCGGCGAAGCGTTCGGCCGGGATGTTGGAATGGCCGATGCTGAAAAGATCGAACGGCGGCATGTCGGACATTGACCCGATCGGCCCGGCGATTTCATGGCGGGCGTATTTGGTCGCCGCATCATCCGGGCGATTAACTGTCAAACCGCTGCGCGCTTTACAGTCGAAGCCCACCCCAATAATGCTCGCGGTGATCGAAGAAGGCTGCTTCGGGGCTGCCATGCGTCGTTTTATTCACGCGGCTTTCCTGGCCGCGCTGACGG
>Ga0181523_10002940_pt1 | contig 15941 bp, 10 predicted proteins | sample PEATcosm2014_Bin_43_FD_119752 | JGI IMG/M metagenome (GOLD analysis project Ga0181523, IMG submission 119752) | Peatland microbial communities from MTU Mesocosm Facility, Houghton, MI, USA - PEATcosm2014_Bin05_30_metaG | ecosystem: Environmental > Terrestrial > Soil > Wetlands > Peat | place...
AAGTTTTTCGTTACGGCCGTCATGCTGCAGCGCGAAACCGGCGGCAACCTCGCCGAAATCCTCGACAACTTGTCCTACGTCATCCGCGAGCGTTTCAAAATCCAACGCCAGGTGCGCGTCTATACCGCTCAAGGACGTCTCACCATGGCCCTGTTGATGGGGATGCCTCCCATCATCATTGTGGTCATGATGGTGCTTAATCCCACCTTCATTCGCCCGCTGTTTTCCGATCCGATTGGGCACACGCTGCTGGTCGCCGGAATTACGCTGCAAACCATTGGATATTTCGTGATCCGGAAAATCATCCGGATCCAGGTGTAAGTCAAGATGTCTAGAACTCGTCTCATAAATGGTTTTGGGTAGGAATGGTTTTGGGTAGGGCACGGCTTCAGCCGTGCCGTTCAGCGCCAATAAAAATACGGGCTTTAGCCCCTGGGGCTGGACAGCTCGCCGAACCATCTATGAGACCACTTCTAGTAAATTGGGTTTAATCCATGTTGCCTTTACTTCTGGTCATCGTCGTGTTCGTCACCGTGGTGGGCGCGGTCTTCGCCTTCGGGGCGGCGGTGGTAACCCCCAGTTCCGTGCTGGGCGCTCGCCTCCGCGCCCTGGGCGGACAGCAGCAGCAGGCCGAAAACAAGCCCGCCCTCAAGGAACGCATCGAGCAGGCGCTCGATCCCCTCAGCCGAGCCATCCCGCTTTCTCCCGCGGACGTATCCCGCACCCGCGCCTGGCTGATTCAGGCCGGACTGCGCGATGCCATGGACGTCAACTACTATTTCGGCGCGCGGGTGTTGATGGCGGCGGCCGGCTTTGCCGCAGTCGCGCTTTTTTCCGGCTTCGACAACCTGTTCCTCATCGTCGGCATTCCCGGTCTCGGCTTTTTCCTGCCCCGCATGATCTTGAAGCGGATGATCCGGAACCGGCAGCATCGCATTACCCTGGGCCTGCCCGACGCCCTCGACCTCACCGTAATCTGCGTGGAGGCCGGTCTCGCCCTCGATCAAGCTCTCATGCGCGTCGGCCAGGATCTACATCACGCCCATCCCGATCTCAGCGATGAATTCCATCTGGTAAACCTCGAGATGCGGGCCGGCAAGCCCCGCGCCGAGGCCCTCCGCAACCTGGTGGAACGCACCGGGGTTGATGACATCCGCTCTCTGGTGGGCACACTGATTCAAACCGACCGCTTTGGTACCAGCGTCGCCCAGGCCCTGCGCGTGCATTCCGATTCCCTCCGCACCGAGCGCCGGCAACGCGCCGAAGAACAGGCTGCGAAAACTACCATCAAGATGGTCCCCCCACTAGTGATATTTGTTCTGCCTTCAATTATTTTTGTCACCATCGGTCCGGCGGTCATTGAGCTGATCCGGCAACTGGGGCCGATTTCCGGCGGCAAGTAGAAGGCGGCTCTAGCGTTTGCTGAAAATTCGTTTTCGGGTGGCGCGCGTTTTTGGGTGGCGCAGCGCTTCCAGCGCTGCGATAAGGCCCGTTTTCTTAAGTCAGGGCTTTAGCCCCTGCGGGCACACGCCGATTTTTTCAGCAAACTGTCAAACAACTGCGCGGTATTGGGGAGCATCTGCATTTATGGCGGTTTTTTCGCAGGGACGGGCCTTTAACCAGACCCGCCAGGCCTACCTGGCCACGGCGCTGGCGGTAGCCGACACGCACTGGACGCGGCTGCGCGGCCTGCTCGGACTGCGATCGAGTGACTTCCGTAATGGCTCCGGCCTCTGGATTGTTCCTTGTCATGGCGTTCATACTCTGGGCATGGGGTTCCCGATCGACGTGATTTATCTGGATCGCACCCTGACCGTCATCCATATCCAGCGCGACTTGCAGCCCTGGCGCTTTGCCCCGGTGCGCACCGCAGCCGCAACCGTACTGGAACTACCGTGCAGCACCGCGGCGGAAACGGGGACGGCGGTAGGCGATAAAATTGAGATCACGCTCAACAATGACGAGCGAGAGATAGCATGGAGTGCAGTTTGAAAAAACGATTCGTATCAGGGCATCCCTTCAGGCATGCCGGCCCGGCGCCGCGGTTTGAAACCGGCTTCAGCCGCGGGAGCGGGGGGCAAGCCACAGCGGCTGAAAGCCGCTTGTCCCTCTCCCCTTGTCGGCATTGCTGAAGCGATGCCCTGATACGAATCTGTATTCAAGCCGTGCGTGCTACTAGAAACAGAGTACTACCCGCGTGAGTGAGACGCTCCAACTCGAAGAAGCAGTCCGACGGCAGGACGAGGTGCACGACGCCCCGCAACTGCTGGTGGAATGGCCGTCGCCCTGGCGCGAGTTTGTCGGGTCGATCGGGCCCGCCCTGGCGCGCTCCGAGCGCCGCCTCGCCGGCGAAGCCCCCTTCGGATTGGTGCCGTTCCGCATCATGGTACCCGCGTATTTCCTGGAGGCATTTCTAATCTTTGCCGCGATCGCGATCCAGATAAAGATTGCGGAATTGCAGCCTTTCGTCGCTCCCAGATTTTCCCGCCACGACGTCGTCTACTACAGCGGCGACGAACTTCCCCGCACCCAGGATCTAGGCGGTGCCGCCGCCGGAACCAACGGGCGCGCCGGTGGCGACGAAGCCCGCCACAACACACAGACCATCAAGATTTCCCGCGGCGGGTCCTTGGTTCCAAAAGTTGTGGACGCTCCCAACCTCAAGCTTCCTTCTACGCGCGACGCGGTGGCGAACCTACTGGCCATCAAGCCGGATGCCGGCCCTCCGCCGGTGGACGGATTGCGCTCGACCCGCACGGTGCCGAATCTGACTTCGGCGTTAGTCGCACCCGCTCCGAATGTAATTCGCGACTACACCCGCAACGGGGTTCAACTCGACTCAGTCATCGCTCCGGCGCCTTCGGTCACGCGCGATCGCCCGCTCACGGCGCCCAATCTCAATACGCTGCTGATCGCACCCGCCCCCAATATCTCCGGCAGCCGCACCCTGGTAGCTCCCGCTCTGGGACCGTCCGTGATTCCTCCGGCGCCCAGCGTGGTGCGGGACCGCGCGGCAATAGCTCCGTCTCTGAATACGTCCGTCGTAGCCCCAGCTCCCAGCATCTCCCGTGACCAAGCCCGCGATCAGGCGCGCTCGGCTCCGGCGCTGGCCGCCAATGTGATTCCTCCCGCGCCCGGCGGGGTAAGCCGGGAGATTTCCAGCCCGCCCGTACAGATGACCAATCCGGCGGTAATCCCACCACCCGTGTCAGCTCCGGAACGTGCCACCGCGCGTAACGCCAAGTTGAATTTGCCCGCGCCGGCGGTGATCGCGCCTCCGCCCTCAAGCCAGATCACCGAAGACATGCGCCGCCCCGCCAGCGGCAGCATCCCTGATTCGTCAAAGTCGGTTGTGCCTCCGCCGCCCACTCCAGCAGCCAGCGGATCGTTCATGAGCAGTCTGATCGGCAAAATCTTTGGCCCCACTGAAGTCGTGCCCCCGCCGCCGGCGGTTTCCACGAGCCGGCCCAGGGACACAGCCGGAACGTCGCTGACCGCCAACGTCGTCGCGCCTCCGCCAGCCGTTCCTGCGAGCCGGCCTAGAGACACAGCTGGAACGTCACTGACCACCAACGTCGTCGCGCCTCCGCCAGCCGTCACCCCGGGCAGCATCCCGCGCGGCACTCGCAATGGCGCGGGAACCTCGCTGGCTCCAAATGTGGTTGTTCCCCCGCCTTCGACTGCGGTCTCAAGCGCCGTCACCCGGACCCTCGCAGCCTCTGCACCGTTACTCGGTACGCCCAGCGTCGTTCCACCTCCACCTTCGCTATCCGGCGCCGGGGGCGGTACTGCTAGAACCGCAGGGGGCGCTGGAGTCCCGGCCGGCACATTACTGGCCAACAACGTCATCCCCCCGCCACCGAGCGTTGCTGGCGGTTCCGGAACCTCGGGCGCGGGCCTGGGTAGCAAAGGCACCGGCCTAGGTGCACCGCTGGACGCTGGCGCAGGCCTCGCCCCGCCCACTAGCGGAGGCAGCGGAGCCAACGCCGGGGCGGTAATTTCAAGCCAACCTGGCCCCAAAGTCGGCTTGCCCGCGAGCGGCGGCACCGGTTCGCTGGCGATGTCGCCTTCGGGCGGAAACAAGCCCGGCCTGGGCGGCGCTGGCGGTGGTGCCAGCATTGGCCGCGGCAACGGTCCCGGCAGCGGCCTGAATGGTGCAGGCCCAGGCGCTGGCAGGAATGACCTCGGACACGGTTCCGATCCGAACTCGCGCAGCGGCATCTCGCCGTCAGCGGGGCCGGGAGGAGCCGGTAACACGGCCTCTGGCTCTCCCGCCGTCCCTGGCGTCGATATCAGCGGCGGCAATACGGTTGTGAATCTGCCCAGCTTCGGGTCGGATCCTTCTGGGAATGCTCCTTCCGCTCCCGGACGTTCCCCATCGATCAAGCATGGCGAGAAACTCGGCGTAACCATCGTCGCCACGGCGACGTCCGGCGGCGCATTCGAGCCCTACAAGAAGCTGCTGCAAGGCCAAACCTACACGAACTATATCGATACTTCCCTGGGCACCGTGGTCATGTACTTCGGTGAGGCGACCCCGAGCAATCAACCAGGTGGCATTACCTCTCCGCAGAGCATTCGCACCGAACTTCCCGACGGTTTGCCGCACGCCCACCTGATGGTCAAGTGTGTGCTCGACGCTTCCGGAAACGTGAGGAACCTGCACGTGCTGGAATCTGGCCCCGCCGAGATGACTGCGAAAGTCCTGACAGCCCTGCGCTCTTGGAAGTTCCAACCCGCCATGCGCGGCACCCAGCCCGTGGAAATCACCGCCATCCTGGGTTTCGGCATCGATACCAACGACCGTTTCTAATGACGACCGTTTCTAAAGCCGTCCTAATCTTTTGGTAACGCCCGCATTGCTCCGCCTCTGGTCCTTCTCGCCGTTCCCGCCGATATTAGAGAATGGGGAATACCTTCCCCCCGGGTGTTGCAAATGGATTTTGACGAAGCCATCGCTACCCACAGCCGGTGGAAGCACAGGCTACGCACCTCCTTGGCCAAACATGACCTCAGCATGAATCCTGCCGACGTCAGTCTCGACTACAAGTGTGACCTGGGCCAATGGATCTATAGCGCGGGCATACGCTACTCGGCTCTCCCTGAGTTTTCCAGGCTGAAATATGAACACGCCCGTTTTCACCTGGCTGCGGCGGAGTTGGTGCGGAAGGCAAACTCCGGGGAATCCATCGAAGCGCAGATTGTACCCTGTGCCGACAGCGAATTCTCGTTGGCGTCCGCGGCCGTCGTCATTGCTCTCATGACCATGAAGAAGCGCTCGTCGGAGCGGCAGGCCGTACACACTTGATCGGACTTATTTCGCGACTCACTTCGCGCTTCGTTTGCGGCTGCGCCGTGACGGCGGAATCACACCCTTCTCCGGCTGCTCCTGCTCGATCTTGTCTGACAATTTGTGCAGCGGCTTGTCCCCGGCCGCTGACAACTGCCGCCCCGCTGCCGTCACCGTCAGTCCCTGCCCGGTGTAGATCGCCTCGCTGAAAGTGCTTCCTGAAGTTGCCGACGCCACTGCGAACACGCCGTGAGGCACGCCGTTGGTGAACACAGTCGCGACGTAATCTCCTACCATCAGCCCGTTTTGCGAATTCGGCAGCCAGCCCAGCAGCATGGGCCCGCTGAGCGCGACCGGCGCATTCCACGTCGAGCCCCCATTCGCCGAGGAAACATAGCCTACGAGCAGCTGGCAGGTTGCGAGCGTGCAATTGCTCTGCGGATAGTAGTAATAATGCAGCGCCACGTGCGCCCCTGCGCCCGAGGTCGCCGGATCGATCCCAATCCCCGGAATGAAATGATCCACCGCACTCGACGTCGCGTCGATCGGGATGCGCGTCACCGCGCTCCAACTCACGCCGTCGGTCGAAGTGCTGTAGACCAGGTCGTTGGTGGAGCAGTTGGCGCGGAACCGGCAATCCTCCCACACTACCCAGACCGTCCCCGCGCCGTCCACGGCCGCCGACGGCAAAGGTCCGCTGCGAATTCCTCCCGCATCGGTATGGATCTGTACTTCCGCGATTGTTCCGGGGGCAGTCCAACTCAGGCCCCCATTGCTCGAAACGAAGGCCGAGATGAAAGTTGTCACACTGGTGCCAACCCTGACAAAGGTTTCAGTCGGCACGATCACCGTGCCGTTGGGCTGCACCAGGGGTTGACCCCCAATGCCCTGGGCAAGGCTCGCGGTCGGCGTCGGCACTCCCCACGTCAGCCCGCCATCGGTGGAAGTGCTCATCAAAATCTCGTCGTTGGGCGGCTCGTCCCACTCCAGATAACAAGTCCCGTAATTGGGGCTGCTCACCCAGCTATCGCACACAATCCAATTCTTGTCGGAACTGGGAGAACTCGGGTCGGCGCTGACCGGATTCTGCCATGTCATGCCATCGCTGGAACGGCTCACCACAACCGCCGGAGTTTGGGAGGTGGAAATGGGCAGCGAGGCAATCATCCAGACGCCATGTTTAGCGTCATAGGCCACGGCGGGATCGCTGGCCGCGTTGTACGGTCCTGACCCTTCCCCGGTAGTCAGCCCGGGCAGAAATCCATGCATCCAGGTCGTTCCGCCGTTGGTCGAGGTCGCCCATCCGATGTCCGTCGCGCCCCCCGGAACAATCCGTCCCGTCTGAAACGCCGCCACCAGCGTGTTTCCGCTCGCCAGCATATGCGGCTCAACCTCCGTCGCATGCTGGCCCGGAGCTACCGTAAAAGGATCAGAACTCACCTCAGTCAGGTTCGCCCCCACCGGATTCCCCGGTGGCGTGACCGTAGTGGTGGATGAGGAAGACGAGGACCCCGAACAGCCGGCAAGCGCCAGCGTGAAGGCACAGATGGCACACACCGCCCAGCGCAGCGCGCAAGGCCTGGAGCGCGGCCTGAATTCTTTATTCATGACTCATGATTCATGATTCATGCAGTCGGATCATGCGAAGCGGCGAGAAACGTTTAGGACCATCCTCATCATCTTCGCAATCGGCTGGATGCGCAACCGTATTCATCGACTCGGAGCACGATCTGAGTCTTCATGGCTCAGCCCGGTCCGCATGAACACGATCGCTACATCATCGGAGTAAATCGATTTCCATCCTGGCGTTGCGCTGATGACCGTCGTGAGCGCCACGTTTCTCGGCAGCAACAGGTACCCGATCTGGTGAAATCTCAAGAACTCGTCCCAGCCCGGTTCGACATGAACCATCTTCAGATACAGCTTCAGGAATGTCTCGCCGTAGAAGTCATGCCGATCGTCGATCACGACCGGGTTGTGAGGATAGGGCCGGTAGAGCCGATAAATCAGATAGCCGCCCCAATAATCCGGACTGAGAATCGGAGCCCTTACGCCGCTACGCTCAATAAAGTTCACCGCCTCGACCGGCATTCTCCCAGGGTCAAAGTGCGCGTCCATCCACTGGCTTGAGCCCACGCGCCCGCCGTTGGCAGCAATCAGAAGAACCGCAGCGGTCGCGAAGATTGCCCAGATCTGACCGCGCAGGCCTGAATCGGCGGCGCTCATTCTCTGCACGAAGCCCCAGGATTTCAGCAAAGGCAACAACGGCCCGACCAGCAGAACCAGCAGCATCGACGAGACCGGAATATTCCGTGAGGCGTACAGTCCCGCATACACCGCGAACAGCGCCAGCAGAATTTCGCTCAATCGAAGTTTGCGGCCACCAGCAGCCAGCGCCGCGACGGCGACCAGCAGTAACGCGAGAAAACATTTTTGCGCGATGCCGTGGAAATTCGGCGACTGAAACTCGTCGATGTGATCCATTAGAAAATGGTTCGTAAGATAGGAATAAATGTGCGCGTGCAGCTTCCATCCATAGGGATTGATGAAGGTGGCTGCGATCGAGAGCAGTCCCACGCCGGTCAACTGGCGAACGCGCCGCCCTGATTCGATCTTCCGCAGCGAGTCCTCGAGACGCGTCTCCTGCGAGCTAACCCAAGTCCAGACCGACCCCAGCCAATAAATCGCCAACAACACCAACCCGAGTAGAAACCCGCCATGCACATTCACCCACAGCAGCATCAATAGCGGTAATGCCCCCAACCACCGAGCACGTATTCGATCCCGCTCTGTGGAATCGAGAATCCAGAACCATGCGAGCGCGAACAACCAGCTCAACACGTGCGGACGAGCCAGAAAGTGAATCATCGACGCCGAGATCGCAAGCAGCGTCAGCGGCAACGCCAGCATCAGGTTCGTCCCGCGCGCCACCGCCAACCGAAACGTCCCGGCAAACACCGCGGCGATCACAACCGCGGTCAACCAAACCACGCCATTCAGTCCGCAGCAAGCTTCCAACCGCCCCACGACGACGTCATACAGCCATTCCCAGGCAAACCAGGGATGCCAAATCTGAGAAGAGAACGGATCGAATCGCGGAATCGTGTGGGTGACGATAATCCGCTGGCCGTTGCGAATGTGCCATCCGATGCCTGCGTCACTCAGCAGCTTGACAGACAGCGGCGTAAACACCAGCACGCCCAGCAGCGCGACAAAAATCAGGTCAGCGACCGAAGGCATGGCCCAGCGCAGCCACCCGGGAGAAGTGAGCTCAAGACTCCGCAGCGAAGAACTTCTGGAACCGTCTGCCATCGCGCTGAATCTTATAGATGTGAGGAGTTAACAGCAAGATGACCAGGAAGATGACCAGCCAGCCGATCCCCCGAGTCGTGATCGTCGGCGCCGGCTTCGGCGGCCTGAATGCCGCGCAGGCCCTGGCCCATCTGCCGCTCCACATCACCGTCATCGACCGCAAGAACTACCATACTTTCCAGCCGCTTCTTTACCAGGTGGCCACCGCTGGCCTATCTCCGGGAGAGATCGCGGCGCCCATCCGCTCCATTCTTCGCTCGCACAAGAATGTCGTGGTCCTGATGTCGGAAGCCAGCGGATTCGATCTCGCCCGCCGCGTTGTGAAAACCCCCGACGCTGAAATTCCCTACGACTACCTGATCGTGGCCGCAGGTGCGACCCACAGCTACTTTGGTCACGATGAATGGGAGCCCTACGCTCCCGGCCTCAAGACGATTGAAGACGCGCTCGAAATTCGCCGCCGCGTCCTGTTGGCTTTCGAACTGGCGGAGCGGCAGGCGGCGTCGGGCGAAACCGCGACTCCCCTGAATTTTGTGGTGGTTGGCGGTGGGCCCACCGGAGTCGAACTGGCCGGCACTCTGGCCGAGATCTCGCGCCACGCACTCGCCCACGAATTCCGCTCGATCGATCCCGCCCGCACGCACATCCTGCTGCTCGAAGGCGGTCCGCGCGTTCTCCCCGCCTATGCCGAGGATCTTTCGCGCAGCGCCGAAGAACAACTCCATCGCCTGGGAGTCGAGGTCCGCACCTCAGCCACCGTGACTCAAATCGAACCGGGCGCGGTCGATGTCGGACCCACCCGGCTCCCGGCGACCGTGATCCTCTGGGCCGCGGGAGTGGCCGCTTCCCCACTCGGCAAGAGCCTCGGCATGCCCATCGATCGCGCTGGACGCGTGCTGGTCGAGCCCGACCTCAGTGTTCCCGGACATCCTGAAGTGTTCGTCATCGGCGACCTCGCTGCCCTGAAAAACGAGCACGGCAAACTGCTCCCTGGCGTCGCCCCGGTAGCCATCCAGGAAGGCCGCTTCGTCGCCCAACTAATTCGCAAGGAACTCAAGTCAACGGGTGCCCCATCCTCGGGTGCCCCATCCTTCTCGCGTTCTCCGCGAGAGGGTGGGGGTGTTGAAGCGCATTCGGATGTGCACTCTAACGTTCATCCTAACCAGCGCCCCGCCTTCCATTACTGGGATAAAGGCAGCTTGGCCACCATCGGCCGGGCCGCCGCCGTTGCCGAGTTCGGCCGCATTCACATCTCTGGATTCATCGCGTGGCTATCGTGGCTGTTCGTCCACATTTTTTTTCTCATCGGCTTCCGCAACCGCCTGCTGGTCTTCATTCAGTGGGCATGGTCCTACGTCACGTACGAACGCGGCGCCCGCCTGATCACCGGCAGCACCTGCTTGCCAGGATGGGCCCCCGATCAACCCGCTTCGCCCAGAGCAACCGCCTCATCGCCGCAAGAAATCCACACCGGCCCAGCTAAATAGAGGACAATAGAGGAGAGCCTCGCGTTTCGGGAGATCCACACGGCGATGGGCTTTGCGATTTTTGTCATCCTGAGCGATTTGTCATCCTGAACGAAGTGAAGGACCTATGCACTCCTCGACGATTAATATCCGACCTTCTTTGATCTCGCGATTCATGCTCTGTCTTGCCGCCGTTGCACTGCTCTCGTTATCCGCCCCAGCCGAAGTCCTGAAAGTCGTGGTCAACGACACCATTCAGCCCATCAGCGCGGAGTACATTGCCCGCGCCATCGATGAAGCCCAGCGCCGCAACGATAAAGCCATATTGATCGAGATCAATACTCCCGGCGGCCTGCTCAGTTCAACCAGCGAGATCATGGAGAAGATAACCTCCTCCTCAGTGCCAGTCATCGTCTACGTGACACCCATAGGCGGTCACGCTGGTTCCGCAGGAATATTCATTCTCGAGTCCGCTGATATTGCTGCCATGTCTCCCGGAACTGCGGCTGGCGCGGCTCATCCGGTACAACTCATCGGGCCGATACAGATTAAGCAAGAAGATGACATGAAGAAGAAAATCGAGAACGACACCGCGGCCCTCATCCGCTCCGTTGCCTCCAAGCGTGGACGCAATGTCGAAGCCGCTGAGAGCGCCGTACTCGAATCCAAGTCTTTCACCGAGCAGGAAGCTCTCGCCGCGCATCTGATCGAGTACGTCGCGTCCAGCCCCGAAGACCTGTTCCGCCAGATGCAGGGCAAGAGCTTCAAACGCTTCAACGGACAATCGGCCGCTCTGGACCTCACTGGCCAGTCGTTTGTTGCGTTTGACATGACCCTCAAGGAACACATCCTCGATGAGTTGATGGACCCGAACGTCGCCTTCCTGCTGCTGGCCATCGGAGCGTTCGCGCTCTACGTTGAATTCAATCATCCCGGGGCGGTCGTCCCCGGCACAGTAGGGGTGGTGTTCATCCTGGTTGCGGCCTTCGCCCTGAATCTTCTGCCTACGCGCTTTGCCGCGCTGGTCCTCATTTTGGCCAGCTTCGCCCTGTTCGCCGCCGAAGCCAAGTTCGCCACCCACGGAGTCCTCACCATCGGAGGAATCACGCTGCTCACGCTGGGCGGCCTGCTGCTGGTCGATTCGCCGGTTCCAGAACTGCGCGTCCACCTGCTGACCGCGCTGGCCGTGAGCATTCCGCTCGGGCTGATCACTGCCTTCCTGATGACCATCGCTCTAAAGGCGCGGCGCAATAAAGTAGTCACAGGCGCGCAAGGGTTAGTCGGCGAAACTGGCGTGGCGCAGACCGCGCTCACGCCGCAAGGCAAAGTCTTCGTCCACGGCGAACTGTGGGATGCGATCGCGTCCTCGGCCCTGCCCATTGGACAACTCGTAGTCGTCCGCAGAATCGATGGCCTGATCCTTCAGGTCGAGCCGCTGGGAGCGACTCCGCCGCCAGGCTTCCCAGCACCGGCGATTCTCTAAGTAAACTCTGATTAGGCCCCAGGGTTACTCTGCGTCCTCTGTGGTTTAGGCTTTCTGCTGGACCTTAATCAGAGCTTCCCTAAGCTGGAACCGGGGCGGGATAAGTGCCCGGAGACTCAGCCCCGGGCGGGACCGCACACGGCCAGCAAATCGACCTGCAGGCCTGCGGAGTGCAATCCTACAATCGTGGTGGCAGGAATTTTTCCGGTTGCCGGCAAAATGCCGACAGCCCGGTTCTTGCCCAACTGCTTGGCCTGACGCAGGCCGCGGTCGGCCAGCGTGAGAACTTCCTCATAGGTGATGGCCCGCGGATGATCGGGAAACCACGGAAACGCGGCCCACCCCAGCGAGCATGTGCGGTACATCGTTTCTCCGGATGCACCCAGGCTGATGGGCGAATCGCCGACCGCCGAGAGAACGCGCTGCGCCAGCCATTCGGCGTCGCCGCGATCGGTGTAGCGCGACACGATCAGAAATTCCTCTCCGCCCCAGCGCACCAGAACGTCGGAGTCGCGAATGGAGGAACTGAGACGGCGAGCCATTTCCACTAGCACCTTATCGCCGACGTCGTGCCCATAGCGGTCATTCACTTCCTTGAAATTGTCGGCATCGATCAGGTAGAAGACCAAGTCGCGGGTGTGCGGGTCGCGGCCATCGGTGTGGGAGCGCAAGGCCTGGTTCACATCCGATTCGATGGTCGCCGAGAAATAGCGGCGGTTGCGCAGTCCGGTCAGCGGATCGGTAAGCGACGCCTCCTGCAGCACCAGGTTGGTGCGCCGCAATTCCCGGTTCAGACGGCGATGCTGGATGAACAGCACAAAAGCCATGAGGAACATGGTGGCCAGGGTGACCAGTACTCGAAAATGTGAGACTGATTGCGGAAGCCGGCGGTCGAGCATGGCGTAGAGCGCTATGATCGGCAAGGTGAGCACGGCCAGCATCGCCAGATTCGCCATCCAGGAACCGTAGGATTCGTCGGCCGCGTCCTCCGGCGTCGGTGTCAGGCCCGATCCCAGCACACCCACCGCGGTGAACAATGCGAATGAACCGGAGTATGGAATGTCGTACCAACTGCCGGTGAAATAGACATCCCGTTCAATGGCGTTGTTGAGTACGTAGAACCAGATGCCGTTGAACACGACCGCGCCGCAAAGCCAGGCGTAGAGGATCTTCCAACGCCCCGAGCTTTCCCGCCAGAAGAACAGCAGAACCCCGGCAAGGACGATGGCTTCGGCTCCAGCCAGCACATCGAAGTTGCGGTTGTACGCGTCCACATTCGGCGAGATGTACTGCCAGCAGACGACGAACGATACATAGAGATAGAGCCACCAGAGGAATAGCAGAAGGAAGTCGAGCACTCCGAGGCGCGCGCTGCGCTCTGAGGTTTGGCGATGGGGCCGGAGCAGCACGCCCGCGACCATGGGCGCTCCAGCCAGAAACAGCAGCGCGTCGGCGGGATGCATCTGCGGCATTTTCCTCTGCAGAATCAGATCAAACGTGACCCACACCAACTGGTCAGCCAACCACAGCGCCCAGCCCGCGGACTGGAGCCACCAGAACCAGCGCATGCGCCCTTTGCTGGCCATGCCCTGCCAGGTAAACGTGAGCAGGGCAGAAAGCATGAGCAACGCGCCTACAATGTCGCTGACCGCAGCCAAGGCGAGGCCTTGCGGAAGCAATGCGCACCCGATCGCCAGCACGGCCATGAGCAACACGGCTGCCGCCAACAGCAATTTGGATGGTTTACTGCTGTTCAAATGGTTGCACCCTTGAGCGCGAACTTAGCCCGCGGCCCCAGTGGAATACGCTACGGGCGGTAGATCTGGGCATGAATTTCCTTGCGCAGATCCTCCCAGATGTTGTCTGGCATTTCGAGAAAAACCTTGACCACTTCAGGATCGAACTGCCGGCCCTTCCACTTCGCGATCTCCTCGCGTGCCGCTTCATCGGACTGCGCGGGACGATACGGTCGGTCGGATGTAATCGCGTCGAAGGTATCAGCGATGGAAAAGATCCGGGCTCCCAGCGGAATCTGCTCGCCCTTCAGGCTGCGGGGGTAGCCACTGCCGTCGAAGCGTTCCTGGTGGGAGTACACAATCTCGGCGGCCTCGGCGAGAAACGGAATCTTCTTTACGATCTGGTAGCCGTGGTAGGCGTGCTCCTTCATGATCGTCATTTCGTCGGTCTCAAGCTTTCCCGGCTTGTTCAGGATCCTGTCGGGAATGGCCATCTTCCCAATGTCGTGCAGGAAGGCGCCGCGGGCAATCGTATTGATCTGGTCGCGCGGCAAGCCCATGGCTCGGGCAATGGCGATGGTAAAGGCAGTGACGCGCTTGGAGTGGCCTTCCGTTTCTCGATCTTTCAAGTCCAAGGCGTCCCCTAGGGCTTCCAGCGTGATGTCATAGGATCGCTCCAGGTTCGCGATCGCGGCCTGCAGTTGATCGGTGCGGGCCTTGACCAGCGATTCCAGGTTCGTCTGATAGGTTCGGTTCTCCACCTTGAGCCGGCGGTTTTCCAGGGCGCGGCTTACGGTGTTCAGCAGTTGCTCGCGCTCGAAGGGCTTCAGCAGGTAATCGTAGGCCCCGTTGCGAATGGCCGCGAGCGCGACAGAAATGTCGTGCACGGCGGTAACCATCACCACCGGCATGTCCGGATACCTTTCCTTGGTGCGTTCCAGCAGTCCAATGCCGTCCAGGTCCGCCATCATCAGATCCGAGAGCATCAACTCAAACTCTTCTCCTGAGGTGAGGACTGCAAGGGCTTCCATGCCGGAAGCCGCCTGTTGGCAGGCGTATCCGGCAGTGCCGAGCATGGAGGCGACGATTTCCCGAATTGGTTCTTCGTCATCTACTACAAGAATACGATCTGGCATGGGAACACACGAAAGTCTATCGGCGATTGTAACCCACCTGCGAGATGCCGAAAGTAATCATTGCGGTCCCGAAACTCCATCCAGAAAGCACTGGGCCGTGATATTCAAGAACAAGGAAGACGTACGTCCGCATTGTGATGAGCGCATCCCTCTGGTCCATCTGGAACTCGGCGGCAAGACTTGGTCTAGCCCAGCCCACGGCGGCAGAATTGACTCTGCTGATCCTGCTGGGCGCTTCCCTGCTCGCCCTGCGCGCCTTTCGCGAGAACTATCTCAAAGTTTGGGTTGTGGGCTGGACGGCCCTGGTGGCCTCGCGTCTGGCCGAGCATTGCTTTGCTCCGAGAATCCCCGCGCCCTTTGACTTGGTCGCCGTGCAAGCGACTTTCATGCTCGCCGTGGGCCTGCTGGCGGGCGCCGTACTGCTCTACACCCGCGGCCGCGATCTGATCGTTCCTTTAATGGTGATCACGCCCATCCTGCTGGGCTTTGCTGGCGCTCGAGTTCTGTTGTGGCCCGATTCCCTGCCCTTGCGCGTGGCTGTGGAAGTCGGCTACCGGATCATTCTGCTGACAGCGTCGATTGCGCTGCTGCGCGCCCGCCGCGGACGGCGCGAAGCTTCGGCATGGTTGCTTGCGCTCTGCCTGCTGTCGCTTCATCTATCCTGGGCACCTTTCACCGACCGTGTTCCCGCCGAAGCTTCCCTGGCAGCCGAGATTGCGCTGGGCGTCAGCATGTTGCTCGTGGTGTTGAACGAGGCCCGGAGCCGCAACTTACGGTTGCATGCGGTGCAGGCCATCACCAGCAGCATGGCTACTGCCCAGCAATACGGGAACGTGGTGCAAGCGGCGGTCGAGGAATTGCAATCTTTGAGCGGGGTCCGAGCCGCGTGGTTCCGTCTGCTCGAAGGTGGACACCTGGTTGCGACTCACGCCGCGGGGCTCTCGTCTGATTTCCTGCGCGACGCCGGTATGGCGGAGATTAACGACGACATCACGAACCTGTTGAATCAGCCTGGCCCGCTCGTAACCACACGCGAGACTGCCGGTCCTGAGCCTGAGTTATGTCTTGAAAACGAGAAGATTCGCCATGTGGTGATGGTCCCGGTCGTGGGCAACAAGTCGCCCATCGGGTTGCTACTGCTGGGCAGTTCCCGGAACCGGCGCTGGACCCCGGACGAACTCGATTTTCTGCAGGGCTGCGCCAAGCAACTGGGAGTGGCCGTCGAAAACTTCCGCCTGCTCGAGCAGGTGCTGCGTTCGCAGCGGCAGTGGATCAACACCTTCGACTCGATTCACGACATCATTCTGGCCCACGACGCCGACTTCCGCATCATCAAGGCCAATCAGGTTCTGCTCGAACATCTGGGCCAGGCCGCCGCCGACGTCGTAGGCAGCTCCTGCGAATCGACTTTGCCGCACGCCTTCGGCGAATGGACGGGATGCCCCTACTGCGCCATGGGCGGCGACGAAGAATTCACCGAAGGCGCCGACCCTTGTTTCGGCGGCTTCTCGGTGGTCT
>Ga0181523_10002943_pt1 | contig 15930 bp, 17 predicted proteins | sample PEATcosm2014_Bin_43_FD_119752 | JGI IMG/M metagenome (GOLD analysis project Ga0181523, IMG submission 119752) | Peatland microbial communities from MTU Mesocosm Facility, Houghton, MI, USA - PEATcosm2014_Bin05_30_metaG | ecosystem: Environmental > Terrestrial > Soil > Wetlands > Peat | place...
AGTTGACGCCTTAGCTCTCCCCATCCCTGGTCGACGATGGCTTTATTGAGTCCCGACACTTGGCTTCCACATTACGCCCCCGCTTCTCAATAGTGCCCTTTACAAGCGTGCCGTCGGACAGGGCAATCAGCTTCTTTATACCAAGATCGATACCCACCGCTTTCTCTAAAGGTTATACTGCTCCGCTACCTTTTGGTCTGTCTGAACCGACGTACACCAGTGGTCAATCTCTCTGGATACAGTTACGTTTTGGGGCTTGCCTTTGATGTGACGCCTCTTGCGGAACCATACCCATCCGATCTTACGCAGAAACACCTGCTTATTCTTTACGTCAACCCCCTGTGGATAGCGAAAACTGTCTCTGCACTGACCTCTCTTCTTGAATACAGAAAACCGTTTCGAGCTGTGCCCGTATAAAATGCCTCATTGATAGCGTTGGACAAGGCTTTGAGCGTCTACGGAGAGTCTGAGAAGGTGCTTCAGCTAAAAAGGTGTGCGCTTTCTTCCATACAGGGAGCAGTTTGCAAAGATTACTATAAGACAGCTCTGCTTATTGTTCCGTCGTTCTTTTTCAGCGCAAGAGCTTTATTCCGGACAAAACGGTTACAGCCCCCGAACCGGCGCGATAACGCTTAAGCTGTCGGACTGGTGTTCAGCCGGAATTTGTACCCTTTAAGGATCACCATGCTCATATATAAATATTTACGCTGCTCTGTCAAATCATAAATCGAAAAATGTCAAGCGAAAGTGAAAAATCAAAGATACGACTTATATCCCCGCCCGGAATGAGAGCTTTACGTCGTTTGTGTGTAAGATAATTCCTATAGAACTACACCTTTCTATAGAAAATAACTAATGGCTATTCGATGCGGGTTACTGTAGATTACTTCTATGGAAATCGTAACCCATATCGACGCCAGAGGCATCGGGTGCCCCAAGCCCGTTATAATGGCGGAGGAAGCCCTGCAGAAGATTTCCGAAGGATCTGTCGAAATACTTGTCGATAATGATGCTTCGGTCAGCAACCTGAAAAGGTTCGCGTCAAAAAACGGTCTTTATTCTGAATCGTTTAAGGAAGAGAGGCATTGGCGCGTGAAGCTCATCAAAGGTTACATCTGCGATACCCCCGAACCCGCTGAAGTTCATCCGACTGAACCCGAGAAGGACATAATTCTGATTGTAGCTTCAGACACCATGGGCAAGGACGAGGTACTAGGCAGGACTCTCATGAAAGGCTATTTCGAGACCATCAGGGTTACGAAAGAGCTGCCACATACAATATTTTTCCTGAATGCCGCTGTAAAGCTTACCACAATTGACGAAGAACTACTTCCGGTGATTAAAGAAATTGAATCAATGGGTGTAGAGATATTTAGTTGCGGCACCTGTCTCAAATACTTCGGTCTCGAATCGAGTCTGAAAGTGGGTTATCGCGGGACTACAAACCACATAGTCGAGGGAATGAAAGACTTCAAAAAGACTATCTGGATCGGTTAGCTCTACAGATCGAAGAATTTCGTTATCGCAGACTGTTCCTTCTCCACTATCGCCTTCAAATCGTCGATGTCTTTTTCAGCGAGCCCGTTTTCCAGAAACATCTTCTGGTGTTCATCAGTCCACTGGCCGTCATGAACAACATGGGGACAGATAAGGTCGGACATACCTTCGGCAAGGAATATGACATCAGCAGACTTTTTATGGGGATCCTCGTACCTGACAGAATGATGCGTAGTGATGGGGACTATAATCTCTTCGGGAAAACAGAGATTATCAAGGAACCATTGAGCTGCCTGCATATGAGTGCACTGAAAAAGTTCCGTTTCCGCCTGTATGAGCGCCTCTCCCTTCATTGCTATAAGATCATGGACTTCGGTATCCATAATGGTGTCGGAGATGACCCTGAAAAGCACCAACCTTCCGATATCGTGAAGCAATCCTGCCAGAAAGCAGGAGCTTCTGTCCTTTCCGGACACCTTATTGCAGAGACTCGCAGCAATATTGGCGACTACATATGAATGGGCCCACATCTGCTTGAAGTTGCCGTACTGACTCGCAAACACATTGAAGATGGAAGCCGCCAGTGATATGCTCCGTACAAGGTCGAAGCCCAGAAGCATAACCGCCTGTTCTATCGCATTAATCTTTCCCGGATACCCAAGAAATGCGGAATTCGCCACAGCGATCACTCGGGAGGCGAGTGCCTGATCGTGCCGTATGATCTCGGCGATATCTTCAATCGAGGTGTTGTCCTTATTGAGCGCCTTGATAAGCTGATACTTGACAACAGCAAGACTAGGCAGATTAGACAGTTGAAGGATTTTTTCTCTCACCGGAAACGCATGTTCGGTTCCTGTGTTCATATCATCCTCGCCTTCCCATTTATTATTCCCCTCGATGATTCCTTCTTTCGAGAAATGATGCTACTCCTTTTATACTATAAGTATACAGAAAATACCACTAAAAATAATAATAGTTGCCTTAGCTTCCCTATATGCGAGATAATAATCCCCACTTGAGTCTCCCTTTCGTCATATCATCCATCACGTATGAATGCCTCCAACCTACTACAGCATCTGTGAAATTCCGGATTTCCTTGAGACTTTTGTAGGAGCGTTTCTTACGCAATTCCGCTTTAAATCCGACATAAAATTCAGCATTTGCCCGATACCGTAGACGGTCCCTATCATTTATATTGTTCTTTAACAGCAGCGGTTGCTGACTTCCGGCTGCCGCAAAAGGAGGCTAACCATGAACTGTCCGTGCTTTAAAGAGACGTCTATCGGACTTTGCGACGCATCGAGAAAACTCTATGTACCAAGCATTGCTGAAATGGATAAGTACTGTTATAAAACTTCATTCAGGCGCTGTCCGCTGTTTCACAGATTGAACAGATCGGGAGAAGCAGCAAAGGGACTATTCGTTAGAAGAAACTAGGAAACGGCGTTCACAACTATTCCTGTCAACTCAGATCATCAGCTGCTCGTCAAGCCCTGCAGCAACGTTCTTATTGTGCGGCCATATTAAGCCGCCTTTTGTCGCGGTTTTAATTTATAATATTCTAACACGATAAAAGCAAGACAATGACCGCAAAACCGATTGACAAGAAGATTATAGATATCATCGACGCTACGAGCTTCCCTCCGGTCGCCCTCAGGATCTATACCCTTGTCAGCCGGCCCGACACAGACCTGTCCGAGATTAAGAAAGCCCTTTCGATGGATCCAGTGCTTTCCGCAAAAGCCTTGCAGGTGGCAAACTCTCCTTTTTTTAGCAGAGGAAGACATACTGACACGCTCGACAGGGCACTTACACTTATAGGTTTCAACGCTGTAAGGATGGTCGTCCTCTGCGCTGCGATTCATGAACTCTACAAGAAAGCTCATGATATCGACCGCAAACTCTGGGCTCATTCTCTCGGTGTGTCACTGATCGCCTCAATTCTGGCGAAAGAGACGGGCCTGGTCAATGAGAATAATGCTGCTGCAGCGGGACTTTTTCACGATATAGGCAAACTTGTATTGAGAACTGCTTATTCGGATAAGTATTCTAAGATGGCGGAATTCATAGAAGGAGGCACGATCTCCTTTAACGTTGCAGAAGACGGGTTGTGCGGCATCAACCATTGTGTCACCGGCAGTATTCTCGCAAAGAATTGGAACCTAGCGCGGGAATATTCGGTCGTTATCGCCTGCCATCACGGAGATGAATGCACAATCCCTCTTGATCGGGACGAGCGTGACCTCCTGAACATTATCAGGATGGCCGATGACATTGCGTTTTTTTTTGGTATCGGATTCAGCAGGAAAGTCGACATCATCGCCCTTCCATATCATACAATTGGTCTCACAAAAAAGCGCTTCGACGAACTTATCTGGCATGTGAACGAAATATACGAGGAGCACATCAACAGTCTCTCGTTCTAGCGATGCTGCCCTCTGAATCCGGCTAGACCGCAAGGTCGTCGCCGGATTACGCAGGATTACCGGCTGCACCTGCCAAGATGGAATGACTTTCCATCGGAGAAGCCGTAAAAGAACCTTCCCTCTCCAAGACAGCCCGATACGTCTGCGGAGACGTAATCTTCCTTCCCGGAAAGAAGCAGGTATCGCCCTGTCCGCGCCTTCGCCGTCTTTCCGTCGGTCAGCAGAACCACATAATCATCTTTTCCATCTCCATTTGTATCCAGTGCATAGCTGTCCTTCAGATAGTTCAGATTGCAGTCCGTTATTGCTCCGACTGCTTTTAGTTTTCCGCACTGCTCATGCGCACGACGAGCTACGTTGTCATAGGCTTGCTTAGTCTTATCATCAAATGGAGAGTTCATAAAGGGCTTCTTGGCCTCTATAACAAATGCTCTCTTCTCATCCGGGTAGGCGACACAGACAGTTTTGGAGAAACCTGAAAAAGATCTGTTTGGAAAATCATTCTCGTGGTTTATGAAAGCCTCAAAAGGAAGCGGCTCCTGCGGGAAACGGTCCGTCTTCTTTCCTTTCTTGGCAGTCATAAAAACTCTTTCATGGCTGAAGCTATAATGCGCCCCAAGTAGGAATTTTTCAAATTCATGGCTTGCATACTGCTTTTCGTCTATCTCGTAGAAGATCCCATTCCCATTGGCCGCAAAAGCCTTCGATCCCGGCTTTTCTAGATGGACGATAAGATATCTCGTTTCGCTGATACTATTTTTGTAAACGTCGGCCTTAAGAGTACCGACCAATGCCATTTTATCGATCCATTTAACATCAAGGAATTCATCGCAGACGCCGAACCGCTCCTTGAGCGCCGGGGAGACGTCTTTTTTAAACCCCATATTATTTACACCGGCTGCATGAGCGGTAAGAGACAGCACCATGAGCACCAAAATGACAAGGAAAACTGATATCAATCTTTTGCATTTTTCCATCTGAGACCTCCATGTTGAATATTTCAGTAACTATTATAGTATATTCTGAACTACCTATGAACAGGAATACGGCTATCCGATTGCTGCCGTTGAGAAATAGTATCTTTCGTTTTAAAAGATTATTTTTTTATCACCCGCAGGTTAGAATATAACGAAATGAAAAACAACAAGCTCCATATATTTTTTTCAGGCATAGGCGGCAGTGGGGTGTCAGCCATCGCTGCTTTCATGGCGGACAAGGGCCACATCGTATCGGGCTCTGACCGAGCCTTTGAAAAGAACCCTTCCCATCCTGCGTGTGTGACCCTCAAGAATAAGGGTGTGACTATTTTGCCCCAGGATGGAAGTGGCATTAGCAGTGAACTCGATCTCGTTGTCTTCAGCACTGCCGTAGAACACGACCGTCCCGAATATATAAAGGCAAAATCTTTAGGCGTCCGAATCAAGACGAGGCCTGATTATCTTTCGCAGATAGTCTCCGAATACAGGACCATTGCCGTTGCCGGCACCAGCGGTAAATCTACGGTGTCCGGCATGCTCGCTTACTTGATGTGGCGGCTCGGCCTTAGCCCTAATTTCATCGGGGGCGGCAGGGTCAAACAGTTCAAGACACAATCTAACGCCGGCAATTCGCTCACAGGAGCTTCTGACCTCCTCGTTATCGAGGCATGCGAGTCCGACGGAACGATAGTCGATTACAGGCCTGAGCATACCATTGTCCTTAACCTGGAACTAGATCACCATGCCGTTGATAAAACGTCAAAGATGTTTGACGCACTCCTGGACAATACAAGGGGAATCATCGTTATCAATGCTGACGATCACAACCTGGCGGCCCTTTCCTCGCCTCGGAGGAATGATGCTTTTACATTCGGCCTCTCAACCCCAGCAAAGTATATTCCTTCTGCTATTACGTACCGTTCGCTCTCATCCGAGTTCTCGCTTGGAGGACAACCATTCACGCTTTCCATGCCCGGCAAGTATAATCTCTCCAACGCCCTCGCCTGCATAGCCATGCTGTCTGAAATGGGTATTCAGCACAACGATATCGCTAGAGTGATGCCCGACTTTTCCGGCATCGAAAGGCGCTTCGACATTCATCTCGATGACGGCACGCACTTGGTCATCGACGATTATGCCCACAACCCACACAAAATATCGGCCCTGATGTCTGCGGCTCAGCCGTTGAGGGAGCGCATCTGTTATATATTCCAGCCTCACGGTTTCGAACCTACTAAGATGCTGAAAGACGGTTACATCGCGGCCTTTTCAAGTGGATTGAGGGACGGAGATCATCTGATACTGCTGCCGATCTATTATGCGGGCGGAACAGCCGGCTGGGACATATCGAGCCACGATCTCGCAAGGGGGATTAACGATAACGGCAAGTCGGTCCAGGTGGTCAAAGACAGAAGCGAAGTAATAAACGGCCTGGAAAGATGGGACAATTATATAGTCATGGGTGCCCGGGACGAAACGCTGTCAGCCTTTGCTCGATCGATTGCACTTCTTCTGAGACTAGGGGGCCCACTGGGTCGGATCAAATTGGAGGAGGCACGATGAACTATAGCGGAATTAATCATCTTGCACTTGCAACCGGGGATATAAACACGACCGTCAGGTTCTGGCGGGATTTATTGTGCATGCGACTCGTTGCTGCAATTGGCAAGCCAGGATATCGCCAATATTTCTTCGAAGTATCCGCGGATGATCTCATAGCCTTCTTTGAATGGCCCGATGTCAAGGCAATCGGGGAGAAAGATGCCGGCAGAGTGGCCAAAGGACCTTTCGCTTTTGATCATGTTGCGATAGGAGTTGAAGATGATAACGCGCTGTGGGAGCTAAAGGAAAAGCTTGAAGCAAACGACATATGGGTTTCAGAGGTGATCGATAACGGATTTATACATTCCATTTTTACATTCGACCCTAACGGCATCTCTCTCGAATTCAGCTGTTCCGTTAAGAATATCGATATCCGACGCGCTCCGATAATGGCAGATGCATTACCAACGGAGGTCTCAAAGGAAGGACCGAACGCGCAGCCCGGAAAATGGAAGCAGGCAGAACGCACAACGCCTGCCGGTGAACGCAAAATATATCCCGGAGAGTTGAAAAAATTCGTTAAATAAATAACATTCTCCAATTAATGAAATGAACTACGTGATCCTTTCCATTCTCGTTATTGCATGGTGTTTTTTGCACAGTGCAATGATATCGGTGTCAGTTACAGAATATCTTCATAAGCGCCTGGGACCTGCATTTCGATTTTATCGACTGTTCTTCAATGTGGTTTCTGCTCTAACCTTGATCCCTGTAGTCTTGTATGCGTCTTTCTTGCGAACTGGACCGATATTCAGTTGGGATGGATATATGCGTATAATCCAGGTTCTCTTACTTGGAACTGCTGCTCTGTTGTTTTTCCGTGGAGCATCCCGCTATGATGCAGGTCAACTCTTGGGATTCAATCAGATTCGAGAAAGAGCCGCAAACAAGGAGATAACCGGTGCCGGTGAGTTGGACACATCGGGTGTCTTGAGTATAGTGCGACATCCCTGGTATCTAGCAACTATTCTTCTTATTTGGGCAAGACAACTGGACATTTCTGCAATTCTTGTAAATGCAATACTCACATTCTATTTGATCGTAGGCACATATCTCGAAGAGAATAAACTCATACTGGAATTCGGAGAGAAATACCGATCATATCAGCGAAGGGTCTCCATGTTTATACCGATTAAATGGATGAAATCGAAATTAAATAAGTAACATGGTAGCCACAAACGGACATCAACCGGATCTGCTCCCTCTTTCTTCAAAAATGTGACGCTTGCATATTTTTCAACAGTTTTAAAAAGGTTCGTATCTGTTTTGCATTCGTGCCGATATCGCTTATGCCTACACGCGAGACCGAGCGCACATCGATCCGGCTGCCATGTTCCTGTGCAGTGATGCGTATTGCTACATCATCTTTAAATCCGAACCAGAAAGTGGTTGCGGTTGCCTCAATAAGACAATTATCAGCATCAGCATTGGCTATCTCCCAGCCCATTTTTTGTGCAGTCTCAAATGCAAGTTCAAAAGCGCGCGCCGGATGATCATCTATTATGAGTGGTCCAATGTCAGGATATGCAACAGCTTGCAACGTTGCAAGCTGTTGCCCCCCTTATTCGACAGGGTTGGACGCATCATGTAGCAGCTTGACTACAGCGACAAATTTCGGCGGATTCTCCGTGTCAGTCGTGATGTCGTGGATTGAGGGGACCCGATGAGCTATCATCCACATGGATGCTGGAATGGCTAGGGCTGTAAGGCCTATTATGGTTCCGATCAGAGACATCAGTAGTGCACTCTTAGACTTAAATGCTGCAACTCCGAGGCTGATAAGCGATCCTGCTATCGTCGCGGCTTCACCATAGGCAGCCCATTTCAAAAACCGTATACCTGTATGAAAATCCCACCATCCGAATCGGTTACCAATGCCGGCAACCATCGCAGCTAAAGCACAGCACAGACCTTATATAACAATCACTATCGTAAAATATATGACATATCTTCTCTGCATCGTCATATGAATTCTTAATCCTGTCAGGCAAAACTTTATTAGCTGATATGAAGGCGGTGGCGAATTGCTGAACTTCGTGCAACCTCCTCGGTCAAGGAACTGCTCAGGCTATATGTCCCTCCAAAACCACAGATATTAGGTCGTTAATGCTGAACGGCTTTCGGATGTGCGCAGAAATACCCAGATTGTTGAGTCCATTCTTCCATATGATCTTATCGTCCCCGGACATGGTGAATATTCTAGTACCTGGATAATTATTCTTCGTGAAGCTGGAGAGTTCGAGCCCGTTCATACCCGGCATATGCAGGTCAGTCAACAGAATATCGACTGGAGCTGATTGCAGGACCTTCATCGCTTCCCTGCCATCTGGGGCGGTCAAAATATTATAGCCGTCTGCATATACTGCAAAACATTCTCCGAGAATATGCAGTAATTCCTTGCAATCATCCACTACTAGCAGATTCTGTGATCTTTGCAATCCTTTATCACTCTCTTCCCGGGTGGCGGCAAATGAGGTTTCGCTATAATGATGCCTCTTCAATCTGAGTGCCTTATACACTTCAGTCACAATACGGCACCTCCCGACAGATCCTGCCCCGCAAATTGGATTTATTAGCAGACTCATATAACTATATTCAGTCACAGAATTTAAGCCTATCCGTTATTGTCTGATTATATTGTAGGATGTTACGAAGCAGCATGTCAGTTGATGTCTGACAGGGATCGGCATCACTTGACAGTCATTCCGATTGATTGAAAAAGAGAAATCGCAAACCTATGCGCCTCTAATGAAGTGTATTTCAAGCCATATTACAGTTCGTCGTTTTCGTATGCAAATGTGCCAATTCTCAGCACGGGCTTGATGGTGTCGCCAATTCCAAGACGATGACGCTATTTGTTGCCAATGGGCGGCGCAGCAGATTGGTGTGACTCCCCAAGAAACTGTTAATCAGAATACCGCTACTGGGGCTGTTGCAGACACGGTGATCGGTGCAGGCCTCGGGGCAGCCATCGGATCGGCAAGCGGGCATGTGGGAACAGGCGCAGCAATCGGTGCTGGAACTGGACTGCTTGTAGGGACACTGGCCGGCTCCGACAGGGGATATGCCTAGGGCAGAAGTGCCCAGCGGAGGTATGATCCAGCATATCAGCAGTGCATGTATGCGAAGGAGAACCAGGTCCCCGGAATAGTTGAACCATCAAGCGCGTTCAGAGAAGAATGCCTCCTCCGCCGCCTCCAGCCCTTGGTAGCACCCCCCTGATTATCCCGGAAGTTATGATGCTCCTGGGCAGCCTTCGGGGCAGTAATACCCTAATCGCAGAGAATGCGGGCAATAATAGATTGACATATTTCATGCAGCACGCTATCGTCAATCTATTATTGCCCGGGATCAGCTATATCCCAAGTCTTGCTACATCCTTATCAATAAATCTCATACAGAAGAAGCATGCCAACCCGGCAATCAAAATAGCGAGAGGCGTTATCAAAAGTGCGGTCCTTAAGCCCATGATATCGGAGATCCGGCCTATGATAATCGGCGATATTGCGTCACCCATGGCGTGAATAAAAAATATATTTACAGCAAAGGCCATGGCCCTTATGGCCGGGCTGGTGACATTGACAATGATGGTGTTCAACGGTCCGGTGCTCAGGAACAGAAAGAATTCTGCAAAAAATATGGCTGCAAAGCAGATCGCGGTAACTTGCGTCGTTAAAGCGTAAATGGTTATAGGGACCCCTATCAGAAATCCCGATCCTGAAACGAGCAGATACCCGCTGCCGCTTTTCTTCTGAAAGTGGTCGCCGAGCCATCCTCCAGCAAGGGTGCCGGCTATCCCCGCCGTTATAGTAACTATACCGAACATGACATTCCCGGTAGCCACGTCAAGGTTGTGCATTCGATAGAGAAAGGTAGGCACCCATTGAGCCAGGCCTCCAAGCGCAAATGTCATGGCCGCCATGGCGATCGTATTGACTATGAAAGAGCGATTCCCGGTAAGCTGCCGATAAACCGCGGTATTCAGTCCGTCCCGACTCTCGGCTTCTCTGTCGCTTTCTCCACGAACAGGCTCACTAAGGAACCAGAGGGGAAGAGACAATAAAATACCGGGGACACTCACTACAAGAAAGGCAGCGTGCCATCCCGCATAATGCCCGATAATTCCACCCAGAAGATAACCAATGGCGCTGCCGACTGGGATTGCGAGATAAAAGAGCGAGAGTATCCTGCCCCTCTGCATTTTAGAAAAATAATCGGCGATTATGCCGGGTGACACTGTGCCGAAACTGGCCTCTCCTATGCCGACCATCGTGCGGGCAGCAAGCAGCAGCCCATAGCCATTGGAAAAGCCGGCCGCAGCAGTGGCAAAGCTCCAGGCCAAAAGACCGAACGAGGCAATCCTGACGCGCTTCAGTCGGTCGCCTAACCATCCGAATAAAGGGGCAGAGACCATGTAGCAGAGCATGAAGACACTGCCGAGGGAACCGAGAGCGGTATCTGATATCTGGAGGTCAGACTTGATGAGGGGAAAGACGGCATAGATGACTTGCCTGTCCACATAGTTCAGAAGGTTGGCGGTGAAAAGGACCGCCAAGGCATAGTAACGATACCTCAATTGGGTTGAAGGAATGCCCACTAACAGGGTTATGAGTCCGGTATTTTTCCGAGGGCCTCCTGGGCAGCCAGCATTTGCGCCTCTTTCTTGCTTTTGCCCGTCCCTCTTCCGTACATGGTTTCTTTTATCGAGACTTCTGCGGTAAAAACCTTGCGATGTTCCTCTCCTTCCTGCTTCACTATCCTGTATTCCGGCAGGGTCCCAAATAGCGCCTGGCAACGCTCCTGGAGCTCGCTCTTGAAGTCGTAGCCTTCATTCTTCTCTATTACATTGGGGATCTTATCCTTGTAAAGCCCGAGTATCAGCGTCTTTACGGTTTCATAATCACTGTCGAGAAAGACAGCACCGAAGAGTGCTTCAAGCGTATCAGCGAGTATCGACCGCTTCAGCCTGCCGCCTGTAGACTCCTCTCCCCTGCCGAGACTGACGTAATCCCCTAACGACAATCCAGCAGATATATCGTGGAGGACCGACTTATTGACAAGATATGACTTCATCTTCGACATTTCGGCCTCATCGAGAATACGATCTGCTGTAAACAGAGTCTCTGCGATTACCAAGCCCAGGACTGAATCGCCGAGGAATTCCATTCGCTCATTATGAGCGGACTGCCCACCGGTATTTTCATGCTGGAAAGATTTGTGTGTCAGGGCTTCACTGAATAACCGCCGGTCCCTGAACTTATACCCTAACAGGACTTCAAGTTCGGACGGCTCAGCTATATTTCTTGAAAATGAGGCAGGCATTCGTTCCGCCAAACCCGAAAGAGTTGGAAAGTGCATACTCAAGATTGAGCTGTCTGGCCGTGTTAGGAACGTAATCGAGATCGCACTCCGGATCCGGGTTGTCGAGGTTGACTGTCGGAAGTATCAGTCCATTGACGATGCTCAAAACGCTGAAGATAGCTTCAACGCCCCCGGCTGCGCCCAGGAGATGTCCTGTCATCGATTTAGTCGAGCTCACGCAGAGCTTGTAAGCATGTTCGCCGAATACCTTCTTAATAGCCATGGTTTCAAGCTCGTCGCCGTATTTGGTCGAGGTCCCATGGGCATTGATGTACTGAATCTTCTCAGGCTCTATGCAGGCATCCTTCAGAGCAGCCTTCATGCAGCGCGCAGCACCTTCGCCTTCCGGCGCTGGTGATGAGATATGGTAAGCATCGCCGGACATCCCGTAACCTATGATTTCAGCGTATATTCTGGCGTTGCGTGCTATAGCGCTCTCAAGGCTCTCAACGACTATGACCCCCGTGCCTTCGCCCATAACAAAGCCGTCGCGGCCTAAATCGAAAGGTCTGCTTGCTTTTTCAGGATCATCATTGCGGGTCGAAAGGGCCTTCATGGCCGCAAAACCTGCCACAGCCAGCGGACATATGACGGATTCGGAACCGCCCGCGAACATAGCATCTGCGTCGCCCCTCTGGATAATCCGGAATGCCTCGCCTATGGCATGACTGCCGGTAGCACATGCAGTTACCACCGAAGAATTAGGTCCCTTTGCTCCAAGGTGGATCGAAACATTTCCAGAGGCGAGATTAATGCATACCATGGGTATGAAAAATGGCGATACTCGGCGGTGCCCTTTTTCGAGTAGGGCCTTGTGATAATATTCGATGGTGTTGAGGCCACCAATTCCGGAACCGATAAAAACGCCTACCCTTTCGGCATTCTCCGGCGTGATCTTGAGGCCCGAGTCTTCATGGGCCATCATCGACGCGGCCATGGCCAAGTGGATGAAACGGTCCATCTTTTTTATTTCCTTGGCCTCGATGTACTGCGCCGGGTCGAAGTCTTTCACTTCGCCTGCGATGCGCACGGGGTAGGTCGAGGCATCAAACTGGGTGATCGGGCCAATACCCACTTTCCCGGCGGCGGCAGCCTTCCATGAAGCCTCGGCGCCGATACCGAGGGGCGAGACAAGGCCCAGCCCCGTTATAACAACTCTTTTATATTCGCTCATCAACCGTTAAACTTTTTTAGATATATATTCTACCGCGTCTTTTACCTTGGCTATCTTCTCGGCATCTTCATCCGGAATTTCGATATTGAAAGCTTCTTCGAAAGCCATTACGAGTTCAACAGTATCCAGTGAATCCGCGCCGAGATCTTCGACAAAAGAAGCCTCGGGGGTTACTTCGGCCTGGTCGACACCAAGCTGTTTAGAAATAATCTCTTTTACTTTTTCCTCTACCATTATGTCCTCCCTTTTTTTCAATGCTGTTTTATGTGTATCTGCTGCGGGACAGATCCCGCATTCCTTAAATTACATGTACATTCCACCATTTACATGAATGACCTGTCCGGTAACGTAGCCGCTCTCGTTCTCTGCAAAAAATGCGACGGCATTCGCGACATCGTCGACCGTCCCGAAACGGCTCATAGGAATCGATTTCATCATTTCGGTTTTCACATTTTCAGGAAGCGCATCGGTCATAGCCGTTGTGATAAACCCGGGTGCGACAGCATTGGAAGTGATCCCCCTACCCGCATATTCCCTAGCTACGGTTTTGGTCAGTCCGACAATCCCTGCCTTCGATGCACTGTAATTTGCCTGGCCCGGATTTCCCATAAAGGCTACTATAGATGCGATATTTATAATCCTGCCATATCTTTGTTTCGACATCAATCTGACAGCCTCCTTAGAACAGAGGAACGTTCCCTTTAGATTGATATTGATAACAGCGTCCCAATCCTCTTCCCTCATCCTCATCAACAGTCCGTCCTTCGTTATGCCTGCGTTATTAACGAGGATTTCGACTTTTCCGAATTCTTTGGCCGCAGTCTCGAAGATTGAGCTCACATCCGAAGCCTTGGAAACATCAGCCCTGGCAGGAATGCTCCTGACCCCTAGGGTCCGGAGATAGTCCGCAGTCTCCCTGGCGATATCCAGGTTCACATCAACAACAACAATGTTGACGCCGCGGCGCGCCAGCGTTTCGGCTATGGCCTTTCCGATGCCGCGTCCCCCTCCAGTTATAACCGCTGTATGACCCTTCATCAATAATCCTCCTCGGAAAAAGTCGGCTCCAAATTTAACGGAGTAGTATACCTATTTCAGGTCGAAAATATCCAAACTACCCGTCGGGCATCGTCGTCCGCAGGTCATTTTACCGTATAGACTATTTCTCTCGACATCATGCAGTTCCATACGGAAGATGGAGTACAATTTTCGCACATCGATTTTCCTTTAGTCAATCGCGGCGACGGCAGCGTGCTTCACCTTATGATATACTGTGCGCGTGGGACCGGCCCCGAAAATAATTTTCACACTCGGCACCTCCACTCGGAGCGAAGAGGACTTCATCGAGATTCTCTTTCTTTACGGAATCGACAATGTAATCGATGTGCGCAGTTTTCCGAAGAGCAAGATACCAACCTTCACTCAAGCCTATTTGTCCAATCTGCTTCAGAGGGAAAGACTGAAATACTACTTCCTCGGTCGGGAGTTAGGTGGTCTTCGCAAAGGCGGTTACGATGATTATGTCACAACGGATGAGTTCAATCTAGGTATAGATAAACTTGAAGAGATCGCGGCCGGTGGCACAGCCGCGATAATATGCGCTGAGAAATTCCCCTGGAAATGCCACCGCCGCTGGATTGCTCGGGAACTCCATCACAGGGGCTGGACCATAGAGCATATTATTGATAAGGGTAAGGTCTGGATACCGAAATAGATTCTAGGAGCGTGGCACTGCCTCTCCCAACCTTAGATTTCTACCAACATATTATCTATCAGCCGAGTGTTTCCCATTTTGACGGCTACGGCAAGGAGATATTTCTTTTCCGGGAGGGCACTTTCTTCAAACGTCTCGGGATTGTAGACCCCCGCGTATTGGACCTCGCTGACTAGTGGTTCCGCCTTAAGCATCGCATTCATGTGTTCAGTAACAGATGTGGGCATAACGCCATCCTTAACCATGTGCGTGGCTGACTTGAGCGAGTTATATACAACCGCAGCCGCTTCTCTTTCTTCTGGCGAAAGATAGCGGTTCCTGGAACTCATGGCCAGGCCGTCGTTCTCACGCACTGTAGCGCAGATGATACACTCGACGCTCAGGTTCAGGTCCTTCGTCATCCTTTTGATAATCTGCGCCTGCTGGAAATCTTTCTGCCCGAAATAAGCCCTGGTCGGCAAGGCCAAATTAAAGAATTTGCAGACAACCGTCGCAACTCCTTCAAAATGTCCCGGCCTGAACGCACCGCAAAGCCTGTCCGATAAGCCCCTGACCCCGATGTAAGTCGAAAACCCTTCCGGGTACATTGCCGCCACTTCCGGTACAAAGAGTATATCTGCGCCGGCAGATTCGAGCTTCATAATATCGCTCTCAAGATCTTTTGGGTATTTATCGAAATCCTCACTGGGGCCGAACTGCGTCGGATTGACAAAGATGCTTGCCACAACTATATCATTTTCACCTTTAGCGATCTTAAACAGAAACAGATGGCCGCCATGCAGGGCACCCATGGTCGGAACGAGCCCTAAAGACTTGCCCTGCGTCAGCAGCCTTCTGGACGTCTCCTTCATTATGCGGGGGGTACGAATGATTTCCATGAAATACTCTATACACATTTTTACGATTAATCAAGTTAGTCTCTCCCGTACTCTTCATGAACAATTCTAATTGGAGTTTAAGGGATAACCCCTTCTTTTCGGTCTAAGTAATTGAAATTCCAGTCACTTCTGATTGCAGCTTCGTAAGACCCCTCCGCATCATCTGAATAGTCTAATTAATAAGCCATTAATAGCATTTTATGCTTGACACGTAAGACCCTACTTGATATAATATCAACATGGCACACTTCCATGTTAAGACAAAGAAGGGAAGACCCTACCTATACGTCCGCGAGATCGC
>Ga0181523_10002944_pt1 | contig 15922 bp, 11 predicted proteins | sample PEATcosm2014_Bin_43_FD_119752 | JGI IMG/M metagenome (GOLD analysis project Ga0181523, IMG submission 119752) | Peatland microbial communities from MTU Mesocosm Facility, Houghton, MI, USA - PEATcosm2014_Bin05_30_metaG | ecosystem: Environmental > Terrestrial > Soil > Wetlands > Peat | place...
AGCGGCGCAGCCGGTCGTAGGACGCCGCCAGCCCAAGCCAGGCTTCGGCGTCGTTGGGCCGCTGCTCGACGGCGGTGCGGAAGCTCTGCTCGGCGAGGCCGAAATTGTTGCTGCGGAAATATTTCTTGCCGAGCTGCACATTGTCGTTGGGGTCGTCGCCGAGGAGGCCGGGCTTCGACATCGGCGCGACCGGCTCGCCGCTCGGCCCGGGCTCGGCCGGCGGGGTGACGATGGATCCGGTGGTGTCGCCGGGTGTGGCGCTGTCGGCGGCCGGCGGGTTGTCCGTGGCCGCGGTATCGTCGAGCTTCGGCGCGGTCGAGCAGCCGCCAAGGCCGGCGAGGCCTGCCGCTGCGAGGATGAGGATCAGGACCCGCGCCGCTCGGATACTCATACACACGCTCCGGACACGCCGTGTCCGGCCACCCCCGCACCCGACGCGGATTGCACCGTCCGCCCCGGAAACCGTAAGGAGCGGACAGCGCCGGACAAGCAAAGCTAGGCGACGTTGGTTAAGGAATTCCTCGCCGGCGATTCGTCACGGCGGGCGGGTTTGAAACGCGGGTTCGCAAGGTGGTCCCCCTTCCCCGCAACGAGGTCCCCGTCGCGCGAGCGCGGCGCGGTGCCCCTCGCGGGGCGGGAAAGCGCAGACCTCACCACATGCCGATCGCGACGCGGACGATGACGGGGCACAGAATGACGATGAACAGCACCGGAAAGATGCATACCATCATCGGCACCGCGAGCTTGGCCGGCAGGCTGTAGGCCTTCTCCTCCGCCCGCGACAATCGCTTGTGCCGCATGTCGTCCGAGTAGACGCGCAGCGCGTCGCTGATACTCGAGCCGAGCTCGTCGGACTGCTGGATCAGCGTGGCGAAGGAGCGCGCCTCTTCGAGGCCGAGCCGGTCGCCGAGATGGTTGAGTGCCTCGGTCATGGTGCGGCCGGCGCGGATTTCGAGATTCGCCATATGGATGTTGGCGGCAAGCGACGGATAGGAAACGCCGAGCTCGCGGCCGACCCGGTCGAGCGCGGCCTCCATGCTCAAGCCCGCATCGGCGCAGACCACGAGCAAATCCATGAAATCGGGAAAGCCCGCCTGGTGCTCGAGGCGGCGCGCCGCGATGCGGCGGTCGAGATAGAGGCTCGGCCCCAGATAACCGAACAGGCCGCCGCCCATTACCAAGAGCCAGAACGAGTTCTTGGTGTGCAGCCCGAGCATCGACAGGATGAAATAAGCGCCGACGGCAAGACCCACCGCCGCCGTCGCGCGCGTGATGAAGTAATAGGCCGCGGCGTGCGGATCGTAGATGCCGGCTTGCACCAGGCGCGCCCGCAGCATCTTCATGTCGCTCGAATCGGCGGACGAATAATGCTTGGTCGTATAGTCGACGAGCTTGCGCGCGGCTTGCGTGCCGGACCAGCGCAGCGAGCGCCGGCCGGCGGGCGAATTGCCGTCCAGCCCAACGCGGACGGCGCGGCGGCGCACCGCCTCGCGGGCGCGCACGCCGAGCATCACCGCGAAGGCGAGCGTGCCGGTGGCGAGAAAGATCAGCACGCTCAGCATCAGCGGAGCGTTGTCGCCGATCATGGCGGTTGCGCTGTCCATCGTTCAAATCTTGAAATTGACCATTTTGAACATGACCATGTTGCCGACCAGCATCCATGCGGCGGCGCCGAACAACAGCACCTTGGTGAGGTGCTCGTTCCACACCGAGGCGTAAAAATCCGGCGCGATAAACTGGATGACGACGAACATGCCGATCGGCAGCGCCGAGAGAATCATCGCCGAGGCGCGGCCCTCGGCGGCCAGCGCGCGGATCTTGCGCCGCATCTTGAAGCGCTGGCGGATGACGCCGGACAGGTTTTCCAGGATTTCGCCGAGATTGCCGCCGGTCGAGCCCTGAATGGCGACCGCGGTGACAAACAGCGGCAGATCGTCGGAACCGAGTCGGGCGTACAGATTGCGCATCGCGGTTTCGAGATCGGCGCCATATGTGATCTCGTCGGACACCACGCCGAATTCCGAGCCAATCGGGTCGGGCATTTCGCGGCCGACCATGGAAATCGCGATCGGCACCGGGTGTCCGGCGCGCAGGCTGCGCACGATGATATCGAGCGCGTCGGGAAATTGGGCGCCGAATTTCTTCTGGCGTCGGCTGCGCAGCAACTTCAGCACCAGATAGGGCAAGGCCGTGGCGCAGAACAACGCGGCGGCGGCCGCTTCCACAAGGCTATGGCGAAACACCATCGTTGCGCCGAACGCAAACAGGCTCGCAAAAGCGATGATCACGAACAGCCGCGTCAGGCCGAGCGTGAGGCCGGATTGCAGGATCAGCCGATTGAGCGCGGTGAGACCGAGCCGGTAATCGCCTTCTCCGGTCAGCCCGCGTTCGCGCCGCAATTCGACTAAAACGCTTTCGCGATCGGTGCGATTTTTGGAGATCGCGAGCCGCCGGTTGATCCGGCTGCGATAGGACGCCGCCGAAAAGCACGACAGATAGACGGCCTCGACGGTGAGACCGGCCGCAAGCGCGACAAACAGCCAGACCAGATAGATCGGATTGATATCAAACAACAGAAAATCGAAAGACATGGCGGACCGCACCTGTCACAAGGGCTGCGACGGATCGAAATGCGAGCCGGGAATCTTGATGCCGAGCGCGATCAGATCGGCGAGGAAGCGCGGCCGCACGCCGGTCGCCTGGAAATGGCCTTGCACCGCGCCGTCCGGCGCCGTGCCGGTGCGCACGAATTTGTAGATCTCCTGCATCTGGATGATGTCGCCCTCAAGCCCAGTGATCTCGGCGATGCTCATGACGCGGCGCTTACCGTCGGACAGCCGCGACAATTGCACGATCACCCGGATGGCGGCGGCGATCTGGCCGCGGATCGAGGCCACCGTCATCGGCAGGCCGGCCATGCCGATCATCTGCTCGAGACGCGAAATGGCGTCGCGCGGCGTATTGGCGTGGACCGTCGCCATCGAACCTTCGTGGCCGGTATTCATGGCCTGCAGCATGTCGAAGGCTTCTTCGCCGCGGCACTCGCCCAGGATCACGCGATCGGGCCGCATGCGCAGCGCGTTCTTGACGAGGTCGCGCTGACGAATCTCGCCCTTGCCCTCGATCGACGGCGGCCGCGTCTCCATGCGGCCGACATGCGGCTGCTGCAATTGCAGTTCGGCGGCGTCCTCGATGGTAAGAAGCCGCTCCTTCTCGGAGATGAAGGCCGACAAGGCGTTGAGCATCGTGGTCTTGCCCGAGCCCGTGCCGCCGGAAATGATCAGCGTAACGCGCGCCTTCACCGCCGCGGCGAGGAGTTCCGCCATCTGCGGCCGCAGCGCGCCGACCTCGACCAGCTTGTTGAGGTTGAACGGTTTCTTGGAAAACTTGCGGATCGACATCAGCGGGCCATCGATCGCCACCGGCCGCACCGCGACGTTGACGCGCGAGCCGTCGAGCAGGCGGGCGTCGCACATCGGATGCGATTCATCGACGCGGCGGCCGACGGCGGAGACGATTTTGTTGATGATGCGCAGCAGATGCGCCTCGTCTTTGAAGCGCACCCCGGTCGGCTCGAGAACGCCCTTGCGCTCGACATAGACGCATTCGTGACCGTTGATCAGGATGTCATTGACGGTCTCGTCCTTGAGCAAGGGTTCGAGCGGACCCAAGCCCGTCATCTCATCGAGAATTTCCGAGACGAAATCGTTGAGCTCTTGGGTGTTCAGCGCCAGCCGTTCGGTCAGCACATATTGCGATACGAGCTGCTGGACGTGGCCGCGGATTTCCTCTTCCGGCAGCTTTTCCAGCGCCGACAGATTGGTCTCCTCGATCAACCGGCGATGCAGCCGCACCTTGGCGTCGAGGAGCTTGTCGCTCAGAAGCGGATTGGCGGCGGCGGGTGCGGCGGCGACTGCCGGCTCGGCGGCGGCCTCCGGCGGCACCGTCCACGGCAGCTGCTCCGGCACGCTCTCTTCGGCCGCCGGCACAATGTCCGGAGCGGCGACGCGGCGCATCGAAAAGCGGCTGGCCATTGCGGTGTCCTAGATTCTCTCTTGAGGCACGGTCGAAACTTTTATCGCGCCAATGACAGCTTGAGTTTCTTCGGCACGCCGGCGGTCTCCTTGGCGGTCTTGGCGGCGCTTGGCGCGAGGACGAGCTTCTTGAGCTGCAGGGTGATCTTGTTGCCCTTCCTGACTTCCTCCAGCGGCACGCCGCGGTCGATCGCCTCGCGAACCAGGCCGTAGTCGTTGGGCACGCAGGCCAAAAACGCGTCGCCGATCGCCTGCTCGATGTCGCTCTTGCGCAGGCCCGCCGAAAACATTTTCTGCACGAAGCGGTTGATGATGACTTGCGGCTGCGGCCCCTCGCCCAGCCGCTCGCGAATGGCGTCGACGAGCTGCTTGGCATGGCGCAGCCCCGGCACCGTCGTTTCGCTGACGATGAACAGCTTGTCGGAGCCCAACAGCACGCTGTCGGTCCAGGAGAACCAGGTGCGCGGCATATCGAACACGACATAATCGAAATGCGACGACACCAGATCGAGCAGCCGCGTCACCACGTCCGGATCGAACGAACGCATCTCCGCCGGCCGATTCGGCGCGGCAACGACCGCGAGGCCAGACGGATGCTGCGAGATCATTACTTCGAGCAATTGCCGGTCGAGCCGCTCGGGGCGCGGCTCGATCTCGCTCAGATTGAGCCGCGGCTCGATATCGAGATAATCGGCGCAAGCGCCGTGCTGAAAGTCGAGATCGACCAGGCATGTCGCGGATTTGCCGCGCGCGCCGCTGTTGAGCAGCAGCATGGCGGTCTGCACCGCGAGCGTGGTCACGCCGGCGCCGCCGACGGCGGGCAGGAACGTGAAAATCTGCGATTCCTTGGTCTCGGCGCCGGCCGGCGGCTTGGCGACGCGCGCACAGGTCCGCACCAGTTCGACCGGCGGAACCGGCTTCACCAGAAAATCGGCGACACGCATTTGCATCAGCCGCCGCGCCACGTCGGCATCGAAAGCCTGCGTCACGGCGACCACCGGCGGCCACGTCCCGATCCGCAGCAAGAGGTCTTCGAGCGCCCGCAATTCGGCTTCGTCGGCGGCATCGACGTCGGCGACGACGACGGTCGCCCCTTCGACGTTGACGGTATTGGCCACGCCGGCGAGCTTTCCCGTGACGACGTCGAGCCCGATCTGGGCGCTGCCGCCGAAGGTCGAGCGGACGGCCTCTTCGAAGCCCGCGTCGGCGGTCAGCACGACCACCTTGGCCTGGGCGCGCGGTGCTGTGACGGGACCGATACGCATGCTTTCAAGCTCGCCTTGCCGATGCGGGTGTCATTGCGCCGGGGTGCTGGCTGCGGGCGGTGCACTGCCGCCGGTATTGACCGTCGTCTGGCTGATGGTTTGGCCCGACTGGTTCGTCGACATAAAGTTGTCTGGGTCGGCCGGCGGGATGACCTTGCCGGTACGGTAACGTTCGACCGCGGTCTGCATCTTCTGGCCGTTAAATTCGATGTTCTTGTCACCGCTATACGGCGGCCACGGATCGACCATCTGAGTAACCGTATTGGCCGTCACGGCATCGCCGCCGGAGAGCGCGACGGTCTCGCGGCGATCCAGGTAAGAGTCGCTTTCGCGGCGCACGAACAGGTCGGAGCATCCGGCAAGCCAGGTGCCAAGCCCGATGGCGGCGAACGCGGCTGCAATCAGCCGCGTGGCCCGACGCGTGCCGCGCTCAGTCTTTGGCCGACACATAGACGTCTCCATTTCTCGGCAGGTCGAGGATGTGGCCAACATAGGGCCGGTTGAGCGCGCCGACGGCGAGCCGGGCCAGCTCCGGACTGACTTCGGTGTCGCCCATCAGAAACAGGTCGATGTCGTTCGGCGGCAGCGAACTGTCGAGCGGCGTATGCACCGGATCGGTCGGCGTCATCGGCCGCACGAGGTGCGGCGTTACCAGGATGACGAGGTCGGTTTCTTTTTTCTGGTAGTCGGTCGAGCGGAACAAGGCGCCGAGCACCGGCATGTCGCCGAGCCACGGCAATTGATCGATATTGTTGGTACCGTCGCTCTGCAGCAGTCCGCCAAGCATGAAGCTTTGGCCATCGCGCAATTCCAGCGTGGTCGAGGCTTTTCGCGTTGTGAGTGCCGGCACCGTGGTGCCGGCGACGGTCACGGCGTTGGCGTGGTCGATCTCGCTCACTTCCGGCTTGACGACCAGATTGATCACGCCGTTGCGGAGCACGGTCGGGGTAAAGGACAGGCCGACGCCGTAGGGCTGAAAGCCGAACGACGGCGTACCGGTGGCGCCGACCTCCGGGATTGGAATTTGGCCGCCGGCGAGGAAGCTGGCGGTCTCGCCCGACAGGGTCGCCAGATTCGGCTCCGCAAGGAGGCGCGCCGCACCCTTCGCTTCCAACGCGTTGACCTCGATCTGCAGCTTGTTCGACAGTTGCCCGATCAGGAAGCCGAACGGCGCCGCGCCCGACAGCACGCCAGCGGCGACCACCGGCGAAATCGGCAATGTGTTGGCCAGCACGTTGGGGCCGCCGACGCCGCTGCCGGCGAGGGCCGGCTGCTGGAACGCGCCGTTCGGCTGCGTGATCGGCAGCTGCGACGCGGGCAGCCCGGAGCCAGTATTGGCAAGTACCGAATTGCCGAACGCATTCCACTGCACGCCGAGGTCCCGGCCCGCGTTGCGGTCGACCTCGATGAAGCGCACCTCAAGCTCGATCTGCTGCGGCTGCGACACCTGGACCGTGTTGATCGGGTCACCACCGAACTGGCTCGCGATCTGCACCGCTTTGTCGAGCGTGGTGGCGTCGGGTGACGTGCCGCTCAACATGATGCGGCCGTTGATCGACGACACTCTGATGCCGCCGCCGGTGAAGCGGCCGATCTCGGCCGCCAGCCGCGAGATGTCATAGGACACTTCGATGTCGAAAATGCCGACCGGCTTGTGATCGGCGTCATAGACGGTGACGCGCGTGGTGCCGATCTTCTTGCCGAGAATCGATAGCGAATGGTCGGTGAGCGGGCTGACGTCGGCGATATCCGGATCGCCGACCGTAATATTGGCGAAGCTTTGGTCGGTACGGACGTCTTCGGTTTTGCCGATCGTCACTCTCACCGTCGCGCTGTGAACGGGGCTGGCGAGCGCAATATGCTGCTGCGCGTGCACGGCCGGCGCCAGCGCCAGCATGACCGACGCCGCAAGCACCGCCCTGATCCAGCCGCGCCGCAACAGCGCGCCGACCTTGACGCCGGCGCTCTTGGTGTTCCTGTCCGAAAATCTTGTCGGATGTCTTGGGCCATCGCCCGCGACGACGCTTGGATTTTTGTACCGGCTTTTCACGACACTCTCCCCGTCACTCACTTGATTTCCCCAAACTTGAACTTCACATCGCTCCGCGTCGTCATTTCCAATCAGTCGTTCGCCGGCGCCGGCTGAGGCAGCGCGGCGGACTGCGCGTTGCCGCGCTCGACCGGCACCGAATATTCGACGCGCTCGTTCTTCGACGGGCGCGTCACGGCAACGGTAACAAAGTCCGATTTTCGCGAGGCCGGTTTGCCCAGATCCGCAGGCGTCACCCGCCGCGAATCGTCCGCGGCGACTTCGCCGGCCTTGCGCAGCAGCAGCGACAGCGTGCCGACCGTGGAGGCCAGCGCGACTTTTTCGCCGTCGGTGGCGCTGACCTCGAGCGTGACCGCCTTGACGACGGACGGCTTGTCGGTCTTCTCGTCGGCAAGCTGATCGATCGCGAGAACCCGCGCGTCCTCGATCACGACGTCCGTCGCGGCCGTGTTCTTCTCGCCCTGGCGCGTCAGCGCCACATCGACATGGTCGCCGGGCAGTATGAAGCCGGCGACGCCCTGCACGTCATTGACGCGAACGGCCACCGCCGTCATGCCCGGATCGAGCACCGCGGAAAGCGTGGCGCGTTCGCCCGGGCCGGTAATCTTCGAGGCGAGAACGGCCTCGTTCGGCTCCATCGGCAGCAGCACGACGCGCTTTGCCGCGGTGAGATCCGCGATCTTGCCGAAGGCGCCGGCCGGCAGCGCATCCTGCGGCCACGCCAGTTCGCGCAGCACCGATGCGGTCAATTGGTCGCCGAACCGCAACGGGCGGCTGGCGACGACGATCGTGCGCTCCGGCAGCGGCGCTTTGCGCTGCGCTTCGAGGCTCTTCATGTGCGCAGCGTCCTGGTTGTTGAGCCAGGTCTGCGCCAGGAAGACCGCGAGCAATCCGAACAGGACCGCAAAGCCGATCATGACGATGGTATTGGTCCGCAAGTCCGTCCCCTGATGACGCCGGGAATTCTGTTAGACAAAATTCCGCGAAAGAATTTCGTCGTTGTTCGCGGGGATTATTGATCGGCTGCTGGTATGGAATTGGTGAAGTTACGTAGGGTTTTCCCCCTATGCTGAAGATTGGTTGAAACGGTATTCTTTACGGTGCGTATCGCGCATCGCTCGAAGTGAAGAGATATCCTTTACGGAACTTGACCGACGACATTCGGCGCGGCGCAGCAGCCCGCACCAAGCCGCGTCAGGCTTGGAGTTTTGCGCGTACAACGATTCATTGATGATGCCGCACTGCGCGCCGCCGATTTTACGAATTCCGGTAGGACGCCGTTAAGGACGAACGGCAAGGCGCCTTCTTTGCGATGCCGAGACGCGCATCACACCCGCGCGAAGCCACGCGGGACGGTGTGAAATTTGGAAATACCCGTCGCGGTGATCAGCACCATTTCGCCGGTCTGCACGCCGGCATTACCATCGCGTGTGACCACGTTGGGCTGAATGACGATCGTCATTCCGGCGCGAAACGGCTCGTCCGGGATATGCGCGCTGGGCCGGCTCTGCGAACCGAGAATGGGCGGCAGATAGCCGCCGCCATAGCCGTGCAACAGATCGTCAATGATAGTGAAGCCCGCCTGCTCGATGACACCGGCAGCGTCGATCGCCTGTTGCGGCATGGCGCCGTCCTTGAGCACGGCCGCGACCGCCTCGAATGCCGCATCGGCGACCGCATGCAGATCGCGATAGAGCGGCGGCGGATCGCCGGCGACCGCGAAGCTGCGCAAGACCTGGCCGGGATACTCCCAGAACGCGGCGGCGATCTCGGCGACGACGACATCGCCGCGCTCGACCTTGCGGTTGGCGGGAAATTGCGTCGGCACGCCGAGTCGCGGCGCGGCCATCGGCGTAACGCCGAGAAAATGAATGACGTTCGTGCCGCCGAGCGCCACATAGGACCGCTCGACCAGATCGGCGAGATCGCGTTCGCTCAGGCCCGGCCGCAGGCCGTCGCGCAACGCGCTCATGCCGCGATCGGTCAAGGCGGCGCCGATCCGCAGCCAGTCCAGCTCTTCCTCGGATTTGATCTGGCGCAGCCGCACGTAACCGCGGTTGAGGTTCGCAGGCGCGCCGAATCGCGCGACGAGCTTTTCGTGCTGTTCGAACGTCATCGGCCCGATGACGCCGATGCGGCCGCTGCGCGCCGCGCGATGCTCCAGCGCGGCAATCGCCTCGGCGATCGACGCGCCGCCGCCCCAGGCGACCTCGGCCGGCGCGGCGAGCTGACGCGCCAGCGGCACGTGATTGACGTGTTGCACGAACAAGGTGTCGGGCCTGCCGGGAGTGAACACGCCGACCGCCTCGGCGGTCACCGGCCAGCCGGTCAGCCACTGCACCGCCGAGCCGAAGCGATTGGCGCCGCAATAAACCAGGTGGTCGAGCCCGGCCTCGTTGAGCAGGGTCTCGATCGCGGCGCGCCGCCGTGCAAATTCCGCGTCGCTAAACCGCGGATATTCAGCCTCGTGGATCGTCCGCAGCCGCGGTGGCAGATCGAAACCTATGCGGCTCGAGGGCTTGCTCATATTACCACTGTAAGGGGGTGGGCTTGGCAAATCCATTTTGTTAGATAACGGTTCGATCGCGCCGTTCGGCTGCTATGAACCGCTCATCCCCGCGAAAGCGGGGACCCAGCCAGCCCACCGCACGCTTTGCGCTCTGCATCTGGATTCCCACATTCGCGGGAATGAGCGGAAGGCGAATGTCCATTCGGGAGTATCGAAGCCATGCCGTCGAGCTTGATCGATTCCGCCGTCTTCCGCGACATTTTCTCCACCGAGGCGATGCGGCGGGTTTTTTCCGACGAGAATCGCACTCAGAAATATCTCGACTTCGAAGCCGCTTTGGCGCGGGCGCAAGCGCGGCTCGGCATCATCCCGAAGGAGGCCGCAGACGAAATCTGTCGGCATTGCAACGTCGCCGAGATCGACTTCGTCAAGCTCAAAGCGCAGACCGAGCGAATCGGCTATCCGGTGCTGCCGGTGGTGCAGCAGCTCGTGGCGCTGTGCCGCGACGGCCTCGGCGAGTGGTGTCATTGGGGCGCGACGACACAGGACATCACCGATACCGCGACCGTGATGCAGATCCGCGAGGCGCTCACGCTGGTCGAAGCGGACCTCGAGCGCATCGCCGATGCGCTCGCCGGCCTCGCCCGCAAGTACCGCGACACGCCGATGGCCGGGCGGAGCAATCTGCAGCAGGCCGTGCCGATCACCTTCGGCTACAAGATGGCGACTGTGTTGGCGGCGTTCGAGCGGCACAAGCAGCGCTTGGCGGAATTGCGCACCCGCGTGCTGATCGGCGAATTCGGCGGCGCCGCCGGCACGCTGTCCTCGCTCGGCGGCAAGGGACTAGCGACGCAGGCCGAATTGATGAAGGAATTAAAGCTCGGCCAGCCGGCGATCGCCTGGCATACGGTGCGCGATACAATCGCGGAAGTCGGCTGTTTCCTCGGCCTAGTCACCGGCACCTGCGGCAAGATCGCCTTCGACGTGAAACTTCTCATGCAGACCGAGGTGGAAGAAGTCTACGAGCCGTTCCAGGAGGGGCGCGGCTCGTCCTCGACCATGCCGCAAAAACGCAATCCGATTTCCTCGGTCTATATCACCGCGCTCACCTCGGTGGTGCGCCAGCAGGTCGGCGCGCTGCTCGACGCCGTGGTCGAGGACCACGAGCGCGCCACAGGACCCTGGGAGATCGAGTGGATCGTGCTGCCGGAAATCTTCTGCCTTGCCGCCGGCGCACTGTCGCAGACCGAATTCGTGCTGACCGGCTTGCAGGTCGACGAGAAGAAGATGCGATCGAATCTCGATCTGACCAAGGGGCTGATCGTGTCGGAAGCAGTGATGATGGGGCTCGGCCCCTATCTGGGCCGCCAATACGCCCACGATCTCGTCTACGACATCTGCCGCAAAGTCGTCGCCACCGGCCGGCCGCTGGTCGATTTACTCGCCGAAAACGAGGAGATCACCAAGCACCTCGACCGCGCGGCACTAACAAAACTCTGCGACCCGGCGAACTATCTCGGCGAAGCCGGGGCGATGGTGGATCGGGTGCTGGCAATGCGGGGGAAGTAGCTTGGCGGCATTCCGGGGCGCCGCGCGACTTCGCGCGAGTCCGTTGGCTCGGCCCGGGGATGACGGATAAAGATCACTCCGCCGCCTTGGCCTTCGCCGCCGCCTGTTCGCGGACGAATTTGTCGATCGCCAATTGATCGACCTTGCCGGACCCGAGCATCGGCAATTTCTCGAGGATGACGACTTCCGCCGGGAACATCAGCTCGGAGGCATGCTTGCTTCGCGCATAGGCAATGAAGTCGCTGCGTGTCGCGCCATGCTTGTCGGTGACCATGATCAGGCGCTCGCCCTTGCGCGCGTCTGCGATCGCGGCGACCGCCGTCGTGTAATGCGGCCATAGTTCCGCCGCCAGCATCTCGACCGCGGCGAGCGAGACCATCTCGCCGCCGACCTTGGCGAAACGCTTGGCGCGGCCCTTGATGGCGACAAAGCCCTGGTCGTCGATGGCGACGATGTCGCCGGTGTCATGCCAGCCCGCCGGCGGCGTTTCGAGGACGCCCGGTTTGTCGGCGCGCAGATAACCGAGCATGACGTTCGGTCCCCGGACGTAGAGCCGGCCGCCTTCCTCGACGCCTTCCACCTTTTCCAGCTTCGGCTCCATGCCCGGCAACAGCCGCCCGACGGTGCCGAACTTGTTGAACATGGGCGTGTTGAGCGCCATCACCGGCGAGCATTCGGTGACGCCATAGCCTTCGAGAATACGCAGGCCGAATTTTTCCAGATAAATCCGGCGCGTCGACTCTTTCACCGGCTCGGCGCCGGCCAGCACGTAGCGTAGCGAACGGAAGTCGTAAGGGTTGGCCACCCGCGCATAGCCGTTGAGGAACGTGTCGGTGCCGAACAGCACGGTCGCGCAGACGCCGTAGACCAGTTCCGGCACGGTGCGGTAATGTAGCGGCGAGGGATAAAGATAGATCGGCACGCCGGAAATCAGCGGCAGCACGATGCCGCCGGTGAAACCGAATGAATGGAATGCCGGCAAGGCATTGAACAGCTTGTCCTCGCGCCCGAAATCGATGCGTGCCGCGCATTGCGCCACGTTCGTCAGCATGTTGCGGTGCGACAGCACGACGCCTTTGGGCAGGCCTTCCGTGCCCGAGGTGAACATGATCACGCCCCAGTCGTCGGGCTTGCGCTCCACCAGCGGCTTTTTCCACGTCATCAGACCGCGCAGCTTGTCGAGCGTGCCGATCGTCGCGCGGACGTCTTCGAGGTAGACGATGCGGACCTGGCCCTGCAGATGCGCGATCAGATTTTCGAGCCGGCCCTTTTCCACGAAGGTGCGCGACGTGAGGATCGTCTCGACCTGCGCGGCGCGGCAGGCGCCGAGGATATTGGCCGCCCCCGCGGTGAAATTGATCATCGCCGGAACGCGTCCGGCCGACATCACCGCCAGCAGGGTGACGACCGCGCCGTTCGAGGTCGGCAGCATGACGCCGAGCGCGCGGCCTTCGGGCGCGAGCGGCATCAGCTTTTTGCCGAGGATCGCGGTCGCCATCAATAGCCGCTTATAGGTGAGCCGGCCGCTCACCGGATCCTCGATGGCGAGCCAATTCGGGCCGTGCAGCTCTGCCGCCTCGATCAGCGCCTCGACGACGGTGCGGTCGGTCGGGGTGGTGCGGAAGATCAAGTCGGACATGATGGTGTAGAGCGCCGCGCCCGCGGCCTGCCGCCGTTTGCGGCCCTTCAGCTCGGGGTCGACCTTGAGCTGCACCGGTTCGAGGATCGTCACCGTGATCTTCGGGAACAGGCGGCGGCGCACCTGGGTGCTCTTCAACCTGGAGAAGATCGTCGCTTCCGGCCCCTCGATGCGCACCGGCACGACCATGGCGTCCGACTTGTCGGCGATCATCGCCGCACCGTCGTACACTTTCATCAGGCTGCCGGTGACGGTGATGCGGCCTTCCGGAAAAATCACCAGCATATTGCCGTCGCGCACCGCGGCGATCAGCGCACGCAGTGAAAACGGCTTGAGCGGATCGAGCGCCATGGTGCGCACGAATTTGAGAAACGGCTGGATCCACCAGTGTTTCGACATCGCCACATCGATGGCGAAGACCGGGCGTTTCGGCAGGATCGAGACCGCCAGCGGCGGGTCGAGGAAGCTGACGTGATTGAGGGCGATGATGGCGTTGTGGCCGGCCTTGTCGACGTTTTCCAAGCCCTTCACTTCGAGCCGGAAGAAAGCGCGGAACACGATCGAAAGAAAATCGTTCAGCCAGCTCGCCGGCATCGTCAGTCCGATGGCGACGGCGACCGCGAGGTTCGCGGCGCCGATCAGCGCGAACAGGACCGGCGTGCCGAACCCGAACTTTTGCAGGAGCGCGAGCACGACCGCGCCGACGACCATGAAGGCGGCATTGATCACATTGACCGCCGCCACGACGCGGGCGCGTCGATCGGCGCCGGCCCAGACCTGCACCGCGGTGAAGACAGGCACGATGAACAAGCCGCCGGAGATCGCCAATCCAGCAAGATCAACGGCGATATGGATGCTGTGCGGCGAAGCCAAATACCCGGCGATGGTGAGCGGGGTTGCCGCCGCCACGACGGCGGACGCGGTCCAGCCGAGATCGAGCGAGAACAGGCCGAGCAGCACCGTTGCGACGAGGGTCGGCAACAACACGATGCGCCCTGCGGCGAGCCAAGCGGCAAGACCGGAGCCGACTCCGACCGACACCGAAAAGATCGACAGAAACAGCGTGACGACCTGCTCGCTGCCGCCGATGGTGAACGAAACGAGCGGCGGCAAGAGCGACAGCACCAGCGCGCCGACCAGCCAGAACCAGCTCGCGACGATGGCACCCCACCACAGCCGCGGATCGGCGCGCACCTGCTTGATGAGCGCCCCGGTCGACACCAGGATATTGCGGTTGATGGGAAGATCGGGCGCCGCTTCGGCGGTTTTCGGGATCAGCAGGCTCGACGACCAGCTTGCGAGCGCCGTCAATATCATCAGCCACGCGAAATGGATTGGATTGCTGTTGCCGTTGGCGGCAAGGCCGGCAACGATGGTGCCGAGCAGAATGGCGAGAAAGGTGCCGGCTTCGATCAGCGCGTTGCCGGACGGCAACTCTCGCCGTTCGAGAAGGTCGGGCAGAATGCCGTATTTGATCGGACCGAACAGCGAGGCGAGCGTACCGAACAGAAATACCGCGACGAACAGCAAGCTGAGCGAATGAAAAGCAAAGCCTGCGACGGCGACCACGGCGGCGCCGATCTCGGTGAGCTTGATGCGCTGCGCGACGAAGGCTTTGTCGTAACGGTCGGCCAGCTCGCCGCCGAGCCCGGAGAGAAAAAAGAACGGTGCGATCAGCGTCGCGCCGGCGAGCGTAATCAAAACCGCCGAATTGTCGCCGGCAACCGCGAATAAGATAACGAAGACCAGCGCTGTCTTCAGAAAATTATCGCCGAATGCCGCAAAGAACTGGCACCAAAACAAGGGCGCGAAACGGCGCGTCGTCAGCAGTGACACGGACATATTTCTCTCGCCGTTTGCCTGCCGCCGGGCTCTCTGCCGCCGGCCGCGCCGCGACTAAATCGCGCTCCCGGCGGGCAGTTTAGACGCTGGCGCGCGACTTGGCGACGCACCGAAGCCTGGCCTTGCCGCCGCCGCGTATATCTCGCATTTGCCAATGGAATCAAATGGAACGGTCAAAACCCCGGCGCCCGCTCGACCTGATCGTACCAGTCGAAGCCCATATCTTTAACGATCCGATTGCTCATCACGATGATGCGGCATTGCTCGCCGGGCTTGGCGAAGTGCTGATGCATGGTGAACGGCGGGATGTAGACATAATCGCCGACCGTCCATTCGAATTTCTTCGGCTCGGTGGCCCATTCCCATTCGAACGCTTCGAGACAGTCCCATTTCAGGTCCCAATGCAGGTCGTAACCCGAGCCCTCCACCACGAAGAACAGCTCCTCCCACATGTGACGATGCTTGCCGGAGCGCTCGCCGTCCTTGAGGAACTGCATATAGGCTTCCATGCAGCACTCGCGCGTCTGCATTTTCTGATTCACGAGATGCTTGATCAGGCCGTCGGGCGAGCGCTCCCACGGCATGTCCTGGGCTTTGATGATGTTGGGAAGCGTCGCGTAATGCTCGCGGAATTTCTCCGACTCCACCATCGCCTCGGCGAGGAAACTGCTCGAATTGGCGCCGGACAGCGCGGCCGCTTTGTCTTCGAATAACGCCATCGTCGTCTCCGCGCTCAAATTTCCGTCGGCGGATGGAATTCGGTCACGCCGGGCGGCAGCTTGTCGGTCGGCCACTCGACCATTTTCTGGAACAGCAAGTGCATGAACAGAAACAGCGGCTTGGCCTTGAACACCAACAGGATGCAGGATTCCCTCTCATCGTCGTTGAAATGCTGGTGCACGCTCGCATTCTCCACCAGCATGACGTCGCCCGCCTCCCACTTCATGTAGCGGCCGTCGTGAATGTCGTGGCCGTGGCCCTTGAGCACGTAAAACACCGCGCTGTTGAGGTGGC
>Ga0181523_10002945_pt1 | contig 15921 bp, 7 predicted proteins | sample PEATcosm2014_Bin_43_FD_119752 | JGI IMG/M metagenome (GOLD analysis project Ga0181523, IMG submission 119752) | Peatland microbial communities from MTU Mesocosm Facility, Houghton, MI, USA - PEATcosm2014_Bin05_30_metaG | ecosystem: Environmental > Terrestrial > Soil > Wetlands > Peat | place...
AGGGGAATCGAACCCCTGACCTTCTCATTGCGAACGAGACGCTCTACCAACTGAGCTACGACCCCATCCAATTCACTACCAAGCACTTGCGACGCATTTTCCAGACCTAAAAAAAGTCCCTTTCACGACCTTTTTCCCGCGCGCACGTCGCATAACATGTGGGCATTTAAGATCGCTGGCAAGTAATTTTCACCGATTCCTTGGGGTTTTTCGGTGGCCTTTCCACAACTGGGTGTAGAGCGTCTCGCAACACCGAGACGCTCAACCTCTAGTTGCGAGCCGATTTAACGAGTAATCAGCCTCGTCATAAGCGATTTTGTATGTATGAGCCGGCGGTCCGTCGCAATATGCGAGGCGGCGGGCCTCAGAGGCATGGTGTTGACCTGCGGACTTTTTACCGCCGATGATGGACAAATTGGCAAGTTCCAGATGGGCATCTGCACGTTGCAACACATAACCGCCACTCCCCGAGTGAAATCTCGGTATCAATCATAACGCGCAACCCTTGATCGAGTCCGCTCAAGAGGTCGCCACGCACCCATTCTTTATCCTGACTTGCCGTAGGAGATGAAAACGTCAAATTCAAACCGGTGCCCTTCAGCCATAACTCACCATTTCTGCAGTAAATGTTATTGCTAGGCGGTTTTCCATTTTGCGTTCGGCGTCGCGTCGCGCATGCAACGGTCGAAGCCGCCCAGAGATTTGAATTCACCGAGCTGCGATTGGAGGAGCCACGACTCGAAAACCAATCACAGGTTTCCGTTCGTCAGGAGTACAGAAGATACGCGAAACGCATCGCACGTCCTCCAGTCTGCTGGCCCACGCTCCACCCCGCAGCACTCGAGTGCCTTCGAACTCAAGCTCATCGGTCGCTTTCTTCTCGTACCCTTTATAGTTGTGTAACCAAACCGTGCAGCACCATTCGAAGACATTCCCTGCCATGTCTGACGCTCCACACGCAGCGTTTCCGCTCGGAAATGTGCCCACGGTGCAAGTTTGCCCCATACCTGTTTGCTCCATGTTGCACCGCTGCGCCACATCCATCTCGTCACCCCATGGAAAGATACGGCCATCGCTGTGCCGCGCCGCTCGTTCCCATTCGGCTTCGGTTGGCAAGCGCACATCCAACTTCAGTTTTTCGCCTAGCCACCGGCAGAAAGCCACAGCTTCAAACCAACTTACACCCACGCGCGGATGATTCGCCACCTGGAAACCCACGTCGTTGCCTTCAGGTCCTGTGACTTGGGCCTTTCTGCGCCAACGCCAGCCGGCTTTCGTCCAATAGCGTTCCGTTTCGTAGCCGTTCGCTTCAACGAACGCCTGATACTGTGCGACGGTGATGGGATACCGGCTGATTCGATACGGCTGCTGAATCAAGTTGCACTTAAACTGTGGGTGTTCATTGCCGCCGTTCTCACCGTCTCTGGCACCCATGACAAACGGGCCGCGCGGGATTTCAACCCAATCAACATCCGGCAAGCCATTCTTCACGGAAACGCCAGGACGAGGATCGCCGAGTCTCGCGAGCACTATGCCAGCTTGGGCACGCTCACGAGCCGAAAGTGTGCTTTGTTGGATTGTCGCGGCCAGCCAGCCCACGACACGGTCGCGCACTGCGCGGTGTTCCGCGCGGCTCTCGACGGAGGCAACGCCTATTTCCAACAGTTGTTCTCCTGCCACCACTGCGGCCTGCCAGTCGCTTTCACTGGGCGTATTTTGGCGAGACCATTCATCTACAGAACAGGCATGAACGAGTGCGTCAGCGGCTGGCACACCGCGACCAGCCCGGGCGTGGCGTGCAGCAAGCACGAGCACGGCGCGCCAGTGACCTGGGAATTCGCGAGCCAAATCTGCGGCTCTCTGGTAGAAGTCGGCCCGTCCGGCTAGGTGACATGCAGCGAGGTATTCCTGAAAGACGCGGTGCGGAAACATGTACATGCGCTGATGCCCAGATTCTCGCTGGCAGACTAGAAGGCCCGCACGATTCTCGATGTAAGCCAAGGCCAACTCGGCTTTGTCCGCACTGCCACCTAGCACAGGCCGCAGACCAGACACGAGGGCGGTTTCGGGAATGCTTGCCGTCCCCATGGCAGCATGCGCAGCGTGGGCCTCAAACGCCAGTTGCTGAATCACCTCGCGCAGATCCGAAAGCTTGAGCGTGGGAATGGCCAGCGTCTCGAGAAGACCCCGGTCACTGCCGCTGGTTTCATTCCAGCGCTGGAGAAGCAAATTAACGACTTCATCATAGAGGTCGGCGCGATCATCGGGCAGTCGACCACGGTTGCTGTGTAACGTCGCGATCAGGGTGAGCAGAAGTGGGTTGCGGGCGAAGACTAGGAGGTCTCCTCGTTCCACAACCTGCCGCAAGCTGGCTGCCTTCTCCGACGCTTCAGCACTGGTAAGCCAGTCTGAGGTTTGGGCGGCCTGATACCAGCGGGTGATGAACGTGTCGATTTGTGCAATATCGAAATCGGCAATGCGGTAGGCAGTGGAGAAACCAGAGCGCGCGGTACGCTCGGAATCTTTGGCGGTCAATTCTTCCCACGCGTAAGGGCGTGCTGTCAGCAAAAAGCGTGATTTCTGGCCTGTCGTTCGAGTGAATTCGGACAAGGCTTCAAGCACGCGGGCACGAGTGCGCACGTCAGGAGCTTCGTCTAGGCCATCGAGCAGGAACATTGCGCCGTCCTTCATCGCGACGCTACGCAGGTAAGGACCGGTTTCTTCGGACAGTCCGCAGCTCGCGAGTTCTGTCTGCAGGAAATCCCAAAGGTGGCTGGCTCGGGCTTGCGTTACGTTCGGAGGCAAGCTGGCAGCAAATTGGCGCAACGACACACGCACCGGCAGAAGCGGGCCGAATTTCCACCACTTACCAAGGCGGTTCAAAGTTTTGCTTTTCTTGAAGGCCGCGTCGGCCAAGCTCAAGGCAACGTAGTTACTGAAGGTTGACTTGCCCGAGCCGGGTGTTCCAAGTACCACAAGCCGGTCATGAGTCGCGAGGGCTTCGAGAGCCGAAACCAAGCGCAGTTCATTCCCAGGCTCCGTAAAGTCCGCTTCCATTGCCTCACGGCGCATGGACTGCTGTGGCGATAATAGGCTCTGCAGGAACTGCTGAAGCGACAGCTTTGCTGGGATACGAATATCAAGATTCACGTCGACGTAGACGCTGGTTAGCGCGAGTGGTTCGTAGCCTGCCCGAGATGCACCCTGGTCAATAGCTCTGAGTTTCAGCGGGGCGCACTCCTGAAGGAGCCAGTTCAAATAAGGGCGACGGAGTTTTTGAACGGATTCAGGTGGGCGTGAAGTTACGCCGACTTGAGAAGAAAGTTTGCCCGGTTTCTGGCCGGTTATGCCCCACACGAGTTTCGCAATCCCATCGCCACTGTAACCCGAACGGAGATCAACCCAAGTGCGCTTCCCAAGAAAGGACGGTAACTTCGGTTGCGCGGGTGCTCCGGGCAGCAGGACGGGAATGACGGGTCGCTTCTCTCCAACCGAGAGGCGTAAGGCGGCCTGCATTTCCACGTCTTCCCAAGGTCCGATGCCATCCTTTCCGATGAGGACAGCAACACTTCTCGATGACTTGATCCCTGTTTCGAGCAAATCGTGCCACGCGATACCGGGGCGAAGCTCGTCTTCGTCCAACCAGACGGCCAGCCCGCTGGCTGACAGCAGCCGCTTCAATTCGCGCACCGCCGCCTTCTCCTTGCTGTTGTGCGAAATGAACACATGGAACTCGCTCGACGGTTCGGTTCTATCAGGTGTCAGTATCTGAGAAGCCTCAGCAAAGTCGCTGGCGAGGAGTCTTGCGACTCTGTCCAAATAGAACCCAGGGCTATCCGGATCGCTGATACCGTGAGTGATAACCGGAAGCGGCTCACCGAAGCTGAACTTGGTGACATATGGTATTTTCGTCAATTCCAGTATCTGGCGCGGCTCAAATCTGGCCGGCAACCAGTCGTCATAAAATGGCTTCAATTCGGTAGCGAAACGGTCAAGCCACCGGGCCGCCTCGTCCACTTCGTCACGTCCATCAAAACGACTAGGCAATGGAAGGATCGCTACTGGAGGCCGAGATTCTGTCAGGTTGCGACGAGCTTCTTGAACGCCAAGGGCGATCTGTTTCCCACGCTCGAAGCTTTGCGCGTTGGCGGAGAAGACAAGGACCAGCACGTCCGGCAACAGAATTGTGCATACTTCGCCTGAGTCGGTGATGCCCGTCCGGCTGTCCACGAGCACGAAATCAAAACTTTTCTTCCATTCGGATCTCCAGCGCTTGAGGATGCTTCCGCCCTGGCGGTTTTCGAAGAAGTGAGTCCAAGAGAAAGAACGAACCCGTTCGACGTAATCAGCCGATTGGTCTCCACTGTAAATGAGAGAAACAGTTCCGCTCCCTTCGATTTGAGCTTCAGCAACGAATGGTTGCCATTCCGCGGCTGGGGAGTTCATCGCTTCATGAAGCAGGTGGATTAGTCCTTTCTCGGGAAGAGAACCGACTGGAAGGTGCGGCTGGAAATAGCGGTGCAATCCAGGTGCCTCAAGATCCCAGTCAATGACAAGCACCCGTTTTCCCCGGCGCGCCAGCAATACGGACATGTTGGCGAGCGCGAACGTGCGACCAACGCCGCCCTTATAGGAGTAAAAAGTGACGATGCGGCTCATGGCTTAACGCAGTATCAGTTTCAGTTTGGGCATTGTTATCTGGGACTTGGATTGTATCCGGAAAACTTTCACAAACTTTTTGTGGGCGATCCGTTCCCAAGCGGGATCAAATTTCGGAACGATGCCTAACGCGTGTTCAATCGCCGGGCATAACCGTTCGCGGAGGAGTTCTGCAAGGGCTTCCTGCTTCGGGCTGTCCGAGCGCATGAATGGATTTGCAAAGTCATGAAGCGGTAAAGGCTGCATCGCTTTAATCGCTTCTGGAAAACAATCCCCGTCATCAATGACCACTGGAATGATTAATCCTCCGGTATTGTCGGCAGTTCTAAGTTTTGCCAATCGCTCACGGCGGTGCATCAGCGCCAATTCCAAACAACACCAATCGCTCTCGAAATAATCACGACTCAGCAGGGCAACAAGCAATCGCGAACGTGAGTGGTTTTGTGCAAGGTCATGAGGCCAGGTCGAGCCAGTTTCGATTCTCTCGTCGGTATAGATCTTCACTCTGCTCAGGCGTGGCTGAAGAAGTGACCGTAGCGCGCGGACAAAGTTGTCCCTCGTCCATCGTACCCAATCGTCATCGGATCGCCGGTAACTGACAAAGATGTGATGCTCGTAGTCCGTCATTCGTCAGATGTGATGCCAAGGGCGAGATGTTTGGATTCGGCGGCGGCAAGGCTGTTGGACAGCTTATCTGCGCCGGCCAAGAGGCAGGCTACGTGGCCGAGTCGGCTGTCTTCAGACTCATTCGGGCGATTTTCTCTAATGTGCGTCATCATGGGCAGTGTAGACACCCGTGCTCGGAAAGCCAAATGCATTCGCTTCCATCCTGACCTGAACGGCGGTAGACGTCAAAGGCGGGCTGGCTCACGGCTGTGAGGACGATGTGCCGCAGTCGCTGGATGATCGGCCTGCCGAAACGCCTTCCCAGGTTCTTGGCTTGATGCACAAGACATTGGCGGGACTTGTCTCGGCCCGGTCTTTTGTGCCGAGACTTTCTTCTCTGCCCATTTCGAAATCGTGGGAGTTGAAAACTCCGCCTTTGGGACGGCAGTAAGGTCAGAATCGGTTTCTAATGCTTCGAATTTGTTGTTCGAGCTTTTCCGTCCGGCGGAATCGAAGTGCTGCTGCTGCTCGACGAAGATCACCGACGATGTCCGCAAATACGCCGCCGAGCAAAGTGTGAGCGAGGAAGAGCGGCTGAGGAAAATCGATTCACACTGGATCTGGAGGACTGGCGGTGCATACCAAATGCTATGTTCGTTTCGTTCTGTAACCCGGCGCAGTTTCCGAAAATATCATTTCCCATTGCTGGTGGTTGACGACCGGCCGTCCGACGTCAGCACCACATGATTGGCCCTGCCACCCGTGCCCTGCAACCGCCGCCCCTTCCACGAATTCGCCGCCATGTCCCATATCCACACGGTGCCAGTCTCACAGCTCGAGGGGAATTGCTGTCGTTCAATGGCGGGCTCAGGAGATGATGGCATGGTAAGCTTGCGTGAGGTTTTGGCGCGACCGCGCGCCGATGATCCCTTCCGTGGAGTGCAGGCATTGCTCGGGAAGCAAAGGGGTCGGCCATTGGCGTTCATTTTGTCAATTCTAATTCCCTTTCACGACCCCTTTCACGACCTCGAAAAAAATTCGGAGCTAAATGAGTCCAAGTGTGGCCACTCTCCAATCGCCAGAAATGCTTGCCAAAGAGGGGTTTGGCCGCGTGAGTCCAAGTGGTGTCCAAATGAGGGAAAACGGCCTTAAATCATTGCGAACGAGACGCTCTGCCAACTGAGCTACGACCCCAATTAATGCGCTCAATTTTAGCGCAAAATCGCTGCCGTGCAAAGGAAAACGACGAAAAACCACGAGACAAAATGGCTCAGTGAACCCACCGGTTTAAGGTGGAGCGCTTTCTCCCTTTTACGACCTCGCTAAATTCCCGGGAATGAGCAAGGGCAACTGAGTGCGGAGCCACAGTCCTGAATCAAAATGGGCCATGCTGCATGAATTGATCCAGCGAGGCCATTGCCTCCTCCAATGAGGGCAAACGCTCTGAAGGTTTTAATTCAATCTGCAATGCGTTGCAGAACTGCTCCAATACGGGCTGTAAGCGCAGGCCAGGAATTAATATTCTTTGGGGCAAGAATCCGTTTTTCAACAGCAATTTCAACAATCCCCGCCCGGTGCTCTCTGTCAAGGGTTCGATGCCCAGACCCAGCTCAAACCCCAGCAGTATTCCGCGACGATGCTCAACCAGCAGGCTAATGCGGCTGTAGCATGGCCGGCCATTCTGCAAAACCGCGCCGCCGTGGGCGATGGAACAATCATATTCATAAGCGCTCTTTGGCACCCTGGGCAGTGCCCCGAGTTGCGCTAATTGCCCGGAGTTGGCCTGAAATGATACGCAGCTTTCCGGCGGGGCTATCAACGGACGCCAGTTCAGGTCTTCCACCCGCAGCGGCCCGCCGGGCATCGGATCGGGTAGAAATGGAACTTCATTCAGCGTGCGATCCGCAAAGAGGCCAAGGTGCTCGCGCACCAATTTGCTGAACAACGTTAAACGCGGCAGATCGACCAACATTTGTTCGGCTTCCTTTTGATTGACGAACCAAGGCAGCCAACCCGGTTCGGCCGATTGGAATTGCGGCCAAACACAACCTTTGCCTGAAGGTCTGAAATTTAGCGCATTAAGCACGGCCAAGTCTGCCTTGGATATTTCGCGCTTGGGGACGAATTCAACTTTCAGGGCATCGAGGCCTTCGACGGCGTCTCCATTCAACGTATCTGCCGGCGAGTCCAGCATTTTCATAATCCAGCGCAAACCGGAAGCGCGACGATAAAAGACCGCGCCAAAAACTTCCCCGGCGTTGCCCAGCACACAGCCTATGCGCGTCTCATTGGCAACCGGATCCATCAAACCGACCACGTCGCAATCGCACATGTACTCCCAAGGCTTGACCGCAGCAAAATCTGCGGCGGCAGCCACCAGGGCGCGCATTGTTTCAGCCGCGACAGGAGGAGGCGGAGCGGGTTTGGAGGTCATATATTCAGGTAGTCGCCACTACGCGCATTTTCCATGACCCGACGACGGCATAAGCAGATCGCTTCATCATGCCGGAATTAAATCACACTCAGATGAATCGGCGAGAAGTTTTTCGACCTTGGGGTGCCAGACGATGCCACAAATCGCACTGCCGAATTGAGCATGTCAATAGCGGTTCATGGTTTCAGTTGTTCTTTTGATCCACTAATGGGATTTCCAGGATAAACGTGGCGCCTTTGCCGACGCCTTCACTGTGGGCCGTTAACTGGCCTCCCATTTCCCTGGCGGCGCTGGCTCCGCTGTAAAGCCCGAAGCCGTGGCCCGTCTTCCGGGTGGTGAATCCATGCGAGAACACACGCGTGAGGTTTTCCGGGGGAATGCCGATGCCGTTGTCCGAAACGGTGACTTTCAAACGGTTGTTCCCATTCATGCCCGTTTTGAGAGTGAGCTGCCGGTCGGGGCGTCCCGACTCGTCCAGCGCGTGTTTCGCGTTGGTGATGAGGTTGACAAGGATTTGAAGGACTTTGTGCTTGTCCACCGTCACCGGGGGCACGTCCGAGTACTGGCGAACGATCTGAATTCCATCGCGCGCGAAGCCGGCGCTGTTTATCTGGAGGGCGTCATCCACCAGGCTGGCGATGGACAATTCCTCGCGGGAGCCTGAGACTCGCGCGTAAGTTTGCTGCACAGCCACGATTTCTTTAATGTGCTCGACGTTGCGCGTAAGCTGCTCATGCTCCGCCTGGAGCAGGGAGATTTCTTTGTCAATGTTGTCCGCCAGTTTGATGATGAAGCCGGGCACGAGTTTGCCCTTGGGGTCGGTGGTCAGGAAAGCGGGGAGGTCGGCCTCATGCTCCTGGAGCAGGCCCCTGAGCTTGCCCAAAGTCAGGAATTCTGACCGCCGGAGCTTCTCCCGGATGATGGTGGTCGAAACGTTAAGGCTGTTGAGCACGTTGCCGACGTTGTGCAGGACACCGGTGGCGATCTCGGCCATGCCCGCCTCGCGGGAAGCCTCCATGAGGTCCTTTTGGGCCGCGGCCAATTCAGCATGCGCCTTGTCCCTGGCCGCGATCTGTTCCCGCAACTCCAAGGTGCGTTCGGCGACGCGGTGTTCGAGGTTGTCGTTGGCGTGCTGCAATGCGGCGTGAGCCCGCTGCAACTCCGCCTCGGCCCGTTCCCGTTCATGGATTTGCTCGCTGAGCAGACGGTTCTTTTTGGCGAGCAGGAGGCTCCACACCAGGCCCAATGCTCCCAGGGCGCCCGTGCCAGCCAGTGTCAAGAGCAGCCGGCGGAGATTCCACCACGGCGGCCGGGTCAGGACTTTCAAATCGCCCGGCTCGCGCACCCGCAGGTGGAAGGATTTGACCTGTCCCCATCGGCCTCCTTCCAGGAGGCAAACCCCGGTGATCTGCAAACGGGTGTCGGCTGCGAGGTGTTCTTCGGATTCAGCATTGAAGTTCCGAGGCAGCATGGCCTCGAAAACGACGGATCCGGCCTGCAACACCATAACTTGGGCCGGACGCAGCCAGGCATCCTGGATAAGGCGGGCCTCGATTTGCACCAACTGAGCGTTCGGTTCGTTGGTGAGGACTTCATCCGCCGTCATGATAAGCGCCGGGGAATCCCCGCCCGGGCCTGTGATCCTGGACCAGGCATCCTTCAGGGTAATGGAGAAGTCACCCGCCATCGGAAAGCCGAGCATCTCCACCTGTTCGCCCAAGCGAGGCAACCGATCGTAACGCGTGAGCCGGACCAGCATTCCGCCGCTCTCGTCCTGGAGGCTGATTGTCTGGTCTTGAGTCACGCTGGTGACCCGGCCGGAAATCTTGACCCGGCGGAAGATATCCTGGTCGGGCTGATAACTGTACAGGTCTGCGATTCGCTGGGTGGGGATTGCGAATGGATTGGCGGGAGCGGCTTCGTCCACAGAGATGGCGCTGGCGTTCGGAACGTTAAGACGAACGGCGACGATTTGGCCTTGCTGATTAAATTGACCACCCACAACGCCGCGCAAACACAGCCGCGCATCCACAAGCTCCCCGGCTTCGGCCATTGACATCGCCGGGCCAAGCAGCGCCGGGATCTGGCCTTGAGCGGTCATCAATTGAAGCCAGCAGCGATGTTCCTCTTCTGTGGCGGATTGCACGACGCCGTGAATCTCGACCCATCGGCAGTCGTACTGGCCAGTGAGCAACGCATTGAGCCCCACCCGCGCCGGAGCAGGCATCGGCGCCTCTCCAAGCACCTCGAAGGTGGCATTGCAAACTGTCGGCGCGAAATCGCCCGCCGCCGTCATTCCCTGGATTCGGACCCGCTGGCCGGAACGAATGCGCATTTTTTTGCCGGCCGGTATGACAAAAATTCCGCCGCTGGCGTCCTGCACGAACAGGGATCCCAAGCGAGGGTCGCTGAAAGTCACCACGGCTTCCAACTGGATCGGATAGCCGCGCGCCGCCTCGCTCTTGCTCAATCGGCGAATGGACTGGGCTGCCTCCAACAAAGGCAGGGAGGGTTGATTTGTGGAAGATCGTTGCGGGTTCTGCTTTTCGGGCGTTATCGTCGAACCGGTTGGCAGGACCATGGCGTCTTTCAAGATCATTTCACCGTCGGCCAGGCAGGGATAACCAAACACATCCACACCGGAATCCGGGCGGAAACCCGGTTTGTAGAGGCACTGGAGCTGGACCAAGCCGGTGTGATCCCGCACGGCGGCGGCCGTCCCGTCCGGACGTTGTTCCAGCACACCCTGAACATGGACGCGCTGGGGGGTCTTGCCCTCTTTGGAGACTGTAAGCCGATCGATGGGAGTCACCGGGAGATCGAGTGGATCCGTGGCCGGAACCCGCAACACCTGAACCTGTTCCGGTTCCTGGGCCAGCACTGAAACCCCGTTGTGGCGCCCCTGGTCGTCAAATTGAACGGAAAGCACGCCAGTGATCCGCACCCGGGCATCGAGCAACTGGCGGGCTTCTTCCGGATGCCAATTGAGCAGGTAAGCCGTTATATTGGTGGACCCAACAGCAGTTTGGATAAACAGGCGCCCATCCCGTGCGAACGCCGTCAGGACCCGGCCCTCGATTTGAAGCCATTGACCGGAGGCGCGCCCATTAAGGATGTCGTCCAAATTCCAAGTCCTTGGCGTCAGCGTCTGCCATTGCCCCGTTGGCTTAAGGCTCTTAACATTCACTTCAGGGTAGCCGTGCGCCGAGGTGGTTGAACCCTCGATCTCGACAACGTCCCCCGGCCGCAAACGTGGCGTGTCGGGGGTAATCTTGAGAAAAGTGCCGAGGTCGGCGCTCTGGACGAACAGCATCCGCCATTCCGGGTGGCAGTACGTAACCGTGGCCAGCGCCTTCACCCGCTGCCCGCGTTCCGCCTGCGCCAAAGAAAGGCCCAGGACGTCCTCCAGATTGGTGATGACCCTGGATGCAGGTGCTGAGACATCAACCGGGTTTGAGATTATTGACTGCCGGGGCGGATTTGGCGCGGCGTGGGCGGGGAGAGAGTTCTGAGCCGCTGTCTGGAGGACAAAAGCCGCGGCGACGACTCCAACCAGAAGCCGGCGCGAAACCTGGCGCCAGGATCGAACAGGATTCGAGTCCTTCATGGCGTTGCCTTCTGTTTGGTCAGACGCGGCGATGCGCACAACGTGGGATTGTGGCATTTGAAAACGGGGAACCGCCCCCACAGCCTTGAGGAGCAGTTGCCCGAAAGACTGGCTGAATCTCGTGACATCTCTGCCTTAGTATCGGCAGTGGGAGACGGTGGCTTAAGTGTTACTTTTACTCATGGCTGGCGGGCTTGAAAAATCCTCTTTTGGTGTAAAGATGAAAAATGCGGGACCTTTTCATGCCCACCCACGATAAAGCGGTTGCCAGCCCTGGCGAAGGTTAGTGGTGCCAGATCACCCGCCAAAACTGCTGCGGCACTGATGGAGCCAGGGAGTTGGTGATGTTCGCCATGCCGGCAGGGAGCGTGTTGGTGACGATGGGAGTCCAGGTAATCAGATCGGTCGAGCTTTCAACGACATAATAAATGCCGAGTTGACCCTGGATTTGAAAAACGAACCGGCTTGCGTCCTGCGAAATGGGCAGCAACGTCACCGGCATTTGTGGGAGTACCAGCACGGTAGCCGAATAAGGCGGGAAGGCGTAGCTGAAGTTTGTTCCGGCGCCGGAAATGGTTGTTTGGGCAACGTCCGGTGAGCCAATGCCAGTTTCCGCAGCAGTATCCTGGGGAATCCCATAAGAATAGACCGTCCCGGTTGAAGCCGGGGGAAAGCCGGCCACCGACACCTGTCCCGTGAGAGTGTTGCCGGGGTCTTTATTGATGACCAGCACCGTCAAGCTGCCGTCCTGCCGCATGACCGCGTAAGCCGGGAGCAGCGAATAATCACTGGCGGCGGCAATCACCGTATCACCCGCCTGCACGAAATGCGTCATGAGTTCCGAGGTGTAATAGGTTGGGAAAAGGTTCGTAAACCCCTCCACCACTCCGTAATCGCCATATTCGCGCCAGCCATAGAGTTCGGAACTCATATTGCCATCCACTTCGTAGCCATTGCGCAAAGCCCACCAGAAAAGGCCGTTGAACTCCGTTTGCATGAGTTGGGCCAGGCTGTCCACCTTGAAAAGGCCGTTGACGAGGCTTACCGATTGTTTGCCGGGGGCGGAGGAAACCGAATTGTTTTCGGTGCAGAGCAACTCAATGTTCCTGCCATTGGCGCCAATATAATCGGTGATTTGCTGCCGCAGGTTCCCTGCGTAGGACAGCCATCCGGACGTGGATGCCAGCAAACCCGCGTCGGACTCGCCGCCCGGGTTCTGAGGATAATTATGGAAGATGGCAAAGTCCGGCGTGACGCCCAAGCTTTTTAAAGTTGCCAGCAAAACCGGCGTCCAACCGTAGTGCGTCAGTTCCGTGCGCGGATTGACCACCGGATGGTTTCTGTTATTGACATAGCCGTTCTCGCCAGGCGTGACCACGACCCCGATTTTGATCGTCGGATCAACCGCTTTCAACAACGAGATATACCCTTGGGCCTGCACCGCATACGTGTAAGGATCGTGGGGCACTGAGTTGCTGTCGGTTTCCCAAGAGCCGTAAATCTCATTGCCAATCTCCCAATACTTGAGACCCAGCGGCGCAGTCCGCGAGATGCGGAGAAAGTTTTTGCCGTCATCCTTTCCAAGCGGAGCGGCCGCGCGCAAGGAGGCCCAATATCCCGCCGTGTACCAATTGCTGCCCATTGCATCCACGCCCAAATTCAGCGTGTTCGTCGTCGAGGCATTGGCATACGCCACCCACGCCGCCGCTTCATTCGAGGACCCCGTGCCGTAGTTCAACGTGGTCACCGTCTGTGCGCCCAGGTTGGTAATGACGTCAATGAAGCTGGCCAGACTCGTCTGCCACGTCCAATTGTTGAAGTCCTGCCGGTTATAAAGCCAGTGGTAATCGTCGGAGTCGGAGCCACCCGGAATACGCAAAGCCTGCGCGCCCATACTGGTCAGCAAAGCCGTCGTCTGCGGCGTGTCAAAAGCGCTGTCCCACATGGGCGTGTTGAAGCCGAACCAGCGCGCGTCAGCCATCCGGATCGGTTGGCTGGCGTCCACCGTTATCTGCGTCACAGTCGGCGCATAGGCGCTGACAAGCTCGATGTCATCCAGATAAAACTCAGGCTCATCCCCTCCGGAGGCGTCCTGGATGGCGAAACCGGAGAAGTTCGTCACGTTCGCCACGCCCAAGGCGGACAATGGCACCGTGTACTGCAGCCAGGTATCGACCAGCGGTGTGTTCAAAGAATAGCGGGGTTTCTGCAGTTGGATAGGCGAACCAAGATTGCCGTACATTTGGAGCTGTTGCCCGCCGCTGCGGCCGCCGTTGAGCCAAAAGCTGATGCTGGTGTAGTTGGTATTGGCCATGGGAGCATGGAACAATTGAATGCCGCCGTAGGCGTTGGTCACGGTCGCACTGATGGAATACTCGCTGCCGGAAAGAACCGGCGAAGTATTGGCGAAGTTCCGCGTGGTATTATAACTGTAGTCCATCCAGCCGTTGACCAGCGAATTGGAATAGATCACCAAATTGGGCGGCGGCGGCGGCGGCGGTGGCGGCGGTGGCGGCGGCCCGGCCACCAAGTAGATGTCATCGACATAAAAGGTCGGGATGGTGGCATTGGTGTAGTTCCAGATCCAAATGCCGTCAAAGTCCGGCTGGCCGGCCACGCCTATGGCGGAAAGGGGAATGATAAATTCCTGCCACGTGTTGGCGGCCAGGGCTGGCAGCGTGTAAAGGGTCTGGTCGGCCCCATCGAGCGTCCCCGTCACCGTCAGAACCTGTCCGCCGGTGTCGCCGCCGTTGAGCCACAAGGTCAGATTCGTATAGTAGGCTGAAGAAGACGGGGTCTGGGAAAGATAAAGCGCCGCATACTCGGTGCAGAAAACACTGATCGAATTGGAAAAGCCCGGAAGCACGGGATCGGTGTTGGCCGGATCGTCGGTTGCCCAGCTATTAACATCCGTCCACCCACTCTGCAGGCTGTTGGAATAAATAATCTCGTTTGTCTGTCCGCAAATCGATGCCGCCGAAATTTGCAGCAAACATGCGGCGATGGCTGTGGCCAGGCATCGACGTGGATTCTTCCCCCCTGCTCGTTTATTCATCTCCCCACCGTATCCGATTTTCGAAAACTCGAAAAGCTTTTTTTCGTGACCCGGGACGTGAGCGGGCCGGCCTTGGCCAGGGTTAAGTCATCATTGCTGTATCACTACGTTGACATTGGTATTCCGGAGGATGCCTCCGGGCAAGGTGAAGCAGGTGTTGGTGTTTGTCGCGGTAATCGGACCGCCTGCGACCGCCCAGGATTGAGACGGGGCCAGGCTGGTGTTGGTCAGCACATTGTAAACGACGCCGGGCACAGACTGCCAGCACACGACGAAGTTGGTTCCTGTGTTGTCAAGGGACGAGGATGTGATCAGGAACGGCGCATAGGGGTTCGTGACGGTCACGGCGCCGCTGACGCCCGCCAACGCGTAGTTGCCTGCCGTCAAGCCGCCCAGCGTCAGCGACCCGGGCGATGTGATCGCTTCCGGTCCGACGCTCGTGCCGGCCAGGATGGCGCTGCCTGAAGCCAGGAACACATCGTCGCTGCCGACCGCATTGACCACCGACAGAATCCCGGCCGTCGCAGTCGCGGTCCCGTCATAGGCCCGGGTGCCAGTCAAAATCAGCGGCAGCGGGTTCACGGTCACGGAGCCGCTGGCGCCCGTCAGCGTGTAGTTGGTCGCCGCCGCTCCGCCCAGGGTCAGGCCCGAAAAGTTGGTGATGTTTTGCAACCCGGCAGCCGCGCCGGCCAGGGTGGCGCTGCCCGACAGCATCAGATTCGTGCCGTCGTAATTGGTGACAATCGTGAGGATGGACGAATCGGCGACCGCCGTCCCGTCATACAGGCGGGAGCCCGTCAATGTGACTGGCAACAGGGTCACCGTCACCGCGAATGCATAGTTCGTGCTGGTGCAGCCTGCGGGGCTATAGTTGACAGTAAGCGTGCCATTGTAGGTGTTGGTCCCTGCTGCAATCGGCACCGTAAGCGTGATCGGGCTGGCAGGCAGGGAGGTCAGCGCCACATTCGAGAAGCCCGCCGCTTGGGCGGCGGAATCGTAAGTAATGCTGTACCCGTCCGGGCTGCCCGAAGTCGCGGTATAGGGCAGGCTGGCGTTTGTCGAACCGTAATAAGTCAAAACCGGACTGGCCCCCAGGGTGATCGTCGGCATTGGGTTGACGGTCACGACCACATGCGCCGTGGCGGGCCCGCACGGTGATAGCTGGCCGGTGGAGGTCAGTGTTAGCGTAACCGCGCCCGCCGTTATATCGCTTGTTGAAGGAATATAGGCGGCGTTCAACGTGGTCGCGTTCGGCGCAAAAGAACCCGAGCCAGAAGTCGTCCAGATGCCACCCGTAGCGCTGCCGCCCACCGATCCGCCCAGGCCCGCCGTGCTGCTGCCCACGCAAATCGTCTGGTTGCCGCCTGAACTGGCCGTGGCCGCAGGGTTGATGGTCACGACCACATGCGCCGTGGCGGGCCCGCACGGTGAAAGCTGGCCGGTGGAGGTCAGTGTCAGAGTAACCGTGCCTGCGGTAATATCGCCTGTGGATGGATTATAGGTGGCGTTCAAGGTGGTCGCGTTCGGCGCAAAAGAGCCCGAGCCGGAAGTCGTCCAGAT
>Ga0181523_10002948_pt1 | contig 15901 bp, 11 predicted proteins | sample PEATcosm2014_Bin_43_FD_119752 | JGI IMG/M metagenome (GOLD analysis project Ga0181523, IMG submission 119752) | Peatland microbial communities from MTU Mesocosm Facility, Houghton, MI, USA - PEATcosm2014_Bin05_30_metaG | ecosystem: Environmental > Terrestrial > Soil > Wetlands > Peat | place...
CAAACGCGCGCCGACCAACGCCGAATTGCGCGATTTGCGTTTCGCCTTTCGCGTCGCCAAGCACGTCAAATCGAACACCATCGTCTATGCCAAGGATCTCGCCACCGTCGGTATCGGCGCCGGGCAAATGAGCCGTGTCGACGCCGCGCGCATCGCGGCGCGCAAGGCGCAGGACGCGGCCCTTGAGGCCGGCCTCAAGGAGCCCGCGACCAAGGGATCGGTGGTGGCGTCCGATGCGTTTTTTCCGTTCGCCGACGGCCTGCTCGTCGCCATCGAGGCCGGCGCCACCGCGGTGATCCAGCCCGGCGGCTCGGTGCGCGACGACGAAGTGATCAAAGCCGCCGACGACCACGGCATCGCCATGGTGTTCACCGGCACGCGGCATTTCCGGCATTAGAGCGGCTTGTAGCCGCGCTCCATGTCGACATCGATCAGCATGGCTTTGTTGTCTTGCAGCGCCTTGCCGATCAGGTCGGTGGCGTCCTTCACGGTTGCGGCGCGTTGGCCGGCGATGCCGAGCGAGCGCGCAAGGCCGACGAAATCGATTGCCGGATCGTTGAGCTCCATGCCGACGAACTTGTCGGCCTGCTCGGCGAGCCCGCGCAGCATGACCAGCCGCTGCTTGAGAATGCGATAGCTCGTATTGTTGAAGATCACCCAGACGATCGGCAGCCGGTAGCGCGCCGCCGTCCACAGGCCCTGCACCGTGTACATGGCGCTGCCGTCGCCGACCATCGCCACCACCGGCCGGTCGGGCAGCGCAAGCTTGGCGCCGATCGCCGCCGGCAGGCCCCAGCCGATGCCGCCGCCGCGCAGGCCGAAGAAGCTCTGCTCGTCGTCGCTGGTAATCAGCGAGCGCGCGCCCGGCGCCGAGGAGAGAATCTCCTCGATCACCACGGCGTTTTTCGGCAGCATCGCGCCGATCGCTTCGAGGAGCGCGAGCGGCGCCACCGGCGTCTTGCCGGCAAGCGCACGGGCCTTGGCGCGGAACGCCTCGCGGTCTTTTTTGTTCGTCTCGGCGATGGACTTCAACCGCGCCGCGGCGGCGCTCTTGGCGCTCGCGGTCATGCGCGCGCCGATTGCCGCGGTAATCTCGGGCAGCGTCGCCTTGGGGTCGCCGAGGATTGCGACCTGCGCCGGATAGTTCTTGCCGATCTGCCACGGATCGGTGTCGAGATGGATGAGCGGCAGGCCCGGCGGCCAAGGATCGACGGCCGACGGCAGCGACCAGGTGAACAAATCGCCGCCGACGGAGAACAACACATCGTGCTTGTCGAGCACCTCGCGCACGCCGGCCTGCGAGCGCGTCATCGCACCGCGATAGAGCGGATGCGACGCCGGGAACGAGGCGCTGTTCGGAATGAATTCGACATAGACCGGCGCTCCGATCGCTTCGGCGAGCGCAACAAGCTCCCGGTGCGCGCGGCTCTGCACCACGGCGTCGCCAGCGATGATGAGCGGCCGCTCCGCCTTGGCGAGCAGCTCGGCGGCGGCGGCGATTGCCTCGGCGTCGCCGCGCACGCGCGGCGCGACGCGCGTCGGTTCGAGCAGGTCGATGTCGGCGTCGTTCTTCAAGAGGTCGCCGGGCAGTGACAGGAACACCGGGCCGGTCGGCGGCGCCAGCGCGGTCTTCACCGCGCGGTGCACGTAGCGCGGCAGGTCCTCGGCGCGATGCACTTCGGCGGCCCATTTGACGAACGGCCGCGCCAGCGTCGGCAGGTCCGCAGTCAAGACCGGCTCGGTGACGAGGTATTCGAGGTCTTGCTGGCCGGCCGTGACCAGCACCGGCGCGTTCGCCTTCATCGCGTCGTAGAGCATCCCCATGGCGTTGCCGAGCCCGGGCGCGACATGGAGATTAAGCACGGCGAGACCGGCGGAGGCCTGCGCATAGCCGTCGGCCATCGCCATCAGCGCGGCTTCCTGGAGGCCCAGGATGTAGCGAATGTCGTGCTCGACCGCGAACGCGTCCATCAGCGGCAATTCGGTGGTGCCCGGATTGCCGAACATGACCGTGACGCCCTCCTGCTTGAGCAAATCGAGAAAGGCGCGTTTTCCAGACATCACAGGCAAGTTTCTCTCCCCTCGCTTCAAGTTTGAGCGATGATAACGACTATTGCGAGCTTTTATACCTTGGGGGAAAGCGTGGTGCGGCAGAAGGGATTCGAACCCCCGACCCCCGCATGAGGAGTGGGATGACAGAACTCTGCCGATGACTGGAATGGTGCCGCGGAAGGGATTCGAACCCCCGACCCCCGCATTACGAATGCGGTGCTCTACCAGCTGAGCTACCGCGGCGATCCAACCGGCAACGCAGTAATACCCGAAAAGTGTAAACGCAAGGCCGCCGAAAGGCAGTCACTGCGCCTCCGCCTCGGCGCGCAGCTTGAAGCGCTGGATCTTTCCGGTCGCGGTTTTCGGCAGTTCGGTGCGAAACTCGATCCAGCGCGGGTATTTGTACACCGCGAGCTTTTTGCGGCATTCGTCCTGCAATTTTTGCGCAAACGCGTCGCTTGCCTTGTCCGGGGCCTTGAGCACCACGAAGGCCTTCGGCTTGATCAGCTTGTCGACGTCCGGCCAGCCGACAACGGCGGCTTCGAGCACGTCGGGATGGCTTTGCAGCGCGCCCTCGACCTCGAACGGCGAGACGTACATGCCCGAGACCTTGAGCATATCGTCGCGCCGGCCGCAGTAGACAAAGTAGCCGTCGTCGTCCTCGATATATTTGTCGCCGGAGCGCGTCCATTCGCCCAAAAACGTCGCGCGCGATTGCTCGCGGTTGTTCCAATACATCATTGCGCTGGTCGGCCCGCGCACCTGCAATTCGCCCATCTCGCCGCGCGTCGTAACGATTTTGCCGTCGTCATCGACCAAACGAACGTCATAACCGGGCACCGGCTTGCCGGTGGTGCCGTATTTCACGTCGTCGGGACGGTTCGAGACGTAGATATGCAGCATCTCGGTCGAGCCGATGCCGTCGAGGATGTCGACGCCGTAACGCTCGCTCCAGCGCCGGCCGATGTCGGGCGGCAGCGCTTCGCCGGCGGACACGCAGCGGCGAAGCTTCAGCGCCGTGCGCTCCGGCGCCGCGGCGCTGGCGAGGAAGGCGGCGTAGAACGTCGGCACCGCATAAAACACCGTGACCCGGTGCTTTTTCAGGAGATCGGCGACCGCTTCCGGCGTCGGCCGCTGCGGCAATAAAACAGTCGTCGCTCCCGCCGACATCGGAAAGGTCAGCGCGTTGCCGAGGCCGTAGGCGAAAAACAGCTTGGCCACCGAATAACAGATATCGTTTTCGCCGATGCCGAGAATCGGCGCCGCGTAAAGATCGTCGGTGAGCTTGAGATCGGCATGCGTATGCACGGCGCCCTTCGGCCGGCCGGTGGAGCCCGACGTGTAGAGCCAGAAGCACATATCGTCCCGCGTCGTCGCCGCGGTGACGGCTTCGGTTTTGGCCACCGTTTTGGCTCGAGCCAGCAAGTCGTCAAACAACAGATGACCATGCGAATCGTCGCCGGCGACGATGACGTGTTCGAGGTAATCGCTTTCTCTGATCGCGTCGGCAAATTTGGCATAGAGCGCCTCGGAGACGACGAGGAGCCGCGCGCGCGAATCCTCCAGCATGAAGCGGTAATCGTCCTCGGTCATCAGCGTGTTGACCGGAACCGCGACGACGCCGGCCTTGATCGCGCCGAGAAACGCGGTCGGCCATTCGATGCTGTCGAGAAGGCAGATGAGGATGCGCTCCTCGCGGCGGATGCCGAGCGAGCGCAGCACGTGGCCGAAGCGCTCGACGCGCTCGGCGAGCGCGGCGTAAGTGTATTCGCCGCCAGCATCGATGAAGGCAATCTTGCCGCCGCGGCCGGCGCCGAGATTGCGCGCCAGGATGTCGGCCGCGAAATTGTAGTCGCGCGGGATCGCGGACGCGGTCGAAGCGCTACTCATCGCGGCGTTTCCTCTTCATGCCGGGTCTTGACCCGGGTGGTCTTTGCCCACCCGTTGCCCACACAAGGCATTATGCCGACGTGAAAAATCGGCGGCAATGGCACGCTGAACGGCCCTGTCATTGCTGCAAAATTGCGCTATGACAAGGCCGACAAAAGGACCGCCGGAGCCCCGTAATGATCTTCAGCCGCGACCGCATTCTCGCCACCCATGTCGGCAGCTTGCCGCGCAACGAGCGGCTGAGCGACCTCCTGGTGCTGCAGGAGGAAGGCTCGGGCTACGATCCGAAGGTGCTGGCGGAGGAAATGGACAAGGCGGTCCGTCACGTCGTCGGCAAACAGATGGCAGCCGGCATCGACGTCGGCAATGACGGCGAGCAGCGGCGGATCGGCTTTCAGACCTATGTGCCGCAGCGCATGTCGGGATTTGCCGGCGTCTCGAAGCGTCGCCGCGGCCGCGAGTTCGAGGAATTCCCCGAGCTGATCAGCTATCTGATGCGGCGCTTTCCCAATCCACCGAAGAGCCAGCATGGCGCGCCGGAGGCGCAGGCCGACATCAAATATCGCGACTTGAAACCGATCAGCGACGAGATCGCGGGCTTCAAGCGCATCGCCGACGACATGCATGCGTTCGCCGAGCGATTCATGACCGCGGCTTCGCCCGGCATCATTTCGACCACGATGCTCAACGCGCACTATGAATCGCACGACGCCTATCTCGACGCCATCGCCCGCGAAATGAAGAACGAATATCAGGCCATTCACGAGGCCGGCCTCATCCTGCAGATCGACGCGCCCGACCTCGCCATGGACCGCACCATGATGTACCGCGATCTGTCGGATGCCGATTTCGTCAAGCGCTGCGAACGCCACGTCGCCGCCATCAACAAAGGCATCGAGGGCATTCCGCGCGATCGCGTGCGGCTGCACGTGTGCTACGGCAACTGGGAAGGCCCGCATATCCACGACATCGCGCTGGAGAAGATTTTGCCGGCGCTTTACCAGGCCAAGGTCGGCGCGCTGTCGATCGAATTCTCCAATCCGCGCCATGCCCACGAATACGGAGCGCTCAAGCGCGTGCCGTTTCCGAAAGACATGATCCTCGTTCCCGGCGTCGTCGAGACCACCTCGAATTTCGTCGAGCATCCGGAAGTGGTGGCGCGCCGCATCGAAGAGGCCGTCGCGACGATCGGCGATCGCGAGCGCGTCATCGCCTCGACCGACTGCGGCTTCGGCACCTTTACCCGGCGCGAATGGGTCATAGAACCTGTGGTGTGGCTCAAGCTCAAGGCGATCCGCGACGGCGCCGATATCGCCTCGGCCCGGTTATGGGGTAAGAAAACTGCCGCCTAGCGTCATTGCGAGGGCGAAGCGACGAAGCAATTCATCTTTCGCATAAAAGGCTGGATTGCTTCGCTTCGCTCGCAATGACGAGTTTGTTATGAACTTTTGCAATTAAACCAACGTAGGAACCGCACCGTGATCGATCTTTACACCTGGACGACGCCCAACGGCCGCAAGATTTCCATCGCGCTTGAGGAATTGGGTCTGCCCTATACCGCGCATGCGGTCGACATCGGCAAGGACGAGCAGTTCAAGCCGGAATTTCTCAAAATCTCACCGAACAACCGCATCCCGGCGATCGTCGATCGCGACAACGGTCTGAGCCTGATGGAATCCGGCGCGATCCTGATCTATCTCGCCGACAAGACCGGCAAGCTCCTGCCGAAATCCGGCGAAGAGCGTTACCGCACCATCGAATGGCTGATGTGGCAGATGGGCGGCCCGGGGCCGATGTTCGGCCAGGTCCATCACTTCGTGAAATACAACAAGGGCAAGTCGGCCTATGCCGAGGAGCGCTACCTGAAGGAAGCGCACCGGCTTTACGGCGTGCTCGACAGGCGGCTCAAAGACCACGAATACGTCGCCGACGCCTATTCGATCGCCGACATCGCGATCTGGCCGTGGGTGTCGCGCTACGAGTGGCAGACCGTCGATCTCAGCCAGTACCCCAACGTCAAGCGCTGGTACACCGCCATCGCCAAACGCCCCGCGGTCCAGAAGGGCTACAAAGTGCCGAAAGACGTCGGCGAAGTGCCGATGCCGTGACATCGAGGATCGTAGGGGCGGGTTTTAAGTCCGCCCCTACAGAACCCGTGTGACAAACGGTGAGATTGGTTACAATAGGAACGACAATCGCCGTGCCCGCTCATCCTTCGAGGCTCGCCTTGCTCGCACCTCAGGACGACGGATAACGCCAGGGAGTACGCCATGGACGACATTACCCGCCGCGATCCGATCAAGATCACCGCCGAGGACATCAACCCGCGCTACAATTGGGGACGCCACCTGCCGGTGCTCGGCACCATGGGGGTCGATTTCGAGGAGCGCGTCGATTACCGGCGCATGCACCGTTACCGGCTGGCCCGCGCGCAAGCCGCGCTGGAAGCGTCCGACCTCGGCGCGCTCCTTCTCTTCGACGACAACAATATCCGCTACGTCACCTCGACCAAGATCGGCGAATGGGCCCGCGACAAGCTTTCGCGTTTCGCCATGCTGGTGCGCGGCGGCGATCCGATCCTGTGGGATTTCGGCTCGGCGGCGGTGCATCACAAGCTCTATGCGCCGTGGCTCAAGCCGGAGAACTGCAAGGCCGGCCTCGTCGGCCTGCGCGGTACCGTCGATCCCGCCTTCGGCTTGATGAAGCGCCATGCCGAGGAGATGGCCTCGATCCTGCGCGACGCCGGCGTCGCCAAGATGCCGATCGGCGTCGATATCATCGAGCCGCCGATGATGTTCGAATTGGAAAAAGCCGGGCTGAAGATCAAGGACGGCCAGCAGGTGATGCTGAGCGCGCGCGAGGTGAAATCGGCCGACGAGATCGCGCTGCTCAATCGCGCCGCCGCCATGGTCGACGGCGCCTATGACGTGGTCAACCAGATGCTGCGTCCCGGCATCCGCGAAAACGACATCGTCGCCGAGGTCAACAAGTTCCTCTACACCCACGGCTCCGACGACGTCGAAGCGGTCAACGCGATCTCCGGGGAGCGCTGCAGCCCGCATCCGCATAATTTCACCGACCGCATGATCCGGCCCGGCGATCAGGCGTTCTTCGACATCCTGCAAAGCTTCATGGGCTATCGTACCTGCTATTACCGTACCTTCAACGTGGTGCGCGCCACTCCGGCGCAGCACGACGCTTACCGGATGGCGCGCGAGTGGCTCGACAATGCCATCGAGCGCATCAAGCCCGGCGCCTCGACCGCGCATATCTGCGAAGTGTTCCCGAAGGCGCAGGAGTTCGGCTTCCCCGACGAGATGGCGGCCTTCGGCCTGCAATTCGCCCACGGCCTCGGGCTGAACCTGCATGAGCGGCCGATCATCTCGCGCGTGGTGTCGATGGATCACCCGACCGAGATCGTGGAAGGCATGGTGTTTGCGATCGAAACCTATTGCCCGGCGACGGATGGTTACTCCGCCGCGCGCATCGAGGAAGAGGTCGTGGTCACCAACAAAGGCTGCCGCCTGATTTCGCTGTTCCCGGCCGAGGAATTGCCGATCTCGGCGAAGTATTGAGCGCGTATTCGCCTGTGGTCCGTCACCCTGAGGGGGCCGCGGAGCGGCCCTCGAAGGGCGACGGCCCGGGCGCTCGGGCCGCATTCTTCGAGGCTCGCTTCGCTCGCACCTCAGGATGACGGATCGTCGTCAGCGCGCCCGCTTCAACCGAACAGGCTTCAGGGCAACGCCTTCGCGGTCATGCCGCGCAGCGCGGCAAGGCGCAATTCCATCTCGTGCTTGAAATTATATTGCGGATTGCCGAACGACTTGTTGCGTTCGGCAAGAAAGTCACGCTGCTCTTGGCGTAGTTCCTTGGCGGCCCTGTCGTTGCGGCTGGCGAGCGCCGCTTTGTAGGCGGCGTCGATTTCGCGATCGAGCCGCGCCAGATCGGGATCGGAGCAGATCGCTTTCTCGACCGCGCGCCGGGCCATGCCGCAGTCGAAGCTCGGTAATAGCTTGTCGGAATCGTCGGCATTGCGCTGGTCGCGCTCCTGGCGCGTTTCGGCGAGGCCCTCGGCTGCGGTGTCGAGGTCCGGCTTGATACGCAACGCCTCCTCGTAATCGGCGATGGCGTGGTCGAGATTGCCCTTCTTGGCGTAGGTGGCGCCGCGGTTGTTGTAGGCCAGATAGAAGCCCGGATTGAGCGCCAGCGCGCGGTCGTAATCGGCGATGGCGCGATCGTAATCGCCCTTGAAATGATAGGAGTCGCCACGATCGGTGAGGAAATTCGCCTGCGGCTTGAGCCGGATCGCTTCGTTATAGTCGGCGATGGCACGGTCGTAATCGCCGTTGTCGGCATAGGACAGGCCGCGATTGTCGAAATATTCCGGCTCGAGCGGGTCGAGCTTGATCGCCTCGCTCTCGTCGGCCAGCGCCTGATCGGTGCGGCCGAGCTTCTTATAGGCGGCGCCGCGGTTGGTATAAGCGCGCGATTTTTTTGGATCGAGCTTGATCGCCCGGTCGTAGTCGCCGATCGCGGCCTGATAATCCTTCTTGAAATAATAGGCGACGCCGCGATCCATATAAGTCTGCGCGTCGTCGGGTTTCAGCCGCAGCGCTTCGTTGTAATCAGCGATGGCGCGGTCGTATTGCCGGTTATTGTTGAAGACGTTGCCGCGATAGTCGAACGCCTGGGCATCGTTGGGGTCGAGCCGCACCGCCTCGTTGGCGTCGGCGAGCGCCTTGTCGAGCCGGCCGATGCCGCGATAGGCGTTCGAGCGCTCGCGGAAGGCGCGCGCGTTGTTCGGATCGAGCGCGGTGGCGCGATCGAAATCGGCGAGCGCAAGGTCGGTCTTGTCGATGGTCCAATAAGTCGCGCCGCGATTGACCAGCGCTACGGCCTGCGCCTGCGGCTGGTCCTTCAGCGTATCGATCAGCGCGCCGCAAGCGGCGATGCGCTGCTCCGGCGAATAAGGCGTCTCGTCGGTCGCGGCGCAGATATCGGCATTGGGGCTGCTCTCGGCCCGCGCCGCAGGCGCCGGCGACAGAGCGAGCAGGCAGGCGGCGAAAACGGGGATGGCGTGGCGCATAGGAATACCCGATTGGCGGTACGATAAGTTGCGGCCTAAACCGGCCGTTGTCGATTAGTCGCCGCCGGCGCGGACATGGTTCTGACCTTGGCGCAGAGCACGAACCGGAGGCCCGCAGAGCGGATTTCGCCGGTTCAACAAACGCTTGACGTGACAGGGATTTCCGGTGACATGCCGTTCCCGCCATTGATCGCCAGCGAGCCGTGCACATGGTTTCCGACGCGCTGCCCAAAACCGCCATTGCCGAGCATCTGGCGCAAAAGATCTGCGCGCTCGATGCCGCGCACCTGCCCGCGGCCGTGCGCGAGAAATGCACGGAGCTTTTGATCGACGTCGTCGGTCTCGCCGTCACCGCGCGCAACGAGGATTATGTAAAAATCACGCTCGCCGGCTGCGACGACGAGGGGCCGTGCACGGCGATCGGTCATGCCGCCACGTTTTCCGCGGCCGCGGCCGCGCTCATCAACGGCACCGCGATTCACGGCGAGGACTTCGACGACACGTTCGAAGGCGGCCCCGTCCATGCCGGCGCGGTGATCGTGCCGGCGGTGCTCGCCGTCTGCGAGCGGCAAAATCTCGACGGCCGCGCGATGTTGCTCGGGATCGCCGTCGGCGTCGAGACCATGTGCCGGCTGAGCCTCGTGGCGCCGACGCTGACCCACAAAGCGGGCTTTCATCCGACCGCCGTGTTTGGCGCCGTCGGCGCTGCGGCCGGCGTCGGCGCGGCGCTCAAACTCGACGCCCGGCAGATGGTCGATGCGCTCGGCACCGTCGCGTCAATGGCCGGCGGCATCATCGAATATCTTGCCGAAGGCGCCTGGACCAAAAGGCTGCACGCCGGCTGGGCGGCGCAATCGGGCATGCGCGCGGCGTTGCTCGGCCGCGCCGGTTTTTCCGGGCCGCGCACCGTGTTCGAAGGCGTGCACGGCTTCTTTCACGGCTTCGCGCGCACGACCGAAGGCGATTACGACGCGCTGATCGGCGACTTTGGCGCGCGCTGGGTCACGCAGACGCTGGCGTTCAAGCCCTATCCGTGCGGGACCATGACGCATCCTTACATCGACTGCGCGCGGCGGCTTGGCGCGCGCATCAAGCCCGACGACGTCGCCGAAATGGTGTGCGATGTCGGCGAAGGCACCGTGCATCGGCTATGGGAGCCGCTTGCGGCAAAGCAGCATCCGGCCAACGGCTATTCCGGGAAATTTTCCACGCCTTACTGCATCGCCGCGGGCTTCGTGCGCGGCAATGTCGGCTTGAGCGATTTTTCCGATGCGGCGGTGCACGATCCCGCAGTCCTCGCGCTCGCCGCCAAGGTGCGCTACCGGATCGATCCGCAAAATCCCTATCCGAAAAATTTCACCGGCCACATCCGCGCCACGCTGCGTGACGGCACGGCGGTTGAAGAGCGCCAGCCCTATATGCGCGGCGGCGCGCAGGAGCCGCTGACCCGCGCCGACATCGAGGACAAATTCCGGCTCAACGCCAAGCACGGCGGCTGGAGCGACACGCGCGCTGCTGAGGCGCTGAAGCTCATCGGCAGCTTGTTCGATGGGCCGGTGAATCTGGCACCGTTGCGGGGGTAGGGGCGGGTTTCAAACCGCTTCCTACGAGGCGATGGCGGCGGCCCCACGCGGCCTCTTGCCTCTGAAAGAAGTCATTTTTCTGCGGGAGCCTCCCCCTTAGCTGGCAAGTTCCGAATCGCGCGGGGAGAGGGAGCGTGGACGCACCGCGATAGCGCTTCCTGGCGTGCGCTGTTTGACAATTGACTCGGAGTGGATCGCTACGCGCGATCGAGCGGCCCGTCGCGCAGGCGCGCCAGATCGAAGCGGTCGATCTCGCGCAAGAGTTCGACGAAGGCCTGCGCGCCGCGCGCCAGCACCGCATCGCCCTTCCCCGCACTCGCCAGCGTCGCGTCGCCGACCGCGCCGCTCGGATGCAGGTCTTGCGTCATCCAGGCAAAGCCGGCCGGGCGATAGGCGCCGAGCCATTTGAACTCGGCCGCCATCGCCACGGTTTCCGGCGTCGCTTTGGGCGCCTGAGCCATGCGCACCGTGTCCGGTTTCGCCGCCAGCATCAGCGAGGTCTCGATGTCGCCGCCGTGGATGCCGTGCTTCTTTTCCTCAGCCGAAAACGCACCGTCCGGATAGCCGAAGCGATGCCAGCCGACGGTGACCGCGAGCATGCCGAGCCGCGCCCGCAAATCGCGCGCCACCGTTTCCATCGCCGCGACATTGCCGCCGTGGCTGGTGACGAGGACAAGCTTGCGCACCCCCGCCCGCGCCAGGCTGTCGCCGAGCTCGGTCCACGCCGCGATCGCGGTGGTCGCCGACACCGTCAGCGTGCCCGGAAAAGCCAGATGCTCGGCGGAAACGCCGATGCGCTGCACCGGCAAAAACGTCGCCGGCAGATCGTCCGGCAGAAGATCGCGGACGCGCGCCAGATAGGCCTCGGCGATGTAGGCGTCGACGCCAAGCGGCAGATGCGGCCCGTGCTGCTCGACGGCGGCAAGCGGCAGCACCGCGATCCAGCGCGCGGTGTCGCCGCCGGCGATGTCCTGCCAGGTCATGTCCATCCAGTCGCGCAACGGCAGCATCTCGGGATCGCTCGCCAATGTCCTCGGTCTCTCCTATTCTCGCGTCACCGAGCCGAAGGGGCAACCGATGTCGTGGAAGATGGTTTTTCGCGCCGCGTTAACGAGCATTGCCGCCGCGGCGGGCGCCGCGGCCGGGCCGGCCGCGGCCCAGGCGCTCGACAAGGTCACCTTCGGCACCAACTGGGTGGCGGAGGCCGAGCATGGCGGCTTCTACCAGGCGCTGGCCGACGGCACCTACCGCAAATACGGGCTCGACGTGACCATCCGGCAGGGCGGCCCGAACGCGAACAACCGCATCCTCTTGCCGGTCGGCAAGATCGACTTTTTCCTCTCCGCCAACAATCTGGAAGGTTTCGACGCGGTCACGCAGAACATCCCGACGATCGAAGTCGCGGCTTTTTTTCAGAAGGACCCGCAGGTGCTGATCGCGCATCCCGATCAGGGCATCGAGAAACTGCAGGATTTGAAGAACCTGACCCTGTTCGTCTCGCAGGAAGGCGTCGCGACCTATTACCAATGGCTGAAAGCGTTTTACGGCTTCAAGGATTCCCAGGTGAAGCCCTACACCTTCAATCCGCAGCCGTTCCTGGTGAACAAGAAGAGCGCCATGCAAGGCTATGTCACGTCGGAGCCGTTCGCGATCGAGAAGGCCGCGCATTTCGCGCCGAAAGTCTTTTTGCTCGCCGACGAAGGCCTGGCCGGCTACTCGACGCTGATCGAGACGCGCCGCGACCTCGTCGACAACAAGCCCGATCTGGTGGCCCGCTTCATCGATGCCTCGATCATCGGCTGGTACAACTACATCTATCACGACAACAGCGCTGGGAATGCGCTGATCAAAGAGCAGAACCCGGAAATGACCGACGATCTCTTGGCCTATTCGGTCGGCGCGATGAAAAAGTACGGCATCGTCGATTCCGACGACGCCTTGTCGCTCGGCGTCGGCGCCATGACCGATGCGCGCATGAAGGCTTTTTTCGACGAAATGGTGCGCGCCGGCGTCGTCAAGCCGAGCGTCGATTACCGCAAGGCCTACACGCTGCAATTCGTCGACAAGAAGGTCGGGCTCGACTTGCGGCCGAAGCCATAATGCAGTCGGCGACAGCACCGCAGGCCGATTCGCTGGTCGCGCTGCGCGGCGTCGGCAAGACGTTTCCGAGCGGCACGCGGGCGCTTTCGGGGTTCGATCTGAACGTGCGCGCCGGCGAATTCGTGTCGCTGCTCGGTCCGTCGGGATGCGGCAAGTCGACCGCGTTACGGATCATCGCCGGCTTGAGCGAGCCCAGCGCCGGCGTGGTCGAATGGCCGCCGGACCCGGCACCGGCACAGAGCGAAAGCCGCATCGGCTTCGTGTTCCAGGAGCCGACGCTGATGCCGTGGACCAGCGTGTTCAACAACGTGCTGCTGCCGCTGAAGCTTAGGGGCATTGCCACAGACAAAGCGCGCGCGCAGGTCGTTGCGGCGCTCGACCGGGTTGGCCTGAAGGACTTCGGCCGCGCCTTTCCGCGCGAACTGTCGGGCGGCATGCGCATGCGGGTCTCGATCGCGCGCGCGCTGGTCACCGAGCCGGAACTGCTGCTCATGGACGAGCCGTTCGCCGCGCTCGACGAGATCACGCGTTTTAAGCTCAACAACGATCTGCTGCAGGTGTGGCAGGCGCTCTCCACCACGGTCGTATTCGTCACTCATTCGGTCTTTGAGTCGGTCTATCTGTCGAGCCGGATCGTGGTGATGGCGGCGCGGCCGGGCCGCGTTTTCACCGAGATCAAGATCGACGCACCGTATCCGCGCGATCAGGACTTTCGCACCTCCGCTGAATATGCGGCGTTCTGCCGCCGCACCTCGGAAGCGCTGGCGCAGGCGATGGCCGGAGGCGCGGCATGAACGCGCCAAGCTCAACGCGCGAACGCCGTGACCGGATCCTGCGCATCGCGCTACCGATCGTCGTGCTCGCGCTCGGGCTCTCGATCTGGGAACTGGTGGTGCGGATCGAGAACATCCCGCCTTATGTGCTGCCCGACCCGGGACTGATCCTGCAAACACTGGTCTCCGATTGGGCGTTACTGTTCCAATCTCTGTTGGTCACGCTGCTCACCACATTCGAGGGCTTTCTGCTCGCGGCGGTCGGCGGTGTCGGCTTGGCCGTGCTGTTCAACCAATCGCGGCTGGTCGAATATTCGCTTTATCCCTATGCGGTGATCCTGCAGGTGACGCCGATCGTCGCCGTCGCGCCGTTATTGCTGATCTATCTGCCGCAGCCGCTTGCCGTTCTAGCTTGCGCCTGGATCGTCGCCTTCTTTCCGGTGCTGGCGAATACCACGCTCGGCCTGCACTCGGTCGACCGCAATCTCACCGACCTGTTCGCGCTCTATGGCGCCACGCGCGGGCAAATTCTATGGAATCTCAAACTGCCGTCGGCACTGCCCTATATCCTCGGCGGCCTGCGCATTGCCGGCGGCCTGGCGCTGATCGGCGCGGTGGTCGCCGAGATCGCCGCGGGGTCCGCAGGCGCCGGCTCCGGTCTCGCCTATCGGATCGCGGAATCCGGCTACCGGCTGAACATCCCGCGCATGTTCGCGGCGCTCTTGCTGCTGTCCGTCGCCGGCATCGTGATCTTTTATCTGCTCGCGCTCGTCAATCACCTCGCGCTGCGCCGCTGGCACGAAAGCGCGCTGGAACAGGAGCGCTGACGATCAGGTTTGCCGCAATGCCATGGCCAAGACGCGCGCGACATGCACCGCCTCGCGCCCGGTGCCGTCATGGATTTGATGCCGGCACGAGGTGCCGTCAGCGACGATGAGCGCGTCGTCCGGCGCCTTGCGCGCGGCCGGCAGCAGCGACAGCTCGCCCATGGCGCGCGACACCTCGATAGTATCGGCATGAAAGCCAAACGCGCCGGCCATGCCGCAGCAGCTCGATTCGATTGTTTCGACTTGAAGATCGGGAACGAGTTTCAGCGCCGCTTCGACCGATGACATCGTATCGAAGGATTTCTGATGGCAGTGGCCGTGCAGCAGGGCGCGCCTTTTCATCGAAAAAAGTTTCAAATCGAGTTTTCCAGCGGCCGCTTCGCGCGTCAGGAATTCCTCGAACAGCAGCGTGTTTACGGCAACGCGCCGCGCTGCATCGCTCTTCACCAGCGCCGGGATTTCATCGCGGAAGCTGAACAGGCAGCTCGGCTCAAGACCGAGCACCGGCACGCCGCGTTCGGCGAAGGGCGCGAGCGCGGCAAGCGTCCGCTCCGCCTCGACGCGGGCTTCGCCGACCCTTCCGACGGAGAGAAAGGTCCGGCCGCAACACAGCGGGCGTTTGCCATCGATCGGCGTCGCGACATGAATGCGATAATCGGCCGCGTTCAGCACCGCGACCGCAGCGTCGATGTTTTCCCGCTCGAAGTAGCGATTGAAAGTGTCGGCGAACAGAACGACTTCGCGGCCCGCTCCCTTCGTAGTGTTTGTATCTCTGTAATAATCCGTCCGCCATTTCGGCAGACTGCGGCCGGCGCTAAAGCCGGCAACCGCTTCGGACAGCTTTGCCGCGCCCGGAACGATGTCGCGCAGATTAAGCAACCAATGCAGCCGCGCCGCATAAGGCGCATAGCGCGGCAGGTAGCCGACCAATCGGTCGTGCAGCGACAGGCCAAACTTTTCGGTTCGTGCGCGCAATACTTCGACCTTCATGCGCGCCATGTCGACGCCGGTCGGACATTCGCGGCGGCATGCCTTGCACGCCACGCAGAGCTTGAGCGTCTCGGCCATCTCGTCCGACGTGAGCGCGTCGGGCCCGAGCTGGCCGGTGATGGCGAGGCGAAGCGTGTTGGCGCGGCCACGCGTCACGTCGCGCTCGTCGCGGGTGACGCGATAGCTCGGACACATCACGCCGCCTTGCAGCGCGCGGCAGGCGCCGTTGTTGTTGCACATCTCGACCGCGCCCTGGAATCCGCCGCCTGAGCCCGGATAGGCCGACCAGTCGAGCGCGGTCGTCATTTCGGCGGCGTGGTAGCCGGGCGCGTAGCGGAAATTGCCGCGGTCGTCGAATTTCGGCGCCCGCACGATCTTGCCGGGATTGAAGACGTGGTGCGGGTCGAAACGGTCCTTGACCTCTCCGAAGGCGCGCACCAGTTCGGCGCCGAACATTTCTTCGTGGAATTCCGAGCGGACGATGCCGTCGCCGTGCTCGCCGGAATGCGAGCCTTTATACTCGCGCACCATGGCGAAGGCTTCCTCGGCGATGGCGCGCATCGCGCGGACGTCCTTATCGAGCCGCAGGTTGAGCACCGG
>Ga0181523_10002949_pt1 | contig 15900 bp, 10 predicted proteins | sample PEATcosm2014_Bin_43_FD_119752 | JGI IMG/M metagenome (GOLD analysis project Ga0181523, IMG submission 119752) | Peatland microbial communities from MTU Mesocosm Facility, Houghton, MI, USA - PEATcosm2014_Bin05_30_metaG | ecosystem: Environmental > Terrestrial > Soil > Wetlands > Peat | place...
CCTGGGCGTCTTCCATAACGGAACCGCAGCTATCCAAACCGTAACCACCAGTGGAACTGAGATCTCGCAATTCGATCCAGGCATGCTTGCGATGAATGCCGGGCCCAACGATGAGTACGCCATGGTGCAGTTCACCGCTCCAGTAAACGGAATCTATACGTTTCATGGCGTATTCGAGGGGATTGATACAGCCACCACAGTGAGCAGTGTGTATCTTTTGGAAAACAACCTTGTGATAGCCAGTGGCAGCGTAGTTGGTTTTGGGCCAGGAAGCGATGTCCCGCTTGGATCCGGGCCGCTGCTTCTCAGTGCGGGTGACACACTGGCCTACGCTGTAGGAGGCCTTACTGCCAATAGCATGACGGCATTGATTGGCGCTGAGGTCGCCGCCGCCGCCGTCCCGGAACCATCATCGTATGCGTTGCTCGGTCTCGCCCTTGTCCCACTCGCCGTGCGTGGCGGGTTTGTTCGCAGACGCAAGGCCGCGATCGCGTGAATAAGGCTCGGTGGCAAGCTCATGCTACGGTCGGCAACGTGGGATCGAAGACGAGTTTTCAGCTCGCACGGGTGGCGGTTCTCATATCGTTGGCGACCGTACACGCTGGGAAAGGCTTCGTAGGGCATTGTCGCCGGGGAGGTGTTTTGGAAGGCCGAAACGGACGCAGTCTTGTGCTTTCTGTTATGTTCGCTTCCGTGACCTAAATCCGGGGACAACGTCGAACATGCGCTCCGTCCGCGGCGAAACGCTCAGGTTCACGTCGCTGAAGGCGGATTGGAGTTGAACGGCCACCGGTTGGACACGGGCGACCCGGTTGCAGCCAACGAGGCAAATGAATTGAAACTCGGAGGCGGTCAACCGCCGCAAGTGTTGTTCGACCGAACTGAAACTATGGCCACTGAATCCATTGTTTATTACACTGGCTGAGGACATACCGCGAAAATGGCCCAAGCCGGCCAGCGCGCTGGCGAGTCTGCAGAGCATTGCGGGCGCACGCCGGAAAACGCTGGCAATCCGGTCGCGCCTGAGATAAAAAAAGACCCATGAAAAGGTTATTCGCTCCCGGAAACGATTCCACACTCACCAGTTTCGGATTGCTGATGCTCCGGCTTTGGCTGGGACTGGCGATGTTTTTTAATCACGGCTTGGACAAACTGAATCATTTTAGCGCCATGTCGTCGAAATTTCCGGACCCGTTGGGCATCGGCCCGGCACCGGGCCTGGCACTCGTGACATTCGCAGAAACTGCAGGCGCAATGCTGCTGGCGGCCGGACTGTTGACGCGTTTCGCGGCGTTGACGTTGATGATTGACCTTGGCGTTGCATTTTTCATGGTTCACAAAATGGCCTTGAGTGGACCAGGCAACGGCGAGATGGCCTTTATTTATTTGGCTGGTTATGTGACACTATTCATCGCTGGTGGCGGACGGTTTTCGTTCGACAAGGCGTTGTTTGGAAAAAAATAAGGCGGCCAAAAGGTGAGGCTATCAGAAAAAGATTGATGGTGGGTCGTATTGCAGGAAATCCGAATTTGTAGAGCAATTGGCCGTGGTTACGGAAGCGCAATAACGTACGGGCCGTCAGCACCCTCCGGCGGAGGACTCCGCGCTGGCGATGCGCCAGGCCAGAAATACGAACAGCACCCGCTGTTAGCCGGACCGGTCACCCAGCAGCGGTACTCGGAGTAAAATCCTCTTGCTGAAGCATTAGGGACTTGACCTTGGGCTGGCGTGTGCTATCCTGTCCACACATATCTGATATGCCGTAAACAATCCTCACTTGCGAGCGCCAGCCTCAATGGCAAATGACTATCAATCGAACCCGGCGTTGGTGCTTTAGCACTTTATGAATCATTCCTGTCGCTCCAAGTTCCATAAGGTCGCAATCGTCGTCGCTTTAGACATGGCTTTGCTCTGTGTAAATCCCGGAGCTAAAGCGGTCCCGAATTTTGGTACGAACGTGTACCTTTTCAGCCCTTCGACGCCGACGGCAACGATTCAGAACACCCTCAACACACTTTTTGCACAGCAGAACAATGTGAACACGAGCCAATTCGACGCCAACCGGTACGCCATTCTTTTTGAACCCGGAACGTATAACGTGACCATTAACATGGGCTACTACATGCAAATACTCGGATTGGGGCAATCGCCCGACAATGTTACCATCAACGGCGGGCTGCAATGCAACGCCTTTGGTTCTTCACCCAGTCCTGGATCCACCGAAAACTTCTGGATGTCTGCCGAGAATCTGGCCGTGAATCCCAGCGCCAACAGCGGCACCATGACTTGGTCCGTTTCGCAAGGCACCTCCCTTCGCCGCATGCATATCCTGGGCAACTTGAACGTGTCGGATGGAAGCTATTGTAGCGGCGGTTTCCTGGCCGATTCCAAGGTGGACTCCACCACCAGTTCCATATCCCAACAACAATGGCTCTCCCGAAACGATATTTGGGGAAGCTGGTCCGGTCAGGTATGGAACATGGTGTTTGTGGGCGTTTCCAATCCACCTTCCGGAACCTGGCCCGGTTCCAAATACACGATCATCACCAACACACCATTGATCCGTGAAAAGCCCTATCTCTATGTGGACAGCAATACCAACTTCTTTGTCTTTGTTCCTAATCTGGTGACCAATATCAACGGAACTTCTTGGGCCAGCGGCCCAACCCCCGGAGTTTCAGTCCCCATCAGCCAGTTCTATCTGGCGCAACCGGGGGTGGACAATGCCGCGTCCATCAACGCCGCGCTGAGTTCGGGGATGGACCTGATATTAACCCCGGGGATTTATCATTTGACGAACAGCATTCTCGTGACACAGCCTGATACGATTGTGATGGGGCTTGGATTCCCTACGCTGGTCCCGACCAATGGAAATCCCGCCATGGTGCTCTCGGATGTTGATGGCGTAAAGGTGTCGGATATTTTATTTGATGCCGGAACCACCGCGTCGCCCTCATTGTTGGAGGTGGGGCCTCCGGGCAGTTCTCTGAATCATTCCGCGGACCCTATTTGTCTGTATGACGTTCACAGCCGGGTGGGTGGACAGTTCGCTGGCACCACCACCACCTGCTTCACGATTAATGCCAACAATGTCATCGGTGACAACATCTGGTTGTGGCGGGCGGATCATGGCACCGGAGTAGGCTGGACTCAGAATGCGTCTAACAACGGCTTGGTGGTGAATGGCAATAACGTGACCATATACGGTCTTTTCGTCGAGCATCACGAACAGTATCAGACGTTGTGGAATGGTAATTGGGGGCGGGTTTACTTTTACCAGTCCGAACTGCCTTATGACCCGCCGAATCAAAGCTCATGGACGCATAATGGTGTGAATGGTTATGCATCCTACAAAGTCGCGAACACGGTCACGAGTCATCAGGCTTACGGGCTTGGCATCTATAGTGTGTTTAATACATCAAACATAAAATGCTTTAATACCATCGAGACTCCAACCAATCAGCAAGTCAATGTGCATGATATGATAAATGTTTTTATAGGCGGGTCGGGGAGCGGCGATGAAATGACTCATATCATCAACGGCACTGGCGCAACGCTCACCTCGGGCGTCAATACAGCAACGGCCAACTACCTGTGGCTGAATCCGACCTTTAGCGTCAGCGCCGGTCTTGATAGTACCGGGACGAACATCGCCATTACTTTGCCCACCGAGTCCTGGCACACTTATCAACTGCAGTATAAGAACGCCGTGACTGATCCAGGTTGGTCGAGTCTCGGCAGTTCCTTTGGAGGGAACGATGCGCTGGAGACGGTCACCGATTCAACTTCGGCAACCAACCGGTTTTACCGCGTTGTGGCTCAGTAATTGGCCATTCCGGTCTTCGTCCGCCGGCAGCATTACATAAATTAAGATTTGTGCAAATCGGCGTAGCGGCTTCTCGGCAGAGAGCCGCACTCTTGAATTGGGTGATTGGCGCGTAAAACGAAGCCGTGGCAGTCGGCAGTCGGGATGGCATTTCAGGTCATGCGAGCGGCTTGGCTGTCACCGGTCACTTCGAAACCAGCTCGCTGGGGTGGAATCAAAACCGGCCACTCTGAGGAGCGGAGTTCATATTACTTTACTTTGCATCGCCCCCAAGGCCGCGGCCTTTTGACGCGTGAATGGTTTCGATGTATTGCTGCGCCGTTTGGTTGGCTGGATCAAGCTGCAACGTTATGCGAAACTCGGCGAGTGCCTGATCCGGCTTTTCCTGCTTCGCAAGCATGATGCCGAGATTCAAATGGGACGGCGCAAAGTCTGGACGATATCGGATGGCCTCCACAAACTGCGCCCGCGCTTCCTCGATTTTCCCCTGGGCCGCCAGTTCAACCCCGAGCAGATAGCGCGCTTGCCAGAATTCCGGTTTGAGCTGAATAGCGGCTTCAAACAATTCAATCGCCCTGGCCCTCACGCCCAGCGCGCTGGCGTCAACCGCCTGGTCAAAGTAATCCGCCGGGCCCTGTGGCTGAAGGCGGGCGGCGTGCTGATAATAGACCGCAGCTTGTTTCAAATCTCCCCGGTTCTGCTCCAGAAATCCCAGGTTAATGTAGGTTTCCATGTCGTCTGGATCCGCACGGAGCGCACGTCTGAAATATGCGGCCGCCTCCCTGGTTTTCTGCTCGTTTGCCCGAATCTGCCCCAGCCCGTTCAGCGCGTTTGCGAAATCGGCCCGGAGGGCAAGCGCCCGTGAAAAGGAGTCCGCCGCTTCGTCAATTCGCCCCTGAAGAATCAACAAATTGCCGATGTCATAATACTGCGCAGGTATCTCTGGCAGCAATTCGCAGACGCGTCGAGCCTCTTCGGTGGCTTGCGCCAGATCCCCTCGCGCCGCCAAATATTGCGCAAAATTCCAATGTAAAAAGCTGTCCGTTGGGACCAATGCCAGCGCCTGTTGGTACAGTTGACGCGTTTGCTCCGGCGTCTCGGAATCCACCCGGAATTTCAGTTCTCCAAGTTTTTCCTCGTATCGCCTCATCGTGGCGGCGTGGGTCAATTGTTCGGTGAAAGGCAGCCCGGATACGACGCTGTAATCTTTCTGCCAGACACGCTGGCGATCCCACGCCGAAACCGCCAGCCGCCGGTCGCAATATTCCGATGTCGCCCATCCACCTTTGTCCTGCGCCGCAATGGATTTCGGAAGCAGCTTCGCCGTTTCTTCGGCCAGCGCGCGCCCCAGCAAATAATTGCCCTCAAAGTCCAAATGCACATGCTCATAAAACAATTCGTTGCCGGGAATGTTTTCCGGCGAATGCTGCGCCAGCATCCGCGCGGCCTCCAAAAAATAAACACCTTTGCCGACATAGGCGTCCGCGGCATCTTTTATGATTTGATTGATCCGGGCGTCCGCCCGAAATGCGAGCGTGTCATAATCCCGGGCCTGTTCAAATTCGCGCAGAGCTTGAGCCGCGTTCGTCAGCGCAAGCTGACAACTTCCCATGCGAAACTGCAATTCGGCATATTGAGGATCAATGGCTGCCGCCTTGGTATATTTCTTCAGCGCCCCCTGATAATCTCCCGCGGCTTCCAAGGCAATGCCGCCCTGGTAAATGCCATCCCATTCCGCCTGTTGCGTCTCTCTCAATGTTCTCGCATGAAGCGAAGCAAATGGAGCACAATCCTTTAAATTACTGCCGACCGTGCTCAATATAATCGGCACCCCGGCCTCGTGTCCCGCGCGCAATATGTCCGCCAGATTATTTTTGAAATTTTCATAAGCGCGCAGCCGGTTCGGATCATCATACCGAAGCTGATGCTGTTCGAACATGTTCAGCCCGCTCCAGGTTTTCGGGGTGGACGCATGCATCCCCCATCGCTGCATCAGACTGTCCAGCAACTGCCCAATCCGCGTGGTTTTGACCGCCAGATCGGCCCGAACCAAACCCGTTCCCGGCGCCCGCGAACCGAAGACGGTGCCCGCGCCGAAAGGACCGACCATTTCGTTGTTGCCCATGTAGATAATCCACAAATCACCGTCGCGCCGGGCACATTCGCGCGCGATGGGCAAAATCGCGTGGGAATTGATGGCCGTCATCGCCACGCAGACCACTTCAAAATCCGTTCCCGGAAAACGTTCGCGCAACAGAGTTTGCAAATAACGCCAGGCGCCATAACTCGGGTCGGGATCGCCCATCGCCGCCGATTCGCCAAACACAAAAATGCGACAGGCATGGGGAGCTTTTTTTACGGCCATGCGCTGAGCTGCGGGTGTGCGGGCCAGGGCGGGCGGGAAGAATCTGTAACCGAATCTATTGTTGGGGACATAATAATCCTGCCCGTTGATTTTGATTTGAAGAAAAAAGCTTGTCGGATATCCATAGCCGGACAAACGCAAACCAAGCTCAAGTCCGCCAACGATCACCAACGGGACCAAAATGACGGCGCAAAATCGAAACAACCATAGGCGGCGCGCAGGAATTTGGGGTGGCAGCTTTTCCGGCGGGTAACTTTTTCCGTTCGTAGAGCGCGCTTTTTCGGAAAAATGCTTCTTCGGCTTCAAACCGCCTCAAGATAACAAAGCGAAGCTGCCGGGTAAATATAAGAATCACGCCGCTCCACAGCATGGCAGGGTTTGGGTTAGCACGTGCGGTGAATTCACTTTACTCGCCGCGCTGCCGGTGTATCCTCTCGCTTCTTAATGTTTCGCAATCAGGACAATTTTATGGTTAAACTGACAGTTCGTGACCTGGACGTCCGTGGCAAGCGCGTTTTCCTGCGCGTGGATTACAATGTGCCGCTGGAGGAAAAAGACGGGCAGATGGTCATTACCGACGACACGCGCATCGTCGCCACGCTGCCGACGCTTAAACTTTTGATCGAGAAGGGCGGCAGGCTCATCCTCACCGCGCACCTGGGCCGGCCCAAAGGCAAACGCGACGTGACGATGTCCTTGAAGCCGGTTGCGGTCAAATTGTCCGGATTGCTCGGCAAACCGGTGACATTCGTAGGCGATTGCATCGGTGAAAAGGTCGAGCAGGCGGTGGCCGCAATGAAGGACGGCGACGTGGTGCTGCTCGAAAACGTACGTTATTACAACGAGGAGGAAAAGAACGACCCGGCATTCGCTGAAAAACTGGCGAAGGTCGCCGACGTTTATGTGAACGATGCTTTTGGCGCCGCGCATCGCGCGCATGCTTCAACCGAGGGTGTCGCCCGCTTGATCGCCAAACGCGGCGGCAAGTGCGGCGCCGGTCTGTTGATGGAACGCGAATTGAAGTTTCTCGGCGACGAACTGGATAAACCGGCGCGTCCGTTCATTGTGATTCTGGGCGGCGCGAAGGTCTCGGACAAAATCAAGGTGATTGACCGGCTGTTGGAAAAGGCGAACACGATTTTGATTGGCGGGGCGATGGCTTACACGTTCCGGCTGGCGCAGGGTTACAAGACCGGCAAATCGCTGGTGGAACCGGACGCGACCGGCATCGCCAGGGCCGCTCTCGAAAAGGCCAAGGCGAAAAATGTGAGGTTTCTTCTGCCGGTGGACGACGTGGTCGCCGTGCCGGTCAAGACCGACAAGCTCGACAAGAAGGGCAAACCGGTCATCGAATGGCAAAATCCGCGCACGAACACGGACATGAATTGCCCGGACGATGCGGCGGGGCTGGATATCGGGGTTGCCACGGTCGCGGCGTATTCGGCCGAGATTGCGAAAGCGAAAACAATTTTGTGGAACGGGCCGATGGGATTGTTTGAGAACAAGCAGTTTGCCATCGGCACCAACGCGATCGCGCTGGCCGTGGCGGATGCGACGCAAAAGAACGGCGCAAAGAGCATCATCGGCGGTGGCGACAGCGTGAAAGCGTTGAACAAGGCCAAGCTCGGCGGCCAGGTGACGTTCATGAGCACCGGCGGCGGGGCGAGCCTGGAATTTCTGGAGGGCGCGGTCCTGCCCGGCGTGGCGGCATTGACGGAAAAATGAATTATCCTCCTCGTCCTTCGTCCTCGTTCTCGTTATCGAGGTTCGACGACGAGCAGGAGGACGAGAACGAGAACGATTTAAAACATGAACAAAGAACGAAAATTGATTATTGCCGGCAATTGGAAGATGAACAAAACAGTCGCCGAGGCGCTGGCCCTCGTCAATGGACTGAAACTGGAACTGGCCAACGTCAAGGAGGTGGACATCGTGGTTTGTCCGCCGTTCACGGCCCTGGAGTCGGTGTCGAAGGCGGTCCTGGATTCCAATCTCCGCCTCGGCGCGCAGAATATGAGCGAGAACAATTTCGGCGCGTTCACCGGCGAAATCTGCGCCGGGATGCTTAAGGAATTTTCCGTGCGGTACGTCATTCTCGGCCATTCCGAACGGCGGCAGTATCAGAAGGAACCGGATGCGCTCATCGCCAAAAAGGCCGCGGCGGCGCACGCAGCCGCGCTCAAACCCATCGTTTGCGTCGGCGAAACGCTGGCCGAACGCGAGGCCAACCAGACGGAAAAGGTTTTGGCAACGCAGGTGCGCGGCAGCCTTGCCGGTTTGACCAAGGAACAGGCAGTTGAAACCATCGTCGCCTACGAACCCGTCTGGGCCATCGGCACGGGCAAAACGGCGACGACGGAACAGGCTCAGGGCGCGCACGCTTTCATCCGCGATGTGCTGGCGAAGGTGTTCGACAAGGCCGCCGCCAGGAAGATTCGCATTCAATATGGCGGCAGCGTGAAGCCGTCGAACGCGCGCGAGTTGATGGGGCAGGCAGACGTGGACGGCGCGCTGGTCGGGGGCGCGTCGCTCGAAGCGCGAAGTTTTGCTGACATCATCAAAAATTCGATATAGGATTGGGTATGAGTTATTTCGCCGGAGTTTTGACGTTTTTGCTGGTCATCAACTGTCTGCTGTTGATTTTCCTGATATTGATGCAGTTGCCGAAGAAGGACGCCGGAGCGGGCGTGGCGTTCGGCGGCGCGGCGGCGGACGCGTTGTTTGGCGCTGGTTCGGGCAATTTTCTGACCCAAACGACGAGGTACGCCACCATCCTGCTCTTCGTGCTGGCCTTGGGCCTGGGTTACGTGGAAGACCGCCTGCACAACGAAACCGGTGGGTCTGAATTCGAAAAGGCGGTGCAGCAACAACAAACGCAAATGCCCATTAGCGCGCCGCTGCCGGTTGCGCCGGCGAATTCGCAGGCGGTAATGCCAACAAACAACCTGCTCCTGCCACCGGTTTCGCCGCCACCCGGCACGCCGGTTGCCCCGCCGGCCAGCGCGCCGGTCGCGCCCACCAACGCGCCCGCAGCGCCAACGAAATCAAAATAGCGCGATGGCCAATTTCAAACGCGCTTTAGCCGGAAGTTGGAAGTTGGAAGTTGGAAACCGGAAGGCGCGCGCAGTGTGGCGCGATGTGGTTTTCTGCCTGCTGATTTTTGCCTTTTGTCTTCTGAACTCCGGCTGTGTCCGCCGCGAGCCGCCGGCCGATGTCACCATAATCAACAACGCCGAGCCGGAGACGCTCGACCCGGCCCTGCTTACCGGTCAGCCGGAATTTCGCATCGTCATTGGCTTGTTCGAAGGATTGATGCGGCTCGACCCCAAAACGGCACGGCCAATTCCCGGTCTGGCGGAAAGCTGCGAGGTTTCGCCGGACGGCTGCATCTATACCTTTCATTTGCGCACCAACCTGGTTTGGTCCACGGGTGAACCGATCCGGGCGGATGACGTGGTTTTTTCGTGGATTCGCACCCTGAATCCGGCGACGGCGGCGGATTATGCCGGACAATTGTTTTATTTGAAGAAGGCGGAAGATTTCAATGCGGGCAAAATCAAGGACCCGTCGCTCGTCGGCGTCCACGCGCTGGATCCATTCACCGTGCGCGTGGAATTGGAGCATCCCACGCCTTACTTTCCTGATATTTGCACCATGCCGCTGGCTTCCGTGGTGCCGCGCCGGACGATTGAGAAATACGGCGACCGCTGGCTGATGGCGCGGCCGTTGCCGAGCAGCGGGCCTTTTGAACTCGTCGCCTGGCGGCTTAATGACAAGGTCCGGCTGCGTAAAAATCCGCGTTATTGGGATGCGGCCAACACCCGATCGCAAATCATTGATCTGTTACCCATCGGTTCGCCGTCCACGGCGTTGAACCTTTACGAGAACGGGCAGGTGGACGTTGTCTGGGACAAGGAACTCGTTCCGGTTGATCTATTGGATGTCCTGCTGCGGCGGCCGGATTTTCACGCGTTCAATTTTCTGGCGACCTATTTCGTCCGCTTCAACGTCACGCGCAAGCCTTTTGACGACCCGCGCGTACGTCAGGCGCTGGCGCTGGCGATTGACAAGCAGCGCATCGTCAAAAAAATCACGAAGGCGGGCGAGAACCCTGCCTCGCATCTGGTCCCGGACGGCACGGCCAATTACACTTCACCTGAAGGATTGAACTACGACCCGGCGCTGGCGCGAAAATTACTGGCGGAGGCCGGTTATCCCGGTGGCAGGGGATTTCCGCGGTTCGATTATATCTTCAACGCGGCGGCGGGTGGTTCGTCAAAAATTCACGAAGACGTTGCGATCGAGTTGCAACAGATGTGGCGCGACACGCTTGGCATCAACATGGAATTGCGTCAACTGGAATGGAAGGTGTATCTCAACGCGCAGGGCCGGCTCGATTACGACCTGTCGCGTTCCAGTTGGGTGGGGGATTACGACGATGCGAACACCTTCCTCGGCATGTTCACCAGCAACGACGGCAACAATCACACTGGCTGGAAAAATGCGCAGTACGATTCGCTCATCCAACAGGCGAACGAGCAGACGGATTTGAACCAGCGCGAAAAACTATTGCAACGGGCGGAGACCATTTTGGTCCGCGACGAAGTGCCGATCGTTCCGCTCTATTTTTACGTCGGCATTAATTATTTCGACACGAACAAGATCCAGGGAATTTATGAAAACCTTCTCGACGACCATCCGTTGCAATGCATCTGTAAGCAGTCAGTAGTCGGCAGTCAGTTGTCAGTAGCGCGAGACAGCCTGGCCAAAGGACCACTGACTGCTAACCACTGACTAGTGACATGTATTTTCTCCGCCGCCTCATCTTCGCGGTTCCGCTGCTGCTGGTCATCAGTGCGCTGGCGTTTGCGCTGGTGCATCTTGCGCCGGGCGGGCCGTTCGACCGCGAGCGCGTACCCGCGTCGCCGGAAATTGAACGGAACCTGAAGGCGAAATATCACCTCGATGAGCCGGTCTGGAAACAATACTTTCGCTACCTTGACGGCCTGGCACACGGCGACTTCGGCCCCTCGCTCAAATATCGCGACCACACGGTCAATGACATCATCGCGCAAGGCCTGCCGGTTTCTCTGCTGCTCGGCGTGCTGGCATTCGGCTTCGCGATGGGTGTCGGATTGCCCGTTGGGTTTTTCACGGCGGCCCGGCGCGGTCGTTGGGAGGATTTTGCCGGCAGTTTTCTGGCGGTGCTGGCCGTGTGCATTCCCGGTTTTGTCGTCGCGCCCTTGTTGATTCTGGCTTTTGCCATCAAATGGCACTGGCTGCCCGTCGGCTTGTGGGAAACGCCGTGGCACATGATATTGCCGCCCATCGCGCTCGGCCTGTTTTTCGCCGGCAAAATCGCGCGCCTCTTCCGCGAGGGCATGTTGAACGCCATGCAATCCGAATTCGTCGCCGCCGCGCGGGCGAAGGGACTGGGAGAAAATTTACTGCTGCTCAAACACGCCTGCCGCATTGCCGTGTTGCCCGTCGTCTCGTACTCCGGTCCCATGCTCGCCGATTTGCTCACCGGCTCGTTCGTCATCGAAAACATTTTCCAGATTCCCGGCATCGGCGTTTTCCTCGTCAACGGCGCGCTGAACCGCGATTACACGGTTGTGGTCGGCCTTTCGCTGCTTTACGCCATGCTGCTCATCGCGATGAATTTGGCCGTGGACTTCGCCTACACGTTGCTCGACCCGCGGGTGAAATATGAGTGAACGAAAAGTTGAGAGTTCAAAGTTGAAAGTTGAGGGACAAAAAAATGATGCCCCAGTGGTTGCGGCTTCTATCTCTCAACCCTCAACGCTCAACCCTCAACTCCATTCCAGCCCCGGTCGGCGGGCCTGGCTGCGATTCAGAAAGAATCGCGTCGCTGTCATCAGTACCTGGTATCTTGCGTTCTTGCTCCTCGCGATTTTTATGTGGCCGGTGATGTTGAAGCTGTCCGGCGCGGCTTTCGCCCACGTCCATGATCCTGACCAGCTTTCCGACGTGCAATTCGCGCCGCCGGGCGCGCAGCACTGGTTCGGCACGGACGTTCATGGGCGCGATGTCTTCTCTCGCGTCCTGTTCGGCGCGCAGATTTCCCTGCTTGTTGGCGTTGTTGGCGCGGGCGTAAGCCTCGTCATTGGCGTGCTGTGGGGCGCGATTGCCGGTTACATCGGCGGCCGGACGGACAGCGCGCTGATGCGCATCGTGGACGTTCTTTATTCACTGCCGACGATCATTTTTGTGATCGTGCTGATTACCACGCTCGGTGAAATGCTCAAGCAATCGCATTTTGTCGAGGGTTCACCGTCGTTGTCGGCGGCTTTGCGCGTGATTCTTTTGTTCGTCGGCCTCGGCGCGGTGTCGTGGCTGACCATGGCGCGGATTGTGCGCGGACAGGTGCTTTCGCTGCGGTCGCGCGCGTTTGTTGATGCCAGCCGCGCGTTGGGCGCCGGGCCGGTGCGGATTCTCGCGCGGCACATCGTCCCGAATATTCTCGGCATCATCATTACCTATCTCGCGCTGACGATGCCGGCGATCATTCTTTACGAATCTTTTTTGAGTTACCTCGGCTTGGGCGTGCAGCCGCCGATGGCGAGTTGGGGCACGCTCATCGCGGAAGGCGTTGGGCAAATCAATCCCATCCGGATTTACTGGTGGCTGATTGCCTTTCCCGGCGGTGTGCTGGTCGCGACGTTGCTGGCGCTGAATTTTCTCGGCGACGGCCTGCGCGACGCCTGGGACGTGAAGGGCAAATAGGGTAGGGCGAGTGTCCTCGCGAGGTCGGCCGGCATTCCGCATCGTCATTGGTTTGCTCCAGGGATTGATGCGGTCTGACACGAAAACGGCGCGACCGAATCCCGGTCCAGCCGAACGTTGAGAGGTTTCATCCGGCGTCTCTATAGTACCAATTCCCGGAGATATTCGGCACATTGGTAGGGCGCGTCACTCCGTCCACCCTCCGCGGTACTGCTACGGAGGACGGGTGCGCGCCGCAATCGTTGTGCGGACGAGCGGCGGGCAGAGGACTGCTCGCCCTACCGAGGTTTGTTCCGCTTATTATTGGGAAATGGTATAAGGTACAGTCTCGAACAACGGCCTTGGAACAACCCCTTTGCGAACCCAAGTGCCGCCAGCCCCCGGCGCCTGGCGGTTTAGGATTTCAAGCTTGGGAATTGCCCTCGCTCAGTCCTCGCGGCCCGCTTCATGGACGCGGATGTAACCACGAAGGACGATCAAGCCGACCGGCGCAACTGTGGCGGTGAGGGCCACGGCCAGCCAGAGGATTGCCGAGTGCCTCACCCCATGCTCCGGGCAATACCTCGCCAACAGCATGCCCGAGAAAGTCCCGATCAGAAGTTTCGCGAGCAGGAATGGCACATAGGAAAGGGCGCCGTAGGAGGCTTCCTGGCCTTTGGGCGCAATGGCTGCAGCATATTCATAGACACGCGGCGAGTAGAAGGCTTCCCCGACTGAAAGGAGAGCGACAAACAGAGCGATCATGACGTAATAGGGGTGAACCTCGCCGTGCAGCCCGAGATAGCCATGGCCAAGCCAACGGCCCACGAAGCCGTTCGCCAGCGGCTCGAACCACGCCGTCGGCATGGCCATGATGAATACGGACGCGGCGGAAATGATGGCGCCCAGCGTTACCATCTTGTAGGCGGCAAACCTCTGGGTGAGAGCTCCGACGAATGGGGCCAGGAAGATGACGAGGATGCTGTTGATCGCCCAAAGATGGCCGACGGGAGCGCCGTCTCCCAATTCGCGGATGCCGAACTTGGGATAGACGTAATACATCTGCATGAAGATCAGCTTCAGGAACGCGATCAGCATGAGGAAGGCCAGGAGCCGGTAGAATCCGTTCTGACGCAAAAGTCCCGCGAAGAGACGGATCGTCTCACGCAAACTGTCGCGCATCGTCAGACACATCGAGTTCCAAAGGTTCTCCTCCTGATACTTGGGTTCTCGGGGAGCAATCTTGAGGCCTTCGTCAGTCGCCTCGGCTCCGTCGCGCAGGAACCACAGGACCGGCAACAGCGAAATCTCAATGACCAAGCTCGAAAGAAAGAGGGTTTGATAGGTGGTAATATTTATGCCGAGCAGCGGCAGCACAAGATGGCCATGCTCCCCCAAATGCTGCCGTACAAAGTCGAAGATAAAAGCGGCGACAAGGAAACCGACGTTCATCATCGCGTAGAAGATCGAAAAGGAAATGGACCGTTGCTTCCTGTTGGAATAACGGCGGATGGCGGCAACCGAGACCGGGGCGCTCAACGCCTCGCCGACCGCCAAAGGGAGCAGCCCGCCAACCAGCGCCAGCCATTTGAGGCTCGTAAAGGCCATCACGGCGCGGGCGACAACGCAGATCCAGACGCCCAAGAAGAATGTCCTGCGCAAACCGACGGCATCTGTGAACGAACCGACAAGCACAGTGGTTATGGTCATCACCAAGGACCAGCCGGCGACCAAGGCCAGGGACTTCTCGTCGCTATAACCCAAATCTGACGAAAGCCAGAGCACGAGGGTCGAGTTCGTTACGGCGTAAGCCGCGAATACGAGGAACTTGACCGCAAACACCAGCCACAACTCCCGCGCCGCGCCTTTCAGGACGGTGAATTTGCCGAGAAAATTCACGGGTGCTTGCGGAGTATCAGCCATGCGCCGGTCTCGTGGAACAATTCGCTGTCATTGTGCGGGCCGAATCAGAGACCAACGCGGGCGCCGAGTAAAGGAAGAACGTGGCGCGTGCGTCCGCGCCGGCTGCGGATTCAGGAAATCGGGAATCCTCCTCGCCATCTGTTTGCTCAAACGCCTCATCTTCGCAATTCCGCCAGGCAAATGGGGCAGGGCACATCAACCTGCGCACAAGGCGGGTTTTAAATAATCCCGGATCCGCCATTTCAAAAACGCCGAGCAATGCCGCGGCGTGGCCTTGTTGCGCAATGGCCAGTACGCGTTGAATTCCCTGTCCAGCCTTCGCAATTCACGAACGCCGCCTCGGGCCAGACGCCGGGCTTCCAGGATTTTTCCCGCCGCGCGCGCCTGTCGCCAAAGCATGAACCGGCACGATTGCGCCGCCATGCGCGCCGCCAACTCCAGTTCACGTAATAAAATCCTGGCATTACCGGTCAAAGATTCTGCCCGGCGCAGCATGGTGCGTTGTCCTTCGATTACCTCCAACGCGGCGCGGATGTTTTTTGCCGGAATTTTGGCAAACCATTTCAATCCGTTTCGGCAGAATAATTCACGTTGTTCCGGGTTCGGCGCGGTGATGACCGTTCCCAGCGGCGTTTCGTTCGGCGCGCGAACGCCGAGTTTTTTGTGGGCGAAACCGAGTTTTAAAGCTGCGTTCGCGATCTTTGGATCTCCAAAACCGTCGCGGCTTAAAACGGGAACCAGTTTTCGTTCGTCCAAGCCGTTTGCGTTCCAGGCCAGCGCTGCGCCCGCGAGAAATATCGGCCAACTGACCGCCAACGGCTGCGGGTGGCCACCGTCGCCCCAGTCGGTGATGAGATAACCAATCGCGCCGAATTTCTTCCCGGCTCTCGCCGCGGCGCGCAAGTTTGCCAGTGCGTTGTCGTGCCGGCCAATCATTGTCTGCCAGGTCGAGGTGCCGGGGCAGACGTAAAAGGGAATTTTTGCCTTTGCAAATTGGGCGGCTTCCTTTTCAAACGGATGGTTTGCCTCGTAACCCCAATTTAAGGCGATGAGGCTTGGA
>Ga0181523_10002953_pt1 | contig 15887 bp, 15 predicted proteins | sample PEATcosm2014_Bin_43_FD_119752 | JGI IMG/M metagenome (GOLD analysis project Ga0181523, IMG submission 119752) | Peatland microbial communities from MTU Mesocosm Facility, Houghton, MI, USA - PEATcosm2014_Bin05_30_metaG | ecosystem: Environmental > Terrestrial > Soil > Wetlands > Peat | place...
GATGCGGGGACCACCCGCCGTGAGGCACTCGTGCGCAACCCTGAATCCTGATCAATCAAACGCACGCTCTCGCGAGCGTGCCCAGAGACCTTGCGCTTTCTTCTTGACTTTGACTTACATGGATGTCGGCTATTCGAAGTTGGCCCGAGACCGGCTTGTGGAAAGCCAACTGGTTCCGGGTCGCATCAGGACTGTGGGAAGTGCTGTGATGAAATTGTGATAAGTCCACGTTCAAAACGACGACAGATGCACCAAAACGCTTCATATCCTCCTGCTTGTAAACGGTAGAAAAATCAGGGAGGGTAGAAAATTTTCAGAACGGAGCTGGAACATCCTTGAGTTCTTGTGCAGCCTATCTCTGCGAGCGTGCCAATTTCGTGGTCTGCTCCTGCAAGAACCTGAGCGGACGGATGAGGTAATAGAGGAAAAAAAGCTGCCGTGGCAGACGAATACGATCCCAATCCGGCTCTGCCGGAGCAAACACACGCGAAACGATGAATCGAGCCCGCTCGCGCGGGGTTTTCGCGAAGGCGAGATGGTATTGCAGGGTTCGCCAATAGCCGGGTGTTGGTGGATACAAGAATCTCTCGGCGGTCTTTGACAGACTCATCGCGTCCTCGTCTTCAGTGCAATATTGCTTTGCCGCCTCGGGCAGGTGAATCCGCAGAACATGTTCGGCCAGGAGCAGGGCGTGTTTCAAAAGACGATCACATCCGCTTGACTCGGCCAGGCGAATACATTCCTCCCAATCCAACTCTGCATTGCCACGAACCTGTGCAGCTATGTCGCAGAGCTCGGACAGATGCGCCCAGCAGTTCTTTGCGCCGTGGGCGCAGAGATAGAGAAGTGAATGCTCGGGCGATAACGCAAGAAACGTCACTTCCTCTCGCTGTTCCAACTTCGCGGAGGCGAATACGTCGTCGAGCTCAAGCTGGAAGGAAAACATCTCGTGCAGCAATCCCCAATGCAGATCGACAGTCGTTCCGCGGATCGGATGAGTGAAACGAAGCTGTCGATTGCTGGATCGCAGAAGAGCTTGCTCTGAATCCCCGAGTACAGGCGTCCACAACGTGTAGCCGGTTCGCAGCAGAATGTCTTTTGCTCGCACCATGTCAGCGGGATGGACAAGGAGATCGAGGTCGTGAAACTCACGCAGGGTCAGATCGCCATAGGCAGTCAACGCCAGCGCCGGACCTTTGAAGGAAATCACGGGGATAGCAGCTTCGTCCAAGAGCTGCAGCAGGTGCTGCCATTCCTGCAGCCAAATAAGGTTTTGCTTGGTGATATCGCGAACTTTGTCTTTCCAACTCGTGATTACTTGTTCCGGGAGCAAGTCGCCGGCGTGCTGCAGAAGTGTGTGGGCGACGATGGGAGAGACACTCTGGCGATCTGCTTCGTGATCAATACTCTGCCAGTCCAGAGGTTGCGCTAACGCAGAGCGAAGGAGTGGGATCTCTGCCGGCGAGAAAAACGCCGTGGCGCAAAGCATCACGAAATTAGTTTCAGAATTCATCCGCTTGCCGCGATTGTACCTTCAATGGCGACACAAGCTCAGGCCCGTCAAGCTGCAGCGCAGCCACTAAGCCAATCAGTACCCAGATGTGGCGGGTATGCTCCCAGGATCCAGCGATTCCCTGGTAGAGAAGAGCTTGTACCAAACCAATCCATGCTGCAGTGTGAATGACGGCGTAAGGTTTGCCACTGGTTTGTAAGTTAGGTTTGCGCAGGACAAAGATGAGCAGAGCGCAGAAGGTGGCAAGTCCGAAGAGTCCATCGTGCGAGGCAATGCTTAAGAACGTGTTGTGAGCGTCGGTAAGAAACTGTTGCTCTCCTGACGGAGTCACCAGGTTTACAGCAGCGACCGGCGCTCCCGGTCCTTTGCCGAACCATTGATTCTGTAGAGCGGTATGAAGAGCATCGCGCCAGCACAACACGCGACCCGATGGCTTCAACTGCGCGAATTCTAGATGCAACCTACCGCTGCTGTCGTAGAGCGACGATGGCGAAACTAACGTTGCTCCTACGAAAGTCAAAGCAATAAGCACCCCGATCGCTAGTGCTGTGCGAGTTGAGCGAGTCCGTCCGCGTTCGCGAGAGTGTACCCACATCCAGATACAAGTGCCGAGTGCGAGCCCACCAAGACCAAGCGAAAAGGTGAAGAAGGCAGCGACTAAGATACCTCCGCCGAGCACTACCGCTGTTCGCTTTTCAATCCATCCGACGGAGACCATCGCCAGCAGAAGAACAAAGCTGATGCTTAGATAGTTGCAGCACATGTTCATGTTGAGGAACAGGCCGCGCACGCGAGGATAGTTGCCGGGAACTAAAGTACCGTAGGTTGATAAGAAGATATTCGCACCCTGCCTCACTCCTGAGTAGAAGAGGACAGCGCCGGCGATCGCTGCGAGAACCGTGATCGCAGTGCCAACCATCCAGGCTTGCAGGATGAGTTTGAGGACAGCTTCCGAGCAAATCAAATTGAAGGTTAGCAGCGCAATCACCAACAGATAAGCTTCGACCACCAGACCGGCGTAATGTCTGTTGGGACTAGCAGCAGCGATCTCAGATGAGACGATCGCGATCGCGTAGAAGCCAATCGCGAAATAGAAGCCACTTGAGCGCCAAGGTAGTTCCTTCCTTATAAGTGCAATCACAAACAAGAAGCAAAGTACGACGAACACGGCGTCAGCAATGATCGGAGTGGGATCAAGACGCTCCGAGAGTCCGCATTGCATGACTGGCAAGAGCGCAATGTACAACGCAAATGTCCAAGACGAGACTTTGGCAAGCCTGGCTTGCGAGGTCGCCGGTCGCGGAATGACGGGCAATTGATCCTGGATGCTGGGCATCTGTCGCTGTACGAATCCTAAACTGTCAGGAAACAGACTTGGAGCCGCATTTTATATAGCATCTTTATGCCTATACATGGCAAGTGATGCGTTTTTAATCACCCAGTGTAACAATATGCAAACAAACAATATATTAGTTACATTTAACTATAGTGCCATAAGTAATTGATGATTTTAAGCACTTTTCTCTTGATAAAACGGCCTAAATTGGCTAGCCTTGCGCTCCAGCCTGCTAACCGTTCGTAATGTTTGCCGAGGTGCCCGATGAAGCTCCGAAGAAACGCCGTCCTATATCTCGTACCGTTACTCGTCGCCGCCTCTGTCCTTTTTATGTCCGACTTATCTGCCGCTTTCGCTCAGCAGATCCAGGTCGATAACAACGGACAAGTGTTCCGGAATGAACCCGTCACGGTCGGAGCGGGAGACCTTCAAATCTCGGGTTTGCCGGAAGATTGGACACATCACCATCTGGTTTTTTCCGATCCTGGCACGGAGCAGGAAGCGCTCGACCGCGGCACTTATGATCAGTGGTTCATGGTCGTTAACGATCCGCGCTACATCCTGCAGCAGTTAAAAAGAGGTGCTCCGGCGCGAGGCCCAGCCAGTGAAGAGGTAGCGGGAATCGAGCAAGCGCAGCAGAGTGCGTCGATGAAGGCCGCCGCGGCGCATGGCGACTGGAGCATGGATTTGGGCAGCGGCGCCAAAGTCGGAGCCGGAATGTTTCCTGCCAAGTATTCGTTCGACGGGCCTCCTGAATGCGGCAACACCACCACGCCAGATTTCGTAGCCTTCAACACGAGCTTGGGGGGGATGTCGACACAAGCGAGTGTTGTCGGCTACTACAACCTGTATTCCAGTTGCAGCGGACAAGTGCCATCGGTCTACTGGGCCTTCAACACCGGCGGAGCCGTCGTGACTTCCGTAGTGCCTTCCTACACGGGATCACAACTAGCGTTCATACAGACGCCATCGATCGGAAACCCGCAACTGGTTTTGCTGAAGTGGACAGCCACACCCAGTGGCCGCAGCGTCACCGCAACGCTTACCAGCGGCAGCCAGAATTTCACCGTTACAACCGGCTCTCTCAGCGCGCAGGATGTCGGCGCGGCCATCGCGGGAACGGGTATACCGCCGGGTGACACGATCGCCACTGTGACCAGCAGTACTACAGGAACGCTGTTTGCAGCGGCCACAGGCGGTGGGTCTCAGAGTCTGGCCATCAGCGCAGATGCCGGCTCACCCCACACGCTCACTTCGGTGGGCGCGGCCGCATATCCCACCTGCATGGCGCCCTGCATGGCGACGATCAGCTTCAGCGGAGCCACGCGCAGCGATGCCATCTCGTCGCCCTTCTACGACTACAGTTCCGATACGCTATATGTTGGCGATCACCAAGGCAGCCTGCACAAATTTAATCCTGTATTTAATGGGACGGCGACGACGCCTCCGGCTGAGATCGAGACCAGCGGCGGACCCTGGGTTGCGGTAAGCACCACCACGCTTTCCGGACCGGTTTACGACTCAACTTCGGGGCGCGTCTTCATAGGAGACGCCTCAGGCTTCGTTTATGCAGTGAGCGCGACGGGAGCGGTGACCAAGTCGGTTCAGGTGGCGACCGGTTCCGGGATTATCGATGCGCCGGTTGTCGACTCCAGCGCCGGGCAGGTCTACGTTGTTGTGAGCGACGATACGAACGCATCGAACTCTGCAACCAGCCCCTGCTCTGGTACGCCCGGCGCCAAGACGGTGTGCAACGGTGTCATTCAATTGCCTACCAATTTCACGGCAACCACCGATTTCGCCGAGTCAGTGATGGGAGTGAACACCACAAACGTCCTTTACGCCGGCGCCTTTGACAACCAATACGAGACCAATGGGACAGGCAATCTCTATGTGAACGCCTCTAACGGTTCCCAGGAGCCCAAGTTGATGGAGATTCCCCTCACGACTTCTGGCTTCTCAACCCACGCATGCCAATCCGGCACGGGGAGCCTTCCCAACTGCTCCTCGCTGCAGTGTGCTATCAACATAGACGATCCGATGACCAGCGCGGCTGCGGCACCATCGCCGGTCACCGAGGTCTTCAATACGAGCACCAACATTGATTGGATCTTTACCAGTGTCTCGGCAAACGGCACTGTGACCATCACTCCCGGCGGGAACACTTGCACAGGAGCTTGCCTGTACTCCTACAACGTGACCACGACGCTGAGTAGTGGCGCTGACGCGGCTAATGGCCTGGCGTCAAGCGGCGGCAGCAGCGGAATTATCATCGACAACACGTCGAGCGTCTCGGGCGCCTCGCAGGTTTATTTCTCGACACTAACCAACGGAACCTGCGGAACATCGGGAGGCACGGGAGGTTGTGCTGTGCAGGCGTCGCAAGCAGGGTTGAACTAAGCTAGCCTCGGTAACGACTCTCGAAACCTTTTCGCACAGCTGTGCCTACAGGACAACAGCAAGCGACATGATGTCTATTTAGTTCTGAATTCAAGTTATCCCCGACCCAGAAGTAAGATTTTCTTATTGTTGCAAAAAGTAAGTAAAGTAAGATTCTTGCAAGAATCTTACTGGTAAGAAAACCTTCAGGAGTTGGCGGCTGGGCACGCCGCGGCGGTCTCGCCGCCGTCGACAAACCACACCGGGCCTAACCGGCACGAGATCCTGTTGTAGCCAAAGAGTCTCAGACACAGTACCAACCGTTTTTAATCAACACGAAAGTGATGTTTCCTCCTTGCTCTCAGGCCTTGAGTGGGCTATGCTGTTGGCCCCTGCTCGTCGGCCCCATTCGTAGGCGCTTCAAAAAACAAAACTGTGATGGGTGTGAAATGAAAAACTGCGCGCTTAGTGGTATTCGTCTTGGAGTTTTGGCTGTTCTGGCCGGATGGCTCATTTCTTCTGTCGCTGCCCAGCAGATGCCAAGCATGGAGCAGGGCATTGCCAGCGACTGGAGCATGCATCATGTGATTTTTTCCAATCCTGGCACAGAGCAGGAAGCGGTGGCGAATGGAACCTATGAGCGCTGGCTGAAGGTTGTCAATGATCCGCGCTACATCTTCCAGCAACTGAAGCGTGGCGAGCCGGTGCAGGGACCGGCGGCGGAGGCGGTTGCGGCCATCGAGGCGCAGGCGCGAGCCGAGGGCCAGAGCATGCCGCTGCAGCCCGGTGGAATCGGCAATATTGGCAACGGACAGTTGAAGGGACTTTGGGAGGAGAACATGGGTACGGGTGCGAAAGTCGGCGCCGACCAATACCCATCCACCTATAGTTACGGCAGCTCGCCGAGCTGTAGTGATTTTGCCGTCTACAACACGAACCTCGCGGGATCGTCGACGGTTGCAACTATCGTGGGCTACACGAATCTGTATGCCACAACGTGTGGCACGATCGGCAGCGGTGTACCGACGCTGAACTGGGCGTACAACACGACTTCCGGTTCCAATAAAACCATTCTTAATTCCATAGCCGTGTCACCCGACGGCACCCAGATTGCTTTTGTGCAGAACGACGCCGGCGCGCTTAATGACGCCGCCGCGCAGCTGATCCTGCTGAAGTGGAACCCAAGCATTACCAGCAATCAAACCGCATCCGGGTGCAGTTACACCAATGGCAGTACCGCGGTGACTTGTACTGGCGGTGGCCTGATCGCCGCCGAAGTTAGTTCTCAGGTGACATCAAGCAAGACTGGTATCCCGACTGGGGATACGCTCGTGGCCGCCAGCGGTATGTCAGCAACGCTCGCAGCGGCTGCGACTTCAACTCAGAGCGGCGCCACGATTACGATCCACGTCCAAACTGCAGTTCTGCCCGGCGTTCCGCCTACGGCGGCTAGCGGCGCCGCTTATCGCGCCTGCATCGCGCCGTGCATGCTTGTGCTTACCTTCAGTTCGACGAACGACGGGGGCAACAGCTCGTTCTACTCGGCCCCTTATTACGACATCGCGGACGACATCATTTACGTGGGAGACGACGGTCCGAGCGGTGCACCGGGGCGGCTACATAAATTCACCAATGTATTTCTGGGAACGCCGGCCGAAGTTGCTACCGGCGGATGGCCCGCTACCGTTGCTTCCAATGACCAGCCTCTCGGGCCGCCGGTGTACGACTCGGCGAGCGGCAGGATTTTCGTGGGCGACCTGGCGGAACCCCCGTCGTTCATTGGAAACGGCGGCGTGTTGCACGCGGTTAATACGTCGGGAACCGTGGTCGCGAACTCCAGCCAGATAGATTTCTATGACGGCATAGTCGATGCGCCAATTGTGGACTCTTCGAATGGCAAGGTATATGTGTCGGTTGGCTGTACTGCCCTCACCGGGACCACTTGCACCGGCAACAGTGCGGTATACCAATTCGCCACCAGCTTCACCAGCGGCGCTGGAAGTTCCGTTACAGTCGGCACTGGCGGATCCCTCGACATGTATGACGGGCAGTTCGACAATCAGTACTACACCTCCAGCAACGGCACCGGTGGTTTTTATGTTTGCGGGCACACGGGAGGGGCCGCTACCGTATATCAAATTCCAATTAGTGCCAACACTATGGGTACGGTGAAGACGGGGCCGCCGATGACAAGCGCAACTGAAACGTGCTCCCCGGTGGCTGAAAACCTGGCGATTGACAAGACAACCACTCTCACCAGCACCATAAATAATGTGACCCCGAGCGTGCCGCTCATGTCGGCCTCTGGTTTTCCTGCCAAGGATTTCATCCAGATCGATTCGGAGGTCATGCAGATTATGAGTGTTAGCGGCAATACGCTGACCGTGATCCGGGGTCAGTTCGGAACGAGCGCCGCCGGTCACAACAGCGGAGCGACGGTCGATGACATCCACGATCGCATCTTCCTTAGCGTGGAGGCGGAGGCGATAACCGGCGTTTCCGGTTGCACGGGTGGTTCCACTACCGTGGGCTGCGTTTTCAACTTTGACTTGACAGTTGGGAGCGGAATGACCGAAAGCACGGAGATCCTGCCTACCGCGGCGCTTTCCGGTTTGAACTCGGAAGGGGGTTCCAGCGGGATGGTCATCGATAACGGGTTGGCGACGACCGCGGGCGCGGGTCAAATCTACTTCACACCGCTGGGCAACCAGACGTGCACGACCAGTGGGACTAGCGGAGGCTGCGCGATGCAGGCTTCGCAGTCGGCGTTGCAATAGTGGCAGCCCTGGCGCCAAGGTTGGCCTGAGAGAATCAGCAAGATGCCTCTAACTGGGAATTGTTAACGCAGCTTTTCAGGCACCATCATGGCTATGTGAAATCGCCGCTTAAGTATGTTTATTTCTTGCTAGCAGACTCTGACTAGGCTATGCTCGGGGGCATCTCGAAATCCTCAGCTATCGGCGGTGTTCGAATGAAAGTTTTCGCGCTACGTAGTCTTCGTCTACATCTTGGAGTTGCAGCTCTTCTGGCCGTCGGGCTGACGACTCTCGCCTTGGCCCAGCAAAGCCCCAGTGAGCTAAAGGGCATACCCGACGACTGGAGCCATCATCATCTTGTCTTTTCCAATCCCGGGACCATGGAGGATGCGCTTGCGAACGGAACTTACGAGCGTTGGTACAGGATCACCAGCGATCCGCGATTCCAGATGCAGCAGGCGAAACGGAACGCGACAGTTCAGAACCGAGACACCGAATCCGGCGGACAGGACTACGCCCTTTTGGAGCCGCAGAAAGACAAACGCAAGCTCAATCGCGATTGGAGCATGAACATGGGCAGCGCCGCGCTGACCCCGGCTGATCAGTACCCGGCGAAGTTTTCTTTCTCTACCACGCAGGCCTTTTGCGATAGCGACCCTACGCCGGACTTTGTCGTCTACCCTACTGACGTGGCAGGAAGCTCTGCGACGGCGGCCACCGGTACCATAACTTTCACAACCACGGCCCCCAGCACAAGCACCACGGCATATATTCAGATTGAGAGCATTCAGTATTTTTTCACCTCCACTGGCAACGTGACAACTCCGGCGTCTGCGGGTCAGTGCAATGTCTCCACTGGCGGCTCCTCGACTACTGCCCAGAACAACCTCTATTCCGCGATTACGACCCCGACCCAGAGCTCATCAGGCAGCGCTAGCACGTACCTTTGTACCGGCGGGCTGAATAGCGCGGTGACTGGCGTGAGTAACAATACCTCCACTCACGTCATCACGATCGGCGGCACGGACGGTACCTTTACGTTGGCTAAGAGCGGCACCATAAGCAACGTCACGGTCAGCGGGGGGACAAGCGGCACAGTCGGCCAGGCGAGCATTCTCGCTTACGACAATCTGTATTCCGGTTGCAGTGCTGCTTCCGGATTGAAGCCTCTCATCTATTGGCAATACAACACCACCGGAGGGACGGTGAGAACCTCACCTATACTCTCGGAAGATGGAACCCAGGTGGCCTTCATACAGACGGACAGTAGTAGCCACGCCAATCTTGTCCTGTTAAAGTGGGCGCACAGCGGCGCTTTCGTAACCCTGTCGAACACCGGTGCCAGCGGCTACCGCATGTGCGGTACGCCCTGCATGGCCGTCCTGACATTCAACGCCGACGCGGGAACCATACCCAACGATACGATCTCATCCCCGTTCTATGATTACGCCAACGACATCGTGTACGTCGGCGACGACCTCGGCTATCTCCACAAATTCACTGGCGTTTTCAACGGCGCCACTCCGGCCGAGGCTGGCTCCCCTTGGCCCGTGAAAATGACCGACCCTTCAGCAACTACCGCCGGCAAATTAGCGTCGCCTGTTTATGACCCCGGGAGCGGGTTGATCTTTGTGGGCGATGCCCGTAACGGCAACTTTACTGGCCGATTTCACTCCGTCATCGCATCCAGTGGCGCTGGCGTTACGGATTACGGCACAACGCTCTCCGTTGGCGAGGGTATTCTCGACGCTCCCCTCGTGGACTCGAGCGCGGCTAAGGAGTACGTGTTTACGGGAGATGATAACGTCATCAGCGAAAACGCGTGTGGGGGCATCTCCGACTACTGCCTCGCAGTCTGGCAATTTGCTACCAATGTCACCCTCACTCCTACCGAAGCTGAAGTGGGCTCCAGCGCTGCAGATACCGACGTCCTGTACGACGGGATGTTCGATAATGCGTATTTCAATAGCCCGGATCCTCCAACTGGCCACATCTACGTCAACGGAGAAACTCCTGCCGGCAATGGCCATCGCACCTTGTGGCAGGTCGCGATTAACAGTAATGACATGTCTTCCGGGGTCGCAACCAGAGGCCCAGCCCTGACGAGCGCGGCCGCCACTGGCTCGCCGGTAGCCGAATTCTTTAACAGTCCGAACGACCTCATTTTCCTGAGCGTGACGGCAGGTGCAGAGACGAACACCACGATAGCCTGCCCAGCTTCTGCTGGCTGCATCATGTCTTTCAACGTGACTTCGGGTACCCTCACCACGACCACGTCTACGTCAGCGACCGCGGAGGAGGCTGGAGGCACCAGCGGGATCATTATTGACAATGCGGCCAGCAGTCCCACCGGGACTTCGCAAGTGTACTTCTCGCCGTTGGCGGCCCAGGCGTGCGCTGGAAATAATGGGACTGGAAGTCAGGGACAGGCTACCTCCGGAGGCTGCGCCACTCAGGCGTCACAGGCGGGGCTGAACTGAGGCGGAAGAGCGGTTGCGGGCAAGAGCTCGACAAGCACTAACATGCTTGCGTAATCGCATTGTTTTACCATGAAAGGACCGGTTATTTCTTGCCGTAAAGCTTTAGTCAGGGTAAACTTGTGACCTCGAACCGGGACCTTGGTGCGGAAATTCGCATCATCGCTTAGCGCAGACGTGCATTTCTGCCGAGTGTCCCGTTAAGAGTTAGGGTATGGTAGCGCCACTGAACTGAGGCTGACATGGATCAAAAAATGAATGGCGGATCGAGTCCTGTTGAACCGAAGTTGGAAAAGAAGCCCTATCAGAAGCCGGAGTTTCGCTTCGAGCGCGTCTTTGAGACACGTGCCCTGACCTGTGGGAAGGTTCACCCTACACAATCGAGTTGCACCCATAACCGCAAGAACTCGTAAGCATGGGGCAGTAGGATGGCTGCTCCCGAGCACTGCTTCGCCTCATCTGGCTCAAAATAGCACTTATGGGCTGGGGTGCTCAACGCAAAAGACGCCGGATTTGACCTCCTGAGCATGGGTCGCGCAAGGAATGTCCCGTAATTGCGCTGGGAAGCCGCTGTAGCGAATTTAGATGCGCGGAGGATGTTCGCGTCGTCCGATTGACTGATCGTGCTTAGAACGGCGTTTAAACAAAAAATGTCACATTGGTGCTAGTAGCAGCGACGTGACGGATCATCTGAACCTTGAAACCTAGCTCAGTCACCGTTGGTCATTCCTATTATGGAAGCCTCGCCCAGCCCAGCCTTCGGATTGACCGATCCCCAAACTTTGCAAACAGAATTGTTTGCTGACGTGCTGCGGCAGTTCAGCACCGCGCGGCTGGTGGTGACTGGCGCGAGCATGCTTCCGGCGATTTGGCCTGGTGACGTTCTGACGATCCAGCGCAAAGAACTTGCCGAGCTGCGAGCCGGCGAAATTGTGTTGGCTCAGCGCGAAGGAAAGCTAATCGCGCACCGGGTTACATCAGTTGGCGATCATCTCATTACCCAAGGCGACTCGATGCCGCAGGGCGATCCGCCTTTCACGACGTCTGAGATCCTTGGCCGAGTGGTTTCGATTCTCCGCAACGGCCGCGACATGCCGCTCGAGCAATCGCTTTGGCAGCGCGCCGTCTCTGCGATTCTTCGCCGTTCAGATTTTTGCATGCGCATGACGCTGCGCATTGGCCGGCGTTGGCAGCGCCTTCGCCGCATGGAGCTTTTATGGGCGAGGTAGCCAGCGTGGCCGCGCACACTCTGGTCATCGAAATCGGTGGTGTGCCGGTGCAGGTTCGCACCGACAGCGCGGACTTCCTGCGTATGCTGGAGGGCCGCTACTCCGGCTTCCTTCGCGCCGATGCGCAGCCTGTGTGCGAACTCGATGTTGAGCTGGTACCGCCCGGGCCGGGCAGCGACGACGACGTCTCGGTGCGTTTCGATCACGGGCACTGGCTCATCGAGCGCGGCGATTTGCGCGCGGAGTGGGATCCGGTGTCGGGGCGAGCTTCAATTCGGCAATTTGCGAATCCGTATTCCATCGACACGGCACTGCGCATCATTCATAGCCTGATTCTGGCGCGGCAAGGTGGTCTGCTGGTTCACGCCGCCAGCGCCGTTCGCAACGGCAAGGCGTTTCTGTTTGCCGGCGTCTCCGGGGCAGGGAAGACCACGATCTCGCGGTTGGCTCCGCCCGACGCTACGCTCCTGACCGACGAGATCTCGTATCTGCGCCGCAACGGTCATGGCTACGTCGCACACGGCACGCCGTTCGCGGGAGAGCTGGCGAAGGTCGGAGAGAATGTTCAAGCGCCGTTGGCGGCGCTGTTCCTGCTACATCAGGCGCCGGAGAATAAGATCCAGCCGGTGAGCGAAGGCGAGGCAGTGCGCGCGCTGATGGAGAGCATTCTGTTTTTCGCGCACGATTCTCAGTTGGTGAACAAGGTTTTTGAGTCGGCCTGCGACCTGGTGCGCCGGGTCCCGGTCTTTCGGCTCTCCTTTGTTCCGGATCACAGGGTTTGGGAGTTGATTGCATGAGTGCGGTTTACATTGCTCGGGCGACTACGGTAGCGGCGCGCGCGCTGGATGGCGAGATGATGATCATGTCGGCCAAGGATTCCACGCTGTTTACGCTGAATCCAGTCGGCACCGCCATATGGCAGGCTGCGGATGGAAAGACTCCTCTGGCCGACATTGTCCAGCAGAAAATCTGTGCCCAGTTCGACGTCGAACCTGCAGAAGCATTGCAAGACGCAGAAAATTTTGTCGGCAATCTGGCAAATCATGGTATTTTGCTGGTCTCAGATGAGCCGATTGCGGTGGTGAAGCCGCCGGCGGGAGCCAGCCAATGAGTTTGATGCAGGAGCTCGGACAGCGCGCCTTGGATCGCGGCGTCCCCATCAGCGTACAGATGGACGTCACCTACCGCTGCAACGAGCGTTGCATCCATTGCTACCTGGATCATGATGACCACGGCGAGATGACCACCGCCGAAATCCGCGGCATCCTCGATCAGCTGGCCGAGGCCGGAGTCTTCTTCCTCACCTTCAGCGGCGGCGAAGTCTTCATGCGCATGGATTTCTTCGACATCCTGGAGTACGCCCGCTCGCTGATGTTCTGCGTCAAGGTCAAGACCAATGCCTTCATGGTTCGCGCAAGCGAGGCGCAGCGCCTGCGCGATCTCGCCATTCAGGACGTGCAGGTCAGCATCTACTCGCACCGCCCGGAAGTGCATGACGCGATCACGCTGCTGCCCGGTTCGCTGAAGCGCTCCGTCGCCGGAATTCGCCTGCTGCGCGAGCACGGAGTCAAGGTGGTCATCGCCAACGTGCTGATGATGCAGAATCTCGGCGACAGCGCCGGCGTGAAGGCGCTGGCCAAAGACCTTGGCGCCGAGTACACCATCGATCCGACGGTCACGCCGATGATGGATGGCGACCGCGAAATCCTGAAGCTGGGTCTTGGCGTTCCGCAGCTGAAAGACGTCTTCCGCAATCCCGACATGGTCGGCGACACCGACGAGTTCTGCGAGCCGCCTCCGCCGGTGACCGATGACGTGATGGACGAGCTGCCGTGCAGCGCCGGCCACACCGCGTGTTACATCTCACCCTATGCTGACGTGTTTCCGTGTGTGCAGTTCCCGCTGCCCAGCGGCAACCTGCGGCAGCAGAAGTTCCTCGATGTCTGGCAACACTCCGACCAGCTGAACGACGTGCGGACCATAAAAGCGCGCAATCTGCCTGTGTGCTCAGGCTGCAATCACGTCGGAACGTGCACCCGCTGTCCTGGGCTGGCTTACATGGAAGGCAATATGCGCGGTCCGTCCACTCAGGACTGCGAGAAATCCTTCGCACGCACGGGCATTCCATCCGCGAATATGCTGCGCAAGCAAAAAGCCGCCACCACCCGAGGCCTTGTCCAGATCGCTGCCTTCAGCCCCGCATAGCTGCAAACACTCTTAAGCCTTTGAGCCATAACGGTAAACACCTGTGCCTACTGCCATGATTGTAGTTTCATGAGTGGGGTTACTTATGTATGGAGGTCAATAGTGATCAGACGCGTGCCGCCGCTCTCCGTGATAATCATCGTTGAACCTAGGTTCACTGGCTGCCTTTACTGCAACCGACCTATATAACTCTCGATGCTGTGGGAGGAGTAGAAGTCGTGGCGATGGCGGACAACGGCGTCAGTGCCGTGTTGCAATCCGTCGATTTCAATCATCGCGATGAGCGGTGACTACCAAGGTGACGCCGTACCTGGGGGCATCATAGCGGACCGCTTCTATGCTAAGGGACAAGGCTTGCACAACCCTTTGAAAAGGGTCGCGAGCTTGATCGCGACCAGCCGTAGCTGCGTAAATGCTCACGATAGCCACACAAGTCCCACGCTGGATTCTTAAAGATGAGGAGAAAGTATGCTCGGAACCATTTTGATTGTGCTGTTGGTGCTGTTTCTAATCGGCGCCTTGCCGAGGTGGAATTATAGCCGCTCCTGGGGGTACGCCCCAACCGGCGGACTCGGTTTGGTGCTAATCGTTGTTGTCGTCTTGTTGCTGCTTGGTCGTATCTAGGTGCAGCTGCACATGACCCTCGATCCTGCTGCTGATAGCCCGGGCGGCTACTTCTGCCGTGAACTCGCGTGGCAGTAAGGTCATTCTGTCTCACTGCCTTAACACATTACTTAACGCCGCAACCGGCCAAAGGAGGCGCATATGCTTTGGACAATCTTTGTCGTCCTGTTGATTCTGTGGCTGCTGGGTTTCAGTTTCCACATAGCAGGCGGTCTGATCCATCTCTTGTTAGTCGTTGCCCTGGTGATCCTGGTCATTAACCTGGTTGGCGGCCGCCGAACAGCTTGATCCTTACCGTGACTATCACACCAGACAAGACTCATCCGTAAATCAGAATGCATTCAGAATCGACAAACTCGGGCTACGATGTTCGCTCATCCTCGGATGTCCTCTTTCGGCGAGAGCAAGACGTGGAAGAAGACGAAGAGGACGATGATAGCGATGACGAAGAGGAAGACAATGAGGTTGAGGGATACGACGGCTATTCCGAGTGACGGATTCCTTGATGCACTTCAGGCGAGGTGGAGCGCGAAACGGCCCTGCTGCGGTTCTCGATCGTCACAGTAACCCTATGGCGCTAGTAGCTTGGGTGATCCGCGATTTCGGGTTCAAAATCGGAAGCAGGAATGGCTGGTCGTGCCCAGAGGATCGCGTCGTGCCTTACAGCGCGTGTGGGTGGGCGACAAAGGGTCGGGATGACACAGGTGTCTTGGCTCGAAGACCAGGTGCGAGTTATTAACTTGGTCGGTTGAACCCAGCTATAGAAGGAACACGAGCGAGTCAGCCAATCTTACGAAGCTCCTGGATGCGTTACGAGCCTATGAGAGCGGCGAACTGGACGAGCTAGTCCTGGCCACTGGCTTCCGCTGAGAGGGAAAACGTGGAGCATCTCAGGCTCCGCTGTCCGAGCGGACTTTACGATACGAGGTTTCGCCATTTCTCTCTGGATCTCGCTGAGTATTGCTTCTCCAGATTCTTTGTTTGAGTTCTTGTTTGCCATGATTGATGATTGCATTGTTCTGTGGGCTGCGAACGGTCAATTCAGAACACTCGCGACATCCAACATCCTCGTATGTGACTGCTTTAGGCAACTGGTGCTCTCGCATTACCCAACCTTTGAGTGAACCACTCCGAAGCGGACCAGGCCGCCAAGATACGGGATGAACCCGATGATGGTGAGGATCAGCAGGCCCACCAGTAGTCCCAGCAGCCAATCGCTCTTAGTCGCCACAGTTGGCTTCAGAGGCATCTGCCCCAGGAATGCTCCAACCCAAACCTTTGCCAGGTAGATCGCAACCAGATACATCGCGAGCAACATCAGCGAGACCGGAAGGCCAACCAGCGTGATGGCCGTCACCACCATCGCGA